>Ga0233424_10000568_pt1 | contig 44546 bp, 39 predicted proteins | sample Watercolumn_Towu_FD_181011 | JGI IMG/M metagenome (GOLD analysis project Ga0233424, IMG submission 181011) | Freshwater microbial communities from Lake Towuti, South Sulawesi, Indonesia - Watercolumn_Towuti2014_125_MG | ecosystem: Environmental > Aquatic > Freshwater > Lake | place: Indonesia...
AGAAGCTGACCGGCATGGCCTTCCGCGTGCCCACCAGCGACGTGTCGGTGGTCGACCTGACCGTCGAGCTGAACAGCGAAGCCAGCTACGCCGACATCTGCGCCGAGATGAAGGCGCAGAGCCAGGGCGCGCTGAAGGGCGTGCTGGGCTACACCGAGGACAAGGTCGTCGCGACCGACTTCCGCGGTGAGGTCTGCACCTCGGTGTTCGACGCCGAAGCCGGCATCGCGCTGGACAAGACCTTCGTGAAGGTCGTGTCCTGGTACGACAACGAGTGGGGCTACTCGAACAAGGTGCTCGAGATGGCCCGCGTCGTCGCGAAATAAGCCCACCCCCTACGGCCTGACGGCCGCCCCCTCCAGGGGGCACCACCGGCGGACCGGCTGAGCCGGATCCGCGGTGGTCGCTGGGTGGAACCGTGGCCGGCCCTTGGGCCGGCTTTCTACATTTCTGACGGATGCGAAGCAATGCCGCCGCGGCCCGGGCGCCGCTGATCGACCTGCTGAAGGTCGTCTCGATCCAGCTGATCGTCTGGCACCACCTGGCCTTCTACGGGCCGATGTCCGATGTCGTCTATCCGTGGGCGCCTGGCCTGTGGGACTGGCTGTACGACCGCGGCCGGCTCGCGGTGCAGGTGTTCCTCGTGATGGGCGGCTACCTGGCCGCGCAGTCGCTGCAGCGGCGGCTGCAGGCCGGCGCCGCGCCGTTGTCGGCCGGCGGCGCGCTCTCGCAGGTGGGCCGCCGCTACCTGCGGCTGGTGCGGCCGTACTGGATGGCGCTGCTGCTGGCGCTGATGGCCGCCGCGCTGGCCCGTGCGCTGATGGCGCACCCCGCCACGCCGGAGGTGCCCACCTGGGCGCAACTCGCCGCCCACGCGCTGCTGCTGCAGGACGTGTTCGGCTACGACGGGCTGACCGCCGGCGTCTGGTACGTCGCCATCGACCTGCAGCTCTATGCCCTGGCGGTGGCGCTGGCGCTGGCCGCCACCTGGCTGTCACAGGGCCTCGGCGGGCGTGCCAGCCGCTGGTTCGCCGCGGCCGCGTCGCTGCTGGTGGTGCTGTCGCTGTACGGCTTCAACCTCGACCCCGACCTGGACCACTGGGCGGTCTACTTCTTCGGCGCCTACGGCCTGGGCGTGCTGGCGCAGGGCATCGGCCGCCGCCGCCGGCGCTGGCCGGCGGTGCTGGCGATGACCCTGGTGCTGCTCGGCGCGCTGGTGATGGCCTGGCGCGACCGCCTCGTCGTCGCCGGCATCACCGCCGTCGTGCTGGCCTCCTGGGGTGGCGTGCTGCGCCCGCCGGGGCTCGGCGTCGCCCTGCAACGCCACGTGCTCACGCCGCTGGCCGACCGGTCCTACGCGCTGTTCCTGGTGCACTACCCGGTCTGTCTGGCCGTCAATGCGCTGGTCACGTGGTCGTGGCCCGACGATGCGCCGATGAATGCACTCGGCCTAGCCCTCGCCTGGATGACCAGCTTGGTGACCTCTGACCTGCTGTATCGCCTGGCCGAAGCGCCGCGTGCCGTGCCGCGCTGGGCGGGCGACGCGGCGGCGTTCGGTCGCTCGGCTCAGCGCGGCTGAGCCGCGCTCTCCGCGGTCTGAGGAGCCGTTTCCGAGCTGATTTGGGCAGCACAAGCGGGCCCGTCGGCCCGCACGGGCACCGAGATCAGCCAGCCTCTCAGGTTCTCGATCAGCCAGCGATCGCAGCCGGCGTGGAGGACGCGGGCGCGTTCGATCCGGGTGTTGCGGCCCTCGTCGTAGCGGACGGTGCGCATCGGCGCCGCGGCGGCCACCGTGCTCCCGGTGGCACGCTGCAGCGCGATTTCCAACGACCGCGCGTACAACGCGGCCAACGTCTCACGCAGCAGTCGGCCGTCGTCGGCAAGCCATTGCGTCTGCGGGACGTCGCCCGTGAGTGGTGCGGAGACCACGCGCACGGTGCTGTCAAACATGGGAGGCGCCGATGGGTCGTCGCCGCCGCGCTGCACCCGCACGGTGTGGTCCAGCACGAAGGCCGCCTGATCTTGCGTGAGGCGGAAGACCGGCAGCCCTTCCACTCGCCAGCGCGCAGCCTCCGTGCCGGCTCCCATGCCTGCGGGTTGCCACTGGCCGGGCACCGTGCCGGTCATGCGGGCGAGGCCATCGCGGGCGAGCGTCGCGTCGTCCAGGCGTTCGATGATCCCCAGGTAAGGCCGCAGCACGCCATCGGCCTCTTCCTGCATGCGGGTCTTCTCGGCATTGCGCATCGACGTCGCCACCACGCCGTGCGTGGCGACCACTGCGAGCAGGCCGATCAACCCGGGTGCCGGGTACATCATCGGCCCTTGCTGCAACCCGGCCCGATCGAGATTGAGCATGCCCTCGTAGCGGATCCGACCGCCCGTCGGCATCGCGAGCGTCCAGCCCATGCCGTCGGGCGGTGGAGTCGGCGCTTGAGCGGTCGCGGTGCCGAGGCCACATCCGGCCATCAGCCAGACCACCCCGGCGATGGCTCGCAAAGGCCTCATCGCTGTTTCAGCGGCTCGAGCAATGCGTCCTTCGCCTCTTCCACGGCCTGATAGTAGGCGTTGGTGAGGCCGGGGAAACTGGGCGACTCGTCCCAGGTGCCTTCCGCGGCCCGGCGGATCTGCACCGGCTGGTACCAGTGATAGTGGTTGTCGCCCATGTCGACCAGGAAACCCTGGGCCTTGACGAAGGCCTTCGGGTCGCTGGTGGGGATGTAGGACGAATAGGTGCGTTCGTAGCCCAGCGTGTCGACCTGGATCACGAGCAGGCGCTTCACGGGGTACTTCGCCTTCAGCGATGCGAAGTCCTTGGCGGGGCCGTTCTCGGTGCTGGCGGCCTTCGGCAGCGTGTCGATTGCGAGCTTCTCGTCGAACACGACTACGTCGGCGCCCTTCTTGCGCAGGGCCGCCGCGATGTCGGCTTTGAGGGGCTCGAACTCGTCCTTGCTCAGCGTCTTGGTGTGGGTACTGAGCGAACTGTTCGCCATCTCGGCGACGCCCAGGCACAGCAGGCAACCGGCGCCGGGGAAGTAGGTGTTCGGCGCTGGCACGGTGCCGAGCACCACGCCCACCGGGCCGGCCTTCGACCAGTCATCCTGGGTGGACATGGACACCGGCAGTTGCGGCTTGCTGGCGCAACCGGCCAGCACGCATGCGACGGCGAGCGCCGCATGCTTGATGTTGTGGTTCATCGAAGTCTCCCTTTGGCGATCTTGATTGTGCCTTCGACGAGTAGGGGTTTCTTTCATGGGAAATGCGGATGCGTCCCCTTTCCGAGGGGGATCCGGCGAGTCCTTGTCCCGCAGCGAGAGTCAACGGGATGCTTGGAGAATGAGCCGATGGACTCACTCACCCATGTGGCCCTCGGCGCGGCGGTCGGCATCGCGGCGATGGGGCGGCGCACCGCGCCGTGGAAGGCGGCGCTGTGGGGCGCGGTGTGCAACACGCTGCCGGACCTGGATGTGTTCATCCCGCACCCCGACCCGGTGCGCGACATGACGTTCCACCGCGCCGAGTCGCACGCGTTCTTCTGGCTGACGCTGGCGGCGCCGCTGCTCGGGTGGCTGGCCGCGACGCTGATGCAAGAAGGCTCGCAGCGCGGCCGCTGGATCCTGGCGACCTGGCTGGCGCTGGTGGCGCACCCGCTGCTCGATGCCCTGACGGTGTACGGCACCCAGGTGGCGCTGCCGTTCACCGACCGGCCGTTCGGTGCCGGCAGCGTGTTCATCATCGATCCGCTGGTGACGCTGCCGCTGGTGGCCGGCGTGCTGGTGGCGCTCGCCGGGCACCACCACGCGTCCCGCTGGGCAGGCCTGGGACTGGCGCTGGCGGTGGCCTATCTGGGCTGGGGGCTGGGCGTGCAGCAGCACGTGCGCGCGTTGGCCGAGGCGTCGCTGCGGCAGCAGGGCATCGCGTTCGAGCGGGTGCTGGTGACACCGACGGCGTTCAACACCGTGCTGTGGCGCGTGGTCGCGATGGCGCCGGACGCATACCACGAGGGCTACCACTCGCTGCTGGACGACGGCCGCGGCGTCGCCTTCGAGCGCCACGACCGCGGCGCCGCGCTGCAGCCCGCGCTGGCCGGCAACTGGGCGGGCCAGCGCATGGCCTGGTTCAGCCGCGGCTTCTACGCGCTCGACGAACGCGACGGCCGGCTGGCGATCACCGACCTGCGCATGGGCCAGTGGCCGTACTACATGTTCCGGTTCGTGGTGGCCGAGCGGGGCTCGGGCTGGCACGAGACGGTGCCGTATGCCGACGGGCGGCAGATCCCGGTGGAGGCCGGGCTGCAGTGGCTGTGGCGGCGGATGCGAGGGGAGCCGGTGCCACCGCCGCGTTGAACGGGCCACCTTCTGTAGGAGCGGCTTCAGCCGCGATGGGCTCGTGGTGGCGGACGAATCGCGGCTGAAGCCGCTCCCACAAGGAAAGCAAGTGGCCGCCGCGGCCTCAGCCGAACACGATGGTCTTGTTGCCGTTGACCAGCACGCGGTCCTCGAGGTGCGCACGCAGGCCGCGGGCGAGCACGGCCTTCTCGATGTCCTTGCCGTAGCGCACCAGCTCGTCGGGCGAGTCGCCGTGGTCGATGCGGATCACGTCCTGCTCGATGATCTGGCCCTGGTCGAGCTCCTCGGTGACGTAGTGGCAGGTGGCGCCGATCAGCTTGACGCCGCGCTGGTGGGCCTGGTGGTACGGCTTGGCGCCGACGAAGCTCGGCAGGAAGCTGTGGTGGATGTTGATGATGCGGCCCGGGTAGCGGCGGCACAGCGCGGGCGAGAGGATCTGCATGTAGCGCGCGAGCACCAGCGTGTCGCCGCCCGACTCGTCGAACAGCCGCGCCACCTCGGCATAGGCCTGCGCCTTGTTCTCGGCCGTCACGGGCACGTGGTGGAACGGGATGCCGTGCCACTCGACCAGCCCGCGGAAGGTCTCGTGGTTCGAGATCACGCAGGGGATCTCGATGTCGAGTTCCTTGCTCTTCCAGCGCCCGAGCAGGTCGTACAGGCAGTGCTCCTGCTTCGACACCATCAGCACGACGCGGCGCTTCACGGCGCTGTCGTTGATCTTCCAGTCCATCTGGAACTCGTCGGCCAGCACGCGGAAGCGCTCGCGCAGCTCGGCCAGCATGAACGGCAGCGAATCGGCCTTGACCTCGATGCGCATGAAGTAGCGCTGCGTGTCCTCGTCGGCATGCTGGCTGGAGTGCAGGATCCAGCCGCCATGTCCGGCGAAGAAGCCGGTGACGCGGGCCACGATGCCCACGCGGTCGGGGCAGGAGAACGACAGGGTGTAGTGGCGCATGGGAGGGAGCGGGTTCACCAGTTGTCGCGGCAGTTGCCGAAGCCCTTGCCGTCGAACGTTTCCTTGAGGCGGGCGGCGGCTTCGCGGGCCGGCGCTTCGGCCTTCGGCACCCGCACCGTGTAGCTCACCGTGGGCGGCGCGAGCTGCACGATGCGCACCGGGCGCACCTTCTGCGCCTGCAGCCGGCGCAGCGCCTCGAGCGCGTCATCGTAGCGGCCGTAGCGGCCGAACGTGAAGCCGGGGGCATGGGTCGAATTCGACTCGACCTCCTCGAACGCGACGCTCTGCTTGCGCAGCTCGTCGGCCTTGCGCTGCAGGAAGTTGCGGTTGTTGTACGGGCCCATGTAGGTCATCCAGCTGCCCGGCTTCTCGCGGCGGATGAGCAGCCAGCTGGCGTCGGGCAGCGCGCCGCGGGCGGCGCTTTCCACCTTCGCCAGCTCCGCCTGCGTGAACGGGCCGGCCTCGATGCACACCGGGCGCGGGGCGGCCTTCTCGAGGCTGCCGGGGGCGAGCAGGCGGATGCGGTCGGGGTGGCGCTGCTCGGCCACGCGCTGCGGCTCGCGGTCGCCCTGCGGGTCGACGCCAAACAGGCCGGTCAGGGCGCCTTCGGTCCAGGCCCAGAACAGCAGGTTCACCACCAGCAGCCCGACCAGCAGGCCCCTCAGCATGGGCGCACGCTCACCTGCGGCTGCACCTCACCACTGCTGACCGCGCTGATGCAGCTGGTGGTCTGCACCAGCAGCTGGCCGAGCGGGTCGACACCCAGCACGGTGCCTTCCAGTTCGCCGGCCCGCACGGTGCGGCCGGCCAGCACGTCGCGCGCGTCGAAGGCCGACTGGAACGGCGCGAAGCCCGCCTGTGCGAACGTGTTCAGCGCCTTCAGCAGCGGCAGCGCCACCCAGTGCAGCACCTGTGCGGCGTCGGCCTGCGGCAGCCATTCCTGCACGCAGGCGTAGCCGCTGGCCAGCGGCGTGGTGTCGGCCGGGTCGCGCGGGGCGATGTTCAGGCCGATGCCGATCACCGCGAGGCGCTGGTCCGGCGTGTCGGGCAGGGTCGTCGTCTCGATCAGGATGCCGCCGAGCTTGCGGTCCTGGTCCTTGAGCCACAGGTCGTTCGGCCACTTCAGGCCGAGGTGCTGCCCGGTCGGGTCGAGCCCCTGCGCGATCGCCAGGCCCACCACCAGCGACAGGCCCGACCAGTCGTCCCACTCGGCCGGCCAGGCCAGCGAGAACGTCAGGCTGCGGCCCTCGGCGGCCTGCCACTGCCGACCCAGGCGGCCGCGCCCGGCGGTCTGGCGCTCGGCGATCAGCAGGCAGGGCGAGGCGTCGCCCAGGCGTGCGCGCTCGAGCAGCGTGGTGTTCGTCGAGGCCAACTCGGGCACCACCTCGATGCTGATGCGCGGCACCAGCGTGACGAGCTGTTCCCAGAGGTCTTCGGCCTGCCAGTCCATGGTCGCGAGGCTCAGGACTTCGGGCCGAGCATGGTGCCGCGGCAGGCCTTGTGGCCGCACCAGCAGGCGTATTCCTTCTTCAGCTTGGCGGTGTAGCGCTCGTCGATCACCAGGCGGTAGTCGAAAAACAGCTCCTCGCCCGGGCGGATGCGGCGCAGCGCCTTGATGAAGATGCGGCGCTCTTCTTCCTCGGCCTCGCAGTTCGGTTCGCAGGCGTGGTTGATCCAGCGCGCGGCGTTGCCATTGACCCCGCCGTCGATGACGTCGCCGCCCTCGAGGTGGAAGTAGAAGGTATGGTTGGGCTGCTCCGGATCGCGCGGATGGCGGCGCAGCGCCTCGTCCCAGTCGATGACCTCGCCCTTGTATTCGATGATCAGCTCGCCGGCCTCGATCGGCTGGATCGCGAACACGCCCTTACCATGCACGCCGCTGCGGCGCACCTGGATGCGCCGTCCGCCGGACACTTCGGGCTTCGGCGCGGGCTTCGGCTGGGCCTTCGTCGGGCGGGTCTTCTGGCTGGGCATGGGCAGGATTTGGATAGATTGGATGTGTGGGCGCGCGCGTGCATGCGCACGCGCGAGGCCCGGATTGTAGAAACAACGTGGAACCAACCCGATGAGCAAGTCACTCGTCATTGCCGAGAAGCCGTCCGTGGCGCAGGACATCGTCCGTGCGCTGACGGCGGTCGCCGGCAAGTTCGACAAGCACGACGACTACTTCGAGAACGAGCAGTACGTCGTCACCTCCGCCGTCGGCCACCTCGTCGAGATCAAGGCGCCGGAGGAATTCGACGTCAAGCGCGGCAAATGGAGCTTCGCCAACCTGCCCGTGGTGCCGCCGCACTTCGAGCTGGCGCCGATCGACAAGAGCAAGGGCCGGCTGAACGCCGTCGTGAAGCTGATCAAGCGGAAAGATGTCACGAACCTGATCAACGCCTGTGACGCCGGCCGCGAAGGGGAACTGATCTTCCGGCTGATCGTGCAGTACGCCGACAACACCAAGACGCGGCTGGCCAAGCCGGTGCAGCGCCTGTGGCTGCAGAGCATGACGCCGCAGGCCATCCGCGAGGGCTTCGAGCGCCTGCGCAGCGACCAGCAGATGCAGGGCCTGGCCGACGCCGCGCGCAGCCGCAGCGAGGCCGACTGGCTGGTGGGCATCAACGGCACGCGGGCGATGACCGCGTTCAACTCGCGCGACGGCGGCTTCTTCCTCACCACCGTCGGCCGGGTGCAGACGCCCACGCTGTCGATCGTCGTCGAGCGCGAGGAGAAGATCCGCAAGCACGTCGCGCGCGACTACTGGGAAATCAAGGGCAGTTTCGCCGCGCAGGCCGGCCTGTACGACGGCAAGTGGTTCGATCCCCAGTTCAAGAAGGACGCGAACGACGCCGAGCGGCGCGCCGACCGCCTCTGGACCGAGGCCGAGGCCAAGGCCATCGCCGATGCGGTGCGCGGCCAGACCGGCACCGTCACCGAGGAATCGAAGCCCACCACCCAGGCCAGCCCGCTGCTGTACGACCTGACGACGCTGCAACGCGAGGCCAACTCGCGCTTCGGCTTCTCGGCCAAGACCACGCTGTCGCTGGCGCAGGCGCTGTACGAGAAGCACAAGGTGCTGACCTACCCGCGGACCGATTCGCGCGCGCTGCCCGAGGACTACCTCGGCACCGTGAAGAACACCGTGGAGATGCTGGCCAGCGAGGACCTGCCGGGCCCGCTGCGCGAGCTGAACGCGCATGCCCGCAAGGCCATCCAGGCCGGCTACATCAAGCCGACCAAGCGGGTGTTCGACAACACCAAGGTGTCGGACCACTTCGCCATCATCCCGACGCTGCAGGCGCCCAAGAGCCTGACCGACATCGAGCTGAAGCTGTACGACATGGTCGTCAAGCGCTTCCTCGCGGTGTTCTACCCGTCGGCCGAGTTCCAGGTGACGACGCGCATCACGAAGGTGCCGGCGCTGGGCAAGGACCAGCACTTCCAGACCAACGGCAAGGTGCTGGTCAACCCGGGTTGGCTGGCGGTCTACGGCAAGGAAGCGCAGGATGAGGATGCCAACCTCGTGCCGGTGCAGCCGGACGAGCGGGTGAAGAACGACGAGGTCAGGACCGTCGCGTTGAAGACCAAGCCGCCGGCGCGCTACACCGAGGCCACGCTGCTCTCGGCCATGGAAGGCGCGGGCAAGTCCATCGACGACGACGAGCTGCGCGAGGCGATGGCCGAGAAGGGCCTCGGTACGCCGGCCACGCGCGCGGCCATCATCGAAGGGCTGATCCTCGAGAAGTACATGCTGCGCGAGGGCCGCGAGCTGATCCCGACCGCCAAGGCCTTCCAGCTGATGACGCTGCTGCGCGGCCTGGACGTGCAGGACCTGACCAAGCCCGAGCTCACCGGCAACTGGGAACACCAGCTGGCGCAGATGGAGCAGGGCCGGCTGAGCCGCGAAGCCTTCATGGGCGAGATCGCTCGCATGGCCGAGCGCATCGTCAAGAAGGCCAAGGAGTACGACCGCGACACCATCCCGGGCGACTACGCGACGCTGTCGTCGCCCTGCCCGAACTGCGGCGGCGTGGTGAAGGAGAACTACCGGCGCTTCAGCTGCGTGGGCAAAACGGGCAACGGTGAAGGCTGCGGCTTTTCGATCACGAAGATTCCCGCCGGCCGCAGCTTCGAGCTGGCCGAGGCCGAGGCCTTCCTGCGCGACAAGCAGGTCGGGCCGCTGGAGGGCTTCCGCTCGAAGGCCGGCTGGCCGTTCACCGCCGAGCTCAAGCTGGTGTTCGACGACGAGATCCAGAACTGGAAGCTCGAGTTCGACTTCGGCGAAGACGCCAAGAAGGGCGAGGGCGACGGCGAGCCGGTCGACTTCTCCGGCCAGGAGAGCCTCGGCAGCTGCCCCAAGTGCAAGGGCCATGTCTACGAACACGGCAGCAACTACGTGTGCGAACACGCGGTGGGCACGCCGACCACCTGCGACTTCAAGAGCGGCAAGATCATCCTGCAGCAGCCGGTGGCGCGCGAGGAGATGAGCAAGCTGCTGGCCGAGGGCAAGACCAGCCTGCTGGAGAACTTCGTCTCCAACAAGACGCGGCGCAAGTTCAAGGCCTTCCTCGCGTGGGACGACAAGGCCGGCAAGGTGGCGTTCGAGTTCGAGCCGCGCGCCGCCCGGCCGCCGGCCAAGAAGGCGGCGCGCAAGACGGCCGCCTGACGAGCGCGCGTGCTCTCTCTTTCTGTGGGAGCGGCTTCAGCCGCGATTCGCGGCCTGCCACGAGCCCATCGCGGCTGAAGCCGCTCCCACAGGACTCATGCCGTTGAGCAACACACTTCTTCGCGCGGCTTCACCTCCCAACACATTGCAAACGGCCGGCCTCAACAGCCGGCCGTGAGCATCGGGGCATGAAGTACGTCGCCCTGTCCTCCCATCTCGTGATCTCGGGTGCCGGCCGCGCCGGCACCAGCTTCCTGGTGGCGCTGCTGACGCGCCTGGGCCTGGACACCGGCTTCACGCCGGCGGACGTGGAGCGGGCGCTGGCCAGCCCCGCCCGTGCCGGCCTGGAGCTCGACCTGCTGCACGGCACCGACCTGCCGCACGTCGTGAAGAACCCCAACCTGTGCGACCACATCGAGCAGGTGCTGGCGCGGCGCGACCTGCGCATCGAGCACCTCGTCGTGCCGCTGCGCGAGCCCGAGGCCGCCGCGGCCAGCCGCCAGCGCGCGCAGCACGACGGCCTCGCCGCGCTGCCGTGGCACAAGCGCTGGCGGGCCAAGCTGAAGCACAAGCCCATTCCCGGCGGCCTGTGGCCGAGCGCGCAGCAGCAGCCGCAGGCGCCGCTGCTGGTGGACCGCGTGCACCGGCTGCTGCTCGCCGCGGCCGCGCACGACGTGCCCGTGACGCTGCTGGCCTACCCGCGCCTGGTGCGCGACCCGGCGTACCTGTATGCGCGGCTCGCGCCGCTGCTCGACGGCATCGACGAGGCCCGCTTCACCGCGGCCTTCCATGCCGTGGTGCGGCCGGACCGCCTGCACCCGGGCAGCGTCGCCGAGGCCCGCACCGCCGAGGCCGTGCGGCCGGCCTTTTCGCTGGTGTCAGGCTGACGCCACGTCGCGCGGGCGCATGCGCCATGCGGCCAGCACCGCCACCGCCATCGTCGCGGCCAGCGCGAGGAAGGTCTCGTGGAAGGCGTCCAGCGCGGCGCCCGAGGCGCTGCCGATCGCCGCGGGATCGAGCCCGCGCGCGGCGAGCCGCCATTCGAGTACCACGCCCACCAGGCTCACGCCCACGGTGCCCCCGAGCTGGCGCACGAAGTTGACCGCGCTGGCGCCGGCGGACAGGTGCGCGGGCGGCACGCCGCGCAGCGAGCCCAGGTTCAGCGACGGCAGGATCAGCCCGAGGCCGATGCGGCCGATGACCGCCCAGCCGGTGATCACCGCCAGCGCGGTGCCCAGCACCACCCAGCGCATGCCGGCGAACGACAGCGACATCAGCACCAGCCCGACGATGATCAGCACCCGCACCGGGAAGCGGTCGGCCATGCGGCCGGCCACCGGGTTGGTCAGCGCCAGCACCACGCCGGCCGGGAACAGCACGGCGCCGGCCTGCGACGGCGGCAGGTGCAGGCCGCTCTGCATGAACACCGGCACCAGGTAGGTCGAGCCGAACAGCGCCATGCCGTAGAAGAACGCCACCACCGAGCCGGTGCCGAGCTGGCCGTGCACGAAGACGTCGGGGCGCAGCAGCGGCTCGTCCGTGCGACGCTGCCACCAGGCGAACGCCGCGCCGGCGACGAGCGCGCCGCCGAGCAGCAGCGCCGCGGTGGCCGGCGCCGGATCGTGCAGGTGCACCAGACCGTTCAGCAGCAACAGCAACGCTGCCGCCAGCAGCGCGAACCCGGGTGCGTCGAACGGCCGGCCCGGGCCGGGCGCGACGCCGCCGGGCGCGGTGGTTGGCAGGAAACGCCGCACCAGCGGCAGCGCCACCAGGCACAGCGGCACGACGACGAAGAAGATCGAGCGCCAGCCGAACCACTCGACCAGCACGCCGCCGATGCTGGGGCCCACCGCCGGCGCCAGCACCACGCCGAAGCCGAACAGGCCCATCGCGCGGCCCTGCTCGCCGGGCGCGAAGGCGCGCATGATGATGATCGCCGGGATGGGCTGCAGGATGCCGGCGGCCAGGCCTTCCACCGCGCGCATCGCCATCACCAGGCCGAACCACGGGCTCAGCCCGCCGAGGATGCCGCCCACCATCAGCAGCACCACGGCCGATTCGGCGCAGCGCCGGAAGCCCAGCCGCTGCATCAGCCACGGCGTGGTCAGCATGCCCAGCGTCATCGTCGCCATGAAGCTGGCCGACAGCCACTGCGCCCGCGCCGGCGTCAGCGTGAAGGCGCGGCTCATGTCCGGCACCGCGACGTTGACGATGGTCGAGGCCATCACCGAGGCCATCGTGCCGAGCATCACCGACAGCAGCATCCACCAGCGCAGCCGGGTGCCGTAGCGCTGGCGCAGCGCGTCGATCGAGCCCGGCGGCGGCGCGCTCAACTGTCGATCCTGACGGTGCGGCCGAGGAACAGCACCGGGCCGGTCGGCCGGCCCAGCGGCGAGCCGCCGGCCGGTTCGAGCGTGATCTCGAACAGCTGCTCCGGCACCAGCGCGGGCAGCCGCCCGGCCGGCAGTTCGACCGTCGTGCCGGCCGGCACCAGGCCGAGCGAGCTCGGGCCGGCGGCGTCCGGCGCCTTGGTCCAGAACTGCAGCACGCGGTCGGCCGGCACCGGCGTCGTGCGCCCGCCGGCCACCGGCACCAGCCGCAGCGTCGCGGTGCGGGTGTCCACCTCGACGAACCAGCCGTTGCCGCCGCCGCCCGGCGCCTGCAGCACGGCGACGTAGCGTTCGGCGGGGGCAGGGGCCTGCAGGCGCAGCACCAGCAGGCCGGCGAGCAACAGGCAGGCGGTGAGCGCGGCGGCGCTGAGACCGCGCCACCACCCGAGCCGCTGCCACCAGTGCACCGGCGCCGCGGCCACCGGCGCGAGCCCGCGTTCGATGCGTGGCCACAGGTCGCGCGGCGGGGTGGCGGGCGCGGCTTCGCGGGTCAGCGCGAGCAGCCGGTCCTGCCAGTAGGCCACCTCGGCGCGCAGCGCGGCATCGCCGCCCAGCGCCCGCTCGAAGGTGCGCCGGTCGTCTTCGGCCAGCGTGCCGAGCACGTACTCGCCTGCGGCGACGCTGCGGTCTTCCGGATCGCCCAGGTCGAGGCTCATGCGAGGCACTCCTTCAGCGCGAGCAGGCTGCGGCGGATCCACGACTTCACCGTGCCGAGCGGGGTGCCGAGCCGGTGGGCGATCTGCTCGTGGGTGTAGCCGTCGACGAAGGCGTGCACGACGCAGGCGCGGCGCTCGGCCTCCAGCTGCGCCAGGCAGCGTTCCAGGTGGTCGGCGTCCAGGCCGCGGTCTTCGGCAGGCTCGGCGGCCTGGCGCTGGTCCGACAGGGCCTGCAGCACCTCCGGTTCGACGGCGGCCTCGGTGGCGGCGCCGCGGCGCACCGCCCGCAGGGCCTGGTGCCGCACCACCGTGTAGAGCCAGCCGCGGCCGGAGCCGAGGGCCGGGTCGAACGTCGCCGCCCGCTGCCACACCTGCAGGAAGGCCTCCTGCAGCACCTCCTCGGCCAGTGCGGCGTCGCGCACGATGCGCTGCGCGACACCGAGCAGCCAGCGGCCCTCGCGCTCGTACAGCGCCCTCAGTGCAAAACGCTCGCCGCGGGCGCAGGCCAGCAGCGCGGCGTCATGGTCGAAGGGCGGTAACGAGGTGGGCATGCAGGCGGCCGCCGGTGCGGCCGCGCGATTCTCACACCGGTTTCCAGAAGATGTAGTCGGCCTGGTACTTGACGGTCTCGCGGCGGCCGAGGCCCTCGTTCGTGCACGGCAGCGCGGGGGCGACGCCGCCCTTGGTGGCGACCCGCTGCACGTAGGCCACGCCCGTCAGCTCGCCGCTGCCGCTGACCGGGTTGGCCTTCACCAGCTGCAACGGGATGTTGCCGCCGCCGGCCGGGGCCACCGCCACCTGCGTGCCGGTGAACTGCGAGCCGTCGAGTGCCGCCCAGGTGGCCGGCGGGCCCCAGTAGCGGCCCACCGTCACGCCGTTGCGGCTCTTCAGGTCGGCCTTGGGCCCGGCGAAGAACCATTCGAACTGTCCGGGCATGCCGGCCTTGGGGCGGCATTCGTAGGTGATCTCGCCGACGCCGACGGTCTCCCACGCGACGCGGTGGCCGGCCGGCACCTTGACCGGCTCTGGCAGCGCCATCTGGTCGAACGGCGCGGCAGCACTGGCGGCCGGGCCGGCGGGCATGCCGCTGCAGGCGGCGAGCGTGGCGGTGGCGATCACGCCGGCGAGCGGCAGGAAGGGACGGTTCATGAGCAGCTCCTTGAGGGTTGGGGAAGAGGTGCGGCGCGCCTTGCAACGCCTCACCACCCTGACTAGTCGCCCCGGGCCGCCCTGGATGCAGCACGGAAGAATTTCTTTCGTGAGGCGCTGTGAAGCGCTGTCAGTGCGGTCCGACGACCGGCGCCGCCGGTCGCCGATGCCCCATGCCGCGCTGCGGCGCCAGACTGTGCCGTCACCACCGAAGAAGGAGTCCTCCATGTTCGCCCACGCCCGAACCGTTCCCGTCGCGCTGCTCGTCTGCGGCGCCGTCGCGCTCAGCGGCTGCGAAAGCATGGGGGAGCGTGAGCGTGGCACCGCGGTGGGCGCCGGCGTCGGCGCGGCCGCCGGCGCGGTGCTCGGCTCGGCCACCGGCAACAACGCCGGCTCCAGCGCCGTGGTCGGCGCGGCGATCGGCGCGGTGGCCGGCAACCTGTGGTCCAAGCGCATGGAAGACAAGCGCAAGGCGATGGAGCAGGCCACCGCCGGCACCGGCATCGACGTCAGCCGCACGCCGCAGAACGAGCTGAAGGTCAGCGTGCCGGCCGATGCGGGCTTCGCCACCGGCAGCGCCCAGATCCAGGGCTCGCTGCGGCCGGTGCTCGACCAGTTCGCGCAGGGCCTGGAGGCCAAGACCCGCGTGCGCGTGATCGGCCACACCGACAGCACGGGGTCGGACGCCGTCAACAACCCGCTGTCGCTGGAGCGCGCCGAAGCCGTGCGCGACTACCTGGCCGGCCGTGGCGTGGCGGCCTCGCGGGTCGACATCAGCGGCCGCGGCTCGCACGAGCCGGTGGCCGACAACGGTACCGCCGAAGGCCGCGCGCGCAACCGCCGCGTCGAGATCTTCCTGCGCGAGCCCGAACAAGGCTGACCCGATCCGGGGTGGGTGGGCGCTGTCGCGACGCGGTAGAGTGGCCGCATGGAGACCACGACCCCGCCCCCCGTCTCGCGTGCCGTGCTCGCGTTCGCCGATGAGCATGCGATGGGGCAGGCGCTGGCCGATGCGCTCGGCGCGCCGCTGCACCTGATCGAGCGACACCGCTTTCCCGATGGGGAACTCAAGCTGACGCTGCCGCCGCGGCTGCCCGCCGACGTGGTGCTGCTGCGCAGCCTCCACCAGCCCAACGAGAAGCTCGTCGAGCTGCTGCTCACCGCGCCGGCGGCGCGCACGCTGGGCGCGCGCCGCGTGCTGCTGGCCAGCCCGTACCTGGCCTACATGCGCCAGGACATGGCGTTCACGCCCGGCGAGGTGGTGAGCCAGCGCCATGTGGGCGGCTGGCTGGCCGAGGCCTTCGACGCCGTGGTCACCGTCGACCCGCACCTGCACCGCATCGCCGCGCTCGACGAGGTGATGCCGGCCTGCCAGGCGGTGTCGCTGTCGGCCGCCAAGGCGCTGGGCGCATGGATCGCCCAGCAGGTGCCCGGTGCGCTGCTGCTGGGGCCCGACGAAGAATCGGGCCAGTGGGTGCGCCGCGCTGCCGCGGCCGCCGGGCTCGACCATGCGGTGTGCGTGAAGCAGCGCTTCGGCGACCGCGATGTCGAGGTCGCGATGCCGGCGGTCGACGTGCGCGGCCGCGCCGTGGTGCTGATGGACGACATGGCCAGCACCGGCCGCACGCTCATCGGCGCGGCCAGGCAGTGCGGCGCGCTCGGCGCGGCCTCGGTGGACGTGGCGGTGAGCCACGCGCTGTTCGTCGGCGATGCGATGCCGGCCCTGCGCGCGGCCGGCGTGCGCCATGTCTGGAGCACCGACTGCGTGCCGCACGAGAGCAACGTGGTGTCGGTGGTGCCGCTGCTGGCCGGGGCGTTGCGCGACCTGATGGGGTCTTGATCTCTTTGTGGGAGCGGCTTCAGCCGCGATGGGCTCGTGGCTTGGCGGGAATCGCGGCTGAAGCCGCTCCCACAGGGCAACGCCTCAGCGCTCCGGCAGCGTCCAGTCGAGCAGCTCGGCCATCCGCTTGATGACCCAGGTGGCCTCCTCGGCGAGCAGGCCCGAGTCGGCGCCAGACAGCCCGGCGTGCAGCTGCGCGAACACCTCGTCCTGCGTCAGGCCGAGGTCGAAGTGGATGTGCCGGCCGGGCTCCACCAGCTGCTGCGCGGTGTCCTCGCAGAGGTCGTAGCGCTGGCGCAGCTCGGCCAGATTCACCGTCAGCCGGCCGCGGGGGTCGGTGTACAGCGCGGTGAAGGAGGGCGGGATCTCGATCTGGTACTCGTCGGACATCCCGCCCATTGTCGCCGCGGCGACGGAGTCCGTCAGTGCGGGATCATCGACGTCAGCCAGTAGGCCTGCAGGTACGTGATGATGCCGACGATGGTGGCGAAGAACAGGCTGTGCTTGAGCGTGAAGCGGAACAGGTCCGACTCCTTGCCGACCAGCCCCACCGCCGCGCAGGCCACCGCGATCGACTGCGGCGAGATCATCTTGCCGGTGACGCCGCCGGTGGTGTTGGCGGCGACCAGCAGCGTGTCGCTGACGCCGATCTGGTGCGCCGTGGTGGCCTGCAGCGAGCCGAACAGCGCGTTCGCCGAGGTGTCCGAACCGGTCAGGAACACGCCCAGCCAGCCGAGGAACGGCGAGAAGAAAGGGAACGCCGCGCCGGTGCCGGCGAGCACCAGGGCCAGCGTCGACGACAGGCCCGAGTAGTTGGCGACGAACGCGAAGGCCAGCACCATGCCGATCGAGTAGATCGGGCGCTTGAGCTCCAGCAGCACTTCGCCGAAGGTGCGCAGGCCCGCCAGCGGCTTCACCCGCAGCACCACCATCGAGATGATCGCGGCCAGCAGGATCGCGGTGCCGGTGGCCGACACCAGGTCGAGCTTGTAGACCGCGTCGTAGGCCTTGTCGGCCGTGACGATCGGCGCGGTCTTGATCACCAGGTTGTGCAGGTGCGGCACGTCGAACTTGAGGACCCAGCCGGCCAGCGCACCGCCCTTGTCGAACAGCGCCTTGAAGGGTTTCAGGCTCCATACCGTCACCATCACCGTGAGGATCATGAACGGCGACCAGGCCTTGGCGATCTGGCCGAGGCTGTAGCCCGACGGCTGGCGTTGGCCGGCCCGCTCGGACATGAGCGGCGCGCCGGCCACGGCCGAGGCGCCCACGCCGCCGGCGCTGGCGAAGCGGAAGGTCTCCTTCGGCTGCCAGGCCTTCAGGAACAGCGTCAGGCACACCAGGCTCACCAGCGCCGAGGTGATGTCCGGCAGCTCGGGGCCGAGGTGGCTGGCGGTGAAGTACTGCGTCACCGCGAAGCTGCCGCCGGCCACCAGCACGGCCGGCCAGGTGTCCTTCACGCCCTTGAAGCCGTTCATCATGAACACCAGCCAGAACGGCACGAACAACGACAGCAGCGGCAGCTGGTGCCCGGCCATCTTGCCGATCAGGAACGGATCGATGCCGGTGACCTTGCCGGCCACCAGGATGGGAATGCCCATCGCCCCGAACGCCACCGGCGCGGTGTTGGCGATCAGGCACAGGCCGGCCGCGTACAGCGGGTTGAAGCCCAGGCCCACCAGCAGCGCCGCGGTGATGGCCACCGGCGCGCCGAAGCCGGCCGCACCTTCGAGGAAGGCGCCGAACGCGAAGCCCACCAGCAGCATCTGCAGCCGCTGGTCGTCGGTGATCGACAGGATCGACGCGCGGATCACGTCGAACTGGCCGGTCTTCACCGTCAGCTTGTAGAGGAACACCGAGCAGACGATGATCCACGCGATCGGCCACAGGCCGTACAGGAAACCGTAGCCGGCCGAGGCCAATGCCATGTCCACCGGCATGCCGTAGGCGAACACCGCGATGGCCAGTGCCAGCGCCACCGTGATGGTGCCGGCCACGTGGCCCTTCATGCGCAGCACGGCCAGCGCGATGAAGAAGAAGACGACGGGGATGACGGCCACCAGCGCGGAGATCGCGAGGTTGCCGAACGGGTCATAGAGCTGGTGCCACGTGGGCATGGGATGCTCCTGCGCCGGGCCGGGATACGGGGCGCGTCGGGCCGGCGGGGTGTGCCGGCGAAGGTTGCAAGAAGGGGGGTCCCTGTGGGAGCGGCTTCAGCCGCGATCGGCTCGTGGCCCGGCACGGATCGCGGCTGAAGCCGCTCCCACAGGAGATCCCGCGGTGGCGCAGTCATCGAGCAGCGCTTCGATGCTGCGGTACGGGATGCCGCCGTGGCTGGCGAGCCCGATCTGGCAGGTGCGGCTGGCCGAGACGCCGCAACCGCAGCCGGCGGGCAGCGCCGGCGCCAGCCGCTTCAGGCTGTTGGCATTGAGTTCGGGCAGCGTGAACCCCTTGTCGCCGGCGAAGCCGCAGCAGGCGATGTCGGGCACGGTGACCTGATCGGCGCAGCGCTTGGCGAGCGCCACGAGCTTCGAGGCGGTGCCGTTGCGGCTCGTGCTGCACGGCACATGCACGGCGAGCTGGCCGAGCTTGGGTTCGATGTGCACGCGCGGCGCCACGCGGTCGGCGAGGAAGCTCACGGCGTCGTGCAGCTGCAGGCGGGCGTCGAGCTGGCCGGCCTTCTGCGCGTCGATCAGGCGCAGCGCGCAGGGCGCATTGTCCAGGTACACCGGCACGCGGCCGTCGTCGCTGGCGGCGAGCAGCGCGGCCTCGGTGCGGCGCAGGGCCTGCGTCGCGGCCTCGCTGGCGCCGCGGCTGTCGAACGGCTGGCCGCAGCAGAGGCTGCCGGTGCCGGCCGGCAGCACGGGCGTGAAGCCGGCCTTGCCGAGCAGGCGGAACGTCGCGTCGGCCAGCGTGTCGCCGCCGCCGGGGTGTTCGGCGAAGGTGCGGTTGACGCAGGAGACGAAGTAGACGACGGGTTCGTGGTCCGCGCGGCCCTCTCCCCTGCGGGGAGAGGGTTGGGGTGAGGGGTTCGCAGGCAGCGAGCCCGCCGGTCCCGGCGTGGCCATGGGCGCGAGTGGCAGCAACGGGATCACGCGATGAGCCACCTCGTTCAACGCCTGCACCCGCTCGGCGCCAAGCACCCCGCGCGCCAGCTTCAACACGCCCAACCCGGCCCGCGCCGTGTTCACCACCGCCCCCAGGTGCCGCTCCACCGTCGCCGCCACGCCCGGGTGCGCCGCCGGTCCACGCAGCTGCTTCACCAGCGAGCCGGTGTTGATGCCCACCGGGCAGCGGGTGGCGCACATGCCGGTGGCCGCGCAGGTGTCGAGGCCGGCCCACTGGTAGTCGGCTTCGAGCCGCGCCAGCAGCGCCGCGTCGCTGCCGTCGCGCTTCAGCTGCTGGATGCGCCGCCACAGCACGATGCGCTGGCGCGGCGTCAGCGACAGGCCGTTCGACGGGCACACCGGCTCGCAGAAGCCGCATTCGATGCACTGGTCGACGATCGCATCGGCCGCCGGCAGGCGTTTCAGGTCCTTCAGGTGCACCTGCTCGTCGGCGCTGATGATGACGTCCGGGTTCAGCAGGCCGCGTGGGTCGAACAGCCGCTTGATCTCGACCATCACCGCGTAGGCGTCGTCGCCCCATTCGAGCCGCACGAACGGCGCGACGTTGCGGCCGGTGCCGTGTTCGGCCTTCAGCGAACCCTCGAACTCCACCGCGACGAGCTGGCCGATGTCGTCCATGAAGCGCGCATAGCGCTGCACCTCGGCCTCGCTGTCGAAGCCGGGCGCGAAGACGAAGTGCAGGTTGCCTTCGAGCGCATGGCCGAAGATCAGGCCTTCGGTGTAGCCGTGCTGCTCCAGCAGCGCGCGCAGCCGCAGCACGCCCTCGGCGAGGTGCTCGACCGGGAAGGCGACGTCCTCGATCACGCAGGTGGTGCCCACCGGCCGGGTCGCGCCCACCGCCGGGAACAGGCCCTTGCGCACGGCCCAGTAGGTCTCGCAGGTGGCGGGGTCGGTGGAGAAGCCGCTGTCCGCCGCGGGGGCGAAGCCCGCCAGCAGCGTGTGCACCGCGTCGCAGCGGCGCGCCAGCGCGGCGGCGTCTTCGCCGCGGGTCTCGATCAGCAGCGCCGCGGCACGCGGCGCGGGGCGGCGGTAGAGGAAGTCCGGCAGCCCGGCCTTGCCCTGCACCGCGACGATGCTCGGACCGTCGACCAGCTCCACCGCGTCGACCGCGCCCTGCGCCTTCAACGCGCTGACGGCGCGGCACGCCACCGCCAGCTCGTCGAACAGCACCAGGCACGAGGCCTTGTGCGGGTGGTCGGGCACGGTGTCGTAGGTGATGCCGGCGATGAACCCCAGCGTGCCCTCGGAGCCGATCATCAGGTGCGCCAGCATGTCCACCGGGTCGACGAAATCGAGCAGCGCGTTGATGCCGTAGCCGGTGGTGTTCTTCAGCCGGTACTTGCGGCGCACCTTGGCTTCGAGCGCCGGATTCGAGGCGATGCGGTGCGACAGGGCGAGCAGCCCTTCCAGCAGCGCGCGGTGGGTCTGGCGGAAGGCGGCGACGCTGGCCGCATCGGCGGTGTCGAGCACGCTGCCGTCGGCCAGCATCACGCGCAGCGCGGCCAGCGTGTGGTAGCCGTTCTGCGCGGTGCCGCAGCACATGCCGGAGCTGTTGTTGGCCGCGATGCCGCCGATGCGCGCGGTGTTGATCGACGCCGGGTCCGGACCGATCTTGCGGCCGAAGCGGCGCAGCGCGTCGTTGGCATGCTGGCCGATCACGCCGGGCTGCAGGCGGATGCGTGCGCCGCCGTCGAGCACCTCGAGGCCGGTCCAGCCCTCCTGCACCAGCACCAGCACCGAGTCGCTGACCGCCTGGCCCGACAGCGACGTGCCGGCTGCGCGCAGCGTGACCGCGACGCCGTGTCTCCTCGACAGGCTCAGGACTTGAGCCACCTCCGCTTCGTCCACCGCCCGCACCACGATCTGCGGCACCAGCCGGTAGAAGCTGGCATCGGTGCCGTAGGCCAGCGTGCGCAGCGGATCGGTGATGAGCCGGTCGGTGGGCAGGTGTGCGGACAGGGCTTGGAGGAAGGCCTGGTGTTGCGGGGTCATGTCAATGTTCCATGGTGCTGCGCTCCCTCTCCCCTTGCGGGAGAGGGCTGGGGAGAGGGGCCGTGGCATGCACCCCCTCTCCCCCAACCCCTCTCCCACGAGGGGAGAGGGGCTTTCAGCGGCTTTGCCGTTCACGCATCAGCTCGTGCATCGAACGCGCCGCGGGTTGCAGCGGAATGCGGTGGATGGTCCAGCCGAGCTGCTGCTTCGGTGCCCACCGGCGCAGCCGCGTCGCCAGCCAGGTGTAGAGCCGGTACCGCACCGGCCCGGCGTGCACCCAGCGCCACACGCGCCAGGCCATCGACACGTCGGTGCGGTAGGCCGCGCCCTGGCCTTGCAGCGGGTGGGCGACCACCTCGTCCGGCCGGCGCGAGGCTTCGGTGCGCAGCCGCATCAAGAGTTCGGGAATCGGGATCTTCACCGGGCAGACTTCGCCGCAGGCACCGCACAGGCTCGACGCGGTGGGCAGGTCACGCGTGTTCTCCAGCCCCAGCAGGTGCGGCGAGACGATGGCGCCGATCGGGCCCGGGTACGTGGTGCCGTAGGCATGGCCGCCGACGCGTTCGTACACCGGGCAGTGGTTCATGCACGCGCCGCAGCGGATGCACTGCAGCGTCTGGCGCAGCTGCTCGTCGGCATAGGCCTGGGTGCGGCCGTTGTCGAGCAGCACCAGGTGCAGTTCCTCCGGGCCGTCGCGTTCGCCGGCGCGCCGCGGGCCGGTGACCATGTTGAAGTAGGTCGTCACCGGCTGGCCCGTGGCCGAGCGCGTCAGCAGCGAAAACAGCGGTGGTACGTCGGAGAGGAACTCCACCACCTTCTCGATGCCGGTGATGGCGATGTGCACCGGCGGCACGCTGGTGCAGAGCCGGCCGTTGCCCTCGTTCTCCACCAGGCACAGCGTGCCGGTCTCGGCCACGGCGAAGTTCACGCCCGACAGGCCGACGTCGGCCTGCACGTACAGCTCGCGCACCGCGCGGCGGCCGATGGCGATCAGCTCGTCGACGTCCTCGGTGTACGGCGTGTTCGGCACGTGCCGGTGGAACAGCGAGGCGATCTGCGCCTTGGTCTTGTGGATCGCCGGCATCACGATGTGGCTGGGCTTCTCGCCGGCAAGCTGGACGATGTACTCGCCCATGTCGCTTTCCACCGCGGTGATGCCGTGGGCCTCGAGGTGGTGGTTGAGCTCGATCTCCTCGCTCACCATCGACTTGCCCTTGACCATCAGCCGGCCGCCGCGGGCCCGGATGAGGCCTTCGATGATGCGGTTGGCCTGCTCCGGCGTCTCGGCCCAGTGCACGTGCGCGCCGAGCGCGGTGAGGCGGGTCTCCAGCCGTTCCAGCAGCACGGGCAGCTTCGACAGGCAGCGCTGGCGCACCGCGGCGCCGAGCGTGCGCAGCCGCGCCAGCTCGTCGGCGTCGGGGAACTGCGCGGCGCGCTTGGCCTGCAGGAAGTCCATCGCGCCGCGGAAGCTCTTGCGCAGCGCGGGATCTTCGAGTGCCTCGTGAGCGCGCGCCTTGAACTCGCGTGACGGCACGAAATGCAGCGGTGAGGTGTTCACAACGAGGCCTCCAGCGCGTCCACGTCGGTGCCATCGGGCACCACCATCAGCAGCACCAGCTCGCGCGGCCCGTGGGCGCCGTAGGCCAGCGTCTGCTGGATGTCGCTGGTCTTCGACGGGCCGGAGACCAGCAAGGCGTTGGTCGGCATGCCGCGCGACCAGCCTTCGCGGCTCATCGCCTCGTGGAAGTTGGCGTAGAGCCGGCGCGCATCGGCCAGCGCGAAGTGGATCGGCGGCACCAGGCTCAGCGTGCGCGGCTCGTCGGCATCCGGCCAAAGGATCAGGCTGCCGGTCTCGGCGATCGCGGCGCGCGTCGTGGTGAAGCCGGCATCGACCTCATGGAACAGCTCGGCCTTCCAGGCCTCGATCGGCCGGTCGTAGCCGTCGCAGCGCGGCGGCGCGGGCAGGGCGCGCACCGCCTGCGCGGCGCGGGCGCCGTGCGGCGTCTGCGGTGCCAGCAACAGCCGGCGCACGCCCTTGGCCGCTACCAGCGCGGCCAGCCGGGCCGGCCAGTCGGCCTCGTGCAGCAGGTGCACCTCGGTCTTCACGGCGCGCATCGCGCGCACCAGGCGGCGCAGCTTCTCGGCGTCGGGCCAGGCCGGCGTCGCAGTGGCGTAGTAGGCGGTGACGTCGCCGGTGCCCGGCGGCAGCGCGGCCGGCTGCGCGGCGCGCAGCTTGTCGAGGATGCGGGTGCGGGCGCTGGTCATTTCGCCGTCGTCCTTTCCAGCAGGAAGCTGGCGATGTGCCGGCCGCGGAAGCGGCAGCCGGGCTGCTTGGCCAGCTTGCCGTTGATGTTCAGCAGGCAGCCGCCGTCGGCGGTGATGAACTCGGTGGCGCCGGTGTCCTCCAGCGCGGCGGCCTTGTCGGCCACCATCGCGCCGGAGATGTCCGGGTGTTTGATCGAGAACGTGCCGCCGAAGCCGCAGCACTCGGACTCGCGCCGGTGCACCACCCGTTCGACGTTGGTGAGGCCGTCGACCAGCGCCCAGCCGTTGACGTGCGTGTCCATCTCGCGCCTTGCCGAACACGAGGTGTGCACGGCCACGCGCACCGGCGCGCCGTGGTCCTGCAGCGCCACGCCCAGCCGGTGGCGCAGGAAGTCGGTCAGCTCGACGACCCGCCCGGCCACCGCCTGTGCCGCCGCCGCGTCGGCGGTGCCGGCGAAGAGGGTGGGCCAGTGGTGTTTCATCATCCCGCCGCAGGAGCCGGACATCACGACGATGGGCCATGGCTCGGGGAACAACCCGAGCTGGCCCTGCGCCGCGGCGCGCGCCTCGTCCGGCAGGCCGCTGGTGTAGGCCGGCTGGCCGCAGCAGCGCTGGCCCTGCGGGTAGTGCACCCGCACGCCGTGGCGCTCGAGCAGCGCCACGGCGTCCATCCCGGCCTCGGGGAGGAACAGGTCGACCAGGCAGGTCGAGAACAGGTAGACGTCGTGCGGCATGGATGAAAGGTAAATTGGTAAGTCCAATATGACCGGACGGAGGCGAATGTAGAGGGCCCTCGATTGGTGGTCAATCGACCCTGCTTCAGGGATTACCCGCGTTCCCGATCAGAAAAGGACTGGTGGTCTGACCAATATCAAGGAGAAGGTTCGGCGACGGGACGATCTTCGGTATCATTGGTAAGACCAATCTCCTCCGCCATGGCCGACGTTCCTTCCCCCCTCAAGCCGCTGGCAGTCGCCAAGCTTTCCGACCAGATCGTCCGGCAGCTGGAGACGCTGCTGCTCGAAGGCACGTTCCGGCCTGGCGACCGGCTGCCGCCGGAGCGCCAGCTCGCCGAGCAGCTCGGCGTGTCGCGGCCGTCGCTGCGCGAGGCGCTGCAGAAGCTGGCGGCGCGCGGGCTGGTGGTGGCGCGCCAGGGGGGCGGCACCTACGTCACCGCGCGGCTCGACGAGGGCCTGGCCGGCCCATGGCAGGAGATGCTGGCCGAACATCCCGAGCTGCACCGCGACGTGCTGGAGTTCCGCCGCATGCTCGAAGGCACCGTCGCGCGGCTGGCCGCCGAGCGGGCCACCGAGGCCGACCTCGAGCGCATCGGCCGCCTCTACGGCGAGATGACGGAGGCCCATGCGCAGGACCTGCGCGAGGAGAGCTCGAAGATCGACGTCGCCTTCCACCGCGCGCTGGCCGATGCCGCCCACAACGCGCTGTTCACGCACCTCAGCGCCAGCCTCCTGAACATGCTGCACACCCACGTGCATGACAACATCGCCAACCTGTTCCATGTCGGCGACGTCGGCGAGCACCTGCTGTCGCAGCACCGCGCGGTGTGGCAGGCGGTGAAGGAGCGCCGGCCGGCCGAGGCCCAGGCTGCCGCCGAGGCGCACATCGACTTCATCGACCGCACGATCAGCGAGCAGCGCGAGACCTCCGCGCGCCGTGAGCGTTCCCGGCGCCGTGTGTCCTGAGCCGCGGCGATGGAAGCACTGCGTGGCCTGACGATCCTGTTGTTGCTGCAGGCGGCCGGCGAGGCGCTGGCGCGGAGCTTCCACTGGCCGGTGCCCGGCCCGGTGGTCGGCCTGCTGGCGCTGGCGCTGGCGTTGCGGTGGCCGCCGCTGCGCACGCCAGTGGCGGCCGCGGCGCGGCTGCTGCTCGCGCACCTCTCGCTGCTGTTCGTGCCGGTGTCGGTGGGCGTGATCACGCACCTGTCGTTGCTGGCGCGCTACGGCTGGCAGCTCGGTGTGGCGATCGTGCTGTCCACCTGGATCGGCCTGGTGGTGACCGCGCTGGTGCTGCGCGCGCTGTGGAAGGGGGAGCGCACCGATGGCTGACTTCGTGCAACTGTGGACCTACCTCGCCACCACGCCGCTGTTCGGCCTGACCGCCACGCTGGCGGCTTACGTGCTGGCGCAGGCGGTCTACGAACAACTGGGCCGGCCGCCCTGGGCCAACCCGGTGATCGGTGCCGTCGCCGCGCTGGGCGCGGTGCTGCTGGTCACCGCGACGCCGTACCCGACCTACTTCGCCGGCGCGCAGTTCGTGCATGTGCTGCTCGGCCCGGCGGTGGTGGCGCTGGCCTGGCCGCTGTGGGAGCGCCGCGCCGAGCTGCGCCGCCGTGGCGTGGCGCTGGTGCTCGCGGGCCTGGCCGGCGGCGCGGCCGCGGCGCTGAGCGCGGTGGCGATCGCCCACCTGCTCGGCCTGCCGGAAGAAGTGGTGCGCTCGCTGGTGCCCAAGTCGGTCACCGCGCCGGTGGCGATGGGCATCGCGGAGCGGCTCGGCGGCGTGCCGGCACTGGCGGCGGTGTTCACGCTGCTCACCGGCATGGTCGGCGCGGTCTCCGCCAAGGGGCTGTTCGACCGCCTCGGCGTGCACGACTGGGCCGTGCGCGGCTTCGCCATCGGCACCGCGGCCCATGGCCTGGGCACCGCGCGGGCGCTGCAGGTGCACCCGGAGGCGGGCGCCTACGCGGGCATCGCGCTGGGCGTGCAGGTGCTGCTGGCGGCGCTGCTGATGCCGCTGGTGTTCCGCTGGCTGGGCTGACCAGGGGGCCGCGAGGCACCCTGGTCGCTCACCCCTTGCCGCTCAGGCGCCGGCCTTGGCCTTCTGCCGCCAGGCGTGCAGCAGCGGCTCGGTGTAGCCGCTGGGCTGTTCCTTGCCCTTGAAGACCAGGTCCAGCGCGGCCTGGAAGGCCGGGCCCTGCGGGTTGTCGGCGAGCGGGCGGTAGGCGCTGTCGCCGGCGTTCTGCGCGTCCACCACCTTGGCCATGCGGTCGAAGGTCTCGCGCACCTGCGCCTCGGTGACGACGCCGTGCAGCAGCCAGTTGCAGATGTGCTGGCTGCTGATGCGCAGCGTCGCACGGTCTTCCATCAGGCCGATGTTGTGGATGTCGGGCACCTTGGAGCAGCCGACGCCCTGGTCGATCCAGCGCACCACGTAGCCGAGGATGCCCTGCACGTTGTTGTCCAGCTCCTGCTGGCGGTCCTCGGCGCTCCAGGTCGCCTCGGCGGCCACCGGGATGGTGAGCAGGTCGGCCTGCAGCGCGGCGCGGTCGACGCTGTGCGCATCGCGCTGCAGCTGCTGCTGCACGTCGGCGACGAAGACCTGGTGGTAGTGCAGCGCATGCAGCGTGGCGGCGGTGGGGCTGGGCACCCAGGCGGTGTTGGCGCCGGCCTTCGGATGCGCGATCTTCTGCTCCAGCATTGCGGCCATCAGGTCAGGCATGGCCCACATGCCCTTGCCGATCTGGGCGCGCCCGCCGAGGCCGCATTCCAGGCCGATCAGCACGTTGCGGCGCTCGTAGGCGGCGATCCACTTCGAGCCCTTGATGTCGCCCTTGCGCAGCATCGGGCCGGCCCACATCGCGGTGTGCATCTCGTCGCCGGTGCGGTCGAGGAAGCCGGTGTTGATGAAGGCGACGCGGCTCTTCGCCGCGGCGATGCAGGCCTTCAGGTTCGCGCTGGTGCGGCGCTCCTCGTCCATGATGCCGAGCTTGACGGTGCTGTCGGCCAGGCCGAGCAGCTGCTCGACACGCCCGAACAGTTCGCCGGCGAAGGCCACTTCGGCCGGGCCGTGCATCTTCGGCTTCACGATGTAGACGCTGCCCTTGCGGGTGTTGCGGATGCCGTTGACGCCGCGACCCTTCAGGTCGTGGAGGGCGATCGCGGTGGTGATGACCGCATCCAGAATGCCTTCGGGGATCTCCTTCCCGCCTTCGAGCAGGATCGCCGGGTTGGTCATCAGGTGGCCGACGTTGCGCACGAACAGCAGCGAGCGGCCGTGCAGCGTCACGGTGCCGCCGGCCGGTGCGGTGAACACGCGGTCGGGGTTCAGCCCGCGGGTGAAGGTCTTGCCGCCCTTGCTGACCTGCTCGGTCAACGTGCCCTTCAGGATGCCGAGCCAGTTCGAGTAGGCCAGCAGCTTGTCCTCGGCGTCCACCGCGGCGATCGAGTCCTCCAGGTCGAGGATGGTCGACAGTGCCGACTCCAGCACCACGTCGCTGACACCGGCCGGGTCGCTGGCGCCGATGGTGGTGCTGCGGTCGACGTGGATCTCCAGGTGCAGCCGGTGGTGCACCAGCGCGATGGCCTGCGGGGCGCCGGTCTCGCCGCGGTAGCCGACGAACTGCTTCGGATCCTGCAGGCCGACCTTGGCGCCGCCCTTCACCTCGACTTCGAGCGCGCCGTTGGCGACGCGGTAGGCCACCGCATCCTTGTGCGAGGCGCCGGCCAGCGGGGCGGCCTGGTCGAGCACGTTGCGGGCGAACTCGATCACCTTGGCGCCGCGCAGCGGGTTGTAGCCGTTCGGGCTGCGCTCGGCGCCGCCGGCTTCGGCGATCGCGTCGGTGCCGTACAGCGCGTCGTACAGCGAGCCCCAGCGGGCGTTCGCGGCGTTCAGCGCGTAGCGGGCGTTGAGGATGGGCACCACCAGTTGCGGGCCGGCCTGCAGCGCCAGTTCGTCGTCGACGTTGGCGGTGGTGGCCTGCACGTCGCCCGGCTCGGGCTGCAGGTAGCCGATCTGCTGCAGGAAGGCCTGGTAGGCGGCCATGTCCGCGATCGGGCCCGGGTGGGCCTTGTGCCACGCGTCCATCTCGAGCTGGATCCGGTCGCGTTCGGCCAGCAGTGCGGCGTTCTTCGGTGCCAGGTCGTGCGCGATGGCATCGAAACCGGCCCAGAACGCCTCGCTCGCCACGCCGGTGCCGGGCAGCACCTGCTCCTCGATGAAGCGGTGCAGCGCGCTGTCGACTTGCAGGCGGTGGACTTGGGTGCGAGCGGTCATGGCAGGTCCTCGGTGTGAAGCGATGGGAAAGACGAAGGAGGTCGGGTCAGCGCGGCAGCAGCAAGGCCTGTACCTCGCGCAGGCTGCTGCCGGTGTGGTGCGGCGGGGTGCCGAGCTGCTCGGGCGGCACGCCGCCGCGGTTCACCCACAGCGTGGTGAAGCCGTACCAGGTGGCGCCCAGCGCGTCCCAGCCGTTGCTGGAGACGAACAGGATCTGGCGCGCCGGCAGGCCGAGCGCCTGCGGGCCGAGGGCGTAGGCGCGCGGGTCGGTCTTGAAGGCGCGCGCCGGCTCGACGCTGATGACGTGGTCGAGGTAGGACGCGAGGCCGGCGCTCTTGACCGCGATGTCCAGCATCGGCGGGTCGCCGTTGCTGAGGATGCCGGTGGGCACGCCGGCGCCCTTCAGCGCCGCCAGCACGTCGCGCACCTCGGGGTAGGCGCTGAGGTGGCGGTACTGGTTCATCAGCCGGTCTTCGGCGTCGGCGGCCAGCGCCAGGCCGAGCTTCTGCGCCGCGAAGCGCAGCGCGGCACGGGTCAGGTCCCAGAACGGCTGGTAGCGGCCGCCGTCGGGGGCGCTCATCGTCACCAGGCGGGTGTACTCGATCTGCTTCTCGCGCCAGGCCAGCGCCAGCGCATCGCCGCGGCCGGCGAACAACTGCTCGGCCGCCAGCGACACGCTCATCACGTCGAAGAGCGTCCCGTAGGCGTCGAACAGCACAGCGGTGGGCCGGGCGGCAGTGTCCATGCCGCAAATCTATTCGATACTCCGCCAACCATTGATGACATGGAAATCGATGGATTCATGACTTTTAAGTTGAAATCGTGGCCCGACTGAAGCAGATCGAAACCTTCGTCGCGGTGGCCCAGAAGGGCAGCCTCACCGCCGCGGCGCAGGCGGAAGGCGTGGCACCGGCGGTGGTGGGCCGGCGCATCGACGCGCTGGAAGCCCGCCTCGGCGTGAAGCTGATGGTGCGCACCACCCGCAAGCTGTCGCTCACGCACGAAGGCAGCGCCTTCCTCGAGGATTGCCAGCGCCTGCTGGTCGAGCTGGCCGACGCCGAGGCCAGCGTCAGTGCCGGCGGCGTCAAGGCCAGCGGCCACCTGCGCATCACCGCGCCGGCCGGCTTCGGGCGGCGCCACGTGGCGCCGCTGGTGCCGGGGTTCCTGGCGCTGCACCCCGAGGTGAGCCTGTCGCTGAACCTGTCGGACCGGGTGGTCGACATCGTCAACGAAGGGGTCGACTGTGCGGTGCGCGTGGGCGACCTGCGCGATTCCAGTCTGGTCAGCGTCCGGCTGGCCGACAACCGTCGCCTGTGCGTCGCGACCCCCGGCTACCTGCAGCGCGCCGGCGTGCCGCAGCATCCGCAGGACCTGGCGCAGCACCAGTGCCTCACGCTGTCGTCCGACGCCAGCCAGACCCGCGGCTGGGCCTTCCGCCAGGACGGCGAGCTGCACCACCTGCGCCCGGTCGGCCGGCTCGACTGCAGCGATGGCCAGGTGCTGCACGAGTGGTGCCTGCAGGGCCTGGGCATCGCCTGGCGCAGCACCTGGGAAGTGGCCCGCGACATCGCCTCCGGCCGCCTGGTGGCGGTGCTGGACGACTACGCCGCGCCGCCCAACGGCATCTACGCGGTGTTTCCCCACGCCAAGCACCTGCCGCTGCGGGTGCGGCTGTGGATCGACTACCTGAAGCACACTTATGGCGACGCCGCCTATTGGCGCGATGCCGAACAGACGACAAGGAGCTCCTGCGCATGACCCTCGAAGCCGTCCTGGCCTACCTGCACATCGCGGCCATCCTGATGGTCACCGTGTTCCTCACCAGCCAGGCGGCGCTGCTGCGCACCGAATGGCTGAACGCTGCTGCGGTGCGGCGCCTGGCGCGTGTCGACCTGGTCTACGGCATCGCCGCGCTGGTGCTGCTGGCCACCGGCTTCGCCCGCACGGCGTGGGGGATCAAGGGCTTCGGCTGGTACTGGTCGCAGCCGCTGCTGCACCTCAAGGTCACGCTGTTCGTCGTGATCGGGCTGATGTCCATCGTGCCGACGCTGCGCTACCGCCGCTGGGTCAAGGCGCTGGACGCCGGCCAGGGCCTGCCGGCCGAAGCCGACGTGCGGGCGACCCGCAAGCTGGTGATGTGGGAGGCGCACCTGCTGGTGCTGGTCCCGATCTTCGCCGTCTGCCTGGCCCGCGGGATCGGCACCCGGTGAGGCCGCGCAAGCTCGGCCTGGTGCTCGGCAGCGGCTCGGCGCGCGGCTGGGCGCACATCGGCGTCATCCGCGTGCTCGAACGCGCCGGCGTGAAGCCGGACCTGGTGTGCGGCACCTCGGTGGGCGCGCTGGTCGGCGCGGCCTACGCCGCCGGGGATTTCGAGCGCTTCGAGCACTGGGCGCGCGGCCTGCGCCGCAAGGACGTCATCGCGCTGATGGACTTCGGCATGAGCGGTGGCATGTTGAAGGGCGAGCGGCTGATGGCGTTCTTCCGCCGCCTGTTCGAGGATCGCGACATCGGAAGCCTGGGCCTGCCGTTCGGCTGCGTGGCCACCGCGCTGCACACCGGCGCCGAGGTGTGGCTGCGCGAAGGCTCGACGGTGGACGCGGTGCGCGCCTCGACCGCGCTGCCCGGCCTGTTCACGCCGCGCCTGCACGACGGGCTGACGCTGGTCGACGGCGGGCTGGTGAACCCGGTGCCGGTGTCGCTGGGCCGGGCGATGAACGCCGACCTCCTGATCGCGGTCGACCTGAACGCCGACCTGGTGGGCCGCCACGTGCTGGTCGACCCGCCGTCGGCGTCGATGCTGCCGGACTGGCGGCGGCTGCTGCCGGCGCGCATCGCCGCGCGCTTCCCGGTGGTCGAGGCGGGGCTCGAAGGCAGCACGCCGGTGCCGCGCCTGCCGTCGATGCTGGACGTGCTGACCACCAGCATCAACGTGATGCAGGTGCGCATCACCCGCAGCCGCATGGCCGGCGAGCCGCCGGACGTGACGGTGACGCCGCGGCTGGCGCACCTCGGGCTGCTCGACTTCCACCGCGCCGCCGAGGCCATCGAGGCCGGCGAGCGGGCGATGGAGCAGGCGCTGCCGGCGCTCGAAGCGCTGCTCTGAGCCCCTCGCCCCGGCCCTCTCCCGCAAGGGGAGAGGGAGTCCTTCATTTCAGCGCCGCGGCGATCAGCGTGAAGGTGATGAACGACAGCGCGGTCGAGGCCATGATCACGTGCACCACACGGGCGGTGTCGGCGCGGTAGCGTTCGCTCCACATCGCGACGCTGCTGGCGCTGGGCAGTGCGGCCACCAAGACCAGGCCGGTGAGCTGCGGCGTGGTCAGCCCGGCGCCGAGCTGGCGCGCGGCCAGGCCGAGCAGCAGCATCAGCAGCGGGTGCAGCAGCAGCTTGAAGAGCGCCAGCCGGGTCACGCTCCAGCCGTCGCGCAGGCGGCGCTGCCAGGTGCGTGCATCGGGCCGGCGCGCTTCGTCGGCGGTGCTGTCCTGCACCGCGAGCTGCGCGCGCCGCAGCACCGTGCCGATCGTGAACAGCGCCACCGGGCTGGCCGCGTCGGCGAGCATGCCGACGAAGCGCTCGACCGGGCCGGGCAGCGCCAGTTCGGCCGCGTGCAGGCCGGCGCCGAGCAGGATCGCCCACGGCAGCGGGTTCAGCAGCGCGGCGCGCAGCGAGCGGTCGACCCGCGCGGCCAGCCGGTTGTCCGGGTAGCGGGTGGCGATGGGATGGGTGGGCTCGCCGCCCACCGTGTCGAGGTTCGGCTCGGTGTCGCGTTCGTGGTCGGTGTTGGCCAGCGCGATGCACAGCGTGGTGGTGATGAACACGTCGACCAGGATCGCGGCCATCACCGGCGCCGCGGCCGCCTGCGCGCCGAGCAGCGTGGCCACCAGCGGCACGCCCATGAAGCCGTTGTTGGGGTACACCGCGGCGAAGGCGTCGAACGTGGCGGCCTTCATGCGCAGGCCCTGGCCGAGCATCAGCGCCAGCACGAACGCCACCAGCACGCAGGCGGCGAGGGCGTAGACGCCCATCAGCGCCGGGTGCAGCAGCTCGGCCAGCGGCAGCTGCAGGCCCAGGCGCAGCAGCATCGCCGGCAGCGCGAACCAGAGCACGAAGGCGTTGAGACCGGGCACCGCCTCGATCGGCAGCCAGCGCTGCCGGGCGGCCAGCCAGCCGGTGAAGACCAGCGCGAAGAAGGGCAGCGTGGCGGCGAAGATCGAGGTCATCAGTTGCGGCTGGCCAGCAGCAGCGCGGCGTTGTCGCGCGCCGCGGTGGTGGCCAGGCCGATCAGGCTGCGGCCGGTGGTGTCGTGATAGGCCACGCCGGCGTAGTCGCGGTTCGGCGTGGTGCAGGGGAAACCGCCGAACGACAGCGTCAGGTCGTAGGCGTTGACGTCGACCCGCGGCGTCAGCCGGCCGGTGAAGACGCAGGTGCCGGTGAGCCCGGCGAAGCGGCCGTCGCCCTGCACCGCGAACACCGCCGGCAGCGCGGTGGGCTGCGCCGCGAAGACGCCGGTGTAGGCGCCCTCGACCGCGCCGGGGGTGGCGGTGCCGGCGTTGGCGCTGTCCCATGAGGCGGTCCAGCGCAGCGTGCCGGTGGTGTCGGTCTGGGTGCCGTCGAAGCGGCTGCGCGGGGTGAAGGTCGCGGCCAGCGGGCCGGCCTGCGTGCTGCCGCCGGCCAGGCGGTAATGGCGCGCGCCGGCGTCGCCGAAGGTGCCGGCCGCGGTGACGCTGCCCTGGCCGTAGACCAGCCCGTCCTCGTGGTACAGATAATAGGCGCCGCTGCCCAGCACCAGCGCCTTGACGCTGCGGCCACCCTCGGTGGTGCCGGTCCACCAGCCCGTGGGGGTGTCGGGCGGGGCCGGCGGCGGCGTGTCGCTGCTGCTGCTTCCGCCGCCACCGCACGCGGCCAGCAGCAGGCACAGCGCCGGCCAGGCGGCGGAGGAACGGGCACATCGGGACATCGCCCCGAGGGTACCCGAGGTTCGCGACGTGGCCCCCGGCGTGCGCCGTTCAGCCGCGCTGCACGCCGGGCTGTGCCGCGGCGACGTGGAAGGTGGCGAGCGTGTGCACCGCGCTGTCCGGCTCGAGCGGTCGCTCGACTGCGCGCAGTGTGGCCTGCAGCGCGCCGCCGTCCAGCGCGAAGTGCACGCTGCCGCGTTCGCGGCTGCGCGCCAGGTGCAGGTGCGGGTTCCACGGGCGCAGGGCGTCGAGCCGTTCCTGCGACATGCCGAGGCTGCTGATCGAGGTGCCGCAGAACTCGCTGGCGACGATCGGCGACGCGGGGTCGGCCGGGTCGCGGTGCAGGTCGGCCACGAAATGCGCGTGCACGTCGCCGCCCAGCACCACGCAGCCGGGCACGCGCCGCTCGGCGACCTGGCGCAGCAGCCGTTCGCGCGCGGCGGGATAGCCGTCCCAGCCGTCGGTCCAGACGCGCTGCTCGGCCGGCTGCGCCGGATCGCCGGCGTGCAGCGGCGCCATCAGCGTCTGCTGCGCGATCAGGTGCCAGCGCGCATCGCCGCGCCAGCCGTCGCGCTGCAGCCAGGCCTCCTGCGCGGCACCGAGCAGCGTGCGGCGCGGATCGGCGAGTTCGGGGCAGTCGCCACGCCGCACGCTGGTGCCGCCGCCGATCTCGGGGCGCTGGCAGGCCTGCGGGTCGCGGTACTGGCGGTCGTCGAGGCAGAGGAGGCGCACGTCGGCGCCCCAGTCGAGGTGGCCGTAGATCCGCAGGTCGGGGCCATGCGGGCGCCATGCCAGCGGCATCGGCTGGTGTTCCCAGCAGGCCTGGTAGGCGGCCGTGCGGCGCTGCGCGAAGTGGCGCGAGCGGCCCTGGTCGACCAGGCCGGCATAGTCGTTGTCGACCTCGTGGTCGTCCCACACGTACAGCCACGGGGCCGCGGCGTGCGCGGCCTGCAGCGCCGGGTCGGCCTTGTATTGCGCGTAACGGGCGCGGTAGTCGGCCAGCGTGCGGCACTCGCCGCCCTCGTGCTCGCGCACCTTGCTCGGCTGGCGCGGCGATTCGTAGAGGTAGTCGCCGAGGAACAGCACCAGGTCGAGCCGGCCGGCGTCGGCCTGTTCGGCGGCGTCGCGCCAGGCGGCCCAGTGGCCGTGGTCCCAGCGCTGGCACGAGGCGATCATGAACTGCAGCGGGGCGGCCCGGTCGCGGCGGGGCGCGGTGCGGCTGCGGCCGGCGCGGCTGCGCTGGCCGAGCGCGGTGAAGCGGTACCAGTACGGCCGGCCCGGCGCCAGGCCGCGCGGTTCGGCGTGCACGCTGTGCGCCCAGCGCGCCTCGGCCGGGGCGCTGCCGCTGGCGGCGATGCGTGTGAACGCCTCGTCGTGCGCGACCTCCCAGCGCACGTCGATTCGCTCGGGCAGGTCCGCGCCGAGCAGCCGGGTCCACAGCACCATGCCGTCGGGCCGCGGGAAGCCGGAGGCCACGCCGAGCGGGAAGCGGTCGACGTCGGCGGCGCGGGCGTGGGGCAGCAGGGCAGGGGCGGCGGCCAGCGCCAGGCACTGCCGGCGGGTGGGGAGCGGGAGGGGCATCCGGGCAGTATCGGCCCGGGTGATGACGGTTCTTCACCCCTCTTTTTAAGGAGCGGCTTCAGCCGAGTCCGTCGGTGAACGCCTTTGCGGCCAGCGGTGCGCGCTCCTTGGCGCCGTTGATGAACAGCACGTGCACCGCGCGCGGCTGCCCGGTCGGGGCGGGCGCCGCGATGCGTGGCAGGCCCTCCGGTTCGTCACCGCGGGCCCATGTGTCGGCGCGGGTGCGCCAGGCCGTCAGCTCGTCCGCCGGATAGCCCGTCGCCTCGTCGCTGCGCGCGCGCATCAGCCGGAGGTAGACCAGCGGTCCGCTGGTGTCGAAGAACGACGGGTAGTCGTCGCTGTCGGTGCCCACCAGCGCGACGCCGTGGCGGCGCACCAGCGCGAGGAACTCGGCGTTGAGGAAGCTCTCGTGGCGCACTTCGAGCACGTGCTGCAGCGGCAGCCCTTCGGCGTCGCGCGGCAGCAGCGTCAGGAAGGCGTCCAGGTCGTCGGCGTCGAAGCGCTTGAACGGCGCGAACTGCCACACCACCGGCCCCAGCCGGTCGCCCAGCGCGGCCAGGCCGCTGCCGACGAAGTGTTCCACCGCCTCGCCGGTCTGGGCCAGCCGGCGCTGCTGGGTGATCTGCCGCGGCGCCTTCAGCGAGAACACGAAGCCCTCGGGCGTGGCGTCGTGCCAGGCGGCGAAGCTGGTGCGGCTGGGCGTGCGGTAGAAGGTGCTGTTGATCTCCAGCGTGCGCAGCGCGCGCGAGGCGTACGACAGCTCGTTCTTCTGGGTCAGCCCCGCCGGGTAGAACGTGCCGCGCCAGGGCGCGAACTGCCAGCCGCCGATGCCGGCGCGGACCGCGGGGGAGGGGGGCTTGGCCATGCGCGGCATTGTCACGGTGGGCGGTTTTCCGTCGAGGGCAGAGGGGTGTCCGGCGCCGGCCCGGCCGGGGCCGCTCGCTATGATCGCCGGCCGCCCCGTCGCCCGCTCCTGTCCCGTCCGCTGCATGGCCGAAGCCCCGAACACCCTCAACCCGGCCCAGCTCGAGGCCGTCCACCACCTGAAGAGCCCGTGCCTGGTGCTGGCCGGCGCCGGCTCGGGCAAGACGCGCGTCATCACCCACAAGATCGCCCGGTTGCTGCAGGAGGGGCTGGCGCCGAAGCAGATCGCGGCCATCACCTTCACCAACAAGGCGGCGCAGGAAATGCGCGAGCGGGCGAAGGGCCTGGTCGGCCCACGCGCGGCGAAGGACCTGGCGATCTCCACCTTCCACTCGCTGGGCGTGCGCATGCTGCGCGAGGACGGCACGCGGCTCGGGCTGAAGGAGCAGTTCTCGATCCTCGACAGCGACGACGTGCTCGGCGTGCTGCGCGATGCCGGCGGCACCACCGACGCGCAGGTGGCGCGGCGCTGGCAATGGACCATCAGCCTGTGGAAGAACCAGGGGCTGCACGCCGCCAGCGCCGAGGCCGCCGCGCAGGACGACGAGGAACGCATCGCCGCCCGCGTGATGAAGCTCTACGAGGAGCGCCTCGCGGCCTACCAGGCGGTCGATTTCGACGACCTCATCAGCCTGCCGCTGAAGCTGCTGCAGACCGACGACGAGGCCCGCGCCAAGTGGCGCGGCCTGCTGAAGCACGTGCTGGTCGACGAGTACCAGGACACCAACGCGGTGCAGTACGAGCTGCTGAAGGCGCTGGTCGGCGAGCAGGGCCTCTTCACCGCGGTGGGCGATGACGACCAGAGCATCTACGGCTGGCGCGGGGCGACGATCGAGAACCTGAAGCGCCTGCCGCAGGACTACCCGAACCTGAAGGTCATCCCGCTGGAGCAGAACTACCGCTCCACCGGCGCGATCCTGCGCGCGGCCAACCACGTCATCGCGCTGAACCCGAAGATCTTCCAGAAGAAGCTCTGGAGCGAGTTCGGCGAGGGCGAGCCGGTGCGCGTGGCCGAGTGCGACCACGAGGAACACGAGGCCGAGCGGGCGGTGGCGCGCATCCAGAGCATCCGCGCCAATGCCACCGGTGAGCACACCGGCACCACGGAGTTCAAGGACTTCGCCATCCTCTACCGTGCCAACCACCAGGCCCGCAAGCTCGAAGAGGCGCTGCGCCGCGCGCAGATCCCCTACAAGGTGTCGGGCGGCCAGAGCTTCTTCGACCGCGCCGAGATCAAGGACCTGTGCGCGTGGCTGCGCCTGCTGGTGAACCAGGACGACGACCCGGCCTTCCTGCGCGCCATCGGCACGCCCAAGCGCGGCATCGGCCACCAGACGCTGGGCGCGCTGGGCGAGTTCTCCGGCAAGTGGAAGGTGAGCATGTTCGAGGCGCTGTTCCAGAACTCGCTGGGCACGGCGCTGAGCGCCAAGGCGATCGGCTCGCTCCATGAATTCGGCCGCTACGTCAACGAGCTCGAGTACCGCGCCCGCACCACCAGCGGTGCCGAGGACGCCAAGGCGCTGATGCTCACCTGGCTGAAGGAGATCGGCTACGAGCAGCACCTGTACGACCACGAGGAGAACGAGAAGATCGCCGCGTCGCGCTGGTCGAACGTGATGGACTTCGTCGACTGGGTGGCCAAGCGCTGCGGCGGCGAGATCACGCAGGACGGCGGCACCTTCGAGAGCGAGAAGAAGACCGTGCTCGAGGTGGCGCAGACCATCAGCGTGATCCTCAGCCTGGCCGAGCGCGGCGAGGACCAGAACCAGGTCACGCTGTCGACACTGCACGCATCGAAGGGGCTGGAGTGGCCGCACGTGGTGCTGGCCGGCGTGGTCGAGGGCTCGCTGCCGTTCAAGTCCGAGGAAGAGGACATGACGCCCGAGCGGCTCGAAGAGGAGCGCCGCCTGATGTACGTCGGCATCACCCGCGCGCGGCGCACGCTGGTGGTCAGCACGCTGCGGCGGCGGCGGCGGGGGCGCGAGTTTGTCAACGTGATCCCGAGCCGCTTCATCGCCGAGATGAAGCTGGACGAGGCGACGGTGAAGGAAGACCCGCGCGAGAAGCTGAAGGCGTTGCGGGCCGAGTTCGCGGCGCGCGCGGCGGCCTCGGCGGCGCAGGCCAAGGCGGCTGATTGAGGCAGCACCCACCTTCTGCAGGCTGCGCCCTCATCGTGTGAAGGGGATGTTTCGCCAGCGCCACAAGGCCGGGCAATTCCCAAGGAGCTCGGCTTTCGATTTGTCGCACGATCGGTCGTTCTTTTTTTAAGGCTTTCTTGGAGACCTCCGACATGAGAAATGTGCTTCGCGCGGGTGGTTTGGCGGTGTTGGCGTCTGCTGCGGGCCTGGCCTGTGCACAGGCGCCCTCGGGCAGCCAGGTGACGCTCTACGGCCTGATCGACATGGGCTTCGAGCACAGCGACGTGGGCACGGTGACCGCCAAGCGCCTGAGCAGCGGCATCTCCACCGGCTCGCGCTGGGGCCTGCGCGGTCAGGAAGAGCTGAGCCCGGGCTGGAAGGCGATCTTCACGCTGGAAAGCCGCTTCGAGGCCGACACCGGCACGATGCAGAACAACGGCTCGGTCTTCACCTGTGCCAACGGTGCGGTGGTCTCGTGCCCCGGCCTGCCGCCGCCGACGTCCGCCGCCGCGGCGGGCATCAACAGCCTGAACCAGCTGGCGCTGAACCTGGCCAGCAACGTCAACAGCAGCAACGCGCTGTTCGACCGCCAGGCCTACGTGGGCCTGGTCACGCCGGTGGGCGCGGTGCTGTTCGGCCGCCAGTACACGCCGGGCTACGAGACGCTGGCGAAGTTCAGCGCGTTTGGCGAAGGTTTCGCCGGCAGCCCGGCGCAGCTGTCGCAGACCACCATCCGCATGAACAACGCGGTGCAGTACCGCGTCGAGAAGAGCGGCTTCATCGGCTCGCTGATGTACAGCTTCGGCGGCTCGGAGATCAACCGCAACGAGAAGACCTCCTCGCCGCAGCGAGGTGACGACTTCTACGGCGGCAACCTGCAGTACGCCACCGACGTCTTCGGCGTCGGCGTGGGCTACAACCGCAACAACACCATCACCTACGCGGCGCAGAACGAAGCGCGCAAGGGTCTGGAGACGCTGTCACTCGGCGGTTACGTCGCCACCGGTCCGTTCAAGTGGTTCGGCAGTTTCCTGAAGGCCAAGAACAGCAATCCGGCGCTGAACCCCGGCGACCTCGGCACCATCCTGGCGCTGACCGGCGGCAACGCCACGCAGATCAATGCGCAGATCGCCCCGCTCTACCTCAACCGCGGCGACGTCGACGGCCTGCGCGGCATGGTCGGCCCGGTCGACCTGAAGGTGTTCCACCTCGGCGGCCAGTGGTCGCTGTCACCGTCGGGCACGCTGATCTTCGGCTACAACTGGGCCAAGGACACCGCGCGCAGCGCCTGGGCGACGGCCGATGCCAAGGTCGGCGTGTTCGGCCTGGCCTACCTGCACAAGCTGTCGCTGCGCACGCAGCTGTACGCGTCGGGGGCGATCGCGAACAACCAGGGCCAGTCGCGGGTGGCGCTGGGTGGCGCCGGTTACATCGGCGGGTTGACGACCGGACAGGGCACTGACAACCGGGTCGTCCAGCTCGGCGTGCGCCACGCGTTCTAACGCGCTCCGGCTGTTGGTCTTCTTGTAGGAGCGGCTTCAGCCGCGATCGTTGACAGGCAGCGAATCGCGGCTGAAGCCGCTCCTACAGGGGTCCACAGCGCGCCACTGCGCCAGCAGCGTGGCCCAGCGCTCGCGCACCTCGGCGAGGTGCCGCGCCTTCACGTGGCCGTAGCCGCGGATCTTCTCCGGCAGCTGGGCCAGCTCCACCGCCAGCGGCAGCCGATCGGCCCGCAGCCCGCGCAGCAGCTCGTCGACCAGCGCCTCGTACTCGCCGATCAGCGCGCGTTCGGTGCGCCGTTCGGCGGTGTAGCCGAACGGGTCGGCCCAGGTGCCGCGCAGGCCCTTCAGTTTCGCCAGGCCCTTCATCGCGGTGTGCATCCACGGCCCGAAGGCGCGCTTCTTCGTGCCCAGCAGCGGTGGCGCCAGGTGGTGCACCCACTTCACGTCGCCGTCGAACTGGGCCCGCACCTGGGCCTCGAAGGCCGGGTCGACCTGCAGCCGCGCCACCTCGTACTCGTCCTTGTAGGCCATCAGCTTCGCGAGCTGGCGGGCCACCGCTTCGGTGAGGCGCGTGCTGCCGGTGCCCAGGGTGCCTTCGGCCTCGCGCACACGCTGCACGGTGCGGCGGTAGCGCCGCGCCCATGCCTCGTTCTGGTACGCCCGCAGGTGCGCGAGGCGTTGTTCGATCACGGTGTCCAGCCCGGGCTTGCGCTGGAAGTGGATCACCTGGCCGCGCTGGTGGCGTGACTGCACCGCCGTCAGGTCGTGCGCGCAGCGGCGACCCCACTCGAACGCCGCCACGTTGGCCGCCACCTGCACGCCGTTGAGTTCCATCGCGCGGTGGATCGACGCGCGGTCCAGCGGGATGCGGCCCCGCTGCCAGGCATACCCCAGCAGCAGCGGGTTGGTGTAGAGCGCATCGCCGAGCAGCAGCGTCGCCATCTCCTCGGCATCGAACGCGCCCAGGCCGTCGGTGCCGACGGTGCGGCGGATCGCCGCCTCGCAGGCCGCGCCCGGGTGCTGCCAATCCGGCTGCTGCACGAAGGCGGCGGTCGGCGTGGCATGGCGGTTCAGCGCCACGTAGGTGCGGCCCTCGGCCAACACGCGCAGCGTTTCGGGCTTGGCGGCGACGATGGCATCGCAGGCGATCACCAGGTCGGCCTGCGCGGTGTCCACCTTGGTGGTGTGCAAGGCCTGCTGGCGGTGGGCGATCTGCACATGGCTCCAGGTCGCGCCGCCCTTCTGCGCCAGGCCGGCGGCGTCCTGCGTCACCACGCCCTTGCCTTCGAGGAACGCTGCCATGCCGAGCAGTTGGCCCAACGTGATCACGCCGGTGCCGCCGATGCCGGCGACGACGATGCCCCAGGCGGTGTCGGCCGCCGGCAGCGCCGGCTCGGGCACCGGCATCGTCTCGGGGTCGGGGCGGGCCTGCGCGGCCGGCTTGCGCAGCGTCGCGCCCTCGACCGTCACGAAGCTCGGGCAGAAGCCCTTCAGGCACGACTCGTCCTGGTTGCAGGTGTGCTGGTTGATGCGGCGCTTGCGGCCGAACGGCGTCTCCACCGGCTCGACCGACAGGCAGTGGCTCTGGTCGGAGCAGTCGCCGCAGCCTTCGCACACCGCTTCGTTGATCACCACGCGGCGCGGCGCGGCGGCCAGCTTGCCGCGCTTGCGGCGGCGCCGCTTCTCGGTGGCGCAGGTCTGGTCGTACACCAGCACCGTCACGCCGGCGATCTCGCGCAGCCGGCGCTGCACCGCGTCGAGTGCGTCGCGGTGGTGCACCGCCACGCCGGCGGGGAGGGTGCCGGCCGGCAGTGCGGCGTAGCGTGCCGGGTCGTCGGTGACGACCACCAGCTCGGCCACCCCTTCGGCCTGCAGCTCGTGGCAGATCTGGCCGACGCTCAGCTGGCCTTCCACCGGCTGGCCGCCGGTCATCGCCACCGCGTCGTTGTAGAGCAGCTTGTAGGTGATCGGCACCTTCGCGGCGATGGCCTGGCGGATCGCCAGCACGCCCGAGTGGTAGTAGGTGCCATCGCCGAGGTTGGCGAACAGGTGCGGCCGGGTGGTGAACGGCGCCTGGCCGACCCACGCGACGCCTTCGCCGCCCATCTGCGAGAAGCCGTAGGTCTCGCGGTCCATCCACGTGACCATGAAATGGCAGCCGATGCCCGCGGTGGCGCGCGAGCCCTCGGGCACGCGTGTGCTGCTGTTGTGCGGGCAGCCGCTGCAGAACCACGGCGGGCGCTCGGCCGACGGCGCGGCGGCGCGCATCACCACCTCCTTGGCGTCGATCTCGGCGATGCGGCGGTCCATGCGCGCGGCGATCTCGGCCGGCACGCCGAGCTTCTTCAGCCGCCGCGCCAGCGCCTTGGCGATCAGCGCCGGGCTGAGGTCGGCGGTGGCGCGCAGCAGCGTGTTCGCGGTGGGATTGGGCTGCGACCACTCGCCGCCGCTGTGGTCGCCTTCCTGCTCGTCGAACTTGCCGAGCACGTCGGGCCGCACGTCGGCGCGCCAGTTGTAGAGCTCTTCCTTCAGCTGGTATTCGATGACCTGGCGCTTCTCCTCGATCACGAGGATCTCGCGCAGCCCCTCGGCGAACTCGCGCGTGATGCCGGCCTCGAGCGGCCACACCACCGCCACCTTGTGCAGCCGGATGCCGAGCTCGCGGCAGGCCGCTTCGTCGAGGCCGAGGTCGGCCAGCGCCTGGCGGGTGTCGTTGAAGGCCTTGCCGCTGGCGATCAGGCCGAGACGGTCGTGCGGGCCGGCGATGACATTGTGGTTGAGCCGGTTGGCGCGCACGTAGGCCAGCGCGGCGTACCACTTGTGGTTCATCAGCCGCGCCTCCTGCACCAGCCGGTCGTCCGGCCAGCGGATGTGCAGGCCGTCGGGCGGCATCGGGAAATCATCGGGCAGCAGGATGCGCACGCGCTCGGGCGTCACGTCCACCGGTGTGGCCGACTCGACCACCTCCTGGATGGTCTTCATGCCCGCCCACAGGCCGGCGAAGCGGCTCATCGCGAAGGCATGCAGCCCGAGGTCGAGGATCTCCTGCACCGAGGCCGGGAAGAACAGCGGCAGCCCGCAGGCCTTGAACAGGTGATCGCTCTGGTGCGCGGCGGTGGAGCTCTTGGCGACATGGTCGTCGCCCACCACCGCGACCACGCCGCCCAGCGGCGCGGTGCCGGCCATGTTGGCGTGCTTGAAGACATCGGCGCTGCGGTCGGCGCCCGGGCCCTTGCCGTACCAGAGGCCGAAGACGCCGTCGTAGCGCTTCGCGGCCGGTTCGAACTCGAGCTGCTGCGTGCCCCACACCGCGGTGGCGGCCAGCTCTTCATTGACGCCGGGCTGGAAGACGATGTGGTGCTGCTGCAGGTGCTCCTGGGCGGCCCACAGCGCCTGGTCGAGCGTGCCGAGCGGCGAGCCGCGGTAGCCGCTGACGAACCCCGCGGTGCGGTGCCCGGCCTGCGCATCGCGCACCGCCTGCAGCATCGGCAGGCGCACCAGCGCCTGCACGCCGCTCATGAAGACCCGACCGGTCTTCGCACGGTACTTGTCGTCGAGGCTCGCCGCTTCGAGCGTGCGGCGCACCGTGTCCGGCAAGGGGGCATTCATCGGACCATCCCAGCACCCGTGGTGACGGTCCCAGTGTAGGCAGGGCCTGCGCCGTGGCGATGGGGGTTGCTGCTAAGCCCCTGCCTGCGACGTGCGGTGCCAGGCGCCGCACGTTCATTCGTTCACGTCAACGCGGGCGCGGCGGATTGGTGCGCGGGCCGAGGTGGCGGAACGTGATGCGGCCCTTCGTCAGGTCGTACGGCGACAGTTCCAACGAGACCGAATCGCCTGCCAGGATCCGGATGTGGTTCTTGCGCAGTTTCCCGCCCGAATAGGCCACCAGCGTGTGGCCGTTGTCGAGCGTGACGCGATACCTGGAATCGGGCAGGACTTCGTCCACCCGGCCATGCATTTCGATCAGTTCTTCCTTGGACATGAAGGCTCCAGCTGTGTACCGCGGCACCGGGCGGCGCCGGAGCCGGGCAGGACAGTCTGCAATACGACGGTCGAGGATCTTGACGCCCAAGATGATACGAGATGTGCCGCTGGGCAGCGTGGCGCAGCACGCGCCGTGCCCGGGCGGCCGCGGCCGCGTCGGTCAGCCCTGGGTCGGCAGCGTGTGGAGCTGGCGGCCGTCGATGCGCACGCGCTGGCCCACCGCCGGGGCCTGGGCCTGCTCGAAGGTGCGCAGCTGGCCTTCGTCGGTGCGCACGCGCACCTTGTAGACGGTGGTCGAGCGGGCGCGTTTCTCGACCTCGTGGCCGGCGAAGCCCCCGCCGACGGCGCCCAGCACGGTCATCGCGGTCTTGCCCTGGCCGGCGCCCATCTGGTTGCCGATCAGGCCGCCGACCACGCCGCCGGCCACCGCACCGACGCCGCTGCCCTCGCCCTTGCGGGTGACGGCCTGCACCGACTCGACCACGCCGCAGTCGGCGCACGCGGGTGCGGCAGCGGTCTCGCGCTCGGGCTCGGCCTTCGCGGGGGTGGCAGGCGTGTGCTGTGCCGCCTGGCGCGGCGCCGGCGACTGCTGCACCTCGGCCGCCTGCACGGGGGGCGGTTCGGGCTCGTCCCGGGTGGCCGAGCGGCCCAGCAGGTACGAGGCGCCGGCCACGCCGGACAGCGCGAGCGCGCCGATGCCGATCCACACCGCCGGCGAGCGGCGCTGGGGCGCAGGGTGGGAGGGGGGCAGAGCAGCAGGGGTGTTGTGCATGACGTCGGACGCGGAAACCACGATGGCCGCATTGCAACCTTTTGCGAAGCCGGCATCGTTGCACGGCCGCCAAACCTGTGTCTCGATGTGACCATCGCCGCCCCGCCCCTTACGAGCGGTGACAGCTTGCCCCTATGCTCGGCGCCTTCGCGCCACACCGGCGCCCACCGAGAGCCTGCCGTGAACGCGCCCGTCTACCACCCCGACAACCACCAGCTCAGCATGACGGTGCTGATGACGCCCGACATGGCCAACTTCGCCGGCAACGTGCACGGCGGCACGATACTGAAGCTGCTCGACCA
>Ga0233424_10000570_pt1 | contig 44427 bp, 31 predicted proteins | sample Watercolumn_Towu_FD_181011 | JGI IMG/M metagenome (GOLD analysis project Ga0233424, IMG submission 181011) | Freshwater microbial communities from Lake Towuti, South Sulawesi, Indonesia - Watercolumn_Towuti2014_125_MG | ecosystem: Environmental > Aquatic > Freshwater > Lake | place: Indonesia...
CGGGGTGAGGTGGCCGCGCGTCTCTTGCACTCCGTTTGCAAACCAAGTCACGCGTCGCTCCTCCCCCTCACCCCCTACCCCTCTCCCCCGGTGGGGAGATGGGAGAAGCGATCACTTCCACCGGAACGCACCTCGCGGAATCCAACAGATCAACCAGCGTGACCGAACGGTCGCGTGAGAGTCGTGCCGCCCATGCGCGAACACGTCTCCTCATCGGAGCACCATCATGGCCTTTCGATTTGACAAGCTCACCGTGAAGGCTCAGGAAGCGGTCCAGCGGGCGCAGTCGCTTGCTCAGGACAACGGGCAGCAGCAGCTTCAACCGTTGCACCTGCTCGCGGCGCTGATCGGCGAACAGGACGGAATCGTTTGCCCGCTGATCCAAAAGATCGGGGCCAACCTCAAGCAACTCGAAGGAGTTATCCGTGGTGAACTCGATCGGCTGCCGAAAGTCAGCGGAGCTGCAGGGAGCGTGTCGCTCAGTTCGGCAGCCGCGAAGGTGCTCGACAAATCGCAAGACGTCGCCATACAGATGAAGGATCAGTTCGTCTCGACCGATCATCTGCTGCTGGCCCTCACGCAGGTGGATGATCAGGCGAAGCGACTGCTCGAACTGCACGGCGTCGAACAGCAGGACGTGCTGAACGCGCTCAAGTCCGTGCGCGGTGGCCAACAGGTCACGGACCAGAACCCGGAAGACAAATATCAGGCTCTCCAAAAATACGGCAAGGACCTCGTGCAACTGGCTCGGCAGGGGAAGATCGATCCCGTCGTGGGCCGCGACACCGAGATTCGCCGCGTCATCCAGGTGTTGTCTCGCCGGCGGAAGAACAACCCCGTGCTGATCGGCGAACCGGGCGTCGGCAAAACCGCGATCGTCGAGGGTCTGGCCCACCGCATCGTCCTCGGCGACGTGCCGCAGAACTTGAAAGACAAAACGGTCGTCGCGCTCGACATGGGGGCGCTGATCGCAGGGGCGAAGTATCGCGGCGAATTCGAAGATCGCTTGAAAGCCGTGCTCAAAGAAGTCGAGGCGGCCCAAGGCCAGGTGATCCTGTTCATCGACGAACTGCACACGGTCGTCGGTGCCGGAGCCGCTGAGGGGGCGATGGACGCGTCGAACTTGCTCAAGCCGGCGCTCGCTCGCGGCGAACTGCATTGCGTCGGCGCGACGACTCTCGACGAATATCGAAAACACATCGAAAAGGACGCGGCCCTCGAACGTCGCTTCCAGCCGGTGCTGGTTCAGGAACCGAACGTCGAAGACACGATCTCGATTTTGCGCGGGCTGAAGGAACGGTACGAGTCGCACCACGGCGTGCGGATCACGGACGATTCGATCATCGCCGCGGCGACGCTGTCCGATCGCTACATCAACGACCGATTCCTGCCCGACAAGGCGATCGACCTGGTCGATGAAGCGGCAAGCCGCCTCCGCATGGAAATCGACTCGATGCCCGCCGAAATCGACGAAGCCACGCGGCAACTCACGCGGATGCAGATCGAAGCCGCCGCCCTCGCCACCGAGAAAAGTTCGGAGAGCCGCGAGCGGCACGACGAACTGAAACGCGACATCGCCGAGCGCGAAGAAAAAGTGAACGCCCTCAAGGCCCGCTGGCAGGCCGAGAAGGAAGCCCTCTCGGGAATGAAGCCGCTGCAGGAACAGATCGATAAGCTGCGCGGCGAATACGATCAGGCGTTTCGTCGCGCCCGGGAGACGAACCGCAACGAAGATTTCTCGCAGGCGTACGCGGCTCAACTCAAGTTGCAGGAGGCCGAGAAAAAACTCGCCGACGTGAAGACACGTTTCGACGAGATCAATTCGTCCGGTGGCGAAAAACTGCTGCGTGAAGAAGTCACGCCGGAAGACATCGCCAAGGTCGTGTCGACCTGGACCGGCATCCCGGTCGCGCGGATGTTGCAGGCTGAGCGCGACAAGCTGTTGCAGATGGAAGACGACATCCACAAGCGGATGATCAACCAGGAAGAGGCCGTCACCGCCGTGGCCAATGCCGTGCGGCGGTCACGCTCCGGCTTGCAGGACCGCCACCGGCCGATCGGTTCGTTCATCTTCCTCGGCCCGACCGGCGTCGGCAAAACGGAACTGTGCAAGGCGCTTGCCGAATTCCTGTTCGACGACGAGCGAGCGATGATCCGCGTGGACATGAGCGAGTTCATGGAACAACACTCCGTCGCGCGGCTGATCGGTGCTCCGCCCGGTTACGTCGGGTACGACGAAGGGGGCCGATTGACCGAGGCCGTGCGACGGCAACCGTATTCCGTGCTGCTGCTCGACGAGATCGAGAAGGCACATCGCGACGTCTTCAACGTGCTGCTGCAACTGCTCGACGACGGCCGCCTGACCGATGGCCACGGCCGCACCGTGGATTTTTCCAACACGATCGTGGTCCTGACCTCGAACTTGGGCAGCCAATCGATCATCGAACTCGCGGGCACGGACAACGAGGATGAAATTCGCGACCGGTGCCTCGACGCCCTGCGACACCGCTTCCTGCCGGAGTTCCTGAACCGGATCGACGAGATCATCGTCTTCCACCCGCTCGAACGCCGAGCCATCCGAAAAATCGTGGACCTGCAACTCGACAAGCTCGCGAAGCAGATGGACGAGCACGGCTACAAACTCGAAGTCTCCGACTCCGCCCGCGACCTGCTGGCGAACGAAGGCTACGACCCGACATTCGGCGCCCGTCCGCTCCGCCGCGTGATCCAGAACCGCCTGCAAAACGTCCTCGCCAGCGAAGTCCTCTCCGGCCGGTTCCCGGAGGGGAGCACGATCCGCGTGGACTGCCAGCATGGGGAATTCACTTTTGAGAGTGAAGAGTGAACAGTGGATAGTGGACAGAGGTCAGGTTCGCTCGAGGCGCGAGCGCAGGACGGTGAGCATCTTGCTGACCTCGGTTATGAGCGCGAATGTCGGCTGGCAATCTTCCGATGAGATGTACTTGAGGCGCACCGCCAACAGCAGGAACGTTTCGGTCTCTGCGAGAGATCCTTTGGCGATCGACAGAAAGTGCGCGAACTCGCGGGAGCCACTTCGAGCCTGACCTTCAGCGATGTTGGCAGGAATTGACGCGGTGGCTCGGGTGAGTTGATCGACCAACCGGTACTGCTCGCTTCTCGGAAACCTGGCAGTCAGTGCGTAGACCTGCACCGCGAGGTCCATCGCCTTCTGCCAAACAATCAAATCCCGATGCGACTGCACACCCATTTGGACCTCGCCCCTTTTTCTGTCCACTGTTCACTGTCCACTGTCCACTTGAACCGGCGACATCAGGTAGCCGATCAGGTCGCGAACTTCGTCGGGTTTCAGGACGTCGAGTTGGCCTTCGGGCATCAGGGAGAGGTTCGATTCCCGCTGCTCTTCGATGTCACCGAGCGGCAGCACGAGGCGGTCGGTGGGGGTTTGCAGGGTGATCGTCTTCGCGGTTTTTTCGGTCACGACGCCGTTGAGGACTCGGCCGTCGGTCAGGACCACGATGGACATCTTGAAGTTGGCCGACACCGTCGCGCTCGGATCGACGATGTTCTCCAGCAGGTAGTCCAGATTGCTCCGCTGCCCGCCGGTCAAGTCGGGACCCGCCTTGCCTCCCGCGCCGAACAGGACGTGGCACGACGCGCACGACTTCTCGAACAGCTTTCGGCCGGCGGGCAGGTTCGCGGTCGCGAGGCGATCGGGCGCGAGTTGCGATTTGTATCCGGCGATCCTGCGCGCTTTCTCAGCGGAGATTTCGCGCAGCTCCGGCCACTGCGCGGCGATCCGTTTGCTGACCGCGTCGTCTCCGAAGCTCTGCATTTGCCGAAGTTGAAACGGCGAGACGTGCATCCGATCGACGGTGCCGGCGGCCACGGCGTCGAGGAGTTTTTGCGCGTACGCAGGACGAGAGACAAGTGTGACGATCGCTTCGGCGCGAGCCGTCGGCTGGAGCCGTTTGTAATTGTCGAGCAACAGGCGCGGCGTGTCCGCGTCGCTGACGGCGGCGAGGCCGCGGATCGCGTCCGGGCCGAGTTCGCGATCGCCGAGCAGACCTTGCAGCAGCGGCGCGAGTCCGTCGGCGCGAACCTGCACCAGCGCCCGAATCGCCTGCCGCCGCGCGTCAGGTGTCGCCGCGTTCGATTTCACAAGCTGACGAATCTCGTCCAGCGCCCGGCCATCGCCGAAGACCACGGACAGTTCGAGAGCGAGCGCCGAGACTTCCGAAGTCTTCGAGACTTCGGAAGTCTGCTTCAACTTCGATGCCAACTCCGCCCAACCGGCTGGAGGCTTCGCCTTGCGCCAACCGCGCAGCGCGTCGGACATGCCGCGCAGAATGTCGAGCCGGAAGTCGCCGTTCGCGTTCTTCGCCAGCAACCGCACCAGCCCCGCGACGGCTTCGGGCTGGCGATCGATCTCCGTCGTGAGCCGCCGGGCGATGAACTGCCGAACCTTCGGCATCTTCGATGATTCGGCGAGGGCCAATGCCTTCTCCGGCTGCACCGGCACCGCCGGCTCGATCCCGTACCACACCATCAGTGGCAGAACCGGATCGCCCGCGAATTCGCCTCGCCCCGCGAGTGCTTCCGCAATCGGCCAGCGATCGTCGTGTGGCAGGCGTTGAAGTGCGGACGCGAGGTGCAGGAGGACGAGTCCAGACCTGTTTGAGCTAGCCCATTCGAGAAACCGGTCGCGGATAGCTTTCTCGGAAGAAAAGTCGTCGGCAGCCAGTCGGACTGTCCAAGCTTGAACGTGCGCTGACTCGCTTGGAAAACAATTCAGGATGAGTCGGTATAACTGTTCTCGATGTCCTTTCGGTAGGTGCGACGCGATGCAGAGGTTTCTAAATTGAACGATGTCCCCACGAGATTCTTCAACGTAAGTTAGTTGGTCGAATTGTTCGCCGGACAGCCCGGCCACTACCTCACGTTTTGCCTCTAATTCCTTGGCGTTAGCCTCGGAGCGCGACTCGGAGATTAGCTCTTGGGCGCGCTTGAGTGCTTGCCGCGCTAGCCAATCGTTCTTGGCCCACACGGCCAACCCGTGCGAATTGCCAATGTCCATTCGTGAGACATCCGGCACCCGAGTTTTCTCGCCGATTCGAGAGTACAAAATCTTGAAAATCCTCCCCGACGAGCGATGCACGCCGTCGTTTTCGTGGCATTCGCCGATGTCGGACCAGTCGGCGATGTAGACGCCGCCGTCGGGGCCTGGCAGCAGGTCGAGGCCGCGGAACCACGGATCGGTGGTCTTCGCGAAGTCGGGGCGGTGGCGGGCGACGAAGCCGGCGCGGCGAGCGTTGGGTTGCGCGGCGGGCCCCTCACCCCCGGCCCCTCTCCCCAAGGGGGAGAGGGGAGAAGAAGAATTACCCCTCACCCCCAGCCCCTCTCCCCCTGCGGGGGAGAGGGGGGAAGAAGAAGTGCCCCTCACCCCCGGCCCCTCTCCCCCTGCGGGGGCGAGGGGAGGAAGTGTGCCGCCGAGTTCCAACACGTCGCGGTTGATGCGGCGGCCGTGGAGGTTGATCGTGAAGACGTTGCCGCGGTATTCGGCGGGCCAGTTGTCGCCGTTGTAGATCATCAAGCCGGAGTGAGCGTGACCGCCGCCGGCCTGGTCGGTGGTGGGGGTGACGCCCAGCTTGCGGATGTCGCTCCACGTTTCGGCTGTGTCCCAGTGGAAGTGGTCGGCGGTCTGCGGGATCAGTTCGTACACGTATGGGTTCAAATCTTCGCCGTACATCCGCTCGTAGTGTGCTCCGGGGATGACGTGCCACAGGTGACCGATCACCGTGTTGATCATGAACAGTTCGCCGTGGATGTCCCAGTCGTGGCCCCACGGATTGGTCGTGCCGTGGCAGACGATGTCCACGATTTTTCGCGTGGGGTGATACCGCCACATGCCGCAGTTGATCGGGGCTCGCTGGTCGAGCGGCGTGCCCGGCGTGCCGGGGCGCGAGGTGGCGAGGATTCCGTGACGCCCGTACAGCCAACCGTCCGGCCCCCAGCGCAGGCCGTTGACAATGTTGTGCCGCACGGCGTTGTCGTCCCAGCCGTCGAGGATAATTTCCGGCGGGCCATCGGGGACGTCGTCGCGATTGCGATCGGGGATGAACAAGAGGTGCGGCGCACAGAGCGCCCACACGCCGCCGAATCCGAGTTCGATGCTCGTCAACTTTTGAGCCTGATCCCAGAAGACTGTCCGTTTGTCGAACTTCCCGTCGTTGTCCACATCTTCCAGGATGACGATCCGGTCGCGGAGCGTCATGTCAAAGTTCACTTCGCGCTGCGCGTAGGTGTAATTCTCGGCGACCCACAAGCGGCCTCGCGAATCGAAGGCCATCGCGATCGGCTGCTGCACGTGCGGCTCGGCGGCAAACAGCGTGACCTTGAACCCCGGCGGAAGCTGCCACCGTTTCGCGGCCTCTTCCGGAGCAAGCAGCGGCTCATTCGACGGCTCGGTGTCGGTTGGTTTGGGAAAGTCGGCGGATGGCTTGTCGTGCCCGAGCACGCACGCGGCCGACAGCATCACAACAACGAACACGCAGCGAGACATCGTGACCACAGCGGGGCCTCCTGAAAATGGACTTCAAGAGGTTACGCGGGTCGTGGTCCGGAGTCGAGCGAGTATGCTCTCGTGACCGTGGCACCGGCGTCTCGCCGGTGCGAGGAGTTGAGTTGGATTGTTCACTGGCGAGACGCCGGTGCCACCAACAATCTGCGGGGTCTCGCTGGAAACGCTTTCGGGTGCCACGGTCACACCGGGAGATCACCCGGGTTTTCGCGCGATGTAGATCAGGTCGTCCGGGATCAAGGCATGGCGGCGGATGTAGTCGTCGCCGAATTTGAGACGGGTGTTGTGGCGTTCGACCACGAAGCCGACTGAGGCCAGGCGGTCGGCGTAGTCTCGGCCGTAGAGGCGGACGTGGTCGCGTTGGCCGTAGCGGAGCAAGCGTTCTTCGTCGCCGTCGATGGTCAGGTCTTCCTCGGTCTCGGCGCGCGAGACGGCGAGCGGGACTTGCAGCATGGCCCAGCCGTTCGGTTTCAGCACGCGAAGCAGCTCGCGCATCGCGGCCCGATCGTCGGGGATGTGCTCCAGAACGTGATTGCACAGGATCACATCGAAGCGGTTGTCATCAATCGGCACCCGGGTCAGATCGCATTTCAATTCGGCTCGCGGAGACGACAGGTCCGCGCTCAGGTAGTCGATGCACCGTGACCGCCGCAGGACTTTTTGCAGGCAGCGCTCGGGCGCAACGTGAATTATCGAAACCGGACGACTCAGCACGTTCGTCTGGTCTCGCAGGTAGAGGTAGACGTGCCGTTCGCGTTCGAACGACCCACACCACGGACACTCCGAGTTCTCGAACGGGCCGCCTCCGACCACATGCTCGTGTTCAAACAACGGCGACGCGGCACCGGGGTAGGGGACGAAGCGGCGAAGGGTGAGGCCGCAGAACGGACACTTCCGATCGAAGCCCAGCGACCGCACGAAAAATGCGGTCGCTCGCAACCGGTCGTACGATTTGCAACCGAAGCGATACAGCCACGGCGCCAGCAGTTGCTTGGCCGGATTCTGCGAGCGGGTCGCCGACGGCGTTGGTGAGATGGGCGGAGCGATCATGCGCAAAGATTTGTGGAGATATTGATGGAATCGCATTGTTTAGCCGCTAGCACGCCGGTCTCGCGACGTCTGGCGCGCACGCCTGCGGCGTTGCGCCCAAACGAGATGGCTCTGTCTGGGTGGTGGGAATTGGAGAGCATTGACGTCGCAGCATTTGACCGATCAACGACGCCAGCCAGCCCATCCGGTTGGCCGTTGAGGGGCGGAACGGGTTTGCGGTGAGAGACCGCAACATGGCCGAGAACGCTTCACCGAGGTGGCCTCGCTGGCGGAAACCGAGAGCGGCATTCCGGAACATGCGGGCGTTGAATCGTGATCGCACACGGAGGCGGTCCCACCAAGTCGGCAGCAGCGGGACGTAGCGGTCGCGGAGGAGCGATTCGGCGGCGAGCGACTTGCGCGCGTCGGCGCTGAGCGCGTCCGGCGTGGCGTGGTAGATCATCAGCGGTTCGTCAATCGCATCGAATCGGCAGCCGTGGTGAAGAAACCGCAGCCACAGTTCCCAGTCTTCGGCGCAGCTCATTGTCTCATCAAACAGGCCGAGTTTTGGGAAGCACTCGCGGCGCACGAGGTATCGGCTGGGGTTGGCAAAGTACGGCCGGATCAGGAAGGACCGAAACTGTTCGCTCTGGTCGCGAAGACCGTCGAGCAGCACCACACATCCGTCAGTCGATCCCGGACACGCGACGAAGTCGATCGCAGGGTGCGACTCCAGGAATGCCACCTGCCGTTCGAGTTTGTGCGGCAACCATTCGTCATCGGAATCGAGGAACCCGATGTATCGTCCCGTGGGCAGCCGCAGTCCATGGTTCCGTGTCGCTGAGACGCCGGCGTTCGATTGGAAGACGTATTGAATTCGGTTGCCGTACGCCGCCAGCACATCGCGCGTGTCGTCGATCGAACCGTCGTCGATCACGATCACCTCGTCGGGCGGCAGCGTCTGTCCGAGCACGGAATTGATGGCCCGCATGAGGAGGTGCGCGCGGTTGAACGTCGGAATGATGACGCTGGTGGTTGGCATGAGGGACGAATCAACGGCGGTCAGCTAAACAATTCAATCTAGCTTGTCCGTCGCACGCGCCGGCCGAACGACGAACGAACGCGTTTTCAGAATCGTCCACAGCAATCGTCGAAGTCCAGATGCTGCGGTTGTAACGATTGGCGGGACATCGGACAGTCGCATCGACAAGGCAGACGATGCCGGGAATCAACATCGCGGTAGGATTCGTGACCTATAGTTCAGCAACTCGATCAAATCCCCAGGGTGGCCGGCGCGGCGCGAAGGTTTCGGACGGTCACCCACGGGAACGGAGTCCCGACGGCAATCCGTCGATTCCCGCACCAGTACATCGCCTTGCACACCGCGTCCGAGATCCGTTCGAACCCGTGGAGTGGGCTCCGAAGGCACCTGCACGTCGACCAGCAATCGGTCGACCGCGTGACGTACGGACTGTTTCTGGCAATCAATGCCACACTGTTTCTGCGTCCGGCGGAAATCGTACCGCTGCTGAAGGGACTGCCGATCTACGAAGTGCTAATCATTTGTGCGTTTCTAGTCGCTGCGACTCGAGTGCAGCGGCGGCTCCGTTGGCACGCATTGATTCGCCAGCCGGCGTCGATTTGCGTGGCGGGGTTGCTCGTGGCGGTCGTGCTCTCACACGCGACGCACGTTTCGTGGTGGTGGCTGCAGGAATCCGTGCCGCACTTCGCCAAGGTGCTGGTGTACTACTTTCTCCTGGTCAGCATCGTGGATTCGCCGCGGCGCCTGCGGGGACTCCTTCTGACCCTCGCGGTGTGCGGGACGACGATGGTCGCACTGTGCGTCATCGATTTTGTCGGCTTTCACGATCTGCAATTCATCGAACACGTGATCGACCGCGATTCGGCGACGACCGACAGCGGAGAAGAGGCGTTCATCCTGCGAATGCGCGGCAGCGGAGTGTTTCAGGATCCGAACGACATTTCGCTGGTGATCGTGGTGATGAGCATTCTGGCCACGTACTTCATGACCGATCCGCGCGGAAGTCCGCGCCGGCTGGGATGACTGATTCCGCTGGCGGTGCTGGCGGCGGCTTTGTATTTCACCCGGTCGCGCGGTGGTCTGCTGGCCGGGGGAGCCGCCGTGCTGACGTTTGTAGCGTATCGGCACGGGCGCAACGCCGCCATCGCGTGCGGCCTGGTGGGAGCTCTCGCGCTGCCGCTCATTGCCGGGCGGCAGGGTGACATCGATCTTGAAGAGGGTGGCACGGGACACGAGCGGATCGTGATCTGGAAGGATGGCCTCGAAGGAATCAAGAACGCAAACGTCGTGTTCGGTATCGGGCTGGGGAGGTTTGATGAGCACATCGGAATCGCGGCTCACATTTCGTATCTGCAGATGTTCGTCGAGTTGGGCTTGTTCGGCGGCACGTTGTTTCTGGGCTGCTTCGCGTTCACGGCTTTGGCGCTGTGCCGACTTCGAAAACATCGCCTGTCCGCACCCGACGCGGAGCTCACCCGTTTCTCGTCGTACCTGGCGGCATTGATCGCCGGTTGGTGTACCGGGTTGCTCACACTTTCACGCTGCTACGTGGTGCCCACGTACCTGATCGTCGGACTGGGCGCGGTGTACACGACGCTGATGAATGGTCAGCTCCGGCCTCCGCGATTCCTTGTCGTGTGGGATCGGACGCACGTGCAGCACCTGCTGGCCGGCAGCGCCTCGCTACTGGTGCTTCTGACGTTAATCGTGAAGTTGTTTGGATCGTGAGTCGCAGAGGAGTGTCCTTCCTGGTCGCGCCATCGCCACCCGCCATATTGGATCGCACTCATATTTGCTTCGCGTCGCCTTGAACACCGAATCTCTCACCCGCTGGAATCCGTGGACATGGATCGAACGGCAGTTCCACGCCGTTCTGGAGATATTCAACGGGCTGGCGTACATCTTCTTTCTGCTGATCAATGCCACGCTGTTCCTGCGGCCCGCCGAATTGATCCCGCAGATGCAGGGGTTGCCGATCTACGAAGGGCTGATGGTCGGGGCCGGAATCGGGGCGCTGCCGCGCATCTCGAAGCGCCTGACCTTGCCGGCCCTTGTTCGCGAACCCGTGACGCTGTGCGTCGTGGGGCTTCTCGCCGCGATTATTCTTTCGCACCTGTCGCACCTCTCGACCTGGCGTCTCAGCGAATGCCTGTCGCTATTCGTCAAGGTGATGGTGTACTACTTCCTGCTGGTGACCCTTGTCGATTCGCCGCGTCGATACCGCGGCCTGCTGGTCACCGTCTGTCTGACTGGAACCCTGATGGTCAGTTTGTGCGTCGCGGATTTTGTCGGGTTTCATGACTTCGAGTTCGTGTCGCCCATCCGCGACCTCGCCGGAGAAATGGCCGAGGGCAAAGACCACGTCTGGGTGTGGCGCATGCGCGGCACGGGCCTGTTTCAAGACCCGAACGACATTTCGCTGGTGATCGTGGTCATGGGTGTTCTGTGCACGTTTTTCATGCTCGAGCCGCGGCAGAGTCTGCTTCGCTTCTGGTGGCTGTTCCCGCTGGCGATACTGACGGCGGGATTGATGTACACGCGGTCTCGCGGAGGCCTGTTGGCTTGCGGCGCCGCTGGGATGACGTTTCTTGCGTACCGTTACGGCCGGACGGTGTCCATTGTTTGTGCGCTGTGCGATTCGATGGCGTTGCCGCTGGTCGCCGGCAGGCAGGCGGACATCGACCTTGAGGACGGCACCGGCCACGACCGGATCATGATCTGGCGCGACGGACTCGACTTGATGAACGGCAAGAGCGCGGTGTTCGGCATTGGGCACCTGAACTTCTGGGATGAACTCAACATTGTGGCGCACAACTCGTGCGTCCACGCCTACGTTGAATTGGGTTTGCTTGGCGGCACGCTGTTTGTCGGGTGCTTTTTCCTGACCGGCCTCGCACTGTTCCGTCTGCGAAGCTGCCGTGGCGCGTATCGTGATCCTGAACTCGCTCGCTTTGCTCCGTTCTTGGCCTCACTGCTGTCCGGCTACTGCGCCGGGTTGTTCTCGCTCACCCGGTGCTACGTCGTCCCCACGTATCTCATCGTCGGGCTGGGAGCCGCGTACGTGACATTAATGAACTCGCAGCTCTGCCCTCCACGGTTTCTCGTGGTTTGGAATCGAGACCATTGCAAGATCCTTGCGCTCGCCAGCGGCCTGCTGCTATTCGGACTGAACCTGATGGTCAAGGTGTTGACTCACTGACCCGCCTCGAGCGACGCGTCGCGGTTCCCGCACCCATCCGGATTCCGCGCCGATAGAAGACCTCATCCGACTCCGACGGCATCGACAGGACAACATGGAACGCAAACACGCAATCAAGTTGAATTTTCTGGCAAGCTGGACGGCGCACGCTGTCGCGCTGCTGGTCGGGTTCTTCCTGATGCCGTACGTCCTGCACACGCTCGAGGACCGCAAGTACGGCATGTGGATTTTCATCAACTCGCTCGCCGGCTACGGCGGCCTGCTGTACCTCGGCTTTGGCGGAACGATCGGCCGATTCGTGGCCGAGAGCTTCGCCCGCAGAGACTGGACGAGACTGAACCAGGTGGTGAACGTCGTGCTGTGGGCGTACCTCGTGCTCGGTGCGCTGGCCATCACAATCGCGATCGGACTCGCCTGGGTGGCACCATCCCTAAACGACTGGGACGGCGAATCGATCTGGGAAATCCGCAGCGTGATCCTGGTCCTGGGCCTGAACCTGTCTCTGGGAATGGTCGGCAGCGTGTTCGGCGGTGCTCTGATTGGAATCCAACGTCTCGACGTCGAAAAGCGAGTCACGCTGACCGGCGACTTTCTCCGCATTGTGCTGACACTGCTGCTGCTCGAACACGATTGGGGCCTGCTCACGCTGTCTGCGATCTTCCTCGCCGTGACGGTTTTCGCGAACGTCGGCTACCTCTTCTTCGCGTACCGCCTCGTGCCGCAATTGCGAATCCACCCCGGACTCGTCCGGTTGTCTGCGGTGAAGGACTGCATGAGCTTCAGCCTGTGGTCGCTCGTCGGCGAAGTCGCCCACCAGCTCGCGTACTCAACCGACACGATCGTGATCGGCGTCATGCTCGGAGCCAAAGCCATTGTCCCGTACAACATCGCGCTGAGACTGTGCCACTTCCTGCGCAAGCCGATTGGACAGATCGGCGACGTGTGCATGCCGAAGGCGGGCGAATTGCATGCCACGTCGCAATCGCGGAAGCTGCAGCGACTTGTCGAACAAGGACTCGGTGTGTCGTTCCTGCTCACGACTGGTGCCTACATCGGGGCGGCGTTCTTTGGAGACGACCTGATCATGCGGTGGGTTGGTCGAGGTTACGAATCGAGCCATCACCTGCTGATCATATTGCTGGGCGCACAGGTCATCGCGCTCCCGGTGAGCATGCTGAGGTCGGTGATGTTCGGCATGGGACGCGTGAAGGTCCCGTCGTTGATGTACCTCGCCGAAGCAGTTCTCAATCTGTCATTGTCGGTAATGTTGGCAAGATGGCTGGGGGCGACCGGCGTCGCACTCGGAACGGCCATCCCGGTCGTGGCCATCGAACTTTTCGTTGTCCTGCCGTACTTCTTCCGTTCCCTGCAAATCGAGCCTGCAGAACTCGTTCGCAAATCGCTCGGCCCGCAGGTGCTGCCGCTGTTCGCCCTCTGGACGTATTCGATTTCGCTCAGCCAGATGCCGGACTTCGGCGCGACCTGGCCGCGGCGGAACGGTTCGGCGTCGTCGGTCGCCTTCGCGAATTGACGCGACTGCTGCGCCGCATCCGGCCCGACGTCGTCCACACGCACAACGCGAACCCGCACCTGTACGGCACGCTTGCCGCGCGACTGGCCCGAGTCCCCATGGTCGTGAACACGCGGCACGGACAACGATTCGGCCAGTCGCCCTGGGATCGACGACAGTTCCGCTGGGTGAGTCTCCTCGCCGACCGCGTGATCGCCGTTTCCGACGACGCCGCACGGCTCACAATCAACGACGACGGGCTCCCCGCGCGCAAGGTGGCTCGAATCTGGAATGGCATCGACACCGTTCGCTTCGCATTCCGCGGACCGACTCCGCGCCCGATCGCGATCTCCGTCGCCCGCCTGTCACCAGAAAAAGATTTTCCGACCCTGCTGCGATCCGTCCCTGAAATCGTCGTCTGCGTGCCGGACTTTCACCTGCGAATCGTCGGCGACGGCCCCGAACGATCCAAACTCGAAACGCTGATCCGTGACCTGCACATCGAACTCTACGTCGAACTCCTCGGCGAACGAAATGACGTCCCCGAACTCCTCGCCCATGCGGGCTTCTTCGTCACGAGTTCGCTCACCGAAGGCATTTCACTCACGCTGCTGGAAGCGATAGCCATCGGCCTGCCGATCGTGGCCACGAATGTCGGCGGCAATCCGGAAATCGTGCAGGACGGCTTCACCGGGCGACTGGTCCCACCCAGCGATCCCAAAGCCCTCGCGTTCGCGATCTCTCTGTTCTGCCAGCACAAAAACCGCTGGCCCGACCTCGGCCGCGCCGGTCGCCGTCGCGTCCTCGAACATTTTGACATCCGCCAGATGCTGCGGAATTACGAAGCCATGTACTCTGACTTCGTGAGTACAAGTCGTTGATCGTGGCCACCGCCGCAATTCACGACCCACGATCGATGACCCACGTGCCACTCTGAAGTATTCCCAGTTCTACCGCCACCTCCTGCTCCCGCTCTTCGATCGCGTGATCAAGCGCCGCAAGACGCTCACGTACTGGCACGACCTCGAGCACAGCCAGTGGCTCAGCCGAGACGAACTGAAAAGACGGCAGCTTGTCGCTCTGCGCAAGCTGCTGAACCACGCCGCCAAGCATTGTCCGTACTATCGCAAAGCGTGGCATCGAGAGGGACTCTTGCCCGCTTCCATCAACTCGCTGGCCGATTTCGCCGCGTGGCCGGTCATTGATCGAGCGACGATCCGCGAACATCGTGCGCAAATGCGATGCGCCTTTCCGCTCCCGCTCGTCACCAAAGCCACCGGCGGCTCCAGCGGCGAACCGCTTCAATTCGAACTCAACTACGACAGCAACGACCGTCGCACGGCGCAGATGTATCGCGGCTACGGCTGGGCGGGTGGCGAACCGGGCACGAAGCAACTCTTCATCTGGGGTGGAGCCCTCAGCACCGTACCTGCCTGGAAACGGTGGAAGATGGCTCTCCACCACCGGCTGGACCGGCATCTGGTGCTCAACTGCTTCGAGTTCACTCCCGAGCGCATGCGACAGCACTTCATGCGACTGAACCGCTACCGTCCCGAAGTCATCGTCGCCTACACGAACCCGGTCTACGAATTCGCCCGCTTCCTCGACGAACAGAATCTGAAACCGGTCTCGCCGCGATCGATCATCGTCAGCGCGGAGAAGCTGCACGCCTTCCAGCGCGAACTGATCCAGGACGTGTTCCAGGCACCCGTCTTCGAAACGTATGGCTCTCGCGAATTCATGCTGATCGGAGCCGAATGCGACCGGCACGCCGGACTGCATCTCAGCATGGAAAACATGCTCGTGGAAATCCTCGACGACGATGGATCACCCACGCCGCCTGGTGAGGAAGGAAACGTCGTGATCACCGACTTGTTCAACTACGGGATTCCGTTCGTGAGGTACGTGAACGGTGATCGGGCCGTCGCGGGTTTCGACGATTGTTCGTGCGGACGCGGCCTGCCGTTGCTCAAGCAGGTGACCGGCCGCCGGTTGGACACACTCACCACGCCCGACGGCCGCACGATCCCCGGCGAATTCTTCCCGCACCTGATCAAAGACTTCCCCGCGATCCGCCGCTTTCAAGTCGTCCAGAGCGATCCGGAATTCATCACGCTCAAACTCGTCGCCCCCGACCTCACGGCGGACGACCGGTCGGTGCTGCTGGATGCGATCCACGCCTGCACCGGCTTCACGGTGGAAATCGAACTGGAGTTCGTGAACGACATCCCTCTGACGAAGGCGGGCAAGTTGAAGGTCGTGGTGCGCGAGGTTGACTGCTCCCCCTCGCCCCGGAACGGGGAGAGGAGGCCCGGGGGTGAGGGGCATCCGTTGCCGAGCTTTGTGTACGAACAGACTCCAGAAACGCTCGCCCCTCACCCCCAACCCCTCTCCCCCTGCGGGGGCGAGGGGAGGATGTGATCCATGCGACTCCTCTTCTTCTCCAACGTCTTCCCCAACCCGCTGAACCCGGCGAAGGGGACGTTCAACCGTTCGCTGGTGATGGCACTCGCGGAACGGCACGACGTGCGCGTCGTCTGCCCAATTTCGTGGGTGGACGAAACCGCGGCGAAGCTCCGGGGCGTCCGATTCGATCGAACCGCCGTACTGTCACCATCGGTAAACCAAATCCAAAATCCGAAATCCAAAACCACGTCGTCTACCCGCGCTTCGTCTACCCGCCAAAAGTCCTCCGGCATCGATTTGACCAGTTTTTGTGGATGTCGGCCGGAAGAACGCTGCGGAACGAGATCCGCAATTTCCGGCTGGATGCGATTCTGTCGTACTGGGCTCACCCGGACGGAACGGTCGCGGTGCGGGCGGCCCGTCAGGCAAAGATTCCGGTCGTGGTGATGACCGGTGGCTCCGACGTGCTGCTGCTCGCGCGAAGCGGCTTCCGCCGCGAAGCCATCTTGCAAACGCTGCGCGATGCCGACGCCGTGGTCACAGTCAGCCGGCACATCGCTGACCAGTTGATCGACGACGGGATCGAAACGGACAAGCTGACCGTGATTCATCCTGGCGTGGACCGGAGCGTGTTTTGTCCCGGCGACCGGGTCGCCGCGCGATCGCGGCTCGGACTGCCGCTCGACCGCCCGGTGCTGGCGGCCGTGGGGCGACTCGTGCCCGTGAAAGGCTTTGACATCCTCGTCAACGCCTGCAACGAACTGGCGCAACGCGGCGTGCCTGTTTCGTGTCACATGATCGGCGGCGGCGAACTGCACGACGCCCTGGCCGGCCAGATTCGGCAACATGGCTTGGAGAATCACGTGATTCTGCACGGATCGCAGGATCAACGCACGCTCGCCGACTGGTACCGCGCTGCCGATCTCACTGTGCTGACGAGCCACTCCGAAGGCATCCCCAACGTGCTGCTTGAATCAATCGCGTGCGGGACTCCGTTCGTCGCCACATCGGTCGGCGGCGTGCCCGAAATTGCGGACCCCGACTGGCATCGTCTCGTCCCCCCGAACGATCCGGTGCGACTCGCGGATGCAATTCACGAGCGACTGCGTTACCAGCCCGTGACCCCAGCCCCCAATGTTCAGCCGCTGACGTGGAAGGAATCGGCGGACCGCGTGACCGAAGTGATCGAGCGATGCAGCACGGCACGGCTGGCCATTCAAAACGGCAGACAGTTCCCCTCGCCCCTCGGAGAAGAGGGGTTAGGGGTGAAGGGCGGTTCACAACTGGACGACGCCCCCTCACCCCCGGCCCCTCTTCTCCGAGGGGCGAGGGGAGTTTTGTCCACGAAGTAAACAATGTCACTGCTGAACCAAGCCCTGAAATCGCTCCTCGCCAGCGTCTTGCCGCCGCGGCTGTTCGTCGTGCGCGGGGATCGGTCGCGGCCGGTGATCCACCTCACATTTGATGATGGACCGCACCCGGAGCACACTCCGCGGCTGCTCGACGCGCTCCGTGAATTCGATGTCCGGACGACGTTTTTCGTCGTCGGAATTCAGGCAGCCAGTCATCCAGATCTCGTGCGCCGGATCGTCGCAGAGGGGCACGCGCTCGGGAATCATTCAAACTTCCACCGCGAGCCGCCGCAAACGACGGCAAACTCGTTGCTCGCCGAGGTCCTCCAAACGCGAGACCATTTGAAAAAACTGACCGGTCGCGACGTGAACCTGTTCCGACCGCCCAAGGGGAAGCTGTCGGCGTCCAAGCTGCGCGCACTCTGGAAGGCAGACCAAACCGTCGTGCTGTGGAACGTCGATTCCCGCGACTTCGCGCTCAGCGAGTCGCAGCAACTCGTACGCTGGGCCGAATCGTATCGGCCAGCCGCGGGTGACATCGTGCTGCTTCACGACAACCGTCCGCACGCTGCCGGAGTGGTCGGGGCGATTGTGCGCCGTGCCGTTGAGTTCGGTCTGCGGCGCCATCCGATGCCGACGGAGGAGGATGGAGGATCGAGGATGGACGATGGTGAGATGACGGCGATCGCGGATCAGGTCAGTGCCACGAAAACCAGCGAGGTGGCACCATGACGATGCTGGCCAACCCGGATCAAACCGCATTCATCCTCCATCCTCGACTCCCAACCGAGTGACGCAGAACGCCAACCACGCCAGCGCGTGCTGTTCGTCAGCTACCAGTTCCCGCCGGTCGGCGGAGCGGGCGTACAGCGTCCGGCGAAGTTCGCGAAGTTTCTTCGCGAGTTCGGTTGGGACGTGTCCGTTCTGATGGCCGCGAATCCGTCGGTCCCGGTACTCGACGAGAGCCTGCTTGCCGACTTGCCGGACGACCTCGTCATCGAGAAAGCCCGCACGTGGGAACCGGGCTACGCAGTCAAACGCGGTCTTGGCCAAAGCACGAGCGGCGGCACGTCGTCGCGCGGCGGTTGGAAGCGCACGCTTCTGGCTCCGGTTCGCCGGGCGATGCGGTTCGCGGTTGGGATCGTCTTGCAGCCCGATCCGCAATTGCTGTGGTTGCCTAACGCGTACCGATCCGGCTTGGCGCTTTTGCGGCGTCTGCGTCATGACGTGATCTTTGCCACTTCGCCGCCATACACGAACCTGATTCTCGGCACGCTGCTGAGCCGTCGCACCGGCCTGCCGTTGGTCGTGGACTTTCGCGACGAGTGGGACATCAGCGGCCAATACCTCGAAAACAGCCAGCGCGATTGGTTCTCGCGCATGATCCAGCGCCGGATGCAACGCTGGGTGCTGCGCCACGCGAACGCCATCGTGGCCACGACGCAGGCGAGCACTTCCGCCGTCGCGGCCCGCGCCGCAGAAGCCGGCAGCCGCGCGGAGTCCTTGTGCATTTACAATGGGTTCGATCCGGGTGACTTTTTAGGTGAGGCAGTGGGCAATGGGCAGTAGCTGGAGATGGACAATAATCATCCGATTCTGCCCCCTCATCACTCAGCACTTCGTCGTTTCCGCCTCGTCTACACGGGCACGTTGTGGAACCTGACGTCGATCGAGCCGGTTGTCGCCGCGATCGAAAAGCTGCAAGCCGAATCGCCGGACGTGCCCGATCGGCTGGAACTCGTGTGCGTCGGCCGAAAGACATCGCCGCAGCAGGCGATTCTCGACAGGATCGGGCGCACGCGGTGTCGACTGGAGAACATGGATTACTGCGAACGCAAACAGGCTCTGCGATTGATGAGCCATGCGGACGCGCTGCTGCTTCTGCTGAGCGACGTCCCTGCCGCCGAGCGCGTGGCACCGGCGAAGTTGTTCGAATACCTCGCCATCGCCCGGCCGATTCTGGCGGCGACTCCCGAGGGCGAAACCGCGTCAATCGTGCGCCGGTTCCTCCTGAAATCACATTTCACACCGAGCGATGTCAGTGGTATCGCGAGTTGGATCGCGTCGCAGGTGACCGAATGGCAACGCACCGGGAGAGCGAACGACATGACTCACGACTCCACAGCCATCGCGCCGTTTACGCGGAGACACCAAGCCAGCCAACTGGCCACGCTGCTGGAGCGAACTGTTTCTCCGCTCGCCCCCGCAGGGGGAGAGCGGAGAAACCGCAACAAAACCAGATGAGCATACTTGAACCCACCTTTTGGCTCTGCACTGCCGGAGTTGGCTACACCTACGCTGGCTATCCCGCGTGGATGTGGCTGCTGGCAAAATTCGCTCCGCGGCCGGTGCGACGCGACGAGGGCGACCTGCCCGCGTGCTCCGTCGTGATCGTGGCGCACAACGAAGCGGCGAACATCGGCCGCAAGTTGCGCAACCTGTTGGCATCGGATCGGGCGGATCGCATCCGCGAGATCATCGTCGGTTCGGACGGTTCGACGGATGACACGGCGGGCGTGATCGCGAGCGTCGGCGATCCGCGAATCCGACTGCTGGCATTTCCGGTGCGGCGAGGCAAGGCGACGACGCTCAACGATGCGGTCGGCGCAGCCACCGCGGACATCGTCGTGCTGGCCGACAGCCGGAAGGAATTCGATCCCGCCGCGATCGGCGAGTTGCTGGCGGGCCTTGCGGACGAACGAGTCGGTGTGGTGTCGGGCGAACTGATCATTCGAAACGCGAGCAATCATTCCGCGGCGGCCGAGGGAATCGGAGTCTACTGGAAGTACGAGAAGTTCATCCGCAAATGCGAAGCTCGATCGGGGTCGGTGCCGGGTGCAACGGGGGCCATCTACGCCATCCGACGCTGCTTGTTCCGGCCGATCGATCCCACGACGATCCTCGACGACGTGGCCATCGCGATGCAGGCGGTCTCGCAGGGATTCCGGTACGTATTCGAGGAGCGAGCGGTCGCGTTCGACGAGCCCTCGCAGTCGCCGGGTCAGGAAGCGATCCGCAAGCGGCGCACGATCGCCGGTGCCGCGCAGCTCGTGCGGTTGTATCCGCGTTGGATACTCCCATGGCGGAATCCGATCTGGTCGCGATTCGTATCGCACAAGCTGCTGCGTCTGGCGTCGCCGCTACTCCTCGCCGGAGCGTTCGTAAGCAACGTCGCGCTCGCGGCGGACAGGTCGCCGCTCGACGTGAGCCTGCTCGCCATGCAGGTGTGGTTCTACCTCGCGGCCGCAGTCGGCTGGATGTTTCAGCAAGCCGGACCCCGCTCGTCGCTGTTCGGCGCACCGCTGATGTTTCTGGCTTTGAACACGACGACGGTCGCGGCGCTGTGGGATGCGGTGCGTGGTCGTTATCGAGTGACGTGGGGCAGGGAAGTAGGCAGTAGGCAGTGGTTGGTGGCGAGCTGTTTCAATCGGACATCCAGAATCAGAGTATTAGAATCCCAATGTCTACACCTCTCGTCAGCGTCGTCATCCCGACATTCAATCGGGCGTACTGTGTGTGCCGCACGATCGACAGTGCGCTGGCACAGACGCATCAGAATCTGGAACTGCTCGTCGTGGATGATGGATCGACGGACGACACGGAAGCGGTCATCCGGACTCGTTATGGCGGCGAGCCGCGGGTGCGGCACGTCAGCCAGCAGAACACGGGCGTGTCAGGGGCACGCAATCACGGGCTGCGACTGGCACGCGGCGAATTCGTCGCGTTGCTGGATTCGGATGACATCTGGTTCCCGTGGAAAATCGAAGCCGAGTTGGCTGCGTTTCGCGCTTTCCCCGAAGCGGGCATGGTGTGGACCGATATGGAGGCGATCGATCCCGAAGGCCGCGTGTTCAACCCGCGCTACCTGAAAACGATGTACTCGGCCTACCGCTGGTTCGGCTCGGACGATTTGTTCGAGCGTTCGGTCCGGCGGGGAGACGTGTCGCCCAACCTGCCGGAACCTGCGCGAAACGGATTCGCGCACGTCGGCGACATCCACTCGCAAATGATCATGGGCAACCTCGTCCATACGTCCACCGTGCTTATCCGTCGCGATCGGCAGCAGCGTGTGGGCGAGTTCATGCAGGAATACACCAACGGGGGCGAGGACTATCATTTCCACCTGCGCACGTGCCGCGAGGGCCCGGTGGCGTTTGTCGACCTGCCGGCGATCCAATACCAGCGCGGTATGGCTGACCGAATTACGCGGCCGGGATCGCAACTGAAATTCTCGCTCAGTTTTTTGAAAACGATCACGGAGGAACTCGCGGAGCATGGCGAGCGGATCAGGTTGCCGCCGACGATGATTCGCGACGTGGTCTCCGAGGCACACGCATGGATTGGCGATGCGGCCCTGGATCAGGGTCACCGCTTGCTGGCTCTTCGTCACCTGATCAGCTCGCTGACGATCAAGCCGGCGCAGGCTCGAATGTGGCAACTGTTGTTGCTCACCTTCGTTCTATCGGCCGTCGGCGACGGGCTGCGCAGCCTGAAACGCTGCTGGCAACGACCGGTCGCCACGCCCGAGACCGTTTCGCGACAGGACCAAGTTCATGTTTGACGCATCGCGGCTGACCGTCTCGCTCGTTGACATTGACGACACGAGCCGCCTGGCCCATCGCTGGCTGGACCTGCAACAACGCAGTCGGCACTCCTACTTCACTTCGTGGGGCTGGGTACGGTGCCGGCTGGCGTGTCTGCCCGAATCGGTGCGCCCGCGGGCGCTGGTCGCGGAGGATTGCGGGCGGACGGTGGGGTTGGCCCTGCTGCATCACCAGCGACATCGGCGAAGAAAAGTCATCGTCTCCAACGGCCTGTTCCTGAATGAAACGGGCGTGGATGAACTGGACTCGCTGACAGTCGAGCACAATGGACTGCTGGCGGACACGACGATCGCTTCGGAGGTCAAACGCGCGTGCCTCACGTTTTTGCTTAACCAGGTCTCGGACTGGGATGAATTGGTGGTGAGCGGAGTGGACGCCGACGGCAAGCTCAGCCACTGCCTCGATGCTCCGCCGCCGGGAATCCGCCGGCATGTGGTCAAGGAGTGCGCGTGTCACACCGTCGATCTGGCGGAACTGCGTGCGTCGCAGGTGGACTACCTGTCGAAGCTGAGCAGCAACACTTGCCAGCAGGTGCGTCGAGCCATGCGGCTGTACGAGCAGTCAGGCCCGCTGGAACTATTCGAAGCGACAACTCCCGCGGAGGCAGCGAGGTTTTTCGACGAGATGAAACGCCTCCACGCAGTCTACTGGCAGGCGAAGGGACAATCCGGCGCGTTCGCGAACGCGTTCTGCGACCGCTTCCATAGCGAGCTGATTTCCAACCGCTGGCCGCACGGCGAGATTCAGTTGCTGCGCGTCCAAGCCGGTTCGCACGTGCTGGGGTATCTCTACAACTTCGTCTACCAGGGACGAGTCTACTGCTACCAATCGGGTTTCGACTACGACACCGATCCCAAGCGGAAGCCCGGCATGATCTGCCACGTGCTGGCCGCGCAACACAATGCGGCACGCGGCGCCAGCGTCTACGACTTTCTGGGCGGCGACGCCCGATACAAGGCGAGCCTGTCGACGACTTCGTCGACGCTGCGCTGGCTGGTGTGGCAGCGTCTGCGATGGCGGTTTCAGTTGGAAGACGCCTTGCGCCTGATAAAGCATCGGTTTCGAATCCTGAATTCCAGTGCGATCGCCGAGTCAAGCATCAAGCCGATCGATCCTAACCAACCAACGGGCACGTTGCCTGTCACCGTGAAAGACTGACCATGCAAGGAAAGAAAGAACTGCTGGCCCAATGCCTGGCGGCGGGCCGGATCACGCCGCTGGTGTCGCACCTGCGTTCCCTGTTCGAAAACGACCTCCAGATTCTCGCGTATCACCGCGTGTGGGACGTGTCCGATGATGTCGGGTTCTCGCACGACGTCGAACTGATCAGTGCATCGGTTGAAGATTTCGGCTGGCAGCTGCAGCACGTCCAACAGAACTTCACCCCCATCACCTTCGAAACTCTGGGACGAATCATCGACGGCCGCGAACGCTGCCCGCGCCGACCGATCCTAATCACGTTTGACGACGGCTACGAAGACAACTTCGAGATCGTATTTCCAATCCTGCACGCCTCTGGAATTCCCGCCAAAATGTTCCTCAGCACGGACTACATTGGCACCGACAGGACATTCTGGTTCGATCACCTGGCCCACCTGTTGCTGACCACGCACCGAACAACGGTTTTTGTGGGCACGCTGGGAGTGACGCTGGAGCTGGGTGATGTTGCCTCGCGCCGCAAAGCCATTCGGACCGTGCTGTCGCAGCTCAAGCGAATCCCGAACGACCGGCGCCTGGCCGTGATCGACGAACTCGATGCCGCCCTGGACGGGGACTCGGACCATTCGGCCACCTTTGACAGCCGGCCGATGACGTGGGAGCAGGTTCGCAAGATGGCCGCTCACGGAATCGAAATCGGCTCCCACACGGTGACCCACCCCATCTTGGCCAATGTCGACGACGCCACCCTGACTTTCGAGCTGTGTGAGTCGAAGCGGGCAATCGAGCGGCAGATCAATCGGCCGGTCTCTGCGATCTCGTATCCCGTCGGCGGCAAGTCGGCGGCTGACGACCGTGTGTTCGCGGCCGTACGGGACGCCGGGTACCGGTTCGAAGCCACATATCTTCCCGGCACGAATTCGTTCTCCACGCCCAACCACTTGGCCTTGAGGCGATTGCACGTGGAACGGTATACGGACCGCGCATATTTTTCCGCCATGCTGAACATGCCCGCCGTGTTTGGTTGTTAACAGAGTCCCATGCTGAAGAACACACATCTCTGGATGCCGGCATACCTCCGCGACGCGTGCCTGAGGCGACGGACATCATGGCGGGACAGGCCGCTCGATGTTTACATGGCAGTCTGCGACCACTTCGAACCCGAATGGGGACGGCCCGACAAGTCCACGTCGCGCGATCGCGTTCATCGTTGGAGCGCGAGCTACCCGCAGTTGTTCGACCGCTTCCGCGATCACGACGGACGCCCGCCACAGCACTCTTTCTTTTTCCCGGCGGATGAATACGCGCCGGAGTACCTCGACCAACTCGCGGAACTCGTTGCGGCGGGATACGGCGACGTGGACGTGCACCTGCACCACGACAACGACAGCCCGGACGGCTTGCGAAACACGCTCGCGTCATTTCGAGACACGCTGGCCGAACGTCACGGGCTGCTTCGCCGCGATCCGGCCACTGGCCACGTGACGTATGGCTTCATCCACGGCAACTGGGCGCTCTGCAACAGCCGCCCCGATGGCCGCTGGTGTGGGGTGAACGAGGAGATTCCCATCCTGTTGGAAACGGGATGCTACGCCGACTTCACGATGCCTTCCGCGCCGAGCAACACGCAGACGCGAACGATCAATCGCATCTACTACGCCAGCAACCGACCCGGCCGGACGAAGTCGCACGACGACGGGACACCGGCTCGCGCGGGACAGTCGCCGCCGCGTGACAGCCTGCTCATGATCCAGGGTCCGCTCGTGTTGGATTGGCGGAACCGCAAGCACGGGTTGCTGCCGCGCATCGAGAATGGCGATCTCACCGGCAAGAACCCGCCGACGGGAAGCCGATTGGAAAACTGGGTGCGAGCATGCGTGGCGGTCGAAGGACGGCCAGACCGCGTTTTCGTCAAGCTTCACACGCACGGTTGCAAGGACGGCAATCTGGAAATGTGGCTCGGGCCGAAGGCTCAGCATTTTCACGAGGCCCTGGCGAGCGAGTCGCATCGGAATCCGAATTTTCGTTTCCATTACGTCACGGCGCGGGAGATGACTCAGGCTGTGCACCAGATCGAAACCGAAAGAAACAGCTTCGCAGAGCGAAAACAGGACTTCGCGGCATCGCAGACCGCATGAGCACAACGTCCACACAGCGCTGGTCACCAAATCCTCCGGCCAACCGGCCAACGGCGACCGCGTCGAGTTCACGCGCGCAGCGTGCGCCGAAGGTTCGAGGTCGCTGGGTGACGCGGCTATCGTGGGTCAATCTGATCGCCGTGGTGCTGCTGACGCTTCTCGTCAAGTTCGTGTCCGAGGATTGGTGGGTCACGGCCGCGCTGGTCTATTTGCCGCGCTGCGTGTTCCTCCTGCCGAGCATCGCGCTGATACCACTTGCGGCTCCGCGAAGTCTCCGTGCGGTGGCGATCAACGTCGCCGCCGTGGCCATTGTGGCTTGGCCCCTGATGAACCTGCAGATCCGGTTCGATCGCGGAACCAGTTTGCCTGCGGCTAGGAAAGACCGCACGCTGCGAATCGTGAGCTGCAACGTGCAGCGATTTCGGCCCGACTTCGCCAGCGTGCTGGGTGACATCAGCCAGATGCAGCCGTCGGTGATTGCGCTGCAGGACGCCGCGGTCTCGTCAGACCTCCTCAAACGCTACCTGGTCGGTTGGCACCTGGTTCGGGAGGGCGAGTTCGTTGTGGCCTCGCGGTTCCCTGTGCGATTCATCGACAAGTGCCAGCCGGATGCGTTCGGACGCACGTCGGTTGCGCTCTTTGAACTGGCGGCGCCGACGGGTCCGGTACGGCTTTACAACCTGCATCAGATGACCCCGCGCCGAGGACTTGCCGCGCTGCGGCCCGATTCAATCATCACCGAGACCGGTCGCGGAGACCTCGAAGCATTCGTGGCCCTGCGAGCTGCGGAGGCCCGCGAGACGCGCGAGTTCGTCGAACGGACGCGCGGATCACTACCGACGCTGATTCTCGGCGACTTCAACATGCCCAGCGACAGCAGCCTGTACCACGAGTTTTGGGGCGACCTGCCGAACGCGTTCAACGAAGTTGGCTCGGGTTACGGCTACACGTTTCCGAGCCAGCGGCAGTATCAGTGGCCGGGCGGTTTCCCGTGGATGCGGATCGATCACGTGGTCGTCAGCGAGCATTGGAAGGTTCGGGAATCCTGGGTTGGATCGGCGAACGGGTCCGATCATCGCCCGATCGCAGCGGTGGTGGAATTGCGCTGACCGTACCAGTCGTATCGACTCGGTGATCGACCGTCCGCGCCTGCAAATTCCTCGTGGATTGCCCTCGCTACCGTCCGCACAGACGGTTCAGCGTTGGGAAAATTCATCACACCGCGTCGCGACCATCAAACTGATAGAAAACTGCGTGATACAGTTCCTCTGCCAGCCTGTGCCCCTCAAACTGCGTAAGTCTGGATTGTTCCTCTTCAAGAGTTACTCATGAACTTCACCGAAACCATCACCGCACCGTCAACACAATCCTTCGCGATGTCGAATTCCCGCTCCGGCTCAAACGCCACGAACCTCGCTGACCGCATGATCGAAAAGCTCCGCAACCGCACGGCGGTGGTCAGCGTGATCGGGCTGGGATACGTCGGGCTGCCGCTGGTCAATGTGCTGCATCGAGGCGGCTTCCGCGTTGTCGGATTCGACATTGACACCCGAAAGGTCGAGTCACTGAAGGCTGGCAAAAGCTACATCGGCCACATTGCGGATGATCGCGTGAAAGAACTCGTCACGGCCGGCCGCTTCGAGCCAACGACCGATTTCTCGCGGATCGCTGACGTGGACACGGTGTCGATCTGCGTGCCAACGCCGTTGACGGCGAACCGCGAACCCGATTTGTCCTTCATCGAATCGACCGGACAAGGCATCGCGCCGCACCTGCGACGCGGGCAACTGATCGTCCTCGAAAGCACGACCTATCCGGGGACGACTCGCAAAGTTCTGCAACCGATCCTCGAAGGGATGAGTGGACTGCGAGCGGGTACCGATTTCCTCCTCGCGTTCAGCCCCGAGCGCGAAGACCCAGGCAACCCGAAGTTTTCGACGTCGAACATTCCGAAGGTGGTCGGAGGGATGGATGAGGCCTCGGGGCGTGCGGCGGCCGCGCTGTACGAATTCGTTTCGACGAACGTGGTGCCGGTGTCGTCGATGGAAGTCGCCGAAGCCTGCAAAATCCTGGAGAACACCTATCGCGCAGTGAACATCGCCCTCGTCAACGAGATGAAAATCCTGTTCGACCGGATGGGGCTGAGCATGTGGGAGGTCATCGACGCCGCCAAAACGAAGCCGTTTGGGTTCCAGGCATTCTATCCCGGGCCGGGCCTCGGCGGACACTGCATCCCGATCGACCCGTTCTACCTCACGTGGTTGGCGCGGCGCTACGGGATGAACACGCGGTTCATCGAACTGGCAGGCGAAGTCAACCAGAACATGCCGCGCTACGTCGTGGAGACGACAATTCGTGGCCTGAACAAGTTCGGCAAGGCGGTCAACGGATCGAAGATCGGGATCATCGGCATCGCGTACAAAAAGGACGTGGACGACCCGCGCGAATCGCCGGCGTTCGAGATCATCGAGGAGCTGCTGCACCTCGGCGCTCAGATCAGCTACCACGATCCGCATGTGCCAAAGATGCCGCGCATGCGAAAATACGCCTTGACGATGGACAGCAAACCGCTGACTCCGGAATACTTGGGTCAGCAGGACGCGATCGTCGTGGTGACGGACCACTCGGCGGTCGATTGGGAGATGGTTGTGAAGCACGGCAAGCTCGTGATCGACCCGCGAAATGCCGCCGGCAATGTGTCCGGTCCGAAATCGAACGTGATCAATTGAGAAGCTCGATCAACCCGGGAGGGCGAAGCTCCTGCTGAGCCGCCGAACACGACGGTCCACAGAGTGCGGCTCGGCAGGAGCCTCGCCCTCCCGATCATGGAGACTCACGGAATGACCAAATACCTCGTCACCGGCGGAGCCGGTTTCATTGGCTCGCACATCGTCGAACGACTCGTGTCACAGGGCGAGACGGTTCGCGTGCTGGACAATCTCAGCACGGGATCGTTCGATAATCTGGCTCACGTTCGCGGCGGGTTCGAGTTCATCGAGGCGGACCTGCAGGACGAGTTGCGGGTCGCGCAGGCAGTGCAGGGTGTGGATGTCGTGATCCATCAGGCAGCGCTCGCCAGCGTGCCGCGAAGCATCGCCAGCCCCGTGGAGACTCACAACGCATGCGTCACGGGGAGTGTCGTGTTGTTGGACCAGTGTCGCAAGCTGGGCGTCAAGAGACTCGTCTACGCCGCGTCGAGCAGCGCGTATGGCAATCAGCCGGTGATGCCGAAGGTCGAGACTCAACTTCCGCAGCCGTTGTCGCCGTACGCGGCGGCCAAGCTTGCGGCGGAACTTTACATGGAATCGTTCGCGGCCTCGTACGGGCTGGAGACCGTGCGGTTGCGTTACTTCAACGTGTTCGGGCCGCGACAGGACCCGAACAGTCCGTACTCGGCCGTGATCCCGCTGTTCGTCACTGCCGTGCTGGCGGGCAAACAGCCGACGATCTATGGAGACGGCACTCAGTCTCGCGATTTCACCTACGTTGGGAACGTCGTGAACGCAAACCTGCTGGCGGCTCGCGCGCCAGCCGACATCGTGTCGGGCAAGGTGTACAACGTTGCCTGCGGAGGCAGCCTGTCGCTGCTCGAGTTGTTGAAGGAAATCTGCGACTACCTCGACAAGCCGTTCGAGCCGTTTTTCGCGCCGCCGCGGGTCGGCGACGTCCTGCACTCCTGGGCCGACATTTCGGCCGCCGAACGCGACCTTGGCTACCGGATCGAAACCGACCTGCGTACCGGGCTGCGCCGCACGGTCGACTACTACGTCGAGCGGGCTCAACTCTCAAACCGCGACTGCCTGCAAACCTGTTAGAACTCGCGCATCGCGCGCGATCGGGACGGCGGAAAATTCTTCAGGCGGTTTTGGCCGAACATTCGGATCAGCGGCCGGCGTGGGCTCCCGATATTGAATGAGCCCCGGTCACTTCTCGATCCGGCGCCAACACCATTCGAATGAAACGATTGCCGAGTTACAGCGCCAGTGCGACACGCTCAACGAACTGATCTCGAAGAAGAAACAAGAGTACCTTGAGTTTCGAAAGACCGCGCCGCTGCAGTGGACGACCGGGCTGACGTCGGGCAAGCAACCCGGCAGCGTGTCCAACGTGTATCAGGAGCGGGTCAAGGACATCGAGCGTGAGCGCAACCTGGTGCATCGGCAGCGGGCCGAAGTGACCTCGAAAATCAAGACGCTGGAGGACGCGATCGCGCGCGGCGACGAACGCGTCTCGCTCGAAATTCTGGTTCGGCGTTACCTGAACATCGAGGGCGGCCGAGCGGACGGGTTCGGCATCCCCGAACTCAACGGACAGACGGAGCTGCAGGTGCTCGAACAGCGGCTGCTGCCACTGGTGCTTGAAGAACGCAAGCTCCTCCGCACACTGGGACCGGATCATCCCGACGTGATCAACGTCCGCAAGTCGATCCAATCCATCTACGACTACTATGACAAGGCGGGCGTGAAGCTCCCCGATCCTGAAAAGCCGCTCATGGAGGCCGAGCGGAAGGCGCTCGCGGAGATTGCCGCGAAGCGGGCCGAACGCCGAAATATCGATCCGGTGCTGGTCTACCTCGCGTCGCTCAAACACGAGCTGGCGGTACTGAATCTCCGCGACCAGACTCTCGCCGCCGATTTCGACGCCGCCGACAAAGAAGCCAAGGCGGCAGCGCGGTATCAAATCGACGACCAGAACTACAACGAAGAGATCTCGCGGCTGACCACCGACTGGGAAAAGCACCAGAGCCAGCTGACTCGGGCAAGGTTCCTCGAGGAGAGCAGCGGATACCGATTGAAGGTCATCTCGCCGTGTCTGGAAGCCGTGTCGCTCAAACGGCATATCAAGGTCGTGGGGGCGGTGGGCGGATTTGGCTTCGCTCTGGCATTTGAGTTCAGTTGGCTGCGGGAATTCCGGGCGAATACGTTTCGCTCGGTGGACGACTTGCAACGTGCCATTGGAGCACCGGTCTTCGGGCGCATCCCGCAACTCGACTTTGGCTCGGCTCGAACGGCCGCAGCGAAAACCGGCGTCCACCCATCGTTGTACTACTTCCATTTCCACTCCAGCCCCGAGGCCGAAGCATTTCGCTCGGTGCGAACAACCGTCTATGTGGGCACGCACTCCTCGAAGGAGCGAGTGTTGCAGATCACCAGCGCCGAGCCGGAAGATGGCAAGTCCACACTGGCGTGCAATCTCGCGCTGGCGATCGCACAGTCGGGCAAGAAGGTTCTTCTCCTCGATGCCGACTTGCGGCGCCCGAGAATTCAGAATCTGTTCGGACTTCGCGGCGACATTGGGTTGACCGATGTGCTTTCCGGCGAGATCGAGTGGCGAACAGCCGTGGTCGACACGCGCATCCCCCGATTGTCCGTTCTGGGTGCGGGCCAATTGCCGCCCAATCCGGCGGAACTGCTGGCGGCCAGCGCGTTCGAAGCGTTGTTGTCCGACATGCGCCGGGATTTCGATTACGTCCTCGTGGACACTCCGCCGTTGTTGGCCGTGAGCGATCCATGCGTCGTCGCCGCCGCGACCGATGCCGTGCTGCTGGTGGTGAACATCAGCAAAAACCGTCGCGACACGATTCGCAGGGTTCAGCAAACGATTGCCACCCACGGCATGAAGGTGCTGGGTGTGATCGTGAACGGCGTGACTCCCGAAGCGGACTATGTCGCGAGGTACGAATACGCAGACGGTTCGGCATCCGAGCCGAAAGCGAAGGACCGGGACACGCGGCGACGACCGGAGCGCACCGATGCTGCCAGGGAATCGGTCCGGACCTAGCTGGAAAACAGACTCACCTCGTCCCAGGCCTACACAATTCGACTGACCGACGTTGCCGTGGCTCTCCTCGCTCACGAACCGGAACTGTTTCCCAGCGACCTGCTGGAACACGACGAACTTGGCGGCGAAACCGATCGTGCGTGGTGGGTGATCCACACGAAACCGCGACAGGAAAAGCAACTGGCTCGGCGGCTGGGCACGTTGGATAACTGGTGGTATCTTCCGCAGATCGCGAAGTCGTATCGCTCGCCCAGCGGGCGCAAGCGCGAATCGTTCGTGCCCCTGTTTCCCGGCTACGTCTTTTTGTATGGTGATGCCGATCAGCGACTGCGCGTCCTCGCAACCGGATGCGCCGTGCACGTCCTGCCCGTGGGCGACGGAATCCAACTCACGCGCGACTTGCAACAGATCCGCCGATTGACACAGAGCGGTGCGCGGCTCACGCCGGAATCGCAATTGCAGGCCGGGCGTCCGGTGCGGGTGAAAGGCGGCCCATTTCGCGGCTGCGAAGGCTGCGTGTTCAATCGCCACTCGTCGACTCGGCTGCTGGTGATCGTCAACTACCTGCAACAGGGAGTCTCGGTCGAACTCGACGAATGCGATGTGGAGGCGACGTGAGCGTCTGTGAGTCGTGAATCGTCGATCGTGCTTTCGATTCACGATCGACGGCTCGCGTTCCACGATCCTTCCCTTTCCGCACCTCGCCGTTATACTTCCCGGCGTCGGCACGCGGGCATGGACCGTGATTCGTGCCGGACGTCAGGGAAAGACCACGTCATTTCGAACTCACTGCTGAGGAATCACCATGAAGCCACTCCGCTGGTTGACTTGCTCGTTGATGTTGCTCGTGCTGGTGCAGACACCGCTGCACGCGGCCGACAAGAAAGTGACCGACGCCATCCCCGCCGACACCAGTGTCGTCGTGCGTCTGAAGAATCCCAAGGCGACCATCGAGAAGGTTGCCTCGTTCGTGGACATGGTTCAGCCCGGCTTCGGCCAGCAGGTACGACTGAACGCCCCCGCGATCGGCGTGGCCATTTCCAATCCCACTCTCGCCGGCGTGGACATGTCAAATGACTGGTTCCTGCTCGTGTTCCTCGCGGCCGACGAACCCGAGCCAAGTCTGGCCTACGTCATTCCCGTCACGGATGCCAAGGAAATGAAGGACGGGCTGGGCGATGGCATGCATTTCGTCAAGCACGACAAGTGGGGCGTCTACAGCGACGACGAAGACACGATCGCGGCGATCAAGGATGTCATCTCGGGGAAAGAGGAGCACCTCGATCCGGATGCCGCTGATGCCAAGACGGCCGCAGCCCTCTTCGAACAGGGCGACCTCAGCGTTTATGTCAACCTGGCGCAGATTGTGGACGAATACAAGGACCAGATCTCACAAGCCAAGGAACAGTTGCAACTGTTGTTGGAGAATGCTCCGGCCGCTTCCGCCGATCTGCCAGGCCTGAAACCGCAGGCGCTGGCGAAGGCCGCCGGACAACTCGTCGAAAAAATCCTTAACGTGCTCGACGAATCCGAGACGTTCATCGCCACCGTCAGCGTGTCGAAGCAGGGGATCGTCCTCGAGGACTACCTGCAATTCTCTGAGGACGGTGCTGCCGACAAGTTTCTCAGGTCATCACAGTCTTCCGCGATGCCGTCGCTGACCTCGCTCCCCGCAAAGCAGGCAATGTACTTCGGAGTCAGCTGCGACTTTGGCGCGTTCGCCAAGTGGGCGGCGGAAATCGTCGACACGGCGTACGAAGTAGACGACAAGACGGTCAAGGAGATCAAGACCGCGATTGCCGACATCGCCAAGTTGAAATTCGGACCGGTCGTGAGCGCGATCGGAATTGGACCCGGCGCGGAGGGCGTGTTACGGGGCGCGACGGTCGTCGAAGTCTCCGATCCGCAGAAGCTGCGGTCGATCAGCCGCAAGATGTCCGAGATCACCAATAACATCAAGACGCCCGGCGTCAGGCAGACCATCGAACACAAACCCGATGCCGAGAAATATGGATCGGTCGCGGCGGACGTCACGACAGTCAAGCAAGAATTCGAAGCTGTCGGCGATCCCGGTGGCGAAATGGCGTTGCGGTTCGTCAAGCTGCTCTACGGTTCCGACGGAATGACGACTCGCAGCGCGTACCTCAAGGACCGCGTGGTGTCGACTGTCGGTGGCGGCAAGGAAGAAATGGCGGCGGTACTCGACGGTGCGAACGGCGGCAGCACGAAATCCGCCAGCAAGGGGTTGCTGGCGGCACGGGCCGAACTCGCCGGCAAGGCCAACCTGCTCGCATTCATCGACCTGCCGAACCTGATCGTTAGCGGTCTGCGAGTCGCCGCCGAGGGCGGTGTGCTCCCGATCCCGATCGACAAGAGTGCCATCGAAGGACTCGCGATCGAAGAATCGTACATCGGCTGCGCGATCAGCACCGAAGCGGCGGCGATTCGCGTGAAGACCAACATCCCCACCGATCAGGTGAAGGGTCTGGCGAAGATCGGCATGTTCATGGCTCTGACTCTGCAGGGAGCACGAAACAACTGATCGTCGCCAACTCGTCTCAACCTCCGACGGGGAGGGCGATCAGCCCTCCCCGTTTTCGTTTGAATTGAAAGGCAACGCCATGCAACGGTTTGTCACCATCTACCTCGACAGTGCGAACTACGCCGGTGATCGTTGGCTCGTCGCATCACACGCGGAGTAACACGGCATTGTTGAAGACCAGTTGAAATCCGAACTCGCCGAGGGTTGGAGGATCGTTTCCGTCTGCGGTTTCGGCGGAGCTCCCGAGTCAACCAATGTTCGCGGCTGGTTGGCAGTCGCTCTGGAAAAGTAGAGCACCGTCGACGTCCGACCAACCTCACGTCATGCGCAACGATCAAGCCGATCAACAGCTCATCACACGAATCCGCGCCGGCGATGCCGCGTCATGGCGGCTGCTGATCGACCGCTTCGAAGGCCGGCTGCTGGCGTTCGTGGACAGCCGGTTGCAAAACATTGTGACGAGCGAAGACGTCGTGCAGGAGACGTTTCTCGGCTTCCTGACTTCGTTGCCGAACTACGATGACCGCACGCCGCTCGAATCGTTCCTGTTCTCGATCGCCGCGCACAAATTGACCGACGTGCTTCGCCGGCAGGGTCGACGTCCCGCACTGCCGCTGACCGCTCCGGCCGCGTCGTCGGGCGGAACCGGTTCCGGCTCCTCCGACGAACCGATTGCCCTGTTGCGCCGCGTCTCCAGCCTCGCCCGCAGCCGCGAGGAGCGGTCACGACAGTCTCGGCATCTCGAAACCAAGCTGCGTCAGCTCATCCAACAATGCCTCGACCGCCGCGATTTCTCGCGATTGAAATGTCTCGAGCTCCTGCTCGTTCTCGGCTGGCCCAACAAGTCCGTCGCCGAGCGGTTGGACCTGTCCGAGCAGACCGTCGCGAACCTCAAGCACGCCGCCGTTGTCCGCTTGCAGGACGCGGTTGAAGAGAGGTAGGTCGGCCCTTCTGGGCCGACAATTCATGTCCCACATTGGGTCGGCCCGGAAGTCCCGACCTACATCGTTAACACGCGAAATGTTGTAGTTTTGCACAGATTCACACACCGAGCGGCAGCTCGAACAATGCGGCTTCGCCGCCCTACTTTTGTTCCCATGCTCACGATCGACGGTTCTCTCGGCGAAGGCGGAGGCCAGGTCCTGCGGACATCGCTGGCCTTGTCGATCGTCACCGGTACGCCCGTGCGGCTGGAGAACATTCGCGCCGGCCGACCGAAGCCGGGTTTGCAGCGCCAGCACCTGACATCCGTCAACGCCGCCGCAAAGGTAAGCAGTGCGAGCGTTCGCGGAGCCGCTCTCGGTTCGCGCGAGCTGACGTTTGAACCGGCCGCAATCCAGTCGGGAAAGTACCACTTCGATGTCGGATCGGCCGGCAGCGTGGGTTTGGTTTTGCAGACCGTGCTGCCGCCGTTGCTGCTCGCGAACGGGCCGTCAAAACTGGTCCTCGTCGGCGGCACGCACAACTCGCATGCCCCGACGTTCGACTTCCTCCACCGCTCGTTCCTTCCGCTCGTCAACCGCCTGGGACCGACGGTGCTGGCACGACTGGAACGCCACGGTTTCTACCCGCGCGGCGGCGGACGGATGATCGTGGACATCCAGCCTGCGGCCGAACTCGCCCCGCTCTGCCTCGACGCCCGCGGCGACATCCGCCGCGTGACCGCGACCGCCGTGATCGCCGGCCTGCCGCGACACGTCGCCGAGCGCGAACTGAAAGTCGCGCAGTCCGGGCTCGACCTGTCGCCCGACGCGCTCGTCATCCGCGAACTTCCGTCCGATCAGGGACCGGGGAACGTGCTGTCGATCGAGATCGAATCCGAGCATGTGACCGAAATCATCACGTCGTTCGGCTGCCGCGGCGTGCGAGCCGAACACGTCGCCGCCACCGCTGTCGCCGAAGCCCAACGCTACCTGTCCGCGAACGTCTCCGTCGGCGAATACCTCGCCGATCAGCTTCTCCTCTCGCTGGCCCTCGCCCGCTCCGGCTCCTTCGTCACGCTCCCCCTTTCCCGCCACAGCACGACCAACATCGAAGTCATCGCGAAGTTTCTGGCTGCGAGATTCGCCGTGAAAGAACTCGGACCGGAGCAACACCGTGTGATGTGCCGCGCGTAGGGTGGGACCAGCGCAGTGCCGGCCCAGCACGGAATTCAGTGCGAGAGGTGTAGGTGGGCCGGCGCTGCGCTGGTCCCACCCTACGGCTTACGCCAGCAGCTTCGGCATCACGTTTCCCGCGACATCGGTCAGCCGGAAATCGCGGCCTTGGAAGCGGTACGTGAGCTTGAGGTGATCGAGGCCCAGCAGGTGCAGGATCGTGGCGTGCAGATCGTGAACGTGGACCTTGTCATCGACGGCGTAGTAACCGATCTCATCCGTCGCACCGATGACTCGCCCGCGCGAAAAGCCGCCGCCGGCCAGCCACATCGTGAAGGCGTCGATGTGGTGATCGCGGCCGATGAGGTCGCGCGGTTCGCCTTGCGGCGTGCGGCCGAATTCGCCGCCCCAGATGACGATGGTGTCGTCGAGCAGCCCGCGGCGCTTGAGGTCGGTCACGAGCGCGGCGGCCGGTTGGTCGCACTCCGCGCACCGCTGGTCCAGCGATTCGCCCAGCTCGGTCCCTTTGTTGCCGTGATGGTCCCAATCCGTGTGGTAAAGCTGAACGAACCGCACGCCGCGCTCGACCAGCCGCCGGGCCAGCAGGCAGTTGTTCGCGAACGACGCCTTGCCGGGGACGGCACCGTACAGCTTGAGCGTTTCCTCGGTTTCATCCGACACGTCCATCAGTCCCGGGGCGCTGGTTTGCATTCGGTACGCCATCTCGTAGGCCGAGATTCGCGTCGCGATTTCGGAATCGCCGGTTGTGTCGAGACGCAGCCGGTTGAGATCGTTCACGGCGTCCACGAATTGCCTCTGGCGGTTCGCGTCGATCCCGCGCGGCGACGACAGATTCAAGATCGCTTCGCCCGTGGACCGGAACGGCACGCCCTGGTACGCGGTCGGCAAGAAGCCGCTCCCCCACAGCGGTGCGCCGCCGCGCGGCCCGCGCGGGCCGGACTGGAGCACGACGAAACCGGGCAGGTTCTGCGATTCGCTGCCGATCCCGTACGTGACCCATGAACCCATGCTGGGCCGGCCGCTGAACTGCGGCGACCCGGTGTTCATGAACAGTTTCGCCGGCCCGTGGTTGAACACGTCGGTGACCATGCTCCTGACGATCGTGATGTCGTCCACGATCCCGGCCAGATGCGGCAGGCACTCGCTGACGTCGGCCCCCGCCTGGCCGAACTTCGCGAACTTCCGCTGCGTGCCGAGCAGCTTGGCGTCCTTCTTGATGAACGCGAACCGCTTGTTCGCCACGAACGATTCGGGAATCACCTGCCCGTGCAGTTCCTGCAACTTCGGCTTCGGATCGAACAATTCAAGCTGGCTCGGTCCGCCAGCCATGAACATGAAGATCACGCTCTTTGCTTTGGCCGGATAGTGCGTGTCTCGCACCGCGAGCGGATTCGTGGCCCGAGACGACTCCGCCGCGACGGCCCCGTCCGTCCGCAGCATCGACCCGAGTGCCATCGCTCCCAACCCGACTCTGCAATCGTTGAAGAATTGCCGGCGAGTGATGTCGCGGAGTTGGTGTTGATGCCCGTTCATGTTTGACCTCATTGCAAACTCGACTTTCAAATCGGACGACTCGACGGAGGGATTCGAACCCCCACAGGTGGAGCGAACTCCACCCCAGGCCATGTCAGCCAAGGCCCCCGACCGGGTCTACCGGATCGCTTTCCACTCGCGTTCTTCGAGTCGTCCCACCGCTCATGTGATTCACTCCCTCGTGATGAACTCATCCAAATTCAACAGCACTCGCGACACCGCCGTCCACGTGGCGAATTCGATCGTGCTATCGGGCGCTGGCGTCACACCGGCGGCGAGCTGTTCGGCGTCCTTCGACGACGCGGCAAAGTCGGATCGGTGCCGATCCACGAGCGACAGCAAACGCTGCATCTCGACCGAGTCGGGTTGCCGGGCGAGGCATGTTCGGAACGCATGCCGCACGCGATCGGCGTCGGTCGCCGGCGCTTCCTTCAGCACGCGCGAGGCCAAGCCCTGCGCGAACTCGAAGAACGCCTGATCGTTTGCCAGCGTGAGCGACTGAAGCGGCGTGTTCGAGCGCATGCGGCGAGTGCAATTCGCGTTCGCGTCGGGGAAGTCGAACACCACCATCGCCGGGTAAGGAGCCGACCGCCACAAGTACGTGTACAGCCCGCGACGGAAGCGGTTCGCACCCTTCTCAACATCCCACGGTTTCTTGTCCTGCGTGAAGTCGTACACGCCCGTCGGCTGCGGCGGATGCACCGGCGGCCCGCCGAGCGTTCGCGTCAGGAGACCGCTCGCCGCCAGACCCGCATCGCGGATGACTTCGGCGTCAATCCTGAGCCGCGACTGCCGCGCCAGCAACTTGTTGTCCAAGTCGATTCCCACCATCTCCGGCCGCCGCCGCGACGACTGCTTGTACGTTGCGGACGTGACGATCAGCTTGTGAAACCGCTTGAGACTCCACGCTCCGATGCTCTTCTCCCCCCATTCCGAAGGGGGGGTAGGGGGGGTCACGTTTGCAGGTTGACGATCCGTGCTCGTTCGTAACCCCCCCGTCCCCCCCTTCGTAAGGGGGGGAGAATTCGAAGGCGCGACGAACTCGCTCGCCAGCCAATCGAGCAACTCCGGATGTGTCGGCTTCGAGCCTTGCACTCCAAAATCGTTTTCAGTTTCGACGAGCCCGCGGCCAAAGTACTGCTGCCAGATGCGATTGACCGTGACCCGGGCCGTGAGCGGGTTGTCCGGCCCGGCCAACCAGCGCGCGAGGTCGAGTCGCGACCGACCGCTTGTCGTCCCCTCTCCCTCCGGGAGAGGGCTAGGCTGAGGGGGCGTGGAGTTGTCCTTGGACCGTGGCACCGGCGTCTCGCCGGTGCGGACGGGCGAGTCGCCTGTCCCACGGGCACCCTCACCCCCGGCCCCTCTCCCGGAGTGAGAGGGGAGGGCGGCGCTCGTCAACACCACCGGCACCGCTGGTTCCACTTTGACCCCGTGCCGCAAAAAGTCGCCTCGCAGGTGGATGAACGTCTCGCGCGGCTTCTTCCGCTCCGCCAGCACGAGCGTCGTCGTGAACTTCGGCTCGGACGCCTTGAGCTTGGCGATCTCTTCCAACATCGGGAATTCCTTCCGCGCCCGCGCGGTCAGCTTGTAGGCATCGTGCAGCGCCTTGATGTCGGCATCGGTGCGCATGACTTTCGACAATCCCAGCGTGTTCGCCGCGGCAATGCCGAGTGCGGTCTTTTCGTCGTCGGTGACTTCCTTCTCGAACCGCTCAACGCTCGCGATGAAATCCTCCTTCTTCGAGGCGAACTCTTTCTCCAACTCCGCAATCCGCTTGCGAAGCTCGGCTCGCTTTTCCATGAGGCCAACTTTGAGCTGTTCCGCCGTTGGAACCTCGATCGACGGCTCGTCGCACTGGTTCAGGAACGCGAACAGGCTGTAGAAATCGCGCTGCGTCAGCGGGTCGAACTTGTGATCGTGACACTGGGCGCAGGCCACGGTCAGGCCGAGGAACACCGTGCCGACTGTCCCCACGCGGTCCACGACCGCTTCGACGCGGAACTGCTCCGGGTCGGTGCCCCCCTCCTCGTTGATCATCGTGTTGCGCAGAAAGCCGGTGGCGATTTTCTGATCGATCGTGGCGTCCGGCAGCAGGTCGCCGGCGAGTTGTTCGATGACGAACTGGTCGAACGGCAGATCGCGGTTGAGCGCCTCGGCCACCCAGTCGCGGTAGCGCCAGATCGACCGCGCCGTGTCGCGCGTGTAGCCGTTGGAATCGGCGTAGTGAGCCAGGTCCAGCCAGTGCCGCGCCCAGCGTTCCCCGTAGTGCGGCGATGCCAGCAGCCGATCGACCAGCCGCTCGTACGCATCGGGCCGGTCGTCGGCGACGAACTCATCCACCTCCGCGATCGACGGCAGCAGGCCCAGCAGGTCCAAGCTCAATCGCCGGATGAGCGTGATCCGGTCGGCCTCGGGGGACGGGGTGAGGTTGTCCTTCGCGAGCCGGGCGAATATGAAGTTGTCGATCGGATTCTGGATTTTGGATTTTGGATTTTGGATTTCAGGGACCGGCGGTCGCGTGATCGGCTGGAACGACCAGTGGTTCGACTTCGACGTCGCGGCCTGTGCGCCCACTTCGTCGGCGGGAAACTTCGCGCCCTGGTCGATCCACGCCTTGAGAATCGCGATCTGCTGAGGCGTCAGCCGGTCCGATTCCTTGGGCGGCATCGCTTCGACACCTTCGGCCACGGTCACGGCCTGGATGAGCAGACTCTCGCCCGCCTTGCCCGGCACGATCGCTTCGCCGCTGTTCCCGCCCTTGATCGCCGCCGCCGCCGTGTCCAGCCGCAGATCGGCCTTCTGCTTGTCAGCCCCGTGACAGCCAACGCATTTCTGCACGAGAATCGGCTTCACGTCGCGATCGTAATCCACCGGCGAAGCTGGGTCAGCCAGGACCGCGCCGAGAGCCATCAGCAAGGAACAGATCGAAGTCATCGTCATCCTCATTCACTCTCTGCGACCTATGCGCCTCTGCGTGAGAATATCTTCGACTTAAAAAAAAACGCACGCAGAGGCGCAGAGATCGCTGAGGCAGGTCAGCGACTGGCCGTCACCGCGTTCAAGGCAGGTCGGCCCAGGAGGATGGTTGATTCCTGGGCTTCATTATTGAACACAAGATCGATGGCTCCGTCTACGTTGAGATCGAGGGCGGAGACGCCGCGGGTGTTGAACACCTTCTGGTGCAGACCGATTTCCTCGGTCGCATCGACGAACTTGCCCGATCCGTCGCCGCGGAAAAACCGGTTCGATCCTCGCAGGCAGCCCACGACGAGGCCGATACGTTTGGGATCGGCCGACGGCATGGTGGCCGCGCACGTCGCGAATCGGATCGGCCCGGCGATCGCGCCCGACGCCGCCGTCACGTCGGTGAACTTGCCTTGGCCGTCGTTGCGGAACAACTTGCATGAGCCGTCCGGCTGCGGAACGAACAGGTCGAGGTGCTTGTCACCGTTCAGATCGGCCAGCAGCGGCGAGCTTGAACCGCTGACGATTTTCACGCCGGCGTCTTTTCGTTCCTGAAACGAGCCGCCTGCGTTTATCAGCACGCGCACGTCGGTTCCGGTGACGATGACATCCTGCCGCCCGTCGGAATTCAGATCGCCGACGAGGATCGAGTCGGCGCGAAGCGGTGTCGCGCCGGGTGCCGCATCCAATCCGAACTTGGCAGTGGCTTCGTGAAACCACAGCGGCTGCGACGGCGCGGCCGGTTGAGCAGGGACGGGCGCGGGTTGCGTCGCCGGCGTTGCAGGGGCTTCGGCGCTACCCAGGTTTCGATACAGCTTCAGGCCGAGGAATCCGTTGCCGAGCACGACGTCCGGCTTCCCGTCGGCATCAGCATCAACCCACGCGGCCGATCGCAGATTGTAGTACGGTTCGCGCGGAAGCAGGTTCGAATCGTCTTTGAACACGCCCTTCCCCTGGTTCGTCAGCAGCTTCGGGCCGGATGCGGTGGCCAGCAGCAAATCCGGCAGCTTGTCGCCGTTGTAGTCGGCCCATGCGGCCGATCGAGCTCCACCGGTAATCGGCAACGCGACTTCGTTGAGCGACGTCCCTTGAACTTGCAGCAGCGACACCTTTCCCGCGCCGTACAGGCACACGTCCGGCTTGCCATCGCCGTCGAAATCGGCAGCGGCGATACCGCCCGCTTCGGGACCGGTGTGGTTGGCCGCGCCGAGGTGACTGAACGCCGGCATGCCTTCGACGATGCGAAAATCTTCGCCGCCCCAGCCGACGAAGTCGCGGGCGGCGTTGTAATCCATGAGCTTGAGGCTGGCCTTCATCCGCTGGATTTTCGCCGTCCGAAGCTGCAAAGCTTCCTTGTTGCCGTCCACCATGCAGGGCACAACGACTTCCTGACCGCCGAGCATCGCGGTCACGGCGGTTTCGAGTTTCTCCGGCTTCCCGGCGAAGCTGCGAAGCAGATACGGTTCGCCGTGGCTCATGTTCCACCAATCGCCACCGGCGTACGCCTGATACCAGTAGCCGTTGATGCACGTCTCGCTCGCCCCGCCGTTGTGAAAGAAGATCGCCGTCTGACCCGGCTCGGCCCACGCCATGATCGTCTGCCATTCGCGCGGATGAAATCCGGCCTGAGCAATGTTGTGCCGGATCACGTCCTGCGGATAGTTCCCCTTCAAGTCGCGAACCTTCCGAAACAGGATCAGGTTTTTCTGCTTCTCGACCTTCTCGACGCGCATGACGAGGACGAAAGTCGCCTCGTTGATCACCCGGCCGAGCGTGTAGGGAATTTCGACGTAGGCCCACGTCGAACGGGCGAGGGTGGCGATGACCAGAAGGAGTAGAATGACGAATGACGAAACACCCAATGACGAAGGAATGACGAAGCTCGAATGACGAATCTGCAGCAGACGGTTTCCGGGGACGTGCGCCCGATTTCGGCATTCGTCATTCGGACTTCTTTCGTCATTGGGTACTTCGTCATTCGTCATTGGCACTCCTCGATCTTCCATCTTCCATCCTCCCGAAAAGGCGACGAGTCACCGAACGGAGCCGGCTCCTACTGAGGCTTGATCTCCGCCAGCCGTTGCTTCGCCACGGCGGCCCATTTCGATTCCGGGTGATCCTTGACCACGCGTTGAAGCAACTTGCCGGCCTGGTCGGGTTGTTTGAGTTCCACGAACACGCGCGAGGCTTCGCACAGGGCGAGGGCGGACCATTCGGGGTAGTCGTACGTGAACGGTACGACCAGCAGCGCCGAGGCCGCTTCGGCGTGGCGTTTTTGCTGGAGGCGGCACAGGCCGATTTGAAGCTGAGCCTTCGCCGCGATTTCCGCTGCCGTGCGCTGCGTCACCTGTTGATACGCGTTCACGGCGTTGTCGAATTGGTTTTGGTTTTGCCACGCCCAACCGATGCCGTACCGCGCTTCGTCAATCCACGGGCTGTTGCCAAACCGGCCGACGAGGATCTCCATCGTCTGGCGGCTCGCGTCCCATTGCGTCGCGTGCGCGAAGGCGTGACCCAATCGCAACACGGCCCGGTCGCTGAGGTCCTTTAGGTTTTGAAGCGGACCGTGGTCGCGAAACGGTTGGAGCGTCTTGATGGCTCCGGCGTAGTCCTGCTTCAAAAGTTGACACTCGCCAGCGCGGAAGCGGGCTTCGGGGGCGAGCGGGCTTTTCTCGTTTGCCGCAACCAATTCGAACCGGGCCGCCGCGGAAGTCAGATCACCCTTCGCGACCAGACACGCGCCGAACCGCATCTGAATTCGTTCGGTCAGCTCGGGCGTGGGGTCTTTGTCGAGAGCCTGATTCAGGAGCGCGAGGGCGGGGTCGTGTTCGGCTCGCGTGGCGTGCATTTCGGCCAATTCGAGACGGGCATCGTTGGCCAGCGGCGCGTCGGCACCGGCGGCGATCACGGCTTGATAGTGCTGCCGGGCTTTGGTTTCAGCGGGCTGGATCGGGATCGACGCGAGAGCGATTTCCGGTGGACGCACGGGCGGAGCCGGTTGTGCGGCGGTCCCGGCGGGCGCCGGTGGGATCTTCTTCGCGGCTTCCTCTTGAAGTTTCTTCAGCGCGTCGGCGAGCAGCTTCGCACGGGCCGCGTCGATCTCGGCATCGCCAACGAGTCGCTGGCACCACGCGGCTTCGTACAGCAGGCGCAGATGCGGATCGGTGCCGGGAGTCTTCGCGCCGACCAAGCCGGCTTGGTCGAGGAAGTACTGGCCGGTCTCGCGAAGCTGCACGATCGTCTGATCGAACGCGGTGCGAGCGGCCGTCAGTTCCTCGGGCTTGGCATCCGGCTTGGCGAGCGTGGCACGCAGCGGCACCTGCTTCGCGAGAGTTTCGTCCTTGCGGCACTGGCCGGCGCGCCAGGCCGCTTCGGCGGCTTCGGGTCGCGCGGCGAATTGCTTCGTGATGTTCTCGAACAGCGCCCGCGCTTCGGGCAGCTTGTTCTGTTCCTTCATCGACAGCGCGTGGTGGTACTGGAGGAGCGGCACCCACGCGACTCGGGCCGGGTCGGCGTTGAGCGCTCCTTCCTGCTGCCGGGCCAGCGCCAGAATTTTTTCGGCGTCGGCGGGCTTGTTCTGCGAGCGATGGATCGTTGCCAATCGCAGGAGCGCAAGTGGAGCCACCGGGGCCGCGTTGAGCGGTGCGGCGGTGAACCTGTTCAGTTCGTTGATCGCGTTGCCGAAGTCGCCTGCGGTGGCGAGGCATTTCGCCCGTTCAAACGTCGCGACCGGGAAGAGCGCATGCTGGGGGAAGTTTTGCGTCAGCCGTTCGTACGCCTGCCGGGCGGCGGTGAGCGACGCGTTTTTTTCTTTCGGTTCTGCCAGCAGCGACGCGGTGAGTTGGTGGGCCTGACCGAGTTTGATCAGTCCATCGGGGAGCAGCGGGTGTTTGTTCGCGTCGGGGAGCGAAGCCACGAAGCCGTCGAGCAACTTGACGACGCTTTCGAGTTGCTGCGACATCTGGCCCGCGGCCAGAGCGTCTGCGGAGTCGGTGGGCATGGTCCGCAGGATGCAGTCCGCCAGCAAATACGGCACGCTGACCAAGTCGCCTCCGCGGTCGCTGTCGGGAATCTTTTCGAGGACCGCCATCGCCGGCTCGAATTCAGCGAGCTTGTAGTGCGACATTGCCTGACCGAACCGGGCGAGGCTCACGTACTGGAACTCCGGAAACTTTTTCAGCAGGTCGTCGTAACGTTTGATCGCTTCGCCGAACAGTTTTTTCAGTTCAGCGTCGCGGTTCGGAAGCTGAGCGTTGTTGCTGGCGGCGACGGCGACGAGGTACGCGTTCTCGGCGAATCGAAACAGGACCGCGGGGACGAGCGGGCTCTTCGCGTGTTGCTGGAGGAACTGCTGACAGGCCGCGTCGGACTCGGGGTATTTCCCGGCGAGATGCAGCGCGGTGCAACGCCGCTGGGCGGCTTCGTCGGCTCGGTCGGGGACCAGGTTTTCCTTGAGCACCGTGTCGTAGGTCGCGGCCGATTCGGCGAACTGT
>Ga0233424_10000571_pt1 | contig 44377 bp, 42 predicted proteins | sample Watercolumn_Towu_FD_181011 | JGI IMG/M metagenome (GOLD analysis project Ga0233424, IMG submission 181011) | Freshwater microbial communities from Lake Towuti, South Sulawesi, Indonesia - Watercolumn_Towuti2014_125_MG | ecosystem: Environmental > Aquatic > Freshwater > Lake | place: Indonesia...
CGTCGCTCTCGGTGTCATAGGAGATGACGATCAGTTCAGCCATGGTTTCCTGCTTTCGGTTGCGATCGGAGATGCTCTCCACGCGCGCAGAGGCACCGGTCTTCGCCACCGACCCTAGGCGCGCCCCCGGCACACATGACAGAGCAGCCGTCGATGTTCACCCTGGTGACTCCGCAGCGGCGATGTCCGTGGCCTCGCCTACCGTCGCAGTCGTGCCCGAGTCCGTGCAGCAGTGGTGGGCGAGACGCCAGTTCTCGCGCGGACTCGACGTGCCCTACGCGGTCGGCACCTATCGGGCGGCGTGGGCGGCCTACCCCGAGCTCATCCGCCAGTACCACCCGGAGCTCAATCACGGCATCGCGCTCTCGCAGATCCCGTTGGCGGCCGATGTGCTGCTCTGCTGGGAGTGCGCCGTCGGTCACCTGTTCGCGGCGACGCCGACCGAGCAGCGCGAACGCCCGGGGCGGGTGCGACGGCGCTCGTCCTGGTGCCCCGAATGCACGGCACTCGCGCGTCCGCAGCCCGTGATCCTCGGGGAGGCGCGGGCGCTCCCCGCACGCCCGAAGAAGCGGGCGCCGGCGCTGTGCACGAAGACTCCCGCGCTGCCGACGGGCACCGCGTTCCTGAGCGCGTGCGCTCCGAAACCGGCCTCGGCCGCGGAGGGGAAGCTCCGGCAGGCGCTCACCGAACGGCTGCTGTTCCCCGACGACGTCAACGCGATCAAGGTCGCGCGGCCGTACTTCCGGCATACGGAGGTATGGCCCGACATCCTGCTCCCGGAGCTGCGGATCGCGATCGAGTACGACACGGTCGGCCGGCACGGGCTCGAGCACGTCGGGAAGAGGGAGGAGGCCGATCGCCGGAAGGACCGCGCGGTACGCGGCGCCGGCTGGGAGGTGGTGCGCGTGCGGATGGGGAAGCTCGAACCACTCGGGCCGTTCGACCTCCCGCTCGCCTCCCTCGGCGCGAGCGGCATCGCCCGGCTGATCGACCGGCTCCGCGACATCCGCGGCGCCCTCCTGGTCGACGCCTACTTACGCTGACGGCGCCGCCGGCTCTTCACGAGGCGGGCTGCTCCTCCTCCTGCCGCGACCGCGGAGAGCCGAGGGCGACGGTGGAGAGCAGGCCGACGGCGAGGAAGCCCGCCGCCGTCCACGCCGCATAGCGGGTGCCGTCGGAGAACGCACTCCGGGCCAGCTCGGCGAACGGCGCCGTCTCGGGATCCCGATCCAGTCCCGCGATGGCGGCGCCGGCACTGTCCACGACGGCGGACACCACCTGGTCGCGCTCTGCCGACGGTACGCTGCGGTCGTCGAGCGCCGACCCGAGCGCAGCTGCGGTGCTCGTGAACAGGACGGTGCCGAGCACGGCCACGCCGAGCGCCGCACCGAGCTGGCGGGACGTCGACTGCGTGCCGGACGCGGCACCGCTGTCCGCCACCGGCACGTCGGCGAGCACCACGCCGGTGAGCTGCGCCGTCGCGAGCCCCACACCGAGCCCGTACACGAAGAGGAAGGGGACGAGGGGCACCCAGGATGCATCGGGGGCGATCACGAGCCCCACGCCGGCGACGCCGACGATCTCGGCGAGGAGCCCGACCCTGACCACCCAGACCGGGGCGATCCGTCCGCTCGCGGCACCGGCCACCCCGCTGGCGAGGAAGGATCCGCCCGCCAGGGCGAGCAGCAGCAGACCGGTCTGCAGCGCATCGAAGCCCAGAACGAACTGGAGCCAGAGCGGGAGGGCGAGGATGAGGCCGAACTCCCCGAGGGAGACCACGGCGGCGGCGATGTTCCCGTTGCGGAACGACGGGATCGCGAACAGGCGCAGCGCCAGCAGGGTGGAGCGTCCTCGTCGCTGGCGGTGCAGACCCCAGGCGATGAACGCGACGAGTCCGAGGATCGCGACGGCGAACGCGAGCGGGATCGGCGAGAGATCCCCCGGCCAGGTCCAGTCGCCGATCCGCGGGCGCTCGTCCACGAACCACCAGCCGTACGTGCGGCCCTCGATGAGCGCGAAGACGAGGCTGCCCATGGTCAGGACGGAGAGCACGGCCCCCACCACGTCGATCCGCTCCGCGCGCTCGCCGCGCGATTCAGCCACGGTCAGCAGGACACCGATGACGATCAGCAGGCCGAGCGGGATGTTGATGCCGAACGCCCAGCGCCAGGAGAAGGCCGTGGTCAGCCACCCGCCGAGCAGGGGCCCCACCGCGGCCATCCCACCGATGGTCGACCCCCAGACGGCGAACGCGATGCCGCGTTCCCGCCCGCGGAAGGTCGCGTTGATGATCGACAGGGTGGTCGGCAGGATCATCGCACCGCCGACACCCTGCACGAGCCGGGCGAGGATCAGGACACCCCCGCTCGGTGCGGTGGCGGCGAGGACGGAGGCGGCCGCGAACACGACGACACCGACGATCATGATGCGGCGCCGGCCGAAGCGGTCGGCGAGGCTGCCGAAGACGAGCAGCAGGGCGGCGAAGACGAGGGTGTACGACTCCTGCACCCACTGCACCTCGGTGGAGGTGATCCCCAGGTCGTCGACGATCGCCGGGATGGCGACGTTGACGATCGTCGAGTCGACGATGATGAGGCTGACGGCGATACCGATGAAGACCAGCCCCACCCAGCGCAGGCGTTGAGACCTTTCCATGTTCGCTAGCTTAGTTAGATACTTGAGCGGAAAGGCAGTTTTAGCCTCTCCCGCGCGTGAGTGCAACCCCCGTGCGTGACGGCGACGGGCAGGCGATGATGCCCGCATGAAACTCGTCTCCTACGCCGGCCAGCAACTCATCACCTCTGACGACGTCGCGGAGACGCTGCTCACCCTGGCCGCCGCCATCGCCAGGGAGGGCGAGTCCGAAGCCGTCGAGATCCCGATCCTCCTGGAGGGCGAGAAGGACTGGGCCGACCTCCTCGTCGGCGTCGGCAACGACGTGCTCGTCAGCCCCCATCACACCGGGGAACCCGATCCCGACTTCTCCGCCGAGGTCGACGAGCTGCAGGCCCACCGCCTGTTCCCGAAGCCGCGGGGCGACTCGTCGTCGCCGGGCGACATCGAGGTCCCCGCGCTCTCCGACTTCGACATGGGCCACGGCCTCTGATCGCGCTCGGCTCAGCGGCTGCTCCCTTCAGCGCCGCGCGGAGAGCCGCACGCCGTTTCGGAGCGCGACCTCGCGGTCGGCATCCGCGATCAGGGTCGAATCGTGCGTGACGCAGAGGACGACCGCCCCGCGATCCGCCTCCTCCCGCAGCACTGCCCGGATGCGACGGACCGATGCGGCGTCCAGGGCCGTCGTCGGCTCGTCCACGAGCAGGACGCCTGCTTCCCCCGCGACCCCTTGAGCCAGGAGCACACGCTGCTGCTGGCCGCCGGACAGCGTCGCGAACGGCAGGCGCTGCAGAGCCGACACGGCGGTGCGCTCCATCGCCGCCGCCACCGCCGCACGCGCCCGCCGATCCCGCCGCCGGAACGCCCCGAGCCGACGCCACGTCGCGACCGTCACGACGTCTCGCGCGGTGAGCGGAAGGCCCGGAGGCACCGCGGCGCGCTGCGGCACGAAGGCGATCGGACCGGTCACACTCCGCCACCCCCTGGTCGGTGAGCGCACCCCGGCGGCCACCTCCAGGAGCGTCGACTTCCCCGCGCCGTTCGGACCCGTGACCACGACGAACTCGCCCGCCTCCACCTCCAGGGTGACGCCGCGCAGGGCCTCGCGGTCGCCGAGCCGGACGGAGACGTCGTCGAGACGCAGGGCGCCGTCGGCGGTGCGGAGGGTTCTCGTCATGACTCCAGTTTATGAATTTGATAATCATTCTCAACTACGAATAGGCTCGCGTTCCGTGACCCCCTCGCTCGCCGCCCTGCTCACCCCGTTCACGCTCGAGTTCTTCCAGCGCGGACTCCTCGGCGGCGCTCTCGTCGCGGTCCTCTGCGGGGTCGTCGGCACCTGGGTCGTCGTCCGAGGGATGGCCTTCCTCGGTGAGGCCCTGGCCCACGGGATGCTGCCCGGCGTCGCGCTGGCCACGGTGCTCGGGGCGCCCGTGCTCGTCGGCGGGGCGGTCAGCGCCGTCGCGATGAGCATCGGCATCGGCGCCCTGCAGCGACGCGCCCGGCTCTCCTACGACACGAGCATCGGACTGCTCTTCGTCGCGATGCTGGCCCTGGGGGTGATCATCATCTCCCACTCCGGGAGCTTCGCCACGGATGCGACGGCGATCCTCTTCGGCGACATCCTCGCGATCACCCGCCCCGACCTCCTCCTGCTCGCGGCGGCCGCGGTCGTGGGAGTGACGGTCGCCACCCTCTGCCATCGGCCGTTCGTCGCGCTCGCCCTCGACGCCCGCATCGCGACGGTGCTCGGGCTCCGCCCACGGTGGGCACAGGCGGCCCTGGTCGGACTGGTGACCCTCGCGGTGGTGGCGTCGTACCAGGCGGTCGGCTCGCTGCTCGTCGTCGGTCTGCTCCTCGCCCCCGCGGTCGCCGCCGGACAGTGGACGTCGCGCCTGCCCACGCGGATGGCGCTCGCGTGCGCCTTCGGCGTGGCTGCCGTCCTCGCCGGTCTCCTCGCGTCCTGGTATGCGGCCACCGCCGCGGGAGCGTCCGTCGCCGCCGCCGCGATCGCCCTCGCCGGTCTGTCCTGGGCGGCGCGGGTCGCCGTGCGAACACCGCGGCCGATCGCCCCTCCGGCCCCTGTCTCCGCCTCCTGATTCGTCCCGAAAGGCTCATCGTGCACTCCCGCCTCCTTCCCCTCATCACCGTCGCGGCCCTGACTCTCCCCCTCGCGTCCTGCGCCGGGCCCGCGGCGCAGAGCCCCGCCACCTCCTCCTCCGCCGGAGACGGCCACGGCGCGATCGCCGGGGCGGAAGAGGTCGCCGAACCGCAGCTCGGACTCACGACCATCGACGCGCAGGGTCGGGTCACCCACCTCGACCTCCTGGACGAGAGCGTCACCGACATCGGCACGGTGGCCGCCCCGGAGGGCATGACGACCGACGGCCGGTACCTCTTCGCAGACACCGGCGACGGCGTCGAGGTCGTCGACAGCGGCGTCTGGACGTGGGACCACGTCGACCACTTCCACTACTACCGCGCCGATCCCGCCCTGCTCGGCGCGGTGGAGGGCGACGGCGCGGCGACGGTCGCGACGACGAACAGCTCGACCACCGGCGGCACCGGCATCTCCTTCTCCGGGTCCGGAGACGCCGTCCTCCTCGACACGGAGGCCCTGTCGAAGGGGGAGATCCGTGAGCTGTTCCGCATCGAGCGTTCCCCGCACGAGGGGCTGGTGGTGCCGGTCGGGTCGTTCGCGCTGGTGACCGAGGCCGACGGGGAGACGGGCGGAGTCGTCGTCGGCTACACGGCGGACGGCGAGCGCACCGGCCTCCGGAAGGACTGCGCCGCACCGACCGGCACGATCACGACCAGGGTCGGGGCGGTCATCGGCTGCGCCGACGGTGCCCTGCTCGCCCGCGTCGAGGCCGGGGCGCTCACCGTGGACCGCATCCCGTACCCGGACGGATCGCCGGCCGGAGCCGTGTCCGCGTTCCACAACCGCGAGGGGCGCCCCACGGTCGCCGGCCTCGCCGGACCGACCGACATCCGGGTCCTCGACACCCGCGCGCAGGCCTGGACGGTACTCACCGCCCCCACTCCCCTCGCGCAGGTCACCGCGGTCAGCGATGAGGACGACACCCTCCTCGCGCTGGCGCAGGACGGACGCGTGCTCGTGCTCAGCGCGCTCGACGGGACGGTGCGGGCGGAGACCACCCCGCTGGTGGCGGCATCGCTGGCGGCAGGCGAGGCTCCGGCCCTCATCGCCGATCAGCACCGCGCCTATCTGAGTGGCCCGGCGGAGCACCGGCTGTTCGAGATCGACTACGCCGACGACGCCCGCCTCGCGCGGACCTTCGATACCGCCGACGCCCCGACGTTCGTCGCCGAGACGGGACGCTGACATGCGCCTCCTGCGACCTCTCGCCGCCGTTCTCGTCGCGCTCGCCGCCGTCACTCTGACCGCCTGCGCCCCTCCCGCCGATGCGCGGCCGGTGGTCGTCGTCTCGACGAACATCCTGGGCGATGTGGTCGGCGAGCTCGTCGGCGATCAGGCTCGCGCCGTCACCCTCATGAAGCCGAACGCCGACCCGCACTCGTTCGAGATCTCGGCGCAGGAGGCCGCCACGCTGCGGGACGCCGACTTGCTCGTCTCCAACGGACTCGGGCTCGAGGAGGGCCTGCAGCAGCATCTCGACGCGGCCGTCGCGGCCGAGGTGCCGTCCTTCGTCGCGGGCGACGCGATCGAAGTCCTGGACTACCGCGACGGCGACGCTGCGGGAATGCCGGACTCCCACTTCTGGACCGATCCGGCGCGGATGATCGACGTCGTCGACGCCCTGGAGCCCGCCCTGGCCGCGCTCGACGGAGTCGACGCCGACATCCTCGCCGCCGACGTGGCCGATTATCGCGAGGAGCTGACGGCGCTCGACGCCGAGATGACGACCGCGTTCGCCACGATCCCGGAGGATCGCCGGGCGCTCGTGACGAACCACCACGTCTTCGGCTACCTCGCCGACCGCTTCGACTTCGAGGTCGTCGGCGCCGTCATCCCGGGCGGCACCACGCTCGCGGCCCCCTCGGCCTCCGACCTCGCCGATCTCGTGGGTGCCGTGGAGGAGACGGGTGTACCCGCCGTCTTCGCGGAGTCCTCCTCCCCCGACCGCCTCGTCCAGGCGCTCGCCGACGAGGCCGACGTCCACGTCGAGGTGATCGAGCTGTTCACCGAGTCGCTCACCGCGGAAGACGGCGGCGCCCCGGACTACCTGACCATGATGCGCGTCAACACCGAGCGCATCGCCTCCGGTCTCACCCGCTGAGACCATCCCTCACAAGAAAGAAGCACCGCATGAAGACACTCCCCCTGCGCCGGGCGCTGGTCGGGGCGGTCGCCCTCGGCGCCGCCGTGACGCTCGCCTCCTGCTCGACCACGGCCGGAGCCGGCTCCGCCGCGAGCGACGCCCCGGAATCGGACGCCGGCCCCCGGGTGGCCGTCTCGTATGAGGGCGGCATCCTCGTCCTCGACGGCGAGACCCTCGACACCGTCGCCGATTTCGACTCCGAGCCGTTCACCCGCCTGAATCCGGCCGGCGACGGTCGCCACGTCATGGTAACGATGAGTGACGGCTTCCAGGTGCTCGACACCGGGGCCGGATCAGCCGACGAGGCGGTCCTGACCGACACGGTGTTCGAGGCCGACACCCCCGGCCACGTCGTCCGCCACGGCGGCAAGACCATCCTCTACGCCGACGGCACGAGCGACACCACGATCTTCGACACCGCCGACCTCGGCGACGGCGGTCTCCCGGAGGTGGAGACCGTCGACGGCGTCGAGGCACACCACGGCGTCTCGGTGCTGTTGGAGGACGGCACCTTCCTCACCACGGTGGGCGATGCGGACGGTCGCAGCGGCATCGTGGTGCGCGATGCGGACGGTACGGAGATCGCCTCGTCCGACCAGTGCCCCGGCGTCCACGGCGAAGGCACCGCGGCCGACGAGGTGGTCGTCTTCGGCTGCGAGGACGGCGCGCTGGTCTACAAGGACGGCGAGATCACCAAGCTCGCCGCTCCCGACCAGCCATACGGCCGCATGGGCAACGCGTACGTGAGCGAGACGAGCCCGATCATCGTCGGGGACTACAAGAACGACCCCGACGCCGAGGGCTACCTGCTGGGCGCGGTCACGCTCATCGACACCGCGGCGATGACGTCCGAGGTCGTGTCCCTGCCCGAGGGGGCGGAGTACACCTTCCGCGACGTCGCGCGCGGCCCGGGCGACCTGGCCTACATCCTCGGTGCCGACGGCGCCATCCACGTGCTCGACCCGGAGACCGGCGAGATCACCGACTCCTACCCGGTCATCGAGGCGTGGGAAGGGCCCGCCGAGTGGCAGGACCCGCACCCCGCCATCGTCGTCGCCGGCGATATCGCGTACGTGACCGAGCCGGCCGCCGACAGCGTGCACGCCGTCGACCTCACCACCGGCGAGGTGCTCGCGAGCACCGAACTGGAGGTCACGCCGAACGAGATCGCACCGGCCGCCGGCTGAGTCTCGGCACGGTGGGTCCGTCCTCTCCAGGGCGGACCCGCCGTGCGTGTGCGGAGAGGTCAGATCAGCGCGATCCGGGATGCCCGTGCCGCGTGCGCCGAAGCCGCCGCGCCGCGAGGACTCCGGCACCGAGGAGGACGAGCAGACCACCGGCGCCTGCCGCCGCGGCCGCGCCCGGCGCGAGACCTGTCGTGGCCAGGCCGGAGGCCGCCCCGCCCTCCGCCCCGGGTTCGACATCCGTTCCCGGATCCGGGTTCTCGGGTTCGGGTTCCGGCTCGGGTTCGGGGTCGGGACCGGAGCCCGGATCGTAGACGTTCGTCACCGTGCACACGGTGTCGACCCCTGCGGTCACCTGGACGATGTCGCCTTCCAGCGCTCCCCCGATGCACTCCCAGCCGTCGCTGCGGTAGTCCGCGGTTGGCGCACCCGCGACCGCCCGCTCCGAGAGTCGGAACGCACCGGCCCCGAGCGGAGCCAGGGTCACCGCCGTCTCGCCGGACGCTCCCTCGATGCGCGGGCGCGGGAACTCCCCGCCGCCGATCGCACGCAGGGTCCAGTCCGTGGCGTCGGCGGGCCCGGTCGGGGCTCCCGGACCGTCTCCGACGACGGTCTTCCGGAGCGTCAGAGTGCCGCCGACGAAGGTGTTCGTGGCGGTGCAGATCGCGTCCTCCCCGAATCCCAGCGTCGCCGTGGTCCCGTCCCAGGTCGTGCCGGTGCAGGACCACTCGCCCTCATAGCCGCTCGGGCCGTCCTCGGAGAAGATGTACTCCCCCGGCGGAAGCTGCATGTCGGTGACGAACTCCGACCCGCTGGGGCCGGAGAGCGCCGCGTTGCCCGGGCCGCGGGCCTTCAACTCGAAGTCACCGGGCACCGCGCGTCCGCGCTCGCCGTTCACGACCTGCTTGACGAGAGTCAGGCTCGGCGTGATCGAGGCGTTGGTCAGGATGCAGACGACATCGGCCGACGGAGGCACCTGGACCACGTCGCCGGTCACCGTCCCGCCCGAGCAGTTCCAGCCGAGCGGATCGTAGCCGGCGGGGCCGTCCCCCTCGCTCAGCGACCATGCGCCGGGGGCGACGGCCGCCTGCGTGACGGCGGGGGAATTGGCGGGCCCCGACACCGTGGCGGCACCGTCGGTCGCGGTCAGGGTCCACGCCGAGGGCAGCGCCGGCGTGCCGAAGGCGGAGGCGACCTGCTTGCGCAGCGTCAGGGTCGACTGGGTCCAACGGTTCGTGACGGTGCAGATCACGCTCTCCAGCGGCACGACCTCGACGGTGTCACCGGTGCCGACGGGGGTGCCCTCGTCATCGACGCACGACCAGCCCTCGCTCACATAGGAGCCCGCCGCCGGGGCGGTGCTCGCCTCCGACAGGGTGAAGACCCCCGGAGCCACCGTCGCGAAACTGACCTTGCCAGAGCCGGAGACGCCGCTGATGACGGTGTCGGCCGATGTCGCGGTGAGCTCCCAGTCCTGCGCGGTGAGGGGACCGCCGCCCGCGTTCACGACGTTCTTCACGAGGGTGAGCTGGCCGACCTCGAGGGTGTTCGTGACCGTGCACGTGACATCCGCCCCCGCCACGACGGTCACGGTGTCGGTCGCCAGGGCGCCGCCCGTGCACGACCACGGCCCGGCCGCGTACCCGGCGGGTCCGTCCGCCTCGGCGAGCGCGTAGTCGCCGACCGGCACCGGGACGCGGGTGACCGCAGCGGATCCGGAGGCCCCGGTCACCGTCTCCGGTCCCGCCGCCGTCAGGGTCCAGTCGGACGGCGGCTGGTCGCTGCCCACCACGTTCTTGACGAGGGTGAGCCAACCGCCCGCGAAGGTGTTGGTGATGCGGCAGGTGATGTCGGAGCTCTCCCGCACGTAGAGAAGCGCCCCATCGATCCCGCCGTCGCCCGTGGCGTCGACGCAGGTCCACGCACCGCCGCTGTACCCGGCAGGACCGCTCTCGGCGAGCGTGTAGGCGCCGGGGTCGACGGAGGCGTGGTCGACCGCGTCCGAGCCGGAAGGACCGGAGATCCGCTCGGGTCCGCTCGCGCTCAGGACGAAGTCCGACGGGGCGGCCAGCGGGTATCCGGTCGCCGCCGGGTCGACGACCTCCTTGACGAGCGTCAGGTGAGGCAGGTCTCCGGTGTTCGTGATCTGGCAGGTCACCGCCCCGCCGAGGGTCATCTCGAACTGATCACCGGCCACGGGAACGGCGGTGACCGCGCCGGTCGTCAGATCCCGCCGCTCGCAGGTCCAGGGCCCCGGCACATAGCTCGCCGGTCCGCCCGATTCGCTCAACGTGTAGGTGCCGATCCGCGCCGGCTGGTTCTGCACCGCGGCCGAGCCGCCCGCCCCCTCGATGGTCGAGGGCCCCTGCGCCCGCAGGGTCCACTCCGACGGGGCCGCGCCCCCGCCCTGCACGTTCTTGACGAGCGTGAGGCTGCTCCGGATCGCGTTGTTCTGCACCGTGCACGTCATCGACTGGTCCGCGGTGATGGTGATCGTGCGCTCGGGCTGCGTCGTCACATCGCCGTCGCAGTTCCAGGAGAAGAAGGCGTACCCGGCCACGCCGCCGGTCTCGAAGATGCGGTAGGTGCCGGGCGGGATGAGGCGCGACTGGATGCCGTTGAGGCCGTCCCCGGTGAAGGTCTCCCCCGTGGCCACGTTGACCGCGTGCATCGTCCACAGGGTGCGGTCTCCGAGACTGGCGCCGGTGTCGAGGTTCTCGATCGCCTTGAAGAGCGAGAGCCGAGCAGCGGGCTCGGCGGCGACGGCGGGAAGAGCACCACCGAGGCCGACCACGGCGGCCAGCAGCACGCCCAGAACTCCGAATCGGACTTTTCTCATCGAACGGCCCCCGCCCCGGGTGCGGACCCCACCCGTCACCTCACCGTAGGTCCGCGGGCCGTGGCAGGGCAAGGGTCGTCCGTGGATGGGGACGAGTGGGCTACGGTCGCCTCATGTCTGAGCCGCTCTTCACCATCGGGCACTCCACCCGCACGATCGACGAGTTCCTCGGGCTCGTGCAGGAGAGCCGCGTGGAGAGTGTCGTCGACGTGCGGCGTCTCCCCGGCTCGAAGCGGTACCCGCAGTTCGACCAGGACGCGCTGGCTTCTTCCTTGCAGGACGCGGGGATCGCCTACCGTCGCGAAGAGGCGCTGACGGGTAGACGCCCGGTGAGCAGGGACGTGCCCTTCGAGACCAACGCGTGGTGGCAGAACCGCAGCTTCCACAACTACGCCGATCACGCCCTGTCCGCGGATTTCGGACGCGCCCTCGATGAGCTCCGCGCCGAGGGTCGCGCGCGGCGCGTCACGGTCATGTGCTCGGAGAGCGTGTGGTGGCGATGCCATCGACGGATCATCGCCGACCACCTCCTCGCGCGGGACGAGGTCGTCCGCCATATCCTCGGTCCGGGGCACGTCGATAGGGCGGAGCTCAGCGGCGGCGCCGTCGTCCGCGCGGACGCGGTGGTCACGTACCCGGCCGCGTGACCCTCCGCCGGCACAGCATCCCCCTCGTCTCGGGTTCGCGCAACCCCCGTGCCGGAACACCTCCTCTCCTCATAGGACTGGATCGCGGGAGCAGCGCTCGCGCCGACGCGAGGAGGAACCATGTCGAAGGCACCCACAGCACGAAGCGGATCCGCGTCCGCTCCACCGCCCGAGCACGACGAGAAGCCGGACAGCCCGACGGATCTGCAGAAACGGTCGTGGAAGTACGTCCTCGTCAAGAGCGTCCGGGAGTTCTCCGCCGACCAGTGCATGGACGGCGCAGCGGCCCTCACGTACTACGCGGTGCTCTCGATCTTCCCCGCCATGATCGCCGTCTTCTCGCTGCTCGGCGTGTTCGGCCAGGGCGGCGCCGCCGCAGACGCGGTGCTGGGGATCATCGGCGACGTGGCACCGCCGGAGACCGCGAAAGCCCTCCGCGGGCCCATCGAGCAGATCTCCCAGGCGCCAGGCGCCGGAATCGCGCTCGTGTTCGGAATCCTCCTCGCTCTCTGGTCGGCGTCGGGGTATGTCGGAGCGTTCAGCCGGGTGATGAACCGCATCTACGAGATCGAGGAGGGGCGGCCGTTCTGGAAGCTGCGTCCCATGCAGCTGCTCGTCACGCTCATCACCGTCGTCTCGCTGACGATCGTCGCCATCGTGCTCGTGCTCTCCGGGGATGTGGTGTCGGCGCTGGGCGACGCGATCGGCGCAGGCGAGGGCGTGCAGCTCGCGTGGAACATCGCCAAGTGGCCCCTGCTGCTGTTCGTCGTCGTCTTCCTCGTGGCGATGCTGTACTACGCGACCCCGAATGCCAAGCAGCCGAAGTTCCGGTGGATCAGCATGGGCGCCCTCGTGGCGATCGTGGTGCTGGCCGTCGCCACTCTCGGCTTCGTGCTCTACGTCACCACCTTCTCCAACTACGAGCGCACCTACGGATCGATGGCGGGCGTCATCGTGTTCCTGCTCTGGCTGTGGATCGCGAACCTCGCCCTCCTGTTCGGCGCCGAGTTCGACGCCGAGCTGGAGCGCGGCCGCCAGCTCCAGGCCGGGATCGCCGCCGAACGCGACATCCAGCTTCCCGCGCGCGACACCCGCCAGAGCGACAAGCGCGCGGAGAAGGAGCGGAAGGACATCGAGGAGGGACGGCGCATCCGCATCGAGAACGACGATGACGCGCCGGAGCCGGAAGACCGGGCGACGAGAGGACGATGACCCGGTCGGGCTATGGTGAGAGCCATGCCCTTCGCGTCGCCTGTGCGGCGCGTTTTTCCTACCCCCGGAGGAGCGAACGAAGCGATGTTCAGGCCTGGTCGTCGCGCGCCGATGCGCAGGATGAGCACCGGAAGACCACACCGCCGCGCGGTCGGGGTCGTCGGAGGATGGCTCGGGATCGCCGCAATGCTCGCCGGCTGCATGGCCATCCCCGCCGACGTCGACGGCACCCTCGACGAGGCCCGCGACGGCGAGATCCGGGTCGGGATCACCCACAACCCGCCGTGGACGGACACGACCGATCCCTCGGACCCGGCCGGGGTCGAAGTGCGCCTCGTGGAGGAGTTCGCCGAGACGCTGGACGCGACCGTCGTCTGGACGGTCGACAGTGAGGCGAACCTCGCCGAACGGCTGCACGACCACGCCCTCGACCTGGCCGTCGGCGGGTTCACCGATGACACCCCCTGGGTCGACGAGGCGGCGATGACCGTCCCGTTCGACGATGCGACGACCGCGGGCGAGACGAAGAAGCACGTCATGCTCACCGTTCTGGGGGAGAACCGGTTCCTCACGACCCTCGAGACCTTCCTGCTCGAACGAGGAGGCGCCCGATGAAAAGCCATCCCGCCCTTCCGCCCGCGCAGCAGGACACGCTTCGCCGGGCGATCCGCTTCGAGTGGTACACGCTCGCGTTCCTCGCGGTGGCGATCACCGGCGTCTACCTCGTGATGGGCAACTCCCAGGCGATGAAGGCCGCCTGGATCGAAGACCTGCTCTCTCTCGCGCCGCCGATCGCCTTCCTCCTGGCGGTCCGCATCATCGCGAAGCCGGCGACCGCGAAGTACCCGTACGGGTTCTTCCGCTCGGTCGGCGTGGCCCACCTCGTGGCCGGCGTCGCCCTGTTCACCATGGGCGCTTTCCTCCTGGTCGATTCCGTCATCGGACTGGTGAGCGGCGACCGGCCGCCGATCGGCTCGGTCCAGGTGTTCGGCCACGTGATCTGGTCGGGCTGGCTGATGATGGGCATGATGGCGTTGACCATCCCGCTGCCGATCTACTTCGGCCGCGTGAAGATGCGCCTGGCCAAGGATCTGCACAACAAGGTCCTCTACGCCGACGCCGACATGAACAAGGCCGACTGGATGACGGCAGCCGGATCGATCGTCGGGGTCGGCGGGATCGGGCTCGGGCTGTGGTGGGCGGACGCGGCCGCGGCGACGTTCATCGCGGGGAGCATCCTCTGGGACGGGTGGCGCAACACCCGCGCCGCGATCACCGACCTCATGGACACCCGGGCCACGACCTTCGACGACGAGAAGCCGCACCCCGACTCCCATGCCGTGCTCGACCACCTGCGTTCCCTGCCCTGGGTGCGCGACGTCGCCGTGCGGACACGGGATCAGGGACAGTTCTTCCACGTCGAAGCGTTCGTCGTCCCCGTCGACGATGCCCTGCCCTCCCTCGCCGAGCTCGCCCGTGTCCGGCAGCAGTGCCAGGGCCTGGATTGGAAGCTCGTCGATGTCGTCCTCGTGCTGGTCCCGGAACTCGCCGACCATCTCACGCGACGGGAGGACGACGACGAGGACGCCGCATCCTCAGCGGAGCGCCGTCCGTCGCCGCACCCGTAGCAGAGCACCCGCGAGCAGGAGACCCAGCCCGGCCACCGTCAGCGCACCCGTCATGGACGTCGGCCCGGAGGCCGCGAGCCCTTCGCCCTCACCGCCGTTGTCACCGCCCTCGCCGCCGCCGTTGCTCGGCGTCTCGACGGGGTCGTACGTGTTGGTCACGGTCACGACGACGGGCTCCGTCGCGGCCGCGTCGACCGTCACCGTCTCCGGTTCGACGGTCTGCGCGGCCAGCGTGACCGCATCGTTGGCGCCGTCCGCGGACTCGCTGACCGTACACGTCGCCCCGTCCGGCAGACCGGTGAAGACGACGGGATCCGCGCTCGTGGCGCCCGCGGGGATCGTGGCGGAGACGACGACGCCTTCAGCCGGGGCGGGTGTGCACGCGAGGTCGATGGTGATGGCGCCCTGCAGTCCCGCGCCGTCTCCGGTGATGATCTTCTGCACGCTGATCTCCCCGGACGCATACGGGGTCGCGCGGACGCCGGTCCGAACCGGGAGCGTCGTGGTCTGTGCCAGGACGAGCTTCTGCGCCGCAGGCCTGTCCGACGACTCCGTGTCGTAGAGGTAGACCGTGCCCTGGGTGAGCGAGACCTGCGCGGTGATCCGGAACCCGTTCACCGGCGCGGCCGGCCCGGTCCACCGCGCCCAGAGCTGCGTGCCGGAAGCGACCGCGCTACCGACGGGAACAGGTTGGGTTCCCGCCTGATCCAGGAAGACCTCCACGCCCACGGCCGCGTCGAGCGTGCCGCTGGTGGTGCCGGAGACCGTGAAGGGTCCCACGATCGATCCGTCCTCCGGCACCGTGGTGGTGTCGGGGTCGATCGCGAGCGTCGGCAGAGCCGGCTCCGGGAGGCCGCCGCTGTCGAGCGCGGCCTGGACGACGGCGGCCGTCGCATTCCGGATGGTCGCGTTGGTCCCCGTCGCCAGCACGAAGCCGTCGCTGAAGTACCAGATCGCGCTCTGCACCGCGGCGACCTGCTGCGAGAGCGGGAGGCCGGAGAGCGGGTTCGCGGTGTTGAAGGGGAAGTAGTTGTTGAGGATGTAGTTGATGTAATCGAGGTTGGGCACATTCGATGCGTCCCACTCCCCGATGTTGTAGCCCGCGCCGATGCCGGTCTCCGTGCTGAAGTCGATGCAGTAGGCCGAGGCGGTCGCTCCGGAGACGGGGTCGGCGATGGTGATGAGCTGCGGGCTCACGGCCTCCACCGAGGCGCCGGTCGCCGGGTACGCGCCGGGAGTAGGCGCCAGGGTCGTGAGCTCCCCCGTCACATTCGTCGGGTACTGCGAGCCGGTGATCGTGACCTGCGTGAAGAAGCCCGCCCGGGGCAGCACGGGGTCGGGATCCCACAGTGCGGACGCCGGCGTCGCACCGAAGAGCACCATCGCCGCCGCGATGGCCGTCGCCAGAAGTGCCCCTGCTGTCCGCGTGCGCGCGCGCGTGGTCTCCGTGTGCATGGTGTCCCTCGATCTCGCCGATGATCCGAGTGACGGGTTCTCCGACTGCGACAGCCCGCCGTTGCCCACCGACGATAAGCCTGCGGGCCGCACGATCACAGGGGCGGGGCTGATGATCACCCGGGTGAGTCGAACCGCGTCGGTGCGGCGGCAGATCGCTCTCACAGCGGAGCGCCCGCCGGGGGAGGGAGTTGGGTGGCAGGCGCTCCGTCGGCCGCAGCGTGACCGTCGAGGCCCCCCAAGCCGGCCCGTGCAGCACGTTCAGGATGAACCATGCGCACGGTCCGCGCAACGGGTGTGTCCGTCAGTGTCCGTGCGCGAGCTGCTGCACGAGCACGACGACGCCGCCGAGCCCGACGAGGATGCCCAGCGCGATGAGCTGCTGCCACCAGCTCAGCCCGGTCCGGCGGACGGCGACGTACCCGATGAGCCCGAGGATCGCGACGTAGACGATCGACGCGACGGTGAGAGCCGTCCGCAGCTCGATCCACCCCAGCACGGCTGCGAGGAGGACGAGCAGCGGCACCGCCGCCGAGCCGAGCGCCGTGCCGGTGAGCCCCAGGACCTCGCGCAGGTCCGCTCCCCGGGGGAAGCTGCCATGCGTCGCGAGGTGCGCGACCAGATCGGCGGCGAAGCCCGCCAGCGCGATCGCGACGATGCCGATGAGCAGGGTCACGGTGGCCTGCAGGGCGCTGGTGTGCTCGACATTGGAGTTCTGAACGAGCACGATGGCGAGGCCCGTGAACGTCGCGTACACCCGCTCCTTGATCGCGGCGCGGTCGTGCTCGGGCCGAGCGGCATCGGAGTCCGGCGTACTCATGGGCGGGATGCTATCAAGACCCGCCCGCCGACCGAAGCAGGGGACCGTCCGGACCGCCGCGCTCCTCGCGTCGACATGGTAGCCGGATCCCGGTTTTAGGTGGCGCCCGTTCGCCGACGTGCGGCTCGAGTCACCTCACCCTGAGGACGACGCGAGTCTGCGCTTCGACATCGATCGGCGCCCACTCCCCGGGGCGGAGACGTATCCCTCGGTGCGCGCGCTGCGCCGACCCTCGTATCGCCTCACGCAGGGGTGAGTCCCTCATGCGCGCTCGGTGCCCGCGTCAGTCCAGACGCTCCGAGAGCTCGGCAGTGATCCCCCCGACCTGAGTGCGCGCCTCGGCCAGACGCGCGACGTCCTCCGTGAGGGACGTCAACATCGGCGTGGTGGCCCCGTGCCTGCGGGCGAGCTGCAGATTCGCGCGCAGGTTCAGAGAGGCCCCCGACAGCCCGCCGCGCAGAGCCTCTGTCGCGACGGCGAGATCCACCGCCAGGTACGGGTTGCCGTCGTCCGAGAGCGTGCGCGCTTCCGGGAGCAGGGCGAGGCCGAGGCGCCCGAGCCGCGCGACCGACTGCGCCGCGTCGACGGCCGCTGCACGGACGCGCTCCTCCCGCGCCCCGTCGTCCGCCGACAGAGCGAGCGCGGCGCCGAGATCCGCCGACACCGGTCCGTCCGCTTCGACCGCCCGCAGGATCTCGGCACGAAGGCGCACGAGGCGGTCGGCGCTCTCGACGGCGGCGGGCTCATCGGGGGTGTATGCGGCCACCATGGACATCAGGGCGGCGCTCAGGCCGAGCATCACTCCCGACGCCGCTCCTCCGCCCGGCGATCCGGTGGGCTGGCTCAGGGCATCGAGCCAGCCATCCATCGGCCGTGATGTCGGGACGTCTGCGGAATCCGTCATGCCGGTCAGACTATCGGCGCGCAGCGTGCGCCTCGTCCTCTCTCTACGATGGAGCCGTGCACCTCGTCGACACCCTGGCCCTCGTCGGTGAGGTGCTGTCCTGGATCGGCCTCGGCGTCGGAATCCCGTTCCTCATCGTGGCCCTGCTGATCCGGCTCGTCGAGGGGCAGTGGATCCCCGTCGAGATCGCCGTGATCGATCGGGACGGTCGGCTCACCGCCCGCTGGTTCGCGGGCGGCGACTTCCACGAGAAACCGCTGCGCCGCGGCGAGCCCACGGCCACCACCGATGGATGGCTCGACGGGTTCCACAGCTCGAACGACCCGGCTCGCATCCGGATCGGTGAGCCGCCTCATCTGCGCCGGGTCCTGCGGGCTGTCGGGGCCGTCTTCGCCGCGGTCGGTGCCGTCGGCCTGATCGTGTCGTTCCTCCCGCTCGTCCTCTGACTCGGCCCGCGGTGCGTCACGCCCTCGACGGGCGCTCCGGGAGACCTCGACCGAACGAGTCCAGCGCCGCGCGGTACGCGGCGGCATCGCTCCGCACCTCATCGGTGACCAGGAGCGCGTGCGGTCCGATCTGCCGGACGTACGTCCCCCGGCAGGGCAGCGTCACCACCCTCGCGAGACCGCGACGCCACGCGTCGGCCAGGGTGGCGACGTCGCGGCGTTCGGGGCTGTCCGCGAGCGTCGTGAGGTGCGTCGCGAGATGTGCCTCGGAACCGCGCCGCTCCCACGCGCGGTACGCCGGATCATCGGACACCTCCGCCCCGAACGCGTCCCGCGCTGTGGGCCCGACGATCCGAGTGAGCACCGCCTCCCGCTCATCAGGACTCAGCGTCGTGGCGAAGGCGCGGTCGAGCAGCGCCTGGTCCGGGTCGGTCGCGGCGTGCGCGACGGCGTCGGCCCAGATCCGGGGCCACACCTCCGTCCAGCGCGCACGGGTCTCCTCGTCCACGCGCCGCGCGGCCGCCACCGGCCGGTCGACCAGCGGCGGCGGGAGCGCGTCATCGGCGGGATCCAGCCCGTGCGCCTCGCGGATCCAGAGGAGCTCCAGCAGCGTGTGCGGTCGGTCCTCGACGGTGAGGGTCATGTCGTGCGGCCACGGGTTCCCGGGCATCGGTCGCGCCGAACGCATGCTCAGGCGATCGCGTCGTCGTCCCGAGGGCGCGGCACCGTCGCGCCGTGCGCGGGGATGAGCCCGAAGTCCGTCAGCAGCTCTCCCATCTGCGTGTTGTCGAGCTTGTCGAGGAGGCGACCCTGGAGGAAGTTCGGGCCGGGGAGGTGGACGGTCTCGCCGTCGCGCAGCCGCGCGGTGGCCTTGAGGAGGTAGCGGATGTCGTAGGTCGAGTTGAAGACCTCCGGCACGCCGCGTTCCACGTCGAGCAACTGATACGTGGCCTCCATCGCGGTGCGCACGGAGTACTCGGTGGTGAAGATCGTGTCGCGCGTCGTCTCGGCGAACTGTCCGAGGAAGGCGAAGTTGACGCTTCCCTCCGGGACCACCTGCGGACGGTCGCCGGCCCGGCGCGGCATGAAGAAGGAGGTCACGTACGGCATCATCACCGGGACCGTCTTGGCCGCCGACGCGGCGAGTTCGGCGATGTCCTCCACCGGCACACCGAGGTGGTAGAGCCACTCCTGCGCGATCTCCTCGCCCGTGCACTCCTGCATCGGCTTCTTGACGTAGTCGCCGAGCGTCTCGACGAAGAGTCCGTATACCCAGACCACGATCTCGTTCGGCTTCTGCGCCTTGAAGTGGGGCTGCCGGTTCACCGTCCAGCTCATCAGCCAGGCCGAGTCCTTGGCGGTGACGATCCCGCCGGTGACGACTTTGCCGCTGAACGGGTCGCGCTTGCAGATCTTCTCGATGTACTTCGGGATGCGCTCGTCGACGGTGGTAACGGTGGCGGACTCCCACTTCGTCTTGTCGATGTCGCTGCAGAACACCTCCGGCCGCCCGAACGCGGGCGACTTCGCGGCGATCCGCTTCCAGAGGTCCCAGGCCGGGGCCGGGCCGGTCTTCAGCTCCGGAGCGGTGTGCTGGTCGCCGTTGCCGGAGTTCTCCGTCAGCGACCCGATCGTCGCCAGACACAGGTCGTCCGGTCCGAGGTCGACGCCGCCGGGCTCGCCGTCGGCGATCCAGTCGATGCGCGTCGCCTGGATGCGACCGTCCTCGATGTCGAACTGGACGTCGGTCACGGTGTGATGGAACCGGAACTGCACGCCGTGGTCGTCGAGGAACTTCCGCATCGGCAGCACGAGCGACTCGTACTGGTTGTACTTCGTGAACTTCAACGCGGACAGGTCGGGCAGCCCGCCGATGTGGTGCATGAAGCGGTGCAGATACAGCTTCATCTCCAGCGCCGAGTGCCACTCCTCGAACGCGAACATGGTCCGCCAGTACAGCCAGAAGTTGCTGCCGAGGAAGTCGTCGCCGAACACCTCGTCGATCCGCTTGCCCTCCATCTCCTCGCGGGTGGCGAGGATGACGGCGACGATCTCCTTCTGCGCCTTCTCCGAGAGGGTGAAGAGCTTGTCCGTATGCGCGTCCTGCCCCTGCTTCTCGGTCACCCGGCACAGGGAGACGTTGGGGTCGTCCTTGTTGAGCCAGTAGAACTCGTCGAGCACGCTGGCACCCTCGATCTCCAACGACGGGATGGAGCGGAACATGTCCCACAGGCACTCCATGTGGTCTTCCAGCTCCCGGCCGCCGCGGATGACGAACCCCTTCTCGGGGTACTTGATCCCGTCCAGCGCGCCGCCGGGCAGCCCCAGCTCCTCGAGGATCGTGATCCGCTCCCCCGCGACCTGCCCGTCGCGGATCATGAAGATCGCGGCCGCCATCGCGGCGAGACCGCCGCCGACCAGCCAGACCGTCTTGTCGTCGGCCCCCTCCGGCTTCCGGGGTCGCGCGAATGCTTCGTAGTTCCCATTGCTGCGGTACATCTGTCCCACCCTCCGATTGGTCGACACCGATGCGCACAGTCCAGCCGAAACCGATGCGGAAAGGAAGGGCTTCCTGTGCGACCGCTCGGAGCTCGCCGTCGCTGACATCGCGTGATCGCTAGGATCGCCCCGTGACCCAGATCTCTCCGTTGCCCCGTCGCCGAGCCTTCGGATGCGGAGTCGCCTCCGCCGTCGTGGCGATCGTCGGGATCCTGCCGACCGCGATCGTCTTCGTCCTGGCGGGGACGGCGGACCCGAACTACGGATGGCTGGTGTTCCTCACGCTGCCGCTCGCGGTCCTCTTCGGCGGCATCGCCCTCCTCCTCGGCGTGATCGGGCTCGTCTTCGCCCGCGCCGACGGCGGAGGGTATGCGTGGCCGGTCGTCGGAGCCGTGCTCGGCGTCCTGGCGCTCCTTCCCGCCGCCGCGTTCCTGTGGGGCGGCTGATCTCGTGCGCCGGAACCCGCCCGCCAACAGGCTGATGCTCGCGATAGCTGCCGCAGTGGCGGCGTTCTTCGTCTGGGGAGCGCTCGTGCGCCCCCTGTTGGACGGCGAGCCGCCCGTCGCGACCTCGCTCGTGTTCGGCGCTGGCGTGGCACTCGCCGGCCTGATCATCTGGATCGTGCTCGGACGCATCCGACGACTGCAGCGCGCCCAGCGGCGAGCGCTGCAGGAGCGTGAGCCGCAGGCACGGATCTTCGGCTCCTACGCCCTCAACGGCGTGGCCGCGTACCTCTCGCGCACGATCCCCCTTCTCGGACTCGGCGCCGCACCGCGCGGCCTGCTCACGGCGAGCCCCACCGGGGTCATCGACCCCTCGGGCTTTCGGCTGATCCGCGGCGGAGCGCGTCTCCTCACGGCCTACAGCGTTCCTCGGGACCGGATCCAGGGCGTGACGAGGGGCGGCATCCAGGAGGGCGCCTTCCTCTATCCGACCCTGGTGATCGTGGTCGCGCAGGAAGCGGGACAGGTCGCGATCCCGGTGCCGGTGACCAGGGACGACGCGCCGCTTCGCCGAGAGTCACCGGACGGCATGGATCGCCTCATCTCCGATGCGGCACGGATCTGGGGCGTCCCCGTGCTCGGGGACGGCGGCTGATGCGAGCGACGCCGCGACCGGAATCGACGCGCGGGCGCGGGTGACTGATGCGTACATCGACAGCGTGGTGGTTGATCGCAGCGATGACCGCCGTCTCGCTCATCGCCCTCGGCCTCGTCATGACCTACCGTTTCGCGACACCGCTCGTCGATCCTGCCCCGCCGACGCCGGACTACGGGGTCCAGGCGCTCGTCGCCGGCGTGACGATGGCGGCAGCGGCGGCGAGTGGCCTCGGCGCGGGCGTGTACGCGACGAAACGCGAGGTCGCCCGAGGTCGAATCGTCGGCTGGACCGCCGCCGCGATGCTCGCGGGCACCGTTCTGGGAGCGGTTCTGGCCTTCGTGCTGAGCGCACGCTGAGGTGTACCCGATAGCCGCCGGAGGGAAGAGGCCCGCGACCCGTGTCATTGCGATGATCTTCGACCTTCCATGAAGGAGGGGAAGTCGGAAGCACCGAGGCCGTCCGGCGCAAAAAACGACTGAACAAAACTCCGGGCCGCTCGTTCCAGCTGCTCGGCTGTGAGGTTGCTACCCCCGAGCGAGAAACCGCACGTACCGTCTTCGGGCCCGTTGGTCCACGTGAAATGGTAGGCGTGCACCCCATCTGAAGGTCCTGATTCGCGTACGTCGAACATCTCCCCGCTGACATCCAGAACCGTGTTCACATCCGCCAGGCTGCTGCGCAGCACAGCGCCACAGAATAGTCTTGCGAATCGCGGCGAGCGCGACCGCGATGACGGTCGTCATCTCTCCTGCGAAGGAGGCCGGCCTATGTCTTGCTCGGTCTGCGGCGGATGGATCTTCCGGGGGCGATGGGTATGCTCACGCCATGGAACCCGCCCCGATAGCCGACCACGGTCCGCAGGAGAAGGGTGCGACCCGGCGCCGCAGGATCCGGGTCGGCCTGATCGTCGCCGCAGCTCTCCTCATCGTGTTCTACCTCGCACGGCTGGGCTGGCTGTTCATGATGGCCGACGAGGGCGACACTCCTCCCCTATCAGCCGTGCCCCTCCCTGCCGGAGCGCAGGTGGTCGGCCAGAGCGAAGGCTGCGGAAGCGGTGGCTGCGCGGTGACGTTCACGGTTCGCCCGCCCGACGGTATGACCCCGGAACAGCTCGCCGCGGAGATAGGGGCGACGCCGCAACTGTCGGTGCCTGGGAACCTGTGGGATCCACGCACCGTGTGGGTCTCGGCGCGGCCGTCAGCGGGCACCTTGAAGCTCGTCGCCGACTACACATCGGGCGAGTACGTGCCGTAGGCCGACCGTTCAGCCTGAGCGCTGACAGCGGACGACCGGACCGCGATCGTCAGACTCACGATGAGCCACCCGACGGCGACTCCGGCCAGCCCGAGGAGCGGGTCGGCCGGAGTCGGACGCATTGCTCTGCTTGCGTCCCCCCGCACAGGACTCAGAAGTCCCAGTCGTCGTCTTCCGTGGCCTCGGCCTTGCCGATGACGTAGGACGAGCCCGACCCACTGAAGAAGTCGTGGTTCTCGTCCGCGTTCGGGGAGAGCGCCGACAGGATCGCCGGGTTCACGTTCGTGACGCTGGAGGGGAACATCGCCTCGTAGCCCAGGTTCATGAGGGCCTTGTTGGCGTTGTAGTGCAGGAACTTCTTGACGTCCTCGGTCAGCCCGACGCCGTCGTAGAGGTCCTGCGTGTACTGCACCTCGTTGTCGTAGAGCTCGTAGAGCAGCGAGAACGTGTAGTCCTTGAGCTCGTCCTTGCGCGCCTGGTCGGCCGTCTCGAGTCCGCGCTGGAACTTGTAGCCGATGTAGTACCCGTGCACGGCCTCGTCGCGGATGATGAGGCGGATGAGGTCGGCCGTGTTCGTCAGCTTCGCCTTCGACGACCAGTAGATCGGCAGGTAGAAGCCCGAGTAGAACAGGAACGACTCCAGCAGCGTCGAGGCGACCTTGCGCTTGAGCGGGTCGTCTCCCTGGTAGTAGTCCATGATGATCTGCGCCTTCTTCTGCAGGTTCGCATTCTCCGTGGACCAGCGGAACGCCTCGTCGATCTCCTTCGTCGACGCGAGCGTCGAGAAGATCGAGGAGTAGCTCTTCGCGTGCACCGACTCCATGAACGCGATGTTCGTGTAGACGGCCTCCTCGTGAGGCGTGATCGCGTCGGGGATCAGCGACACCGCGCCGACGGTGCCCTGGATCGTGTCCAGGAGCGTGAGCCCGGTGAACACCCGCATGGTGAGCAGCTGCTCGTCGGGGGTGAGCGTGTTCCACGACTGCACGTCGTTCGACAGCGGCACCTTCTCCGGCAGCCAGAAGTTGTTCACCAGACGGTTCCAGACCTCGAGGTCCTTGTCGTCCTGGATGCGGTTCCAGTTGATCGCCTGCACGCTGGAGACCAGCTTGAGCGGAGAGTGAGGAGTCATTCTTGTCCTAGTTCCTGGGTCACTGAGCCTGTCGAAGTGTCAGAGCATGCACGAGACGCACTCGGTCATGTCGGTGCCCTCGAGCGCCAGCTGACGCAGACGGATGTAGTAGATCGTCTTGATGCCCTTGCGCCATGCGTAGATCTGGGCCTTGTTGATGTCACGCGTGGTGGCGGTGTCCTTGAAGAACAGCGTCAGCGACAGACCCTGGTCGACGTGCTGCGTGGCCGCGGCGTACGTGTCGATGACCTTCTCGTAGCCGATCTCGTACGCGTCCTGGTAGTACTCCAGGTTGTCGTTCGTCATGAACGCCGCCGGGTAGTAGACGCGACCGAGCTTGCCTTCCTTGCGGATCTCGATCTTCGAGGCGATCGGGTGGATCGAGGAGGTCGAGTTGTTGATGTAGGAGATCGAGCCGGTCGGCGGCACGGCCTGCAGGTTCTGGTTGTAGATGCCGTGCTCCTGGATCGACGCCTTGAGCTGGACCCAGTCCTCCTGCGTCGGGATGTGCTTGCCCGCGAAGAGCTCCTTGACCTTCTCGGTCTCCGGGACCCAGGCGCGGTCGATGTACTTGTCGAAGAACTCGCCGGACGCGTAGGTGGAGTCGGCGAACCCGTCGAACGTCGTGCCGCGCTCGATCGCGAGCTGGTTCGAAGCGCGCAGCGCGTGGAACAGCACGGTGTAGAAGTAGATGTTCGTGAAGTCGACACCCTCCTCCGAGCCGTAGAACACGTGCTCGCGGGCGAGGTAGCCGTGCAGGTTCATCTGGCCGAGGCCGATCGCGTGCGACCGGTCGTTGCCGTCCTCGATCGACCGGACCGAGCCGATGTGGCTCTGGTCGCTGACCGCGGTGAGCGCGCGGATCGCGGTCTCGACAGTCTGGCCGAGGTCGTCGGCGTCCATCGACAGCGCGATGTTCATCGAGCCGAGGTTGCAGGAGATGTCCTTGCCGATCTCCTTGTACGACAGGTCGTCGTTGTAGGTGGTCGGCGTGTTCACCTGCAGGATCTCGCTGCAGAGGTTGGACATGTTGATGCGCCCCTTGATGGGGTTGGCCTTGTTGACCGTGTCCTCGAACATGACGTACGGGTAGCCGGACTCGAACTGGATCTCGGCGACAGTCTGGAAGAACTCTCGCGCGTTGATCTTGGTCTTCTTGATGCGCGGGTCGTCGACCATCTCGCGGTACTTCTCGGTGACCGAGATGTCGCCGAACGGGACGCCGTAGACCTTCTCCACGTCGTACGGCGAGAACAGGTACATGTCCTCGTCGTTCTTGGCGAGCTCGAACGTGATGTCCGGCACCACGACACCGAGCGACAGCGTCTTGATGCGGATCTTCTCGTCGGCGTTCTCGCGCTTGGTGTCGAGGAAGCGCATGATGTCGGGGTGGTGGGCGTTGAGGTACACCGCGCCCGCGCCCTGACGCGCGCCGAGCTGGTTGGCGTAGCTGAAGCTGTCTTCGAGGAGCTTCATGACGGGGATGATGCCCGAGGACTGGTTCTCGATCTGCTTGATCGGGGCACCCGACTCGCGGATGTTCGACAGCAGCAGGGCCACGCCGCCGCCGCGCTTGGAGAGCTGCAGCGCGGAGTTGATGCCGCGGGCGATCGACTCCATGTTGTCCTCGATGCGCAGCAGGAAGCAGCTGACGAGCTCGCCGCGCTGGGCCTTGCCCGCGTTGAGGAAGGTCGGGGTGGCCGGCTGGAAGCGACCGGAGATGATCTCCTCGACGAGGTTCACGGCGAGCTTCTCGTCGCCGTCCGCGAGGGCGAGCGCGGTCATCACGACGCGGTCCTCGAAGCGCTCGAGGTAGCGCTTGCCGTCGAACGTCTTCAGCGTGTAGCTCGTGTAGTACTTGAACGCGCCGAGGAACGTCTCGAAGCGGAACTTCTTCGAGTAGGCGAGGTCGTTGAGCTTCTGCACGAAGTCGAACGAGTACTTCTCGATGACGGCGCCCTCGTAGTACTCCTTCTCCACGAGGTAGTCCAGGCGCTCCTTGAGCGAGTGGAAGAACACGGTGTTCTGGTTCACATGCTGCAGGAAGTACTCCCGCGCGGCGCGCTTGTCGGCGTCGAACTGGATCTTCCCGTTCGCGTCGTACAGGTTCAGCATCGCGTTGAGCGCGTGGTAGTCCAGGCCCTCGTACGCGGGGTTCACCTTGAATGCCACTGTCTCGGTCACTGAAGATTCCACCGTCGTTCCAATCCGTCGCTCACGCGATCCACGTCGTCCTGTGTGCCGAAGATCTCGAGCCGATACAAGTGAGGCACGTGACACTTGCGGCTGATGATGTCGCCGGCGAGGCAGAACGCGTCGCCGAAGTTTGTGTTGCCCGCGGAGATGACCCCGCGGATATGACGCCGGTTGCGCTCGTCGTTGAGGAACCGGATCACCTGCTTGGGCACGGCCCCCTTCTCGACCCCGCGCCCGGCACCCCCGCCATAGGTGGGGGTGACCAGCACGAAGGGCTCGTCGACGACGAGGTCCTCTTCGTTCCGGTGGAGGGGGATGCGTCGGGCGGGAAGCCCGAGCTTCTCGATGAAGCGCGCGGTGTTACCCGACACGCTCGAGAAGTAGACCAGGAGCGGCGCTGCGGTCGCGACGGCGCTCATAGCTCTCTCCTTGGGTTCCTGAGCCTGTCGAAGGGCCGGGTGGCGAGCCTGTCGGACTACGCCAGGCGGGACGCGAGCTCGTCGATCTTGTCGGGACGGAAGCCCGACCAGTGGTCCTCGTCGGTGACGACGACCGGCGCCTGCATGTAGCCGAGCGCCTTGACCTGCTCCAGGGCCGTCGGGTCCTCCGACAGGTCGTGGATCTCGTACTCGATGCCCTTGGCATCCAGGGCACGGTAGGTCGCGTTGCACTGGACGCAGGAAGGCTTGGTGTACACCGTGATCGACATCTGAACCCCTCAAATCTCTGGTTTCTCCGGCAGACCTCCGCCGGGATCTCAATACTACATATAGGGACGGACATTCGGTGCGACCACAAGGGGTAGTAGTTACATCCGTGTAGTTTTTCCACCGCTCTCTACAGATACAACACAGGTTCTCCACCGTTTCTTCCACAGGCGGACCCCCTCTCCCGAGGTCGTCGAGCCGCGGGAAATCGCGGCTGGGAGGAGCCTGTGAGGGATCCATCCACAGGTGGCACCTTACGAGGGGCTTCGGACATCCCCAGGCCTGTGGAATTCGTCCGCCGGCGTGTCCACGGCGTGTCGCGGTGCCGCGGCCACCGGCCCGTCTCCCCGACGTCCCCGCGGCCCGGTACCGTTGTCTGGTGGCGGGCTATCGGGATCTTCTTCGCACGCCGGGAGTGGGCCGCATGATCGCCGCCCAGCTCACCGCGCGCTTCCCCAACGGGATGATGTCCTTGGCGATCCTGCTGCATGTCGAGCAGCAGACCGGATCGTACGGATCGGCGGGCCTCGTGCTCGCCGCGACCAGCGTCGGCCAGGCGGTCGCCGGCCCCATCACCAGCCGGTGGATGGGCGCGTGGGGCATGCGGCGGGTGCTGACCCTCACGCTGTCCGTCTGCGTGATCGCCGTGCTCGGTCTCGGGCTGCTGCCGCTCTCCGTCCCCGGCTACATGGCTCTCGGCATGATCGCCGGCCTGTCGACGCCGCCCGTGCAGGCGGCCGTCCGGACCATCTACCCGAAGCTGGTCAACGCCGGTCAGCTCACCCCCCTGTTCTCCCTCGACGCCTCCCTGCAGGAGATCATCTGGGTGCTGGCGCCGGTGGTCATCACCCTCGTCTCCACCCAGGTCGGCACCATGGAGGGTCTGCTCCTGGTGGCGATCGTCCTCGTCGCCGGCGGCGCGTGGTTCATCCTCTCCCCCGAGGTCGGCCGCGTGCGCATCCCCCGCAGCCGCAATGCGCTGGGCAAGGTCGTCCTCAAGCCGCCCGTGCTCCTCGCCACGGTCATCGGCTTCCTCCTCATCGGCGCCTGCTCGGCGGTCGAGGTCGGCGTGGTCGCGACGTTCGAACACGGCAGCCTCGCGGCGGGCCTCGTCCTCGCCGTCTTCTCCGCCGGCAGCCTGGCCGGCGGCCTCGCCTTCGGCCACATCCCGATCGGACCGTGGGCCATGGCGCGCCGCCTGCTCATCGTCACCGTGGGCCTGGCCCTCACGATGGTGATGCTCAACGTCTACTGGCTGGGCGGCACGCTCATCCTCGCCGGCATCGGCATCGCCCCCGCCCTCGCGGTGCTGTTCGCCATCACCACGGCCAGCGTGAAGTTCAGCGAGACCGCCGAGGCCTTCGGCTGGGCGGGCACCGGCCAGCTCATCGGCGCCGCGGCCGGATCGGCGGTCGCGGGCTTCCTCGTCGACGTCGGCGACTGGCGCGGCGCCTACCTGGCCGCCACCATCTTCGCGGGCGTCGGACTGCTCGTCTCGATCGTTTTCGTGCGCTCCTTCCCCGATCTGCGACACCGCGACGCGAGCCCCCATCCCGACACCGAGCCCCTGGCGGTCACCCCCTCATGAGCCCCTCCGTCCCGTCTTCCTCCCCCGCGATCGTCTGCGTCGGCGAGTCGATGGCACTGATCACGCCCACCGGCGCCGACCTCGCGTCCGCCGACACGGCGTCGATCACGCACGCGGGTGCGGAGGCGAACGTCGCGGTCGGAGTGGCGGCCGCGGGCCACCGCGCCGCCTGGGCCTCCCGCCTCGGCGACGATCCCCTCGGCCGCCGCCTCTCCCGCGAACTGGAGCGGCGCCGCGTCGAGCTGTGGACCGAGCTCGACGCCGAAGCGCAGACCGGCGTCATGTTCAAGGATCCCGGTGTGGAGTCCTCGGCCGTCTACTACTACCGCCGCGGCTCCGCCGCCTCGCGCATGGCACCGGGGTTCCTGTCCCCCGCGCAGCTGGCCGGCGTGCGCATCGTGCACACCACGGGCATCACCCCAGCGCTGTCCGCGACGTGCCTGGCGATGGTCGACCGGCTCTTCGCCGACGCGCGCACCGCGGGAGCCGTCGTCTCGTTCGATGTCAACGACCGCCGGGCGCTATGGAGCCCGGAGGAGGCGGCCGCCACCCTGGCTCGTCTGGCCGACGCCGCCGACATCGCCTTCGTCGGCCGCGACGAGGCCGAGCGCATCTGGGGCACTGCCACAGCACCGGAGATCCGCGCCCACCTCCCGCACTGCGGACTGCTCGTCGTCAAGGACGGCGACGTCGGTGCCACGGCCTTCCTCGGCGACGCGGACCCGGTGTTCGTGCCCGCACCGACCGTCGACGTCGTCGAGCCCGTCGGCGCCGGAGACGCCTTCGCCTCCGGGTTCCTCGCGGCGACGCTCGACGGCGCCGACCTCGAGACCCGCCTGGCCGCCGGACACGAGGCCGCCGCGCGGGTGCTCCGCATCGCGGCCGACCTGCCACCCCTGGAGCCCGCGCGCTGACGCCGCCCGCCGCGTCCCGGCGCGGTCGTAGGCTGGTGTCATGCCCGCTCCCGTCACCCTCCCCCGCCTGAGCTGGGGCGATGCCGCTGCACCGCGACACGCACTCCTCGTGCACGGTCTGGGCTCGTCCGGCGCGCTCATGTGGCGGCTCGGCGACGCCCTCGCGGCGGCCGGCTGGCACGCGACGGCGGTGGACCTGCGCGGCCACGGCGACGCCCCGCGGGCGCTCGACTACTCCGTCGCCGCGTATGCCGCGGACCTCGCGGCGACGCGCCCTCCCGGTGCGGGCGCCTGGGATGCCGTCATCGGGCACTCGCTCGGCGGCGCCGCCGGTACGGTGGCCGCCGCGGACGACGCGGACTGGACACGACGCCTCGTCCTCATCGATCCCGCGATCCACGTCGTCCAGCCGGACGCGGCCGACATCCGCCGCAGCCAGGAACGCGCCTTCGCCGACAACCGCCTCGACGCGGTGCGGCAGGAGCACCCGCACTGGCACCCGCAGGATCAGGAGCTCAAGGTCGACGCTGTCCGGCGGGCGAGCGCGTGGGCGGTGGAGCAGACCAGCGCACAGAACCACCCGTGGGACGTCCGGGCGCACGCAGCCCGTCTGACGGTGCCCACGCACGTGATCGGCGGCGATCCCGCCGTCTCCAGCATCTTCACCGGAGCCCTCGCCGACGAGGTGCTCGCGAGCAACCCCCGCATCTCCCTGTCGGTCGTGGCCGGCGCCGGCCACTCGGTGCATCGCGACCGCCCGGAGGAATCGATCCGACAGCTCCTGGAGGCTCTGGCATGACCGACTTCGACCCGTCGGCGTATCTCCCCGACGACCTGCTCGACCGCATCCGCGAGCGCGCCCCCATCCACGACAGGGAGAACACCTTCCCCCAGGCCGACCTCGACGAGCTCCGCGCGGCCGGCTACCTGTCGATCCTCGTGCCCCGGGAGCGCGGCGGCGCGGGACTCGCCCTCGAGCAGGCCGCCCTCCTCCAGCAGCGGCTCGCGGGGGCCGCGCCCGCGACCGCTCTGGCGATCAACATGCACCTGGTCTGGACCGGCGTCGCCAAGGTCTTCTCGGACCGCGGGGTCCCCGGTCTCGAGTTCGTGCAGGACGGCGCCGTGGCCGGCGAGGTCTTCGCGTTCGGCATCAGCGAGGGCGGCAACGACCTCGTGCTGTTCGGGAGCGACACCGCGGCGGTCCCGGACGGCGCCGGGGGCTACGCCTTCACCGGCACCAAGATCTTCACCTCGCTCGCCCCCGTCTGGACGAAGCTCGGCCTGCACGGGCTCGACACCACGAGCCCCGACGCGCCGAAGCTCGTGTTCGCCTTCGTCGACCGCACGTCCGCGGTCACCACCGCCGACGACTGGGACACCCTCGGCATGCGCGGCACCCAGAGCCGGACCACGCGCCTCGAGGGGGCCGTCGCGGACACGGCACACGTCGTGCGGCGCATCGACCCCGGCCCGAGCCCCGACCCGATCGTCTTCGGCATCTTCGCGGTCTTCGAGATCCTCCTCGCCTCCGTCTACACCGGCATCGCCCGGCGGGCCCTCGAGCTGGCCGTGGCGACGGCCCACCGGCGCCGCTCCAAGAAGAGCGGCGCCGCGTACAGCCAGGACCCGGACATCCGCTGGCGGATCGCCGACATGGCCCTCGCCTACGACGCACTCCCTCCGCAGATCGCCGTACTCGCCCGCGACGTCGACGAGCGCGCGGACCGCGGCGCGGGCTGGTTCCCCGCGCTCTCGGGCGTCAAGCATCGCGCGGTGACGATGGCCAAGCACGTCGTCGACGAGGCCATGCTGGTGGCCGGCGGCGGCTCGTACTTCAGCGCCAATGAGCTCTCCCGACTGTACCGCGACGTCCTCGCCGGCGCATTCCACCCCTCCGACCCGGAGTCGGCGCACGCCACCGCGGCGAGCGCCTGGCTGGGCCCGATCGAGGCCTGAGCGGGCGCACCCACACCCCGTTGTCCACGACCGTCCGCGGTGCCAAGATCACACCATGGCACCGTCGAAGAAGGACCATACCCTCGACGCGATCTCCAAGACCATCGTCGAGATGCTGCAGGAGGACGGGCGGCGCTCGTACTCCGAGATCGGCCGGATCGTCGGCCTGAGCGAGGCCGCCGTCCGGCAGCGGGTGCAGCGGCTCACCGAGTCCGGGGTGATGCAGATCGTCGCGGTGACCGACCCGATGCAGCTCGGCTTCCACCGGCAGGCGATGGTGGGCGTCAAGGTCGCCGGGGACGCCCGAGGCGTGGCCGAGGCGATCGCCGACATCGACGAGGTCGACTACGTCGTGATCACGGTCGGATCGTTCGACGTGCTCGTCGAGGCGGTGTGCGAGGACGACGACCACCTGCTGGCGCTCGTCAACGACCGCATCCGCCCGATCCCGGGGGTGGTGTCGACGGAGACCTTCATCTACGCGAAGCTCCAGAAGCAGCAGTTCGCCTGGGGCACGCGCTGACGGTCGGCCTCAGCGCGGCCGCGTCTCCTCGCGACGGCGGGCGAGGAGGGCGAGGTGCAGGGCGGCGAGGGTCTCCCCGTCGTCCAGATCCGCGCCGAGGAGGTCGCCGATGAGCGCGAGGCGCTGATAGAACACCGAGCGCGAGAGATGGCTCGCGGCCGCCGCCGCGGAGCGGTTGCCGGGGTGCGCGACGAGGGCGGCGAGGACCGCGAGCAGGTCTCCCCGGCGATCCCGGTCGTGACGGACGAGGGGATCCAGCATCTGCTCGCTGTGCGCCTGGAGCCGCCGATCGTCGCGCAGGGCCGACACGAGGCGTTCGAGCGGCCGGTCGGCGACGCGGCGGACCACCGGCACGTCGCCCCCGGACGGCCGTGCGGCGACGTCGAGCGCGGCGCGGATCGAGGCCAGGAGCCCGAGGACGCCTTCGGCGCTCGGTCCGACGGTCACGGGCGCACCCTCGGAGAGGCGCGCGAGGACCGGATCGGTCAGCGCATCGGCTCCGGCGACCACGAGCAGGACCACGTCGGCTCCGCGCCGGGCCCCCACCGCGGACAGCCCCGCCGTACGCGCGCGGGCGACGAGCCTCTCCGCGTCCTCCTCCGTGCGGAAGACGAGGCCGGAGACGGTACCGTCCGACGGGTCGAGACCGAGTCTCCGGAGCCGGACCTCGACGTCTTCCTCGCGGGCGAACCGCGCGCCGAGAAGATCCTCGACGAGGCGGCGATGAGCGAGCACGGTCCACGCCCCCTCCCCATCGGCGAGGCAGCCGAAGGCGAGGGCCGTCGCCCCCAGCTCCAGGACGGTGGCCCGACCGGCGGGATGCAGCGGACCCTCCGCTGCGATGAGCCGGCCCCAGCGCACTCCGCGCGCCTGCACGGGCACCCGGTCACCGCCCCGCTCCGTCTGTCGGAGGGCCTCGCCGACCGGGACGCGGAGCGCTTCGATCGCGACGACCTCTCCCGCCGGATTCTCGAGGCGGACCGGGGCGTCGAGTGCGCGGGCGACCTCGGACACGATGAGGTCGGCCGGTGCGCCACGGAGGCTGAGGGCGGTGAAGAGGTCGTGCAGTCGCTGACGCTCGCGGAGCGCTGCCGTCTGGGCCTCGATCAGCGCCCGGTGCACGGCCTCGGTCACCGCGACGAACTTGACCTCCACCCCGAGCGCGATCAGAGCGAGGCCGGAGGCGGCACAGGCCTCGACGACCGCGGACGGGACGCGGGGCATCCGCGAGCCGAGTTCGACGATGATGCCGGACACCCCGACCGCCGCCAGCTCCGCCACGAGCCCGCGCAACGCTGCGGGGCTCGTCGGCCAGGCCGCGCCGGTCGTGAGCAGCAGCTCGCCGCCGTCGAGCAGGCGGGCGACGGTGGCGCTGTCCGAGGCGTGGACCCACCGCACCCCGGCCTCCAGTGCCGGGCCCCCGACGAGGACGGTCGGCGCCCCCTCCTGCACCGCGGGGAGCGCGAGCACGTCCCCGACGCGCAGCACCGAGGGCGATCGATCCGGACGATCTGTCCGATCCACCGAGAAGTCCTGACGCTCTGCCACTCCGCACCTGCTCCGTTTCCTGTCAGCATGGGCCGAGCCCAGCGTAGCGACCCTCGGTCAGAGTGTGCGAGACGCGATCCCCTCTGCGAAGGAGCATCCGTGGACATCGTCCGTCACGTCATCAACGGCACCGATACCGGCGACGCGGCCCGCCGAGGCCTCGTCTTCGATCCGGCGACAGGAGTCGTCACGAAAGAGGTCGCGTTCGCCTCTGCCACCGAGGTCGACGCCGCGGTGGCCGCCGCGGCCGCGGCCCTCCCGGCGTGGCGGGAGACGAGCCTCATCAAGCGCGCCGACGTGTTCTTCCGGCTCCGTCAGCTCCTCAAAGAGCGCATGGGCGAGCTGGCGGCCATCGTCACGTCCGAGCACGGCAAGGTCCTGTCCGACGCCGCCGGCGAGGTGTCCCGTGGCATCGAGAACGTCGAGTTCGCGGCCGGTCTCGTGCACCTGCTCAAGGGCGAGCGCAGCGAGCAGGTCGCCCGCGGGGTCGACGTGCACTCCGTGAAGCAGCCGGTCGGCGTGGTCGCGGCCATCACTCCGTTCAACTTCCCGGTCATGGTGCCGCTGTGGATGGTCGCCTCCGCCATCGCGTGCGGCAACACCGTCGTCCTCAAGCCCAGCGAGAAGGATCCGTCCGCCGCGGTCTGGCTCGCACGGCTGTTCCGCGAGGCCGGTCTCCCGGACGGCGTCCTCAACGTCGTGCACGGCGACCGGGAGGCCGTGGACGCGCTCCTCGACTCCCCGCGGGTGCAGGCGGTGAGCTTCGTCGGCTCGACCCCGATCGCCCGGTCGATCTACGAACGGGCGTCCGCCGCCGGGAAGCGGGTTCAGGCGCTCGGCGGCGCGAAGAACCACATGGTCGTGATGCCCGACGCCGACATCGACGCGGCCGCCGACGCCGCCGTCTCCGCAGCGTACGGCTCCGCGGGCGAGCGCTGCATGGCGGTGTCCGTGCTCGTGGCGGTCGGCGACATCGCCGACGACCTCGTCGCCGCGATCGCCCGCCGCATCGACGGCCTCTCGATAGGCCCCGGCACGGACCCGGCGAGCGAGATGGGGCCGCTCATCACCGCGGAGCACCGTGACCGGGTCGCCTCCTACGTCACGGAAGCTCCCGGCGAGGGTGCCACGGTCGTCGTCGACGGCACGACGACGCCGTTCGACGGCGACGGCTTCTTCCTCGGGGTGAGCCTGATCGACGACGTCACACCCGGCATGCGCGTCTACGACGACGAGATCTTCGGCCCGGTCCTGTCCGTCGTGCGCGTGGGCTCCTACGCGGAGGCGGTCGCGCTCGTCAACGCGAACGCCTACGGCAACGGGACCGCGATCTTCACGCGCGACGGCGGGACGGCGCGGCAGTACGAGTTCGACATCGAGGTCGGCATGGTCGGCGTCAACGTCCCGATCCCGGTGCCCATCGGCGCCTACTCGTTCGGCGGGTGGAAGGACTCGCTCTTCGGCGACGCGCACATCTACGGCCCCGAGTCCGTGCACTTCTACACGCGGTCGAAGGTCGTGACGACGCGGTGGCCCGACCACACCCCGTCGCAGATCGACCTCGGCTTCCCGAGCAACCACTGACGAGGAGCGCCCACGATGACGACCTTCACCGACCGCCACGGACTCTCCTCCCGGCTCCCCGCCCCGGACGCCGAGGCGCAGGTGCGCGCCGACGACCGCGCCCACGTCTTCCACTCCTGGAGCGCCCAGGCGCTGATCGACCCGATGCCGGTCGCCGCGGGTCGAGGTTCGACCTTCTGGGACTACGGGGGCACCGCGTACCTCGACTTCTCCAGCCAGCTCGTGAACCTCAACCTCGGCCACCAGCACCCGGACCTCGTCGCCGCGATCCAGCAGCAGGCCGGGCGGCTCGCGACCATCCAGCCGTCGATGGCCAACGATGTCCGAGGGGAGCTCGCCCGCCTCATCGCCGAGGTCGCTCCCGACGGGTTCGAGAAGGTGTTCTTCACGAACGGCGGCGCGGAGGCGAACGAATACGCGGTGCGCATGGCCCGGCAGGCCACGGGCCGCCGGAAGGTGCTGTCGATGTACCGCAGCTACCACGGCTCCACCGCGACCGCGATCTCCCTCACCGGCGACCCGCGCCGCTGGGCGAACGACGTCACGGACACCGGGGCCGTGCGGTTCTTCGGACCGTATCTCTACCGCTCCCCGTTCCACAGCGAGACGCCCGAGCAGGAGACGGAGCGCGCCCTCGCGCACCTGGAGCAGACCATCCAGCTCGAGGGGCCGCAGACGATCGCCGCGATCATCGTCGAGACGGTCGTCGGCACCAACGGCGTGCTGCTTCCGCCGCCCGGCTATCTGCCCGGGGTGCGCGCGCTCTGCGATCGCTACGGGATCGTCTTCATCGCGGACGAGGTGATGGTCGGATTCGGCCGGCTCGGCGAGTGGTTCGGGATCGACGCGTTCGAGGCCCGCCCCGACCTGATCACCTTCGCGAAGGGCGTGAACTCGGGCTACGTGCCGCTCGGCGGCGTCGTGATCTCCGACCGCATCGCCGCGGCCTTCGACACCGTCCCGTTCGCGGGCGGACTGACGTACTCCGGGCACCCTCTCGCCTGCACGGCCGGTGTGGCCACGTTCGAGGTGTTCCGCCGGGACGGCATCCTGGAACGGGTGCGCGACCTCGGCGAGCGGGTCGTCGGTCCGACCCTGCGCTCGTGGGCGCAGTCGCATCCGAGCGTGGGCGAGGTGCGCGGTCGCGGGCTGTTCTGGGCGGTGGAGCTCGTGCGGGATCAGCGGACCAGGGAGCCGCTGGTGCCGTTCAACGCGAGCGGTGCCGACGCCGCGCCGATGACCGCGTTCGCCGCCGCCGCGAAGCGGGCAGGGGTCTGGCCCTTCACGCACTTCCACCGCGTGCACATCGCCCCGCCGCTGGTGATCGAGGAGGCGGAGCTGGTGCGGGGGCTGGCGGCGATCGAGGAGGCGCTGGCGGTCGCCGACCGGTACGCGGTCGGCTGAAAGGCCGTCCGCGCCTCTCGCTTACTTGCGGTCGAAGTCGAACGCCTTGAGGAGCTCGCCGACGGCCTTGTCGCGCTCCTCGCCGCCGTCCTCGAACATGTGGGTGACGTGCGTGCGCAGGTGGTTCTCCAGCAGCAGACGGTTGAGCGACTCGAGGGAGCGCTGGATCGCGCGGGACTGCGTGATGATGTCCATGCAGTACTCCTCGCTCTCGATCATCCGCGCGACGCCGCGCATCTGACCCTCGAGAATGCTGGTGCGGTGCAGGGCGCGCTTCTTGATGTCTTCGATCACGTATCGAGGCTACTCGCCCCGTGAAAGGATGACGTCATGCCGCGAACACCGACGACGCTGCTCTCCCTCGCCGACCAGGAGCGTCGGCGCGCGCTGCGGCGGATGAAGGCCGTCGCGCTCGGGGCGCTGATCTTCATGGCCCTCGCCTTCGTCGTCGCGTTCGCGTTCCAGGAGCGGGTCGGTGGGCTCGCGTACGTCCGCGCCGCCGCGGAGGGCGGCATGGTCGGCGCGCTCGCGGACTGGTTCGCGGTGACCGCGCTGTTCCGCCGTCCGCTGGGCCTGCCCATCCCGCACACCGCGATCATCCCGAACCGCAAGGACGAGATCGGCCGCACGCTCGGCGAGTTCGTGGAGACGAACTTCCTCGCCGCCGACGTCGTGCGCACCAAGCTCACCAGCACCGCGATCGCCCTCCGCGCCGGGGAGTGGCTCCGCGAGACCCCGCATGCCGAGCGCGTGGCGGCCGAGGGAGCGACGATCGCGACGGCCGTGCTGAACGCGCTCAGCGACGACGACGTGCGCGACCTCCTCGCCGACCTCGCCCGCGAGCACCTCGTCGCCCCGGAGTGGGGGCCGCCCGCCGGGGCGTGGCTGGAGAAGATCGTGGACGCCGAGGCGCACCACGGGGCCGTCGACCTCGCGGTGGACAGCATCGGGCGGTGGCTCGACGCGAACGCGGCCTCCTTCACCGGACTCGTCTCCCGACGCCTCCCCGGATGGATGCCGAAGATCGCCCACCGCCTCATCGATGACACCGTGTACAACGAGGCGGTCAAGTTCGTCCGCGCCGTGCAGGCCGACCCGCGGCATCCGGCTCGCCTCGCGGTCGACGGGTACCTGTCCCGCCTCGCGGACGCTCTGCAGAACGATCCCGCGACGCGCGAGAAGCTGGAGAACGCCAAGGCCGCGCTCTTCGACAGCCCGCGCGTCGGCGCCCTCGCCGCAGAGGCGTGGAACACCGCCAAGAACGGACTCCTCACCTCCCTCGCCGACCCGGAGAGCGGGCTGCGGCGCCGCGCCGTGCAGGCGCTGCAGGAGGTCGGCGAGCGGCTCACGACCGACGCCGCCCTGCAGCGGCGCGTCGACACGTGGGTCTCCGATGCGGCCGTCTTCCTCGTGGACCGGTACCGGCACGACATCGCCTCGATCATCACCGACACCGTGGAGCGCTGGGACCCCGCCGAGACCACGGAGAAGATCGAGCTCATGGTCGGCCGCGACCTGCAGTACATCCGCCTCAACGGCACCGTCGTCGGCGCCCTCGCCGGCCTCGCGATCTTCACCGTCGCCCACGCCCTGATCCCGGGAGTCTGACATGGCGCTGTCCCACGATCCGCTCTGGCCGCGCGCCGGCGCCTGGCCCGCGTTCGAGGGCACGGCCGATGCGGTGCTCCTCGGCGTCCCGACCTGGCGCACCTCGCTGTCCCCGACCGGGGCGCACGCGACACCGGCCGCGATCCGCGAGGCACTCCCCCGCTACGGCACGACGGTCCTCGGCCCGCCGACGATCGACCTGGACGAGGTGCTCCGCATCGCGGACGCCGGGGACGTGCCGGAGCCGGACGGCGATGCGGGAGAGGCGCGGACGATCGAGCGGGTCCGGGAGCTCGCGGACGCCTCAGACCTCGTCATCGCCCTCGGCGGCGACAACTCCCTCACCTACCCGGTCGCGCTCGGCGCCCGGGCGACGGGCCTGATCACGTTCGACGCCCACTTCGACCTGCGCGACGGCGTCTCCAACGGCACCCCGGTGCGGCGACTCGTCGAGGACGTCCCCGCCGCGGCAGGCGTCCCGACGGCCCGCGTCGACCCCACCCGCATCGTGCAGATCGGCCTCGCCGACTTCGCGAACTCCGCCGCCTACGCCCGCCGCGCGGCGGACTGGGGCATCCGGGTCATCACCCTCGACGACGTGCGTCGTCGCGGCATCGCCGACGTCGTGGCCGAGGCGGTCGCGATCGCGGGCGCGGGCGACGCCGCCCGGGTGCACCTCGACATCGACGTGGACGTGTGCGACCGCGCGGTCGCACCGGGCTGCCCGGCCAGCGTCCCCGGAGGTCTGGCGGCGTGGGAGCTTCGCGCCCTCACCCGGGCGGTCGCCGCTGATCCGCGGGTCGTGAGCGCCGACATCGCCGAGGTCGACGCGACCGCGGACGCCGAGGACCGTCGCACCGTGCGACTCGCTGCCCTCTGCGTGCTCGAGCTGCTCGCCGGCCTCGCGGCACGCTAGCCCGCGCGGCCTCAGACGACCGCGAGGCCGTCCTTCCAGACGCGCTGCACCAACGGCACACCCGGGCGATACGCCAGATGCACGCGGGAGGGGGCGTCGAGCACCACGAGGTCGGCGCGCGCCCCGGGAGTGATCCGGCCGATGTCGTCCCGCCGGAGTGCCCGCGCCCCGCCGGCGGTCGCGGCCCAGACCGCCTCCGCCGTGGTCATGCCCATGTCCCGCACGGCGATGGCGATGCAGAAGGCCATGGACGAGGTGAAGCTCGACCCCGGGTTCGTGTCGCACGCCAGCGCGACCGTCACACCCGCGTCGAGGAGCTGGCGCGCATCCGGATAGGGCTGGCGCGTGGAGAACTCCACGCCGGGCAGCAGCGTGAGCACCGTGTCCGATGCGGCGAGCGCGGCGATGTCCGCGTCGGTGAGGTAGGTGCCGTGATCCACGGAGGCCGCCCCCAGCTCGACCGCCATCCGCACGCCGTCGCCCGAGCCGAGCTGGCTCGCGTGCACCCGAGGAGCGAGACCGCGCGCTATGCCCGCCTCCAGGATCCGTCGTGACTGCGCCACCGTGAAGGCGCCGGTCTCGCAGAAGACATCGATCCACCGGGAGTGCGGAGCGCACGCGTCGAGCATCGGCCCCACGACGAGATCGACATAGGCATCGGGATCGTCGGCGTACTCGACCGGCACCACATGCGCACCGAGGAACGTGACCTCCGGCGTCACCTCGGCGGCGAGGCGCACGAGGCGCTCCTCCTCGGCGACGGCGAGACCGTAGCCGCTCTTGATCTCGACCGTGGTGGTGCCCTGCGCCCGCAGCTCCTCGATGAACCCGCGCAGTCGGGCGCGGAGCTCGTCGTCGGTCGCCGCCCGCGTCGCCTGCACCGTCGAGCGGATGCCGCCCGCCGCGTACGGCTGCCCCGCCATGCGCGCCTCGAACTCCGCCGCCCGATCGCCACCGAAGACGAGGTGGCTGTGGCTGTCGACGAATCCGGGGATCACGGCCCGACCCCCGGCGTCGACGACCTCATCGGCCGCGGGAGCCGCAGCGGACGAGCCCACCCACGCGATCCGCGCGCCGTCGATCAGCACGGCCGCATCGCGGAGCGTGCCGGTCGGGTCGCCCCCGGCGGCGACGTTGGTGGTCAGCTCCCCGATCCCGGAGATGAGCGTCGTCGTCACAGCATCGGCACCTTCAGTCCGCGGTCGCGCGCGACCTCTGCGGCGTGGTCGTACCCGGCGTCCACGTGCCGCATGACGCCGGTCCCGGGGTCGTTCGTCAGCACCCGGGCGAGCTTCTCCGCCGCGAGGGCCGAACCGTCCGCCACCGTGACCTGCCCGGCGTGGATCGAGCGGCCGATCCCCACCCCGCCGCCGTGGTGCAGCGACACCCACGACGCCCCGGAGGCGGTGTTGAGGAGGGCGTTGAGCAGCGGCCAGTCGGCGATCGCGTCGGAGCCGTCCTTCATCGCCTCGGTCTCCCGGTATGGCGATGCGACGGAGCCGGAGTCGAGGTGGTCGCGGCCGATGACGATCGGCGCGGACAGCTCTCCCGAGGCGACCATCTCGTTGAACTTCAGTCCGGCGAGGTGCCGCTCCTGGTAGCCCAGCCAGCAGATGCGCGCCGGGAGACCCTCGAAGTGGACGGCTGAGCCCGCCTTGTCGAGCCAGCGGTGCAGCGCGGTGTCCTCAGGGAAGAGCTCGGCGATCGCGCGGTCCGTCTTGAAGATGTCCTCCGGGTCTCCGGACAGCGCCACCCAGCGGAACGGTCCGCGCCCCTCCTCGAACTGCGGGCGGATGTAGGCGGGGACGAATCCGGGGAACGCGAACGCCCGGTCGAATCCACCGAGCTGCGCCTCCGCGCGGATCGAGTTGCCGTAGTCGAAGACCGCCGCCCCGGCGTCCTGGAAGCCGACCATCGCGGCGACGTGGGCGGCCATGGATTCCCTCGACCGGCGGGTGAACTCCTCGGGGTCGCGCGCCGCCTCCTCCTTCCAGCGGTCCACCTCGATGCCGATCGGCAGGTAGGCGAGCGGGTCGTGAGCGCTGGTCTGGTCGGTCACGACGTCGATCGGCACGCCCCGACGCCGGAGCTCCGGGAAGATCTCCGCGGCATTGCCCACGACGCCGACCGAGAGGGCGTGACCGGCGTCCTTCGCCGCGACGACCCGGGCCACTGCCGCGTCCAGGTCGGTGGTGTACTCGTCGAGGTACCGGTGCTCGACGCGGCGGGCCAGCCGCGTCTCGTCGACGTCCACGATCAGGACCGCGCCGTCGTTGAGGGTCACGGCGAGAGGCTGCGCCCCGCCCATCCCGCCCGCACCGGCGGTCAGCGTCAGCGTCCCCCGCAGGGAGTCTCGCCCGAGCGAGCGGGCGACCGCGGCGAACGTCTCGTACGTCCCCTGCAGGATGCCCTGCGTGCCGATGTAGATCCAGGAGCCCGCGGTCATCTGGCCGTACATGGTCAGCCCCAGCTCCTCCAGACGGCGGAACTCCGGCCAGGTCGCCCAGTCGCCGACGAGGTTCGAGTTGGCGATGAGCACGCGCGGCGCCCACTCGTGGGTGCGGAACACGCCCACCGGCTTGCCGGACTGGACGAGTAGCGTCTCATCCGGCTCCAGCTCGTCGAGCGTGCGGACGATCGCCTCGTATGCCTCCCAACTGCGCGCCGCCTTGCCCGTCCCGCCGTAGACCACGAGGTCTTCGGGGTGCTCGGCGACCTCGGGATCGAGGTTGTTCATGAGCATGCGCTTGGCCGCTTCCGCGCCCCAGCTCTTGGCGGTGCGCTCGGCACCGCGGGCCGCGCGCACCGTGCGCGCTGCGTTCTCCTCAGTCATGCATGTGCTCCTTTGCGACACGGGCGATGGCACCCGACTGGACGAGGTCGGTCACGGCTTCCATCTCGGGCGAGAGGTGGCGGTCAGGGCCGGGGCCTGCGGCGACCGTGCGGACGAGGTCGCGCACGGCTCCGGTCGCCGGCCCCGCCTCGAGCGGCGCGCGGAGATCCAGCGCGCGGGCGGCGGTGAGGATCTCGATCGCGAGGACGCGGGAGAGACCGTCGATCGCCCGACGCAGCTTCCGTGCTGCGGCCCAGCCCATCGAGACGTGGTCCTCCTGCATCGCCGAGGACGGGATGGAGTCCACCGAGGCGGGAACCGCGAGACGCTTGAGCTCGGAGACGATGCCGGCCGCCGCGTACTGCGCGATCATCAGCCCGGAGTCGACTCCGACCTCCGCCGCGAGGAACGGCGGGAGCCCGTGGCTGCGGGCCGGGTCCAGCGCGCGGTCGGTGCGCCGCTCGGACACGGAGGCGACGTCGGCGATCGAGATCGCCAGGAAGTCGAGGACCGCGGCGACGGGCGCCCCGTGGAAGTTGCCGTTCGACTCGATGCGGCCGTCGAGGGTGATGATGGGGTTGTCGATGACGCTGGAGAGCTCGCGCTCCGCGATCATGGCAGCATGCCCGAGCGTGTCACGTGCGGCGCCGTGCACCTGCGGGGAACACCGTAGCGAGTACGCGTCCTGGACACGGCCGTCTTCCGGGCCCTTGTGGCTGGCGACCATCGGCGAGCCGGCGAGCAGGGCACGGAGGTGGCCGGCTGAGGTGGCCTGTCCCGCCTGCGGACGCAGCGCCATGAGATCGGCGGCGAACACCGCGTCCGTGCCGAGCTGCGACTCGACGGACATCGCCGCCGCCACATCGGCAGTGAGCAGCAGCATCTCCAGGTCATGGAGCGCGAGCACCAGCGTGCCGAGCATCCCGTCCGTGCCGTTGATGAGGGCGAGGCCCTCCTTCTCCACAAGCGTGAGCGGCGCGATGCCGGCGTCCGCAAGGGCATCGGCCGCCGGGACGAGTCGGCCCGTGGCGTCGCGGACCTCGCCCTCCCCCATGGCGGCGAGGGCGATGTGGGCGAGGGGCGCGAGATCCCCGGAGCACCCCAGCGACCCGTACTCGCGGACCACCGGCACGATGCCCGCGTTGAGCAGCGCGGCATACGTCTCGACGACGACGGGACGAACCCCCGTGCGCCCGGAGGCAAGCGTCTGGAGGCGCAGCACCTGGAGCCCGCGCACAACCTCCCGCTCGACCTCGGCGCCGGTGCCGGCGGCGTGCGATCGGATGAGGCTCGCCTGCAGCTGCAGGCGACGTTCCGGAGCGATGAAGGTCGTCGCCAGCGCGCCGAAGCCGGTGGACACCCCATAATGCGGGTTCGGGTCAGCGGCGAGGCCGTCGACCACACGGCGGGTCTCGGCGACCCTGTCCAGCGCGGCGGGGTCGACGACGACGGGCACATCGTGACGGACGACGCGGACGACATCCGCGGCAGACAAAGGGGCGGCGCCGACGAGGACAGGGGCAGGATCGCTCATGTCTCGATTCCACACCCGCGGGGTCGACGCGCACGCGGCTTCGTGGCAACCTTTGTCTGTGATCCCAGACAACTCGGAGACCGACGACAGCCAGGTGCCCGCCGCGGCGCAGACTCTGCGTATCCTGAGCTACCTGGCAGGCCGGCCTGCACCGGTGGCGGCCTCCGCGATCGCGCGCGAGCTGATGCTTCCGCGATCGACGGTGTACCACCTGCTGCACACGCTCGCCACCCACGGCTTCGTGCTGCACCTCCGCGAGGAACGCCGGTGGGGGCTCGGGACGTCGGCCTTCGAGCTGGCCGGAGGGTACGCCCGACAGCAGCCGTTGGCGCGGCTCGGACGGCCGCTCATCGCCGGGCTCTCCGACCAGCTCGGGGAGAGCGCGCATCTGGCGGTCATGAGCGGCGGCGATGTGCTGTACATCGTCGAAGAGCGTGCGCCCCGGCGGCCGGCACTGGTGACCGACGTGGGCGTGCGCCTCCCCGCGCACCTGACCGCGACCGGACGCGCGATGCTCGCCGCCCTCCCCCGCGAACAGATCCGGGCGCTGTACCCGGACGCGTCGGCGTTCTCCGACCGCACCGGGCGGGGCCCTCGTCGCCCCGGCGAGCTGCGCGATCTCCTCCGGGAAGTGCGCTCGCGAGGCTGGGCGACGGAGGACGGCGAGGTCGCGGAAGGTCTGCGCTCCGTGGGTGCCGTCGTGCGCGACGCGGCCGGCTGGCCGGTCGCCGCTGTGGCGGTCACCTGGGCCGACGACGACGGCACGGAGTCTTCGCTGGCGAAGGCTGTGCGCGAGACCGCAGCGACGCTCGAGGCACGCTTGGCGCGCTGAAGCGATCCTGCCGGCCGTGCGAAACAGTCGCGTTAACGCAAGAAGGCCACCCAGCATTGGGTGGCCTTCTCGACTAAAAGGAGTCCGGCGGTGTCCTACTCTCCCACAGGGTCCCCCCTGCAGTACCATCGGCGCTGTGAGGCTTAGCTTCCGGGTTCGGAATGTGACCGGGCGTTTCCCTCACGCTATGGCCGCC
>Ga0233424_10000572_pt1 | contig 44299 bp, 53 predicted proteins | sample Watercolumn_Towu_FD_181011 | JGI IMG/M metagenome (GOLD analysis project Ga0233424, IMG submission 181011) | Freshwater microbial communities from Lake Towuti, South Sulawesi, Indonesia - Watercolumn_Towuti2014_125_MG | ecosystem: Environmental > Aquatic > Freshwater > Lake | place: Indonesia...
GCCTGCCATGCGCGAAGGGGGAACGTTTCCTGCCCGCTGATCGCGTCACTACAGGGTGGAGCAAGCTTGGCAGGTTCGGCTATGCCTTAGCGTGCTTTATTTTCCGTTTTCTGAGACGACCCCTATCCGGGCTCGACATCGGCACATGCACGCTGGCTGAAGAGCGAGATCGGGCTGTCGCTGCGCCAGTTCCTGCTGTGGCGCAAGCTGCGCGCAGCGATGGACCTGCTTGCCGGCCCCTTGGACGCCACCGCCATTGCCCACGCAGCCGGCTTCGCCGATTCGTCGCACCTCTGGCGCACCTGCACCCGGGCCTTCGGCCTTCAACCCTCGCGAGCTGCGGACCGCAAAACCGTTCAAGTCAGGCCCCTGCAGTTCTCCTAGATTGGCGCCTCGACAGCGCAATGAGGAGGCATGCATGGAGCACTTGGAGGTCTGGGCCGTCACCGGCCTGATGGTCCTGCTCGGATCGTTGGAAGCCTTGGCCGGGTGCCTGAAGGGGCGCCGCCCCAAGGAAGAACTCTGGGTGGACGCCCTGAGCCTGGCCCAGTTCGCAGGGCTGATCAAGCCGGCGATCGTCTTGATGGCCGCCTACGCCGTGATGTGGGTGGCGCCTTCGTGGACGCCACTGGCCACCTGGCCCCTGCCTCTGGCCGTTGTGGTCTATGTGCTGGTCGCCGACCTGCTGCACTACGGCTATCACCGCCTGGCGCACACGTCGGCCCTGTTCTGGCAGCTGCACAAGACGCATCACACCGCCACCGCGATGAGCATCAGCGTCTCGTACCGCGAGAACTGGGTCTACTTCCTGCTGATGCCGGATCTCTGGTTGGCGGGCGTGCTGATCGCCCTGGGCGGCGCCGAGATCGTGATGATCGGGCCGCTCATCTTTGGCTTGGCCAATGTCCTGATCCACAGCGCGTTTGCCTGGGACGCCTGGCTGTTTAGCCATCCCTGGGTCGCTCCGGTGGGGCGGATCCTGGAGCGGCTCGTGCAGTTGCCGAGCACGCATCGCGCCCATCATGCGCTGGTCGATGAGCAAGGACGCCCGCCGCACGTGAATTTTGGGCAGCTGCTGATGGTCTGGGATGTGGTTTTCAGGACCGCGGCGCTGCCGCACGGCCGGTCGCCCCAGGCCTACGGCATCGACCCGTCTCAGGAGGAATCGTGGGCCAGGCAGCTGTGGATGCCAAGGGTGTTGAAGGCCGGGAATGATCGCCCGGCGAGTTAGGCGCAAATCCCAATGCGACCATACGCCTCAATGAAGACCCATGTCCTACGCCTCGTGCGCCCGCGCGTCCACCTCGCAGATGAGCTGCCATTCGGCCCCGGCAAAGCCGATCTGCTCCGCGCGATCGCCCAGCACGGCTCGATCTCGGCAGCGGCGCGTGCGCTGGGCATGGGCATGGGCATGGGCTAGCCCTGAGCTAAACTTCCTGCACCCATGTTTCGTCACTCTGGCCGCCGTCTGCCCACCATGTTCTTCGTGGTGTTGTCGCTGCTGTTTTCACAGCTGGCGCTGGCGAATTACGTCTGCCCGGAGCAGCGGAACGTCGCCGCGATGGTCGAGATGATGGTTTCGGGCATGCCCTGCGAGGGCATGGACATGGAACAGCCCGTGCTTTGCGCGGAGCATTCGGCCAGCGCCCCACAGTCGTTCGAAACCGGCAAGGTCCCCACACCTTCGGTGCCGATGCTCGTGCAGGTGCTGGTGCTCCCTCTGGAGCTCGAAGCTGCCGCAGCCCAGGTCGTCCCGCCCTTGGCGACGCCTGAGGCGCAACCCCCCCCGGACCCGCTCTTCCTCTCCACGCTCAGACTCCGAGTCTGACCCACTCCGTCCACTGATTGGCGCCGGTGCGGTACGTCCGCATTGCGGCAAGGCCACTGCTCGTCCACGGAGTTTTCATGTTCAAACGACACGTTCTGCGAGCAGCCGCGATGGCTGCCGCTTTGCTGCCCGCCCACTCTTGGGCGACCCCCCTCACGTTCGCCCAGGCGCTCGACCTGGCCGTCCAACGTTCTGAGGCCGCCCGCTCCGCCCGCGCCGGTGCCAGCAGTGCTGTAGAAGCTGCCCGGGCTGCTGGACAACTGCCTGACCCGATCCTTCGCGCCGGCGTGGACAACCTGCCCATCTCCGGTGTCGACCGCCTCAGCACGCGCGACTCGATGACGATGAAGCGCATCGGGATCGGGCAGGAGTGGCTCTCGGCCGAGAAACGTGCCGCCCGCCAAGCAGCTGCCGAGGCCATGGTCGGGCGTGAGGCAGCGTCCGTGCAAACGACCGCGGCCGAGGTCCGCCTGCAGACCGGCCTGGCCTACCTCGACGCCTATTTCGCCGGCGAGGCGCTCAAATTCACGACCCGATCCGAGCACCATGCGCGCGAGGAGCTTGAGGCTGCTCGCGCCCGTCTGTCGTCAGCGTCCGGGAGCAGCCAGGAGGTACTCGGGCTGGCCAGCGCACTCGGCGTCGCAGAAGACGAATCGGCCGAAGTTCGCCAGCAAGGGGATGCCGCCCGGGCAGCCTTGGAGCGCTGGGTTGGCACGCCGGTCGACGATCTGGCGATTCCGACGAGCCTCTCCGCCCCACAGGAGCAAGGCTACACGGCTAGCCATCCGACCGTCATCGCGGCTCAACGCGAGGTCGAACTGGCCCGCAAAGAGGCGGACCTGGCGAGGACGAACCGTACGCCGAACTGGTCATGGGAACTTAGCTATGGGCAACGAGCCGGCTATCCCGACATGCTTTCCGTCGGTGTCAGCATTCCCTTGACGATTGCCCCCGCCCAGCGCCAAGACCGAGAGGTTGCCTCGAAGCTCGCTCTTGCCGAGAAGGCCGAGGCCATGCTGGCCGAGGCCATGCGGATGGCCACGGGCGAGTATCGAGCGCTTGCCAGCGACGTCAAGCGTTTGGCCGAGCGGGTCGAGCGGTACCGCGCCTCCGTGCTGGTTCCCACGCGGCAGCGCACGGCCGCGGCATTGGCCAGCTACAGCTCCAACCAAGTCCCGCTGATGACGCTCTTCGAAGCCCGTCATGCCGAAGTCGAAGCGCAGCGCAAGCTGCTCAGCCTGCAGCGCGACCTTGCAAAGGCACAGGCGCAGCTGGTCTTGAAGCCTGTTCAGCAGGAAGGAAGGATCCAATGAAGCGCGCGACCCTCACTGCATCAATGCTCGCTGCCGGTGTACTGCTGGCGACCGGTGGCTTCTACGCAGGCCGCTCCACCAGCCATTCCGGGCCGACGGTAAGCGCCGCGGCGCCGAACTCCGCGGCCTCGGCCGGCGAGCGCAAAGCCTTGTACTGGCATGACCCCATGGTGCCAGGGCCCCGCTTTGACAGACCAGGCAAGTCGCCCTTCATGGACATGCAACTGGTTCCGGTCTATGCCGACGAGGCCGGCGACTCTGGCGTCAAAGTCAGCTCTCTGGTGCAGCAGAACCTGGGCCTGCGCACCGCGGTCGTGAAGAGAGCCGACCTGTCATCGTCCTTCGAGGCCGTTGGCATGGTGCAGTTCGACGAACGGCTCACCGCTGCCGTGCAGACCCGCGTCGCTGGCTATGTCGAACGACTGACCGTCCGTGCGTCGATGGAGCAGGTTCGCAAGGGCCAAGCGCTCGCCACTATCTTCGCCCCGGAATGGCTGGCGCCCCAGAACGAGCTGCTGGCCCTGAAGCGCGCTGGCGCCGCTCCGGAGTTGGTGGTGGCGGCCCGCGAGCGCATGCGCGCGCTGTCCATCCCCGAGTCGCTCATTCGGCAAAGCGAGGAAACCGGCATTGCGCAGGCGCGGTTTACCCTCAGCGCGCCGGTCAGCGGCGTGGTTGCGGAGTTGGGTGTCCGCGAAGGCGTTGCCGTCTCGCCGGGGATGACGCTGTTCCGCATTTCCGGCCTGGAGAAGGTGTGGGCCGTTGCCGAAGTCCCGGAGGCCCAGGCGGTTCGCCTCGTGCGCGGCCGGAAGGTGATGGCAGCTCTGCAAGCCGACCCCACGCAGACGTTCGGCGGGGAATTGAAGGAAATCCTCCCCCAGGTCAGCGCGAGCACGCGCACCTTGCAGGCCCGCTTCGAAGTCGACAACAAGGCCGGTAGGCTGACACCCGGGATGCTGCTGCGCCTGCAGGTGGCCGGAACAACCGCATCTCGCCTCGTCGTGCCGGCGGAAGCGGTCATTCGCACCGGAACCCGGGCCGTGGCCATCGTGCGCCGGGAAGGCAGTGCCTTCGAGCCGCGGGAGCTCAAGCTTGGCGCCGAGCTCGGTGAGCAGATCGAGGTGCTTGAGGGACTGAGGGACGGCGATGAGGTTGTAACAAGCGGCCAGTTTCTCCTCGACTCCGAGGCGCGCTTGAAGTCGGTCCTCGGTGCCATGTCCGCCGCCCTTCCTGCATCGGCGTCTGCATCGGATGCAGCAGCCCCTTCCTACCGGGCAGAGGGCAAGGTCGAGAGCATCGATGCCGACAGCATCACCATCTCGCACGGCCCCGTGCCCGCGCTGAAGTGGCCCGGCATGACCATGGGTTTCGGAAAGACCACGCCGACGGCATTCGCCAACCTGAAGCCGGGCGACAGGGTCAGCTTCGAGTTCCGCCAGGGCGGACCGATGGACTGGGAGCTTGTCACGGTGCGCAAGACGGGAGACACCCAATGATTGCCGCGCTCATTCGCTGGTCGGTCTCCAACCGGTTCCTCGTCCTCATCGCAACGGTCTTCCTGACCGCGGCAGGCCTGTGGGCGCTCGTCCGAACCCCCGTGGACGCGCTGCCGGACCTCTCGGACACCCAGGTCATCGTGCGCACCACCTACCCCGGCAAGCCGCCGCAGGTCGTCGAGGACCTGGTCACCTACCCGCTGACGACGACGATGCTCAGCGTGCCGGGTGCCAAGACGGTCCGCGGCTACAGCTTCTTCGGCGACTCCTTTGTCTATATCCTCTTCGACGATAAGACGGACCCGTACTGGGCGCGGTCGCGCGTCGTCGAGTACCTGAACCAGGTGCAGAGCCGGCTGCCGGCCGGCGCGACCGCAGCACTAGGCCCCGACGCCACCGGCGTAGGCTGGGTTTACGAGTACGCGCTGGTCGACCGCACCGGAAAAAACGACCTGGGCCAGTTGCGGGCCTTGAACGACTGGTTCCTGAAGTTCGAGCTGAAGACCGTTCCTGACGTCGCCGAGGTCGCGAGTGTGGGCGGCATGGTCAGGCAGTACCAGGTGGTCCTCGACCCGGACAGGATGGGCGCGCTCGGTATCACCCAGCGGATGGTCATCGACGCGTTGACGAACGCCAACCAGGCTTCCGGCGGTTCGGTCGTGGAGATGGCTGAGACCGAATACATGGTGCGCTCCCGGGGGTTCCTGCAGTCGTTGGACGACTTTCGCAACATCCCGCTTGCGGTGACGGGGTCGACCCCGGTGATGCTGCGGGATGTCGCCTTCGTCCAGATAGGACCGGAGATGCGCCGTGGCATTGCCGAACTGGACGGCGAAGGCGAGGTCGCCGGCGGTGTGGTCGTGATGCGTTCGGGCAAGAACGCTCGCACGACGATCGCGGCGGTCAAGGCCAGGCTTGCCGCGTTGAAGCCCGGCCTGCCGCTCGGCGTGGAAGTCGTGGAGACCTACGACCGCTCCAAGCTCATCGACCGTGCGGTGGACAACCTGAGCGAGAAGCTCATCGAAGAGTTCATTGTCGTGGCGCTGGTTTGCGCGGTGTTCCTCTTCCATCTGCGCTCGGCCCTGGTCGCCGTAGTCACGCTGCCGGTCGGCGTGCTGATCGCCTTCATCGTCATGCACTGGCAGGGCATCAGTGCCAACATCCTCAGCCTGGGCGGCGTTGCGATCGCATTGGGGGCAATGGTCGACGCGAGCGTCGTCCTGGTCGAAGCGGCCCACAAGCACCTTGAGCATTTCGAGGAAAAGCATGGGCGCCAAGCCACCATCGCGGAGCGATGGGAGCTCATCACCAGTGCGGCCGTTGAGGTCGGCCCCGCGCTCTTCTTCTCGCTGTTGGTCATCACGTTGTCCTTCCTGCCGGTGTTCACGCTGGAGGCCCAGGAAGGGCGGCTGTTCGCGCCGCTGGCATTCACCAAGACCTACGCGATGGCTGCGGCCGCAGGCCTGTCGGTGACGCTGGTGCCGGTGCTGATGGGCTATCTGATCCGCGGACGGATTCCCAAGGAGAGCTCCAACCCGTTGAACCGGTTTCTCATCGCCGTCTACCGGCCTGCGCTGGAGGCTGTGCTGCGCTTTCCCAAGGCCACTCTTGTCGTGGCAACGCTCGTCCTTGCCCTGACGGCGATTCCCGTCATGCGCCTGGGGGGCGAATTCATGCCGCCGCTGGACGAAGGGGACTTGCTGTACATGCCTTCGGCCTTGCCGGGACTTTCGGTATCCAAGGCGGCCGAGCTGCTTCAGCAGACCGACCGGCTGATCAAGACCGTGCCGGAGGTCGAGCGGGTCTTCGGCAAGGCCGGTCGTGCCGATACAGCGACAGACCCAGCCCCGCTGGAGATGTTCGAGACGACCATCCAGTTCAAGCCCCGCGACCAATGGCGCGCCGGGATGTCGCCGAGCAAGCTTGTCGAGGAACTGGACCGTGTCGTGAAGGTGCCTGGGCTGTCCAACGTCTGGGTGCCGCCCATTCGCAACCGCCTCGACATGCTGGCCACAGGTATCAAGAGCCCGGTCGGCATCAAGGTCGCCGGTGCTGATCTGGCCGCCATCGACAGGCTGACCACCCAGATCGAGTCGGTGGTGAAGAGCGTGCCGGGCGTGTCGTCCGCGCTGGCGGAGCGCCTCACCGGCGGCCGATACGTCGATGTGGATGTGGACCGTGCCGCGGCGGCCCGCTATGGCCTTTCGGTGGCTGACGTCCAGGCGCTGGTGTCGACAGCCATCGGCGGCGAGAACGTGGGAGAGGTTGTCGCGGGCCGGGAACGCTTCCCCATCAACGTCCGCTATCCGCGGGAGATTCGCGACTCGCTCGAGCGCCTGCGGCAGCTGCCCTTCGTGACCGAGAAAGGGGCCACCGTTCTGCTGCAGGACGTGGCGCGGGTCTCCATTGCCGAAGGGCCGCCGATGCTGCGCAGCGAGAACGCGCGCCTCTCCGGCTGGGTGTATGTGGACGTCCGCGGGCGCGACCTGCGTTCGGTGGTGCATGACATGCAGGCTGTCGTGGCCAAGCAGCTGGAGATGCCGCCTGGCTACGCCGTATCCTGGTCGGGGCAGTTTGAGTATCTGGAGCGCGCGACGGCACGCCTCAAGGTCGTTGTACCGGCAACGCTCGCAGTCATCTTCGTGCTGCTGTACCTGCTCTTCAGGTCGGCTGGCGATGCACTGCTGGTAATGGCCGCGGTGCCTTTCTCACTGGTGGGAGGCTTCTGGCTTATCTGGGCCTTGGGGCATGCCATCTCGGTCGCAAGCGCGGTCGGATTCATCGCGCTTGCCGGTGTGGCCGCCGAGTTCGGGGTAGTCATGCTGGTCTACCTGAAGCATGCACACGACCAGCGCCTATCCGCAGGTCAACCCGACAGCGAGGCAACCTTGCTCGCGGCAATCCGTGAGGGTGCGGTGCTGCGCGTCCGGCCGAAGGCCATGACCGTCGCCGTCGTGATGGCCGGCTTGCTGCCCATCCTTCTGGGCCACGGCACGGGCTCCGAAGTCATGACCCGCATTGCCGCTCCGATGGTAGGTGGCATGGTCACCGCGCCCCTGCTGAGCATGCTTGTCATTCCGGCGGCCTGGTACTTGCTGCATCGCAGGCGTCTTGCAGCTTCTCGACTTCCAGGCGAGCCGGCCGTTGGGCCGATCACCAATCCAAGCAAGCCCTGAAGGAGTTATCCATGAAGACAATCAAGTTCTCTGCTCTCACGCTGCTGGCCTTCGCTGCCGCGCACGCTGCCGCGCAAGGCAACATGTCCGGCATGGCCATGCCTGCCAAAGCAGCTGCTTCGGCAGCTGCAATGCCCCTGGTCCCAGGCGAGGTTCGCAAGGTCGACCTCGCGAAGGGCCTCGTTGTCCTGCGCCACGGCGACATTCCCAATCTCGCCATGCCGCCGATGACGATGGGCTTTGATGTGGTGGACAAGAAGATGCTCGACGGCTTGAAGGTTGGCGACAAGGTCCAGTTCCAGGCCGAGATGGTGAAGGGCAAGGCCACGGTGACGGAGCTCAAGCGGCAGTAGACCTGAGCCATGGACCTGTGAGCGCCAGGGCCATGGGCGGCAATCCCATCAGGCGACGCGTCGAGCAGGGGTGCCTTCGGCCACTGTCGCCGCACAACAGCCAGCCGCCTCCTGGGCGTTGCGCATCAGACCCTCCAGGATCCCGCAGTCTTTTGCTTCGCGGGACCGTCCGCACTGCCCGCGCAGTTGCTTGAGGTCGAGCTCCAACGCCTTCAGCTCTTTGATGCGGTGAGCAACCTGCTCGATGTGCGCGTCAAGGAGTTCGTTCACCGCGCCGCATTCTTCGTCTGGCGAGTCCTTGAAGCGCAGCAGCGCACGGATCTCGTCGAGCTTCATATCCAGCGAGCGGCAATGCCGAATGAATGCAAGGCGATCCAGATGCTCGGTCGTGTAGGCCCGGTAGTTGCCTGAGGTGCGCGCAGGAATCGGCAACACCCCCTCCCGCTCGTAGAAGCGGATGGTTTCCACATTCGTACCAGTGGCCAGGGCCAGGGCGCCGATCTTCATGCTCAATTCCTTTGCGACCATCCGCGCAACTCTACACTTGCTACATGGTTTGTTGGCGGTAAGGCCACATTTGCGCAGTCCTCGCACGCGCCTAAGCACAAGAGATGAGGGTGGATCCGGCTTCAGGCTGGCCAGGATATCCAGCCTGAGGCTGAACTCAGAAGGATCAAGCTTCCAAAGACGATCCGATACCAGCCGAATGGGCTGAAGTCGTGTGTCGAGACGTACCGGATCAGCCAGCGGATGCAGGCAAGCGCGCTGAAGAAGGCCACCACGGTGCCGGTGACAAACAGGGATGCATCGTCGGCCCGAAGCGCATCACGGTACTGCCACATCGAGTACCCGGCTGCCGCGAAAAGGGTTGGAATGCCCAGATAGAAGCTGAACTCCGTGGCCACCTGCCTCGGCAGCCCGAGGAGCATCGAGCCGATGATGGTGGCGCCGGAGCGGCTTGTCCCCGGAATCAAGGCTGCACATTGCACAAGCCCGATGCGCAGTGCGTCTGTCGGGGTGAGATCGTCGACCGTGCGGACGCCGCTGCGCGGCGAGCTGCCGGGCCCACGCAGGCGCTGTGCGCGTTCGACAAGCAGGATGACCACACCGCCGACCACGAAGGCGATGGACACCGCCGTGGGGTTGAACAGGTGGCGCTTGATGAGCGAACCGAGCAACAGGCCCAGGATGGCGGCCGGCACGAAGGCGACCAGCACATTGAGCGCGAACTGGCGGCGTGCGGGGTCGGAGCTCAGCCCCAGGGCGGTGGCCATCAACCGCGCCCGGTAGTGCCAAATGACGGCCAACATGGCGCCCGCCTGGATCGTGATCTCGAACACCTGCACGCCATGGTGGTCAAAACGCAGCAGCGAGGAGGCCAGGACCAGATGGCCTGTCGAAGAGATCGGCAGGAATTCGGTCAGCCCTTCCACCATGCCCAGCAGGGCCGCCTTTGCCAACAACAGCAAGTTCAAGTTCGTCTCCATGGATTTCAGGGGATCTCGACCAGCGCCAGCCCGCGAGGTGTGAGCGGGGGCTGGGAATGATCGACACACACGATGCGAGCACCGCGCAAGGTGGCAGGGCGCACCCCGAAGGTCGCGACGAAGGTGCGGGTCAGGTGTGCGCTGTCGGCGAAACTCGCCAGGTGCGCCGCCTCGGTGAGAGAGGCGCCGTCGGAGAGCGTGCGCACGGCACGTTGCAGGCGCAGCCAACGCACGTAGGTCCGAAACGTCAGGCCCGACACCTGGGAAAACCAATGCATGAAGCGGGAGGACGAAAGCCCCACCGCTGTGGCCGCGTCCTCGACGCGTACCCGACCGTCGAGCATCGACTCAAGCCAGCGCAGGACCGCTGCCCAGCGGGGATCCTCTGCGGGAGGGGTCGAGCAAACCGGGTCGGACGAGACCCGATGACCTTGCTGCCACCGGTCCAACTCGTCTTCCAGAAGGTCGGCATGCAAGGTGGTCAGGGCCGCCACCGAGGTTCGACTCCATGAAGGTACTCGCGCCAGCATGGTCGGATCGAGGAACACCATGCGCACGGGCTGGGATGCCACGAGGCGATGCGCAATGCCGGCAGGCAGGAAATGGCCCGGCGTGTCGAGTACGCCCCACGCACCTTCCAGCGTCAAGGTCCCGCGCGAGCACCACGCCAGCTGTGCCGCCTGGTGCCGATGCTGCCGGCCGGGCTCGACCGGGCCGACATAGACCGCCCAGCCGTGGCCAAGGGTCAGCCATGGCTGCGCGCTCGTCTCGAATTCAACCATTCGCTTCGCCTGCTGCCTTGCGCCCGAACAGCTCGTGAACCACGATCAGGACTGCGCCGACGGTGATGCCGATATCAGCGATGTTGAATGCCGGCCAGTGAAGAGCCCCCCAGTGGACGTCGATCCAGTCCACCACAGCGCCGTGCACGATCCGGTCAAACATATTGGCCAAGGCCCCGCCCAGGATCAGGCCGAAGCCCAGGCGCTCCCTCAGGGAGGTGACGGGCCGGCGGATCATGAAGATCAGGAGGGCAGACGCCACCAGGGCGACCGCGATGAAGAAGAAGCGTTGCCAGCCACCCGCGTCGTGCAGGAAACTGAAGGCAGCCCCACGGTTCAGCACATGCACGATGTTCAGAACCGGCCCCCACTCGTGACGGGCTCCGTACTCGACCCAGGCGACGATGGACGCCTTGGTGGCCACATCGCCGGCCAGCACCAGGCCCGCAAGCAGGAAGCCCCGGCGGATGCCGCGCTCAGTTGGCACGGCTTTTATCGCTCGGCGTCGTGCCGCCCAGCAGTCGCAGCCCATTGAAGACGACGGCTAGGCTCGCTCCCATGTCGGCGAGGATGGCCAGCCACAGGCTCGCGTGGCCCATGAAGGCCAGCACCATGAAGACCACCTTGGTGGCGATCGCAAAGGCGATGTTGGTCTTGAGCACGCTGCCCACGCGGCGCGACAACGTGATGAACTCCGGCAGCTTGCGCAAGTCGTCCTGCATCAAGGCCACATCGGCCGTCTCGATCGCCGTGTCGGTGCCAGCGGCCCCCATCGCGAAGCCGATGTTCGACTTCGCGAGCGCCGGCGCATCGTTGACACCGTCACCCACCATGCCAACCGGCCCCTGCGACGCGAGCTTCTCGATCGCCTCCAGCTTGTCCTGCGGCAGCAGGTCGCCGCGTGCGTCCGTGATGCCGACCTGGGCCGCCACGGCTGCGGCCGTCTTGCCGTTGTCGCCGGTGAGCATCACCGGCTCCACGCCGAGCCGCTTGAGCTCGGCCACGGCCTGCTTGCTGCTGTCGCGCACCGTGTCGGCCACGGCCAGGACGGCCAGGGCCTGCTGGTCGGTCGCGAGCACCACGGCCGTCTTGGCCTGGGCTTCGAACTGCTCCAGCAGCGCCCGTACCGGCTCCGACGCCACGCCCAACTCCGTGGCCAACCGATGGTTGCCGATGTAGTAGGTCTGCCCGTCGATGTCGCCCCTGACGCCACGGCCGGCCAGGGCTTCGAAGCGCTGGACGGTGGCATGCGGCTGGTTGCCGTAGCCATTGACGATGGCGGTGGCCACCGGGTGTTCAGACAACGCGTCGAGGCTCGCGGCAAGGCGCAGGACCTCGGCCTGCGACAGCGAACCCTGCGGCACCGTGTCGGTCAGCGCAGGGCGGCCGTGGGTCAGCGTGCCGGTCTTGTCCAACGCGACGGCCCGCAGCAGGCGTCCCTGTTCCAGGTACAGGCCGCCCTTGATGAGGATGCCCCGGCGTGCTGCGGCAGCCAGGCCGCTGACGACCGTCACGGGCGTCGAGATCACCAGGGCGCAGGGGCAGGCGATGACCAGCATCACCAGTGCCTTGTAGGTCCAATCGAACCAGGCGGCGCCGAAGAACAGCGGCGGGATCACCGCGATGGCGATCGCCAGCGCGAAGACGATCGGCGTGTAGACGCTGGCGAAGCGATCGACGAAACGCTGCGTCGGCGCCCGCTGTCCCTGGGCTTCCTGCACCGAACGGGCGATGCGGTCCAGGGTCGTCTCGCCCCTGCGAGAACGGACCTCGAATTCCAGCGTGCCGCGTTCGTTGATCGTGCCGGCGAACACGGTGTCGCCCGGGTTCTTCTCCACCGGCATGCTCTCGCCGGTGATCGGTGCCTGGTTGACCGCGGAAGCCCCAGAAACCACGACACCATCCAGAGCGATGCGCTCGCCGGGCCGCACGCGAACCAACGCGCTGAGCGGCACCGTCTCCGCCTTGACCTCTTCCCAGCGGCCGTCGGCTTGTTTGACGAGGGCCGTCTCGGGCGCCAAGTCCATCAGCTTGCGGATCGCGTTGCGAGCCCGGTCCAGGCTCAGCGCCTCGATCATCTCCGCGATGCCGAACAGCCAGATCACCACCGCGGCCTCCGGCCACTGGCCGATCAGGGCGGCGCCGATGACGGCGATCGTCATCAGCAAATTCATGTTCAGCGACAGCGTGCGCAGCGCGATCCAGCCCTTCTTGAGCGTCTCGACGCCGCCCAGCGCGATGGCCGCCAGCGATGCCACCACGACGGGCCAGGACGACTCGCCCATTCCGGAGAACGCCATGACTTCGGCCCCGATCGCGAGCAGGCCGGCGCCGGCCATCCGCAGCCATTGGGCTTTCGAAATCCCCGTGCCGAAGTCCCTGGTGACGGCCGGCGCCGGGCGACTGAGGTCCTGCAGGACAGGCGCCATACCCAGCCGCTCGATCGCCGCCGTGATCGGCGCCTCGTCCGGCAGCGAATGGCTGACAGCCAGCCGGCGGCTCATCAGGTCGAACTGCAGGCCGTTGATCCCGGGCATGCCCTCCAAGGCCTTGCGCAAGAGCGACTCCTCGGTCGGGCAGTCCATCTTCTCGATCAGGTAGACCGCCTGGCCCTTGGCACGGGGCCCTGCCTCGTGCTCGACGTTAGCCTTCATGCCGATTTCGCCCAGCGCTTCGAGCACAGGCGCGGGATCACGAAGGCGGTGCTGGACGGCCAGACGGCGGTTGATCAAGTCGAAATCCAGCCCATCGATCTCCTTGACCTTGCTCAGGCGCTTGCGGATCAGCGCCTCCTCGGTCGGGCAGTCCATGTTCGTGATCAGGAACTTCGTGGTGTTGCCGCTCGCGGCCGGCGCCGGCGCCAGCGACACTGCCGGCTTGCCACAGGGGCCACAGTCCGACCCCGCGTTGTTGGGTGACGGCGCCGGCTCTGCGGTATCGGCGCCCAGTCGGGCCTGCATGCCGATCGCCTGCAGGTGCTCCAGGAGCGGAGCTGGCGACGGCAGGGTGTGAACGACGGACAAGCGGCGCGCTGGCGCATCGAACGCCAGCGACGAGACGCCATTCAGGGGCTCCAGTCGGGCGCGGATGGCCGCGACCTCGTTGCGGCAATCCATATTGGGAATCGTGAAGACGTCGGTCGTCACTGCGCTCGTGCTGCCGCACCCGGAGGAACAGGCGCCTCCGCAGGCGTTCCCACTCGCAGGATCAGGCTCCGCATCAACGGTGGCCGGCATCCCAATCCCGGCCAGAGCCTGCAGCAGCGGCTGCGGCGTTGCCAGGGCATGCACGACCGTCAGGCGGCGCTGCGCAAGGTCGAACGACAGGGACTCGACTTCTTGAACCCCGGCCAGCAATTTGCGGATCGCCGCCTCCTCGTTGCGGCAGTCCATAGTGGGGATCCGAAAAACGGTCGTTGTGCGACGGGGGTTGCCGGTGCCGTCGCCTGCCCCTGTCGAAATTGCCTGATCGATCATCGTTGTTTGCCCTTCAGTACCTACCCTGAGATTGCACACCCTGAAGTCGGTACAGAGTCAAGCAGGTTCGGGAGAGGCCTTTTTCTCGGCCTCGGTGGCTTCGGCGAGGATCTCGCGGCCGCCATTGGCGGCGATCACCGCCACAACCACGCCAAGAATCAGGTCAGGCAGGTTGGACCCCCACCACATCACCAACGCTCCAGAGAGAACGATCGCGAGATTAACGATCGAGTCGTTGCTGGTGAAGATGGCCGAGGCTTTGAAGTTGACGTCCTCACCGCGATGGCGCTTCAACAGACGCAGGCAGACGATGTTGAGCGCAGCATTCAGCGCAGCCATCGCCATCATGGCCGGGCCGACGGGCGGCTCGCCCCCCAAGAACCGCCGCAGCACCTCGACCAGCAGCAGCACGGCCAATCCGATCAGCAGCCAGCCGGAGATTCGGGCGGCCCAGACCTTGATTGCGGGAGAGCGGCCGACCGCATAGAGGCTCACGCCGTACACGGATGCATCGGCCAAGTTGTCCAGCGCCGCGCCGATCACAGCGGTCGACGAGGCCCACGCCCCAACGCCTGCGCCGGCCAGTGATTGGCCGAGGTTGATCAGCAGGACCAGCATCAAGATGCGGCGGTCGGCCGCCTGGCTGGCGTCGAGCGCGCGGCTTTCGTCGTCGGCGCAGTTGTCGGACATGGGCGTTCCTTCCTATCCGGTACGGCACCGCCACCTGGCGGTCCCTGGCAGCCTCCATTGCAAACCCTGTACTGGGTAGAGAGTCAAGTATCCAAGGCTGACAGCTTGTTTGTTCAAGCGCTCCCCGGAACCCTTGGCAACACTGCCTGTGTCGACATCTTCCCGAACTGCCACCGGGGAACGGGACTTTCACCACACATTCTTCGGAGTTGCCATGAGCTGGCGCGTCCTTGCATTCACGGTCTTTTTCCTGGTCGCAGCGTCTCCCACAAACGCGAGGGCGCAGGCCGAGTTGCCGAACCAGTGGCTCAATGAGCAGATGCGCGCGGCCAAGCTGGGGCGCAACCCGCCCCGTTGCGCATCCGGCTTGGCCATTGATGCGACGGCCGGCAACCTACCCGCCGTAGAGCGCGCCGGCGATGGCGCGCGGCAAACGCAGCCCAAGGAGGCACCGCGACCCGCTGCGAGTGCAGCCAGCAGCGGCTTCGCGACGAAGGAGTAGTAGCTTCGAGCTCACAGCGCTTTCTTACCCGTGCTCAGGGCCGTGAGCGAGCTGAAGCAGCAGGTTTGTTCAAGTGCGCTTGGGCGCCTTTGGCCACACTGCCTGTGTCGATCTTGAGGAGTTGCGAATGCTTGTTGGTTCCCTTGCTCGGTTTGGTGCCTATCCGGCGGTCATGGGTTTGGTGATCCTGGGCGTGTGGGTAGCGCCATCGCGTGACATCCCGCTGGCTTGGCTCACCGCTCTCGTTGCCGTTGGGCTGACGGCTGTGGCGCTGCTTGAGCGCTGGTGTCCCTTCGATGCCCGGTGGCAGATGCGGGACCAGGACTTCCCTGCCGACGTCGTTCATGCGGTTGTCAATCTGGCGGTGATGCATGCCGCGGCGCTGGGCTTTGTCCTGCTGCGCCACTGGGCCGGCTGGCCGGGCCTGTGGTGGCCCCGCGACTGGCCCTATCTCGCACAGGTACTCCTTGCTGGCCTGCCGCTGGATCTGTCGCTCTATGCCATGCACCGCCTGAGTCACCGTTACGGTTTCCTGTGGCGAATGCACAGCATCCACCACTCGTCGCGACGGCTTTACTGGCTCAATGGCGAGCGCCGGCATCCGGCTCACGCGGCGCTGATGGCCGCTCCGGGGCTGGCGGTGCTTGGTGTGCTGGGGGCCCCCGCCGACGTGGTGGGCGGTTGGTTCGCCATCCTCGCCGTACAGCTGGCATTCCAGCACGCGAACATCGATTACCGGCTGGGCCCGCTGCGCTATCTGCTCGGTGTCGCCGAAGTCCACCGCTGGCACCACCGCGAGCGCTTCGAGGACGCCCAGGTGAACTTCGGCGAGTTCTGGATGGTGTGGGACCACTGTTTCGGCACCTTTTACTCACCGCGCTCGACGCTTGGACCCGTTGGCATCGAGGGCGATCCCGTGCCCCATCGATATAGAGAACAACTGGTCTACCCATTTCGGACTGACCCCTGATCAGCCTGCGCCTGCCGCCCTGGGCGAACCCGGGTGACGCTTGACTCTGTAGCTACTTCATGCCCAAGAATTCCAGCTGACCTCCACTCCCAGCGTTCACCATGGACCGCCGCCAGTTCTCCAAGATCACCGCCGTCTCGTTTGCCACCGCCCCTGCGCTTGTCGCCGCTCAGGATCGCCCGGTTGAAGGTCGGCATTACGCTGCCTTGTCGTCACGCCAGCCCACTCTTGATCCGAAGCAGGTCGAGGTGTTGGAATTCTTTGCCTACAGCTGCGAGCACTGCAATGCGTTCGAACCCACGATCGACGCATGGCAGAAGAAGTTGCCGGCCGACGTGCGGTTCCGACGCATCCCGGTCGCGTTCCGGGACGGTCCGATGGTGGTGCAACAGAAGCTGTTCTTCGCGATCGAAGCACTCGGCCTGGTGGAGCGACTGCACCGCAAGGTGTTTATCGCCATCCATACCGATCGTCTGCGCCTTGACAAGCCCGACGATGTGGCGGGCTTTGCAACCAAGAACGGAATCGACCCAGCCAGCCTGTTGAGTGCCTTGAATTCGTTCTCGGTTGCCGCCAAAGCGAAGCAGGCCAGCGCGTTGGCGACCGGGTACAAGTTCCAGGGAACGCCATCGATCGGAGTCGATGGTCGATGGCTGACCTCCGGCTCGATGGCCGGTTCAAATGAAAAATCGTTGACAGTCGCCGAATACCTCATCGGTCTGGCGAAGCAGCGCTCCTGAAGCCCGTTTCCGGCGGTGGGCCGATCAACCTCAAGGCGGGCCGCCAGGAGCCACCAGCTGATCGCCCCCGCGCAACGGTGAACAATGGGGCTACCGCATTCTGCTCGGACGCTTGAACTGAAAGCCTTGCATGCCGTCATTCAGCCAATCAATTCGCCCATACGTTGACGCGGAACTTCGCCAGGTCTGGCGTGCGCTTCGCCATGGGGCGCGTGGCAGCAGCTTCCGGCACCTGGACCGGGCCCACGTTCTTGGCCAGGCATCGACTTACCCCCACGTCCGCGTGCATCTGCACATGCTGGCCTGGGGGGGGCTCATGTCCTTAGCCTTGATCCACGTCACACGAACCGGATGAGGTCCAGCTCAGCTTATGAGCAGCGCTGACAGCCGCATGACGAGCATCGTCTTCGCCGTGGATGTAGATGCTGGTAGTGGCGATCGTTGCGTGCCCCAGCGTGTCTCTCACATGGTGCAGGTCAATGCTGTTGGCCAGGCTGCTGCCGGCGGTGTGGCGCAGCCAGTGGGAAGAAGCCGCTCTCAGCTTCTCGGCCTGTGCCTCGCCGCGCCCTTGTTGCTGCCAATGGCTGGCTGCCTGATCGAAGATTTCTTTGACGATGCCGTGGATCGCACTGCGGGTCATCGGCTCGGGCCAGGCCGGCGCCGGATGCTTGGAACGGCGCCAAGCAGCCGGGAAGAGCAGTGGAGAGGGCTCCCCTGGTGCGGGTAGATCGCCGAGTCCCAGCGTACGCCGGTAGGCCATCAGCTCGACGATCAGCTCCGCCGTGGCCGGGACCAGCCGCTCCTTGTTGCCCTTGCCGAGCACCTGGAGCCACCAGCGCTGCTCGCCGGTCTTTGCATCGGAGCGCATGAAGAAGTCGCCCATGCTATTGCCGACCACCTCGGAAATCCGCACGCCACCAAGAAAGAAGAGGCTGAACAGCCAACGGGCTCGTGCATAGACCGCATTCTGGCGGAGAGTCTCTTTGGGCAAGGCGAGAACCGTCTCGCGGACGGCCGCCCAGAGGTCGCTCTCTAGGAAGCGCGTCACGCGGGGCGGCGGCGCCTTGCGGCGCTGGCGGCTCAGCGCGAGAGGATTGCCGGCCAGGTAGCCGGCTTCGACCAGCCAAGACAGTAGTGAATTCAGGACGACCATGGACTGGCGAATGCTGGCCTCCGACAAAGGCCCGGCAAATGGCCGCCAGCCCGCATCACGGCGCGGTAGCTTGCGGCCGGGGGCCATGACCCATCGCTGCACCGGCTGGGGGTTGGCCAAGAAGCGGCGGTACAGCAGCATGTCCTCGTGAGCCAGAGACGACAGCGGTTTGCCGCGCTCTACCAAGCCCCACAAGAAGAGCCGCTCAACCTCGCGCCGGCTGTTGGCGAGGGTGTTTGGGCTGTCCGCGTAACGCGCGAGCCAGGCGAGCACGGCATCTTGATCGTTGTCAGCAGCGATCTGCGGGTGACCGGAGCGCGAGCGGTTGACCCCATCGCGACCGGTCAGCGCATCGAGCACGACGATTTCGCCTAGGGGAGGTAGGGGCGCATCGATCGCCAGAACGGCGTTTTCGACGGGCTTTGAGGTCTCCTTCATTTCAGAAAGCGGCTTTTCGATAATTTTTGACACTATAAGGATAATGTCAAATGTTCATGTTCAATAGTTGGATTTATAACGTATTACGTCGTAGTATCAACTCATGAGTACCGAAAATGAGATCCTGGCCGAGGTCGAGGCACTGAAGGCGCGCTTCAGCGACACGAAAGCCTTGTACCGCGAGGTCTGCGCGTTGCTGTTCTTTCGGTATGGGATCACGCCGACCACCAACAAGCTCTACCAGTACGTGCGCAAGGGCACGATGAGCACGCCGGCGGAGGCGCTCACCAAGTTCTGGGACGATTTGCGCTCCAAGGCACGCGTCGAAATCGAGCATCCCGACTTGCCCGAAGCCGTGAAGGCAGTAGCCGCCGAAGCGATCGCCGGCCTCTGGCGCCAGGCTTCTGACGTCGCGCGCCAGGAACTTGCCGCGGTGCGTGTTGAGCTGCAGGTCGAGGGGGACCGCCTGCAGCACGAAGCCACTACGGCATACCAGGGATTGGCCACCGCGCAGGCCGAGTTGCAACGACTACAAGACGAGCTTGCCGACGCGCAACGCGTCAACAACGAGCTGCGCATCGAGGTCGAGGCGGAGCGCCGCGCGCATGCCAGCGCGGCCGCGCGACTCCAGGAGTCCCATGCGCAACTGGACCAGGGGCGACAACAACAGCAACGCACACAGGAAACGTTCAGCGCGGATCTGGCGAAGGCGCGGCAGGCTGTCGAGGCTGCCGACGCACGGGCGGTTGCGGCCGAGAGGCGCGCGTTGATCGAGATCGATCAGGAGCGCCAGGCGCGGGCCAAGGCAGACAAACTGGTGGAGTCGTTGCGTGCGCAGTTGGCGCAGGCCGAGACCGAAGATCGGCGTCTGCGCATCGAGCACGCGCAGACGCTAGGACCGCTGCAGGCTCAGCACGCGAACGCCAAGGCCAAGCTCGAAGAACTTTCGCAGGCGAAAGTAGCGCTGGAGACTGAACTCGGCGCGTTGAGGCCTCAGCTGCAAGCCAGTCTTGAGGCGACGGCGCAGTACCGCACGCAGGCGGCCACGCTACAAGCTCTGGTTGATCGAATGGGGCCTACGGCAACAGCTCCAAAGATCTCGACTCGCAAGAAGGCCCACCCCGAGTAATGCCCGTTGCGGCGGCGCGCCGCTCACCCCAGCGCGACGTCGGCTCCACGGCAAGGCCTAAGCACAGCGCTTGTTCCTGTCCGCGCGTCAAATATAAGAAGGAAAGGTTTAATTACTTTTTCTCTTAAGTATCATTTTTGACCGTATCTCGGCACGCCCCCGATATCTCTGACTAAGCTTGCGCGCCATTCTTTGATTGTAATTTTACATAATACACATTGTGCAACGTCTGTAGAGCCTGCGATATCTACCGATTGAGCATTCACTAACTTAGCTAGCCTTTCCCGTCAATACACAAGGCCACCAATTAGGTAATCGGGAGACTTCATGCTAGGGGGTGTTTTTCCGGCTCAAGTGCCGCTGTTGTCGTCGCTGCTGGCTGACCTGGGAGGCCTGAGCGCGGCCAGGTTGGCGGCGGTTTTCGGGGTGTCGCGGTCCACCGCGCACCGCTGGATTGCCCAGGACCGGGCGCCGCGCTCGGTGGTGCTGGCGCTGTACCTGGCTGCGCCGTCCTACGGCCAGCGGGAGGCCCAGGCGCGCGTCATGCACGCGCAGGAAGGCCAGCGCCTGGCCCAGGCCCTGGCCGAGGCCACAGCGCAGCAGCTGGAGGCCGTGCGGCGCGAACTCGCGCGGGTGCTGAGCCTGGGCGACTTCGGGGCGGCTAATGCGCCCTCATTCCCATTGCCGCTTTATCCACGCCTTCACGGCGGGAAACTGGCCGATGACGGCAGCGGCCAGCACGGCCCCGGCAATGACGGTCAGGGCCTCGGTGACGATGGCCCGGGGCTTAGGCAGCATGCGAGCCCCCGCGCGGCAGTCGTTCGTTGATGGTGGTTTCGAGCCTGGTCATGCGATGTTCGATCTTGACCAGCCACACCAGCACGGCGCCGAAGATGCCGGCGCCCAGGCTTCCGAGGGCAACCACAGAGCCGGCGTCCATTACTCGCGGCCCTCGGGCAGCAGCACGGCCAGCAGGCCGGCCACGGCGGCCACGCCTTGCATGGCGGCCTCGGGCACGCCCGGGGGCACGCCGGCCAGCAGCGCGAGCGCGGACAGGCCGGCCATGGTGGACGGCTCGCGCAGGCGGGCCAGGATGGCCGCCGCGCGGCCCTTGGTGGTTTTGGTCTTGGTGGTGGTCATGTCGTCAGAATCCCCAGGTTCCCCACAGTCCCCCATAACCGCCCCCTGTGCCGGGGCCGGTTACTCCGTCTTGAAAGCTGCCGCCGCCGTCGAAGATCGACACGGGATCGCGCGGCGCCGGGTATCGGGCCGCCAGGCGGTCGGTTTCGTCGTAGCTGGCTTGAGGCGCCAGGCGCGGCAGGAACTCGCGGCCCACGGCGCTGTCTGCCGGGGGCGGCTTGCCGCTGCCCTCGGGCATGAACTGAGCGCGCAGGTAGGCCGGCGCCCCGCTCCACTTGCTGGCTTCGAACTGGCCGAAGTTGTCGATTAGCCAGCGTGCCACTTGCTCGTCCGTGCTGGTCTGGGCGGGCGTGGGCAGGCCCACGGCCTGGCCGATGGCGCCCACAGCGCCCGAGGCCACGCCGCCCACGGCCTGCACCGCTCCCGCGCCCACAGACGCGGCCACGTTGCCCACGCCCTGGCGCTTCATGTACAGCAGCAGCAGGCCGGCAGCAGCCACGCCGCCGCCGATGATGAGCACGCGATTGCTCACCACGGGAACAGCCCCTGATCGCGGGCGCCCATGCTTGGCATTTGCGGCATGTTGGGCATGGCCGGCATGTTCGGCGCGGCGCCGCTGATGGCGGGCAGCGGCGGCAGGGCCGGCAGGCTTGGCAGGCGCGGGCCTGCGGCCTGGTTTCGGTTGAGGTCCAGGGTCTGGCGGCGCTGCCAGAAGTAGAGCGCGGCCAGGGCTGCGCCTGCGGCCACGATGGCGATTGCGGGTTTGCTCATGCGAGCGTGCCTCCTGCGTTGAGATAGGCCAGGCGCAGCGCGTCCAGGCTCTTCTCGGGTTGTGCATAGCCGGCGCCGGGCATGCTGGCCCAGATGCGCCGCACCTTGTTGACGGCCTGGTCAAAGCGCCCTGCCCTCACATCGCCCAGCGCGCCCGCCTCGCGGATCAGCTCCAGCGCTGCCGCGTCCTGGCTCTCGGGGCTGAAGTCGGCCAGGCCCAGCCGCTCGGCCAGTCGATCCCAGGTGTTTTGCCTGGTGCTGCCGCCGCCCGGCAGCGGGGACACGGCCAGGAACTGATAAGCCCCTGCGGCGCTGGTCCACAGCTCGCGGCCCGCCTTGTCGCGGAACTTCACGGCTACGCGGGGGTGGTCCGCGTAGCTGTCGAACAGGCGGCCCCCGAAGAGGGTCCGGTAGCCGTTGGGGCCTGCGGTGCCCTCGGCCTTTCGGATCATCAGCAGAAAGGCGGCCTCATTGGCGGCGGCGGTGTCGGGTTCGGTCGGGGCGGTCATGGGCAGTTGTTCCTCTATCAGGTCTTGCAGGCTCCACAGCGGCGCGGCGGGCTCGGTGGTCTGCTCGGCTTCGGCCTCGCCCGTGGTTGTCACGGGGTCAGGGCTTGCGCGGCGCAGCAGCCACCAGGCGGCCAGGCCGAGGCCAGCAGCGGCCACGATCAAACGGGCCACTCTTCCCACTCAAAGTTTGCGCGGATGGTGTTTGCTGGCGCCTGGATGTAAGCAATTGCGCCCTCGCCAGGCGCGAGCATCAGCTGGCGCGGGAATTGGATGATCACTTCGGACGATGCAGCCACGAAGCCGCTTGCAACCTGTTCCGGGTTGAGCACTGCCGCGCCGGTTTTGTCCGTGTAAATCTGCGCCACGCTGGCCGTGCCGGCCTTGCGCATGTTGGTGATTCCGCTCGCTGCTGTCGGGAGGGCGTTGGTGTTCCGAGTGATGCCATAGGCATCGGCGCCGCTGGAGCCGATGCGAATTGCCTGCATGAAAAGATTGCGGCCAGACCCGGGCGGGTTGTAGATCTGTATCAACGGGCCATTGGGGCCTCCGGTCAGGCCCTGGGAGCCCCGGAAGCACACGCCTGCCGCTACCTTGTCCCGCTCGCCGTCAATCACGCGCACCGTTCCCACCAGGCGCGCCGACTGCACACGGCCCACTCCGAGGCGCACGGTGCCGGCGCAGGCCGGCGTACTTGGCGTGATTTCCCACGCGCCCATGGCCTGCGGCAGCTCGATCGCATCGCCCGGGAAGTACAGGCCCAGGTCTTGCCCGTCAGCTCGAACGCGGATCGACTCATCGGCGCCGCCTGCGCTGCCGCTCTCATAGCGGAAGAACGAGGCCGCCGCATTGATCAGGCGCGGCCCGGAGAAGGTCAGAGTCTGGAGCATGTCAGCCCTTTTTCATTGCGACCACTACGGCCACGAGGCCCACGGCTGCAAGCGCCGCAATGGTCAGGGTTTTGTTTCCGTTGGCCTGGCTGGCCGCCGCGCTGTAGGCGCCGGCCACGTTGGCGGCGGCGCTGTCGGCGTTCTTGGCGCTGGCCTTGAGTAGGTCGCTGGTCAGGCCCGTGAGCTGGTCGAAGCGCTCGCCCGCCCAGCCCATGGCTTCGGTGTTGGACCGGAAGGCCGCCGCCGTGCTGGTCTGCGCCAGGTCCAGCGCTCCGCGCGTGGTGCGCTCGCCGCTGGCAATGGCCGATTCCTGCGCCCGCACCGCCGCACTGGTGGCCGTGGTGCTGCTGTCGCGCGCCGCCGTGATGGCGGCCAGCGCAATCTGCCGCGCGGCCTCGGTCTGGCCCGCGTCCAGCACTTGGTAAGTCGTGGTGCTGTTGTCGGTCCAGTGGTTGGTGCTGTTGTTGCTGGCGTCGGTCAGCTGCGCCCAGGTGGTGCTGCTGTCCCAGTAGTTGCCGCTGCCAGCGATGCCGCCGCCCGCGTCGTTGACCTGGCGCTGGTCGTAATACGCGGTGGTGGTGTTGGTCTGGGTAGAGCTCTTTTTGCTGCCCATGGTCAGATTTCCTTGCTCAGCACATAGGCCACGCGATAGCCGGCCCGCTGGAGGCGGCGCACCAGGCCCCGGCGCGAGGTCTGGCAAGTCACCACGCGGGCGCCGATGCGCTCACGGGCTTCCTGCTCACACCAGGCGGCCAGGGCCTCGGTGACGCCCTCCCCGCCTGTGGCGGCTGCTGCGGTGACGGTGATTTCTCGGCCCGTGCTGTACTCGTCCACGCGGGCCGCGAAGCTGCCCACGACGGCGCCGGCTTGCAGCACATCGAACAGCGCGCAGCCGCGCGCCAGGTCGGCCACGCTTGCGGCGCCGGTCACTTCCCGCAGCGCGGCCCGCTCCAGCCGCTGCAATGCGGCGGCGCGGTCCTGCGCGGGCTCGATGGTCAGCGCTTGAGGATGGCCCATAGCATCCCCCCGCCCAGGGCGAGCATGAGCAGCGGATTCATGCCGGCTTGCTCCACGCCGCCGCCCCAGCCATAGGCCGGCGTCGGCTGGCCCATGGTGGCGCCGCCAGCGCGCCCACCGGTCGCGCGGCTGCTGCCGGTGCTGACCGTCCAGCCGCTGCCGTCCATCATGGAGCGCGCGTCTACGGTGCCACCGCTCACCAGCGGCCCGCCACCGCCGCCCAGCGCATCGCCCAGGCCCTTGCCGATGCCGCCCGCGAGGGAGGCGCCGGCCTTGGACTGGAGGAACATTTCGAGCATGTCAGCCCTTCCGCGCGGCGATGAACCACACCACGCCGCCCACCAGCAGGAAGGGCATCAGCGCGTTGAGGTTCAGCAGCGTTGGCTGTCGCACGCCGTTTGCCAGGTTCACGCCGCCAGGGCGCGGCACGCCGGCCCCGCCCATGAACAGCGGCCCTTGCGTGGTGCCCAGGGTCGGGTACGGCTGCGCGGCCACGGCGCGCGAGTACAGGTCAATGTCCATGCGGCGGGCCAGGTAGCCCGTGCCCAGCGTGGTGGCCGCCTGAAGCGCACCGCTCCAGAAGCCACCGCCGCCGCCGCTGTTGGCTCCGACGATGGGCGGGCTGTCGCTGCTGCCCACATCGCCTACGCCGCCGTCTTCGGTGCCGTCATAGCCGGCGCCGCTGATGGAGTCCCAGAAAGCGCTCATAGCGTCCCTTTCGTGTTGTCAGGCCCAGCGCCACAGGGCGCCGGGCTGGTTTGCTTCAGGGCGTGCGCTTACATGTTGTTGGGCGAGTCCAGCACCTCCACGATGGCCGTGATGGTGTCGGCGGCGCCGAGTGCCAGGTTGAACTCCAGCGCGCGGGCGTCAGCGGTGGCGAGGGCCGCGCTGTGCACGTTGTCATGCACGAAGTCCAGGTGATAGAACTTGGACTGCGGCGCCTTGCGCTGCTCCTGCTCGATGAAGCGGGCGGCGCGGCATTCGATGCGATCCCAGACCGCAACGCCGTTCTTCTTGCACTCCACGCTCTGAACGTTGCCGTTCGCGCTGGCGGTCCAGTCGGTGCCGGTGTACTTGAAGTGGATGCGCTGCACCACAGCGCCCTTGAAGGTAGGCGTCCAAGTGACAGCCGTGCCGCCGCTGGTCGGGACCTGAATCTTCAGAATCTTCTTGATCAGCTGGCCGTCAGGCTGCGGGTTCTTGGGGTCGAACTGGAGCGCGGTGAAGCCGCCCAGGGCTTCCAGGGTCGGCGTGCCCGAGGCGGCATTGTTCGCCACCTCGATAAACATGTCCTGGCCGCCCAGCGCCGGAATGTCGATGCCGCCCACTTCCTTGGCGACGACGCTCAGACCGTCGCGCTCGGTGAAGTCGATGGTCAGGCTGTCGGCCTGGTCATACACGCCCTTGTACTTGTTCAGGGCGTCCAGCTCGGCGCCGCTGATGGGGCCATAGACCACGCGGGCGCCGATCTTGACGACGATTTCCGAGATGGTGGCCTTGGTGATGCTGTTCGTGCCCGGGAAGCGCAGCACCACGCGACCGAGGGTCATGTCATAGCGGGGAATCTGGATCGTGCTGCGGACGCCGTTGGCGACCGGATTGAACGGGGGGAGACGGAGATAGATCACTTTGCATAGCGCCCCCCGGCCCCTTGCGTGGTTGCGGCGCTGCCGGCGCCGCTGCGGTTTGGTTCAGCTGCTGGCTCAGCCGCTGATGGCCTTGTCCACCAGATCGCGCGTGACGCCGACCTTGCGCAGCACGAAGATGGTCAAGAGCACCAAACCGGTGGTCATCGCAGCGTTTTTCACATGGCCCATCATTTCGGACCTCCTTCGGGGTTAGATGGTTGCGGGATTGCGGGGCTGATTCAACCCTCTAGCGCGGTACGTCGCAAGGCTCGCCGCCCGTACGTAGGGCCTACGTCGGCTTGAGCTTGATGTTGCCCGCCACGGCCTCGTCCGCGTTGCGAAAGTCCCGCTCAAGGTAGGCGATCACCACGCCGCGATGGTCCTTGATGGTGCGCAGCGCGTTGACGCGCGCCTGGTCCACATCGAGCGCTTTTGCCATCGCGCGGCGGTCATCGTCATAGCGCAGGCCGAAGCACCGCACATAGGTGCAGTTCCCCAACAGCGTTTTGTCGATCAGCGCGGGGCGCTGGGCGGCGGCCAGCACATGCAGGCCCTGGTGACGGCCCTGCGTGATGCACTTTCGCCAGGCGGGCGGCGCCTGGCTGGCGCTGGTCACGTCGCTTAGCTCTTCGGCCAGGAACACCAGGTTGCCCGCGTCGAAGGCCAGGCGGCAGACGAAGCCGAAGGCTGTTTCCAGCTTCATGGAGTCGCCGGCCACGAAGCGCGCCCGGAACGGCCCGGCGCCGGCCTTCGCCACGGCCAGGGCCAGGGCCTTGAGGCTGGTGAACTTCGGCGCGTGCTTGTCGTACTCGTCGCGCGGGTCCCAGATCAGCAGCCGGCGCGGCTTCAGCTGCTTGAGCGCGGCATTGATGCTCACGCCCTTCCCGCTGCCGCTGGCGCCGATGTAGGCCCAGATTTTGGGCTCGTTCCGGACGCTCACAGCCGTGTCCCCTGCTGCGGCGTCACGCCCTCCTGCTCGGGCGGCTTGCTGGGCGGCGGCGCCGGCTTCGGCGCGGGCCGCTCCAGCTCGGCACGGCGGGCCTTGATGGCGGCATAGGTCGCCAGGCCAGGCGGCAGCGTGGCGCCGGCCAGGGCGATATACGGGCCGTACTGCGCGGCCAGCTCGCCGAAGGTCAGGTCATGGCGGGCCATGACGGCGGCGCCTGCGTCGGAGATGGCGTCCAGCTGGCGGTCGCTCCAGCAGTTGCCGAAGTCGGGCCACCAGGCCATTGCGGGCGCCGCGATCATGCGGGCCATGCCCAGGGCATCGCGCAGCGCTTGGCGGTTGGCGGCGGTCAGGTCGGCCACGGCGGCGGCGGCCTGCTCGGCGGCCTTCTGGTCCTGCTGGCCTTCCAGGGCGTCGGCCTCTTGGATCAGGTGCGCCAGGTCGGGGCCGGGCGGCGGGCTGGCCTGGTCGCCGCCCTCGGGGGTGGGGGTGTCGTCGTTCATAGCGTGGGGAAGGCGCCCCAGCGGAAGCCGCGCGCCTTGGTGGCCGTGGCCGGCTGCGGTGCCGGGTCTTGCTCGGGGGCCGGGGCCGGCGTCGGCTCCGGGGTGGTGGCCGGCGCAGGGGCCGGCGTGGGCGCTGGCGATGGCGTGGGCGCTGCGGCGGCGGGCTGCTCCTTCAGCAGCAGGCCGCGCGCCAGGGTGTCGGAGTGGTCGCCGCGCGTGAACAGCTGCGCCTTGCAGCAGTCCATGGCGAGGTAAGACAGGCCAGACGCGGACACGCGCAGGGAGGCAGTGCCGCCGCACAGCGGGCAGCGGGCCTTGCCGATTTCGTTTTCACGCGCGGCCATGGGTCAGCCGCCCAGCTGAGTGCGCAGCTTGTCCAGATCGGCGCGCAGTTCGGCCAGCTCGGCGGCGACAACCTGCGCAAAGCAGGCGGCCTCGGTCAGGTGGCCGCGAATGCCACCGAATGCCGGTGCCTCATCAGCCGCGCGTGCCAGTCGCTCGGCACGTTCGCTGATGGTCGGGAGGGTATTGGCGCCGCTGTCGGTGCCGGTGTCGGGGGTGTTGGCGGTTTCGCCCATGGTTTCGAGTCCTCAAAGCCCCCCGGCTCCCCAAAACTCGCGCCGACGATGCCGGCTTTCATCAGGTCCACGCGTGGCCCCTGCGTACAGTTATTGACACGGGTCCAAGGCTGCGCGGCCTTCGGCCTTGCAAACAGCCAGTCGCGCACGAAGCCCATCACGCCGCGACGCGCCTCATCACGTGCCGGGTCGGTCCACGTGCCGCGCGGCTTCCATGCCTTGCGGCTACTTGGCACGTACTCGCCAGGGCGCTGCGCATCCGCTACGCCCATGGTCTGCCGATGCTGCACAAGCCCGTAGCGCCCTTCCCTGCAAACCTCTTCGGTTTGCAGGCGCAGTCGGTAGTTGCGGCCCGTCATCGCACCACCCTGGGCAGCCAGATACGCGCGGTAGCAGGCTTTGCGCTCGCCTTCGCGGTTCACGGCCTCGTGCGCCGCCCTCATTGCTGGACTGGCGCCCTGTACGGCCTGTGCTTCCACACGCCGCAGCTCGCGCCAAACTGTGATCGGCGGCTGTCCGAAGGCTTGGAACTGCCGAATTCCCCAGGCGCTCGCCCAGGCTTCGACCCGTGCGGCGCTGCCGCCCTCATCATGCCCCTCGTCTCCGACAGCGCCGGCATCGTCTATGTTCTTCGCCACGTACTTGGCGACGTAGCCTGCGGCCCCGCCCTTGTCCATGGTCTTGATGAGGCATCGCCGCTTTGCCGCGCCCTCCTCGGTGCCCTCATCCAGCCGCCACCACTTGTGCATGACGGCCCTCAATTTCGCAGCCTGTTCCGGCTCGCACCACAGCAACATGTGCCAGTGTGCACAGCCGTCGTGATGAGGCTCGGCCACGCGGAATCCGAAAAAGCGCACGCCTTCTCGCTTGAGCTTAGCCCGGCATGCCGCCCAGGTCTTGCAGAGCCAGTCCTGCGAGTCGCGCGGCGTCGATCCGTCGTATTTCGGATTGGCGCCCCCCACCGAGTGAAATCTGCTCGGCGCAGTGTTCGTCGTGAACAGTCCGACCATGCCGGCCTCGTCGGCCAGGTCTTCGCAACCTCGCAGGCGGGTCATCAACTCGCCGCGTCTGATCGACTTGTTTGCCGGCGACGCTTCTACAGCCTGGCTCAGCTTTATGACAGTGCCGTCAGCCGCTTCCAGCTCGGTGCGCTCCAGCATCGCCGCATTGCTGGCGTTGTCTAGCTCGCGTCGCCGTACCGTTTCGTTCGACACGTACACCGTACGAGAGCGGCGCGACACGCGGCCAGCTCGGACCTCGCCCGCCTCGTACGTACGGGTAGCGGCTCGCTTGAGCTGGGCTTTCCACCACACCGGGCATGTGGCGCGCTTGTAGAACTGGTGCAGCTGCTCGTACGGTGAACCGGCGCATGAGATCCTAAACGGCCTTCCGTTCAGCGGCTCAACGAACGAGTTCAGCCGGTCTAGAAGAGTGGCGACGTCGTGTCCTCGGCCGGAGGTCTGATCAACGCCATGTATGCCCCCAGGTAGCCCAGGCGCCGCTCTATTTCCTTCATGTCCCTGTGGTAGTCCCGAGCTTCTGCCATCCGCCACGCCGCGTTGTATTCCTCCTCCATCTCCAGCAGCAGCGGAAGCAGCTTCTTTTCCCCGTCGAATTCCATCTATGACCTCGGCCAATTCCTCTATGGCCAAGTCTACGCGGCGCTGAGCCAGTTCACGGATCGCGCCCCGCGACTCGCCGCCGGTCACTGGCTGCGCAGATCGATCCTTTCGAGCCTCTGCGATTTGGGATAGGGCCTCCTCCCTTCTACGTCGGCCATCCTCTCTGCGGGCCTTCCTGGCAGCTTCCGGTGTGATCCAGTCTGCGCCATGGTCAGCCCACGACTGATGAAAGAACCGCGGCTCAGCCAGGCCGCGCAGGCCGTCAGCGAGGTTCACGGGTCAACGCAGGTAGGTTGCTCGCTTGAGTCCATCCGCGAGCGTTCTCGCGGCGGCTCCCATTGCGCATTGATCGTTGCTGCTGAAGCTGGCCCAAGGCTGCATAGCAATTGACCTCGGGTCCCCCTCCTGCTCGCTTGCCAGCATCACCAGCACGGTGCGCGTGCGCATGTTCATTTCGCGCCATGTCCTACCGGCTTGTGTCTCTGCCTCGCGCCCCTCTCGGGCTGCTAGCGTCTTTCTTGCGCGCTCTGCGACGATGTGCCCGAGCGTGAGGCCGCGGGATGCGGCCTCCGCGCGTAGGGCAATCGTGCCGGCAGCTTGTGCCAGTTGGTGGGACAGGGCGCCGCTCATTTGCCGGCCCCCACGTACTTTTTCGCAGACCGGAAAACGTGGTTCGTGTCGTCTTTGTCCTGCCCGAGCTCGCCCATCTTGGCGCAGGCAACCACAAAGACGCACTCGGCCAGCCGCTCCAGCGCGTTGGCCTGGCGCTCTGCGGCCACGGCCTGGCGCTCTGCCAGGCTCTCCAGCGCCTGCGCCCGCGCGTTCAGTTCTTCAATCGGGCTCATGCCTTGCACTCCTTCAGTCGCTCGGCCTTGATGTGGAACTGCAAGCCCGAGTACGGGCCGGCCACGGGCTGGACCCAGGCGCCGGGCTCGGTGGTGGTGGGCATCGGGGCCAGCAGCACCACGCGCACGGCCTCGGGCGCGGTGGCCTGTGGCTTGTTGTAGGGCGCGGAAAACCACGCATCAGGCACGGTGCAGACGGCGCCGGGCTGGATGGGCTCGGCGGCGTTTGCCGGCATGCTGGCGAACAGCAGCCCCACCAGCCCTAGCAGCAAGGCCAGGGCCGCAACGATGGAGTCAACGCAGTAGGCGCGACGGATGGCCGTGCGAGCGGCCTGGTCAATGAGCGGGCTGCGCATAGTCAGAACGGGAGTTCTGATTTCTGGGCGGCCTTGGCTGCGTACTTGGCCCGGTAGCGCTCAGCCGTCGCCATCATTTCGGCGCGGGCCGCGCACAGCTGGAGCGCGTCCACCAGCTTCTCGGCCTCGTGGGGCAGCAGGATCAAGCCTGCGAGATCGACCTGCCCCGGTTTGCTCTCGACGCGGACGCTATCGCCTCCCGCCGTCTGAATCTGGATCTTGGACACAGAACCCCCTGGTTCGCTATCCCCCAGGCCCCAAGGGGAAGCGCCGGGCCTTTGCAGGACCCCCATCGGCCGATGGCGGCTTAACTGGCCGCTGCCTCTGGTCCCGGCGCTTCCCCTTGCGGGGCTGACCGGGGAGGAACCGGGGGAGGTTGAAAGGAACCCGGTCAGCGGAGCGGACGATAGACCCAAGCCGTGGATATACCCAAACCGAGGGTCTATTTACCCCTTGGACATAGTCAGGTTAGAGTGCCCACCTGTAGCCATGCCGCTACGAAACCGGGGGGTTTCATGCTTTCTACCGTCGAAATGATCGAAAAGGCGCGCCATCTGCAAGGTGACGTGTCGGACTACCGTATTGCGAAGCTGCTGGGCATCAAGCCGAGCCTGATTTCGACCTACCGGCACACGCCTACAAAGCCGTCAAACCCAGTCGTTATGCGGCTTGCAGAGCTTTCGGGCGTCGATCCCGCGGAGGCAGTCGCGGCAGTCAATCTGGAGCGTGCGACCACCCCCGAGGACCGCGAAGTGTGGGAAATCATGCTGGCCCGTCTCACGGCCAGCGCGAAGCGCAAGAAGGCGGCCTGAAGGCCCCATTTGTCGCAAAACGAGACGGCGCCGCGGCGCCGTTTTTCTTTTCAAATCAATGGCTTAGGCGGATTCACAGGATCGGCAAGTTACACATTGTGTAAATATCGAACAGGACAGAGAGCCATTGCCATCAGTCTGTATGACGACGGCGTCCGCTGCTTGGCCGAGCATCCCCGACGTCTTAGGGTGGGCGCCTATGCCAAGCATTCCCAAGCGCGCGAGTGTGATTCTTCGAAATGGCTGCGGCAGGCTGTACTCGTTGCCCTGTCTTTGGAGCTTGATTCATTGCCTTGCCTGCTTCGCGGTCAGCGCCTTGATGGGTGTGACCCTGATGCGCGGACTGGGGGCTCGTGTCTGCTTACCGTTGTGACAACACGGATCGAAACCCAGGGGGCTCATGATGAGCGACCAGCAAGTCAATGATGATCAAAGCGGTGCCAAGTCAGGGGCTGCCTCCTCGGCGTCTATAGTGCCTGCACAGAAACCGGACGACACGGGCTGGTGGACCGTAGGCCTCATCGTTCTGTTCGCCGGAGCGATTCTGGTTGCCATCGCGCGTGATCTTCCAGCACTGTCCCGTCTTGCCGACCCGGCGTATGCACGCGGTCTGATCACTTGGCTGATGGTTGTGTCGGCCATCGGTCTGGCCTTCATCCTGGTCTACCAGGCGTTCAATCAGAAGCCCGGCACGGGCGATGCCCCGTTCCGACATGCGCGCGAAGTGTTCACATCTCTGATGGGCATTGTGGGCACCATCGTTGGCTTCTATTTCGGATCGGCCGAGAAGGCGAGCGCCCTGCTGACCCTGGCCGAGCCGACCCGCGAGGGGGTGGTGGTGTCCACGGTCGTGGTCGGCGGGACGCCCCCGTATCGCTTCCAGGTGTCTTCTTCCGACAAGACCATGGTGGCCAACCAGGACAAGCCACAGCAGACCGAGGCGGGCTGGATACGCTTCAACCTGACGCGGATACCCACGGAGAGTTCAAGCATCACACTGACGGTCTACGATTCGAAGGACGTCAAGGGTTCCAGAACCTTCGAGATTAGGCCCGACCCCAAGCCAGAGCCCAAGCCGGCTCGGTCCGTGGATTCCGAGCTGCCCGGCGCGCCCACCAAGCCGGGCGCATCGGCGCCGGAGAAGAAATAGGTCGGTTGCACCGGGCGCCCAGCCCTCAGGCCGCTGACGGCAGCCCCGGGCCTGCCGCTGCAGATGAGCGGCAGGCGTCGGAGGAACCCGACGGTGCCAGCACCTCCGGCGTCAGGCTATGGATGGCTTGGTAATGCGTCAGGAAGACCTGGCCGCTGAGCTGGTGCATGAACTCGGTGTGCTGCAGCCGGTCCATCACCGGGCCCTTGACCTCGCTGAGGTGCAGCTGCACGCCGGCATCACGCAGGCGCTGGGCGATGGCTTCCAGGCTTTCGAGCGCGCTGGCGTCGATGGCGTTGATGGCCGAGCACTGCAGCACCACATGCTTGAGCGCCGGTCGCGCAGCCACCGCGTCATTGATGCGGTCTTCCAGGCTGCGGGCGTTGGCGAAGTACAGGCTCTCGTCCACCCGCAGGCTCAGCAGCTGGGGGCAGGTCTTGACCTCGTGGCGCAAGACATTGCGGAAATGTTCGGTACCGGGCACCAGGCCCACCTCGGCGATATGGGGGCGGCTGCTGCGGGCTAGGAACAGCAGTAGCGAGAGCGAGACGCCCAGCACCAGCCCCCATTCCACGCCCAGTAGCAGCGTGCCCACCAGGGTGGCGGCCACGGCTGCGAAATCCGCCTTGGCGTAGCGCCAGGTGCGCGCCAGCATGCCGAAATCCACCAGGGACAGCACGGCCACCACGATGGTAGCAGCCAGCGTGGCCTGCGGCAGGTAGTACAGGGCCGGCGTCAGCAGCAGCGAGGCGGCCAGCAGGCCCACGGCGGTGTAGACACCGGCGGCCGGGGTCTGGGCGCCGGCATCGAAGTTCACCACCGAGCGGGCAAAGCCACCCGTCACCGGGAAGCCGCCGCTGAAGGCCGCCGCCAGATTGGCGCTGCCCAGGGCCACCAGCTCCTGGTCGGGGGCGATGCGCTGACGGCGTTTGGCCGCCAGGGTCTGGCCCACCGAGACCGATTCCACAAAGCCCACCACGCTGATCAGCAGCGCCGGCAGGGCCAGGTCTTTCCAGACCGCCGGGTCCAGGCTGGGCAGGGTGAGTGGCGGCAGGCCCTGGGGCACATGGCCCACGATCTTCATGCCCTGCCCCGCCCAGTCCAGCTGCCAGGACAGCCAGGTGCTCAGCGCGATGGCCGCCACCGGGCCGGCCTTGGCGCTGAGCTCGGCCGTGCGGGCCTTCAGCCCCAGGCGCATCAGCGCGGGCTTGAGCCCCTTGCGGGCCCAGAACAGAAAGGCCGTGCCGGTTAGGCCCACCGCCAGGGTCAGGCCATGCACCCGCGGCAGCTGGCTCGCCAACGAGACCAGCAGCGCCGCCAGATTGTGCCCCTCGGCCTTCACGCCCAGCAGCACCTTGAGCTGGCTGGCCGCGATCAGCAGGCCTGAGGCCGTGATGAAGCCCGAGATCACCGGGTGGCTCAGGAAATTGGCCAGAAAGCCCAGACGCAGCAGGCCCATGGCCAGCAGCATCAGGCCGCTGATGGCCGCCAGGGTCAGGGCCAGGGTCCAGTACTGGGGCGACCCGGCCGGGGCCAGCTCGCCCACGGCCGCGGCCGTCATCAGCGAGACCACGGCCACCGGCCCCACGGCCAGCACCCGGCTGCTGCCGAACACGGCGTAGAGCAGCAGCGGAGCCACGCTGGCGTAGAGCCCCACCTCGGGCGGCAGACCGGCCAGCAGCGCATAGGCCAGGCTCTGCGGGATCAGCATGATGGTGACGATGAGCGCGGCCACCCCGTCCCGGATCAGGGTGTCGCGGTCATAGCGGCGGCCCCAGTCCAGCAGGGGCATGGCAGGCAGCCAGGCGGTCCAGCGCATGGCGGCTCAGCCTTGCAGCTCGGGTTCGGCCAGCCACTCGCGGCCCTTGAGCATGCCGTCCCAGTACAGCGGCGGCAGGATGCGCTCCTTGAGCCACCAGGCCAGGCGCGAGGGTTGGGTGCCGTCAATCAGCCAGTAAGGGAAGCTGGGGGCCAGCTTGCCGCCGTAGCTGAACTCGGCCAGCACGATCTTGCCGCGCTCCACGGTCAGGGGGCAGGAGCCGTAGCCGTCGTAGCGGGCCTCGCCCTGGGCCAGGCCGCGCAGGGCCAGCACATTGTGGGCCACCACCGGCGCCTGTTTGCGCGTGGCCGCGGCCGTCTTGGCATTGGGGCTGTTGCCCGCATCACCCAGCGCAAACACATTGGCGTAGCGCTTGTGGCGCAGGGTGTGCGGGTCGATGTCCACCCAGCCGGCGGCGTCGGCCAGGGGGCTCACGCGCACGAAGTCCGGCGCCTTCTGCGGCGGCACCGCGTGCAGCAGGTCGAACTCGCGCGTCACCAGCTCGCTGCGTGGCGCGCCGTCCGCGTCGGCCGGCAGGGCGCGGCGGAAGGTAGCGCGCTGGGCCGGCCCATCCACCGCCACCAGGGTTTCGCCGAAATTGAGGTGGATGCCATAGCGCTCCACATAGCCCATCAGGGCCGGCACATAGTCGGCCACGCCGAAGAGCACCGCCCCGGCATTGCAGAACTGGATGTCCATCTGGTCCAGCATGCCCGCGCGCTGCCAGGCATCGGCCGAGAGGTACATGGCCTTCTGCGGCGCACCCGCGCACTTGATGGGCATGGGTGGCTGGGAAAACACCGCCCTGCCCCGCCCGCGCTGCGCCAGCGCCTGCACCAGCTGCCAGGTGTAGGGCGCCAGGTCATAGCGGTAGTTGGAGGTGACGCCATGGCGGCCCAGGGCCTCGGGCAGGCCCTCCACCGCGCCCCAGTCCAGCTTGAGGCCGGGGCAGACGACCAGCTGCTCGTACTTCACCACCCGGCAGCCATCCAGCAGCACCACGTTGCGCTCAGGCTCGAAGGCTGCCACCGCGGCCTTGATCCAATGCACGCCGCGCGGCAGCACCGAGGCCAGGGTGCGTGCCGTCTGGGCCGGCTGGAACACACCACCGCCCACCAGGGTCCAGCCCGGCTGGTAGTAGTGGATATCGGCCGGGTCGATGAGGGCCACGTCCAGATCCGGCTGGCGCGCCAGCAGGCTGGAGGCCACGGCAATGCCGGCCGCACCGCCGCCGATGATCACCACCGCATGCGTGGCGTCCGGGCTGTCCAGCGGTGTGCGGCCGCCGTTGACGATGCGGCGCACCACGCCCTTGAGCTCATAGCCGGCGCGGCTGGCGCGCTCGATGATGTCGGGCAGCGGCCGTTGCCCGGCCTGCGAGAGCGCCCACAAGGTGGCCGAGCGTGTGCCGGTGCGGCAGTAGGCCAGCACGGGCTTGGGCAGCTCGGCCAGCAGGCGGCCGAACTCGGCTCCCTGCTCGTCCAGCACCTTGCCGGACTCCACCGGCTGGTAGCGCAGGGTCAGACCGGCGGCCGCGGCGGCGCGCTCGACCTCCTGCACCCCTGGCTGGTCGGCGCCCTCCCCGTCCGGGCGGTTGCAGATCAGGGCCTTGAAGCCCTGGGCGGCCAGGGCCGCCACATCGGCGGCGCCGATCTGGGGGCTGACACTGAGTTCGGGCGTGAGTTGACGCAGGTCCATGGCTTGTCTCCGTTCTTGTGGGGCTGTGGCGGCCGGGACTCGATGCCCGCTCAGAGCGCGTTCAGCGGGATCTTGATGTAGCGGGTGCCGTTGTCCTCGGGGGGCGGCAGCTCGCCGGCGCGCATATTGATCTGCACCGAAGGCAGGATCAGCGTGGGCATGGCCAGGGTGGCATCGCGCGCCTGGCGCATGGCCACGAACTCGTCTTCGCTGATGCCGTCGCGCACATGGATGTTCTGGGCGCGCTCCTCGGCCACCGTGCTCATGTAGCGCAGCTCGCGGCCACCGGGCAGGTAGTCGTGACACATATAGAGCCGGGTCTCGGGCGGCAGGCTCAGCACCTTGTTGATGGAGCGGTAGAGCGTGCGCGCGTCGCCGCCGGGGAAGTCGCAGCGGGCCGTGCCGTAGTCGGGCATGAAGAGCGTGTCGCCCACGAAGGCGGCGCTCTCGGAGCCGTCGCTCATCACATAGCTCATGCAGGCCGGGGTGTGGCCCGGCGTGTGCAGGGCGCGGGCCTGCAGACCGCCGATGCTGAAGACCTCTTCGTCATCCAGCAGGCGGTCGAACTGGCGGCCGTCGCGCGCAAAGCCGGGTTCGGCATTGAAGAGCGTGCCGAACACCTTCTGCACCGTGGTGATGTGGCGACCGATGGCCGTCTGCCCGCCCAGCTGCTGCTTCAGATAGGGCGCGGCGCTCAGATGGTCGGCATGCACATGGGTTTCCAGGATCCACTGCACCGTGGCGCCCAGCTCGCGCACGCGCTCGATCAGCCGGTCGGCGCTGGCATGGCTGGTGCGGCCGGACTTGGGATCGTAGTCCAGCACGCTGTCCACCAGGGCGCATTGACGCGTCTCGCGGTCCAGCACGATGTAGCTGAGGGTCCAGGTCTCGCGGTCGAAGAAGGCCTCGACCTGCAGGCGGGTGTTTGTTGAACTCATGGTGTTGTCTCCGGAAGTGGGGAGCGCAGGGCTTCAGCGCCGGCAGGTGTTGATGCGCAGCACCGTGTACAGCGGGCACCAGCCCAGCAGCCCGGTGGCCAGCGGCACCACGCCTATCCATGCCCAGGCGCCCAGGGTGCCCGTGGCGGCCAGGGCCAGCAGCAGCACGCCGACGATCACGCGGGCGGCACGGTCCAGGGGGCCTTCGTTCTTGCTGATGAAGCTCATCTGCGCTCTCCTTGCCGGGCCGGGAGTGGCCCATGCCTGTTCCATATCAAGCGCCGTGCCAGCCCCTTGTGGCGATTGCAAGTCCTTGATTTACAAAGAAACCTGATCTGACGCCGGCATGGCGTCCGCCTTTTGGCAGGGCGCGAAACTGCCAACTTGGCAGTGATGGCGGTACTTGGCAGAATCGGCCAGATGATGAATCCCGCCTCCGGCAGCCCCACGCACGATGAACAGGCCGGCGAGTTGACCGGCCGCCCCCAGGTGCAGGCCCTGATCTCCTTTCTGGAGCACGAGGCCCAGCCCATGATCGTGCTGGACACCGACTACCGCATCCTTGCCGCCAACACCGCCTACCGGCGCCAGTTCGGCGCGGTGCAGAAGCCCTATCTGGGCCAGCACTGCTACAAGGTCTCGCATGGCTACAGCCTGCCCTGCGACCAGGCCGGCGAGCACTGCCCCATGAGTCGGGCCCGCGAGACGCGTGGCCCCGACCGCGTGCTGCACATCCACCACACGCCGCGCGGCCCCGAGCATGTGGACGTGGAGTTGCGACCCATCCTGGATGAGGCCCGCAAGGTGGTGGCCTATGTGGAGCGCCTGTGCACCGTGCGCAGCGCCTCGGCCCGCCCCAGTGCCGAGGGCCTGGTGGGCCGAGCCCCCGCCTTCAATGCCGCGCTGGCCGCGGTGCAGCGCGTGGGGCCGTCCAGCCTGCCCGTGCTGCTGCTGGGCGAGTCGGGCACGGGCAAGGAGCTCTTTGCCCGCGCGGTGCACGAGGCCAGCGAGCGCGCCGGCGGCCCCTTTGTGGTGGTGGACTGCTCGGGCCTGACCGAAACCCTGTTCGAGAGCGAGCTCTTCGGCTACGAGAAAGGCGCCTTCACCGGTGCCCAAGCTCGCAAGAAGGGCCTGGTGGAAACGGCGCAGGGCGGCACCCTCTTCCTGGACGAGATGGGTGACGTGCCGCTGTCCATGCAGGTCAAGCTCTTGCGCCTGATCGAGTCGGGCACCTACCGCCGCGTGGGCGGGGTGGAGACCCTGCAGTCCGACTTCCGCCTGGTGGCCGCCACCCACAAACCCCTGGAGCAGATGGTGGCCCAGGGCCTGTTCCGCCAGGACCTGTACTACCGCATTGCCGCCTTCCCCATCGTGCTGCCGCCCCTGCGCGAGCGCCGCGAGGACATCCCCATGCTGGTGGACTCCTTCCTGCAGCGCGGCCGCGGCTTCAAGGAGCGCCTGCGGCTGGAGCCCGAGGCCCTGGCCCGGCTGCAGGCCCATGCCTGGCCCGGCAATATCCGCGAGTTGCGCAATGTGCTGGAGCGGGCGCGGCTGTTCGCGGACGATGGCGTGATCCATGCCCGGGATCTGCCGGCCGGGCTGGGCCTGCCCGCATGGCCGGGACGTGCAGCGGGCCATGGGCTGTATGCGCCCGCGGTGGTCGCGGGCCTGCCGCTGACCGGTGCCACCGAAAGCGGGCTTGCAGCCTCTGGGCCGCCTGCGGCGCCGGGCGCGATGGATGAGCAGGCCCTGCGCGCCTGGATCATCGAGTTCAAGGGCACGCGACGGGAGCTGGCGGCGGCTCTGGGCTGGAGTGAGCGCAGCCTGTACCGGCGCTTGAAGGCGCTGGGCCTAGACCGGCCCGCCTGAGGGCTGAAGCGCCCGAGGCCATAGCGCCTCAGCGGTAGAGCGCCCCCGGATTCGGTGACCGCGCATTCAGCGGGCCTTCAGCTCCGGGCCCTAGCTTGGCGGGCAGCAGGCCCAGGCGCGATGTCCGAAGCCCGGGTCTGCGGCCCATCCGTCCCCAAGCCCCGGAGCCCTCACACCACCATGAACCGCCTGCCCGCCCTCCTCCTCGCCGCCTCGGCCCTCAGCAGCGCTGTCAGCGCACAGGCCCTGACCCCCATCAATCTCATCACGAACGGTGACTTTGCCCTCTCGCACCGGGGCACCACGCTGAGCGGCAATCCGGCCATTCCCGACGCCTGGTTCGGCATCCAGACGCAGACGGCCAATGCGCGCGTGCTGGACGGGGCCATGATGTTCTCCACCGCCCACCCCAGCACCAATGTCAATCTGTACAAGGACTACATCTATCAGAGCTTTGTGGCGCCCAGCGACGGGCTCTACACGCTGAGCTTTGACTACAAGCTGCAGAACGCGCAGAACGGCTGGGCGCAGAACGGGGCCAAGCTCTTTCTGGACCAGTTCTACGCCTCCGCGCCCGGCGCGCAGCCGGTGCTCGTGCCCAATCTGATCTTCAAGCAGACCTACGGCGACGAGCTCATGCAGTTCAGGGGCAACGCGGCCGGGCTGAACCAGTGGCACCGGGGGCAGACGCTCAGCCTGGACCTGAAGGCCGGCTCGCACACGCTCTATCTGTCCTCGGGCACGGGCGACTTCATCAACCAGTACGGCGCCAGCGTCTGGTTCGACAACGTGACCCTGATGGCCGCCGTGCCCGAACCCAACCGCGCCATGCTCACCCTGGGCGGGCTCCTGCTGCTGCTTGCGGCTTTCAGGCTGCGCCGCGGCGTTCGAACCTGCCGCCAGTAAGTGCTGTCAGTAAGTGCTGTCAGTAAGTGCTGTCAGTAAGTGCTGTCAGGTCGCTGCCAAACTGCCAAACTGCCAAACTGCCAAGGTGGCAGTTTCTTGAGATCCATCAAGCCGGCCGGCAGCGCCGGCAACTGCTTGATGTGAAACAACTTTCTCCCCGTTCGTGACACTGGCACGGGTTTTGAGTGGAGATGGGCATGACGCCCGCCCACCCGGACCCCGCCACTGCCAAGGCCCACGCCACCGAGAAGACCCTGCTGCGCCACCTGGGATGGGTGGTCGCGCTCAAGCTGCTGGTGCTGGCGGGCCTCTGGCAGGCCTTTGTGGCCGAGCAGCGGGTGACGGTGGATGAGGCCGCCGTTGCCGCGCATCAACTGGGCGCCGCCGCCGCCGCCACTGCCGCGGCCGCCCCCGCTTCCACAAGCAACACCCCCCTCGAAGGAGAACGCCCGTGATCTCGGAGCAATTGGTGGACCTGTCGCGGCTGCAGTTCGCGGCCACGGCCATGTATCACTTCCTCTTCGTGCCCCTGACCCTGGGCATGGTCTGGCTGCTGGTGATCATGGAAACCGTCTATGTGATGACGGGCAAGCAGGTCTGGAAGGACATGACCCGCTTCTGGGGCAAGCTCTTCGGCATCAACTTCGCGCTGGGCGTGACCACCGGCATCACGCTGGAGTTCCAGTTCGGCACCAACTGGGCTTACTACTCGCACTATGTGGGCGATATCTTCGGCGCGCCTCTGGCCATCGAGGGCCTGATGGCCTTCTTCCTGGAGAGCACCTTCATCGGCCTGTTCTTCTTCGGCTGGGACCGGCTCACCAAGGTGCAGCACCTGATGGTGACCACGCTGATGGCCGTGGGCACCAATCTCTCGGCGCTGTGGATCCTGATCGCCAACGGCTGGATGCAGAACCCGGTGGGCGCCGAGTTCAGCTGGCAGACCATGCGCATGGAGATGACGGACTTCTGGGCCATCGTCTTCAACCCCGATGCCCAGGCCAAGTTCGTGCACACGGTCTCGGCCGGCTATGTGACCGGCGCGATGTTCGTGCTCTCGGTCAGCAGCTGGTATCTGCTCAGGGGGCGCGATGTGGAGTTTGCCAAGCGCAGCTTCCGCGTGGCGGCGGCCTTCGGCCTGGCCAGCATCTGCTCGGTGATCGTGCTGGGCGATGAGAGCGGCTACACCGTGGGCGAGGCCCAGCAGACCAAGATGGCGGCCATCGAGGCCATGTGGGAGACCGAGCCCGCACCGGCCAGCTTCAATCTGATCGCCGGCATCAACGAGGCCGCGCAGAAGAACGACTGGGCGCTGGAGATTCCCTATGTGATGGGCCTGATCGGCACCCGCTCGCTGAGCAAGGAGATCCCGGGCATTCACGACATCAAGGCCCGCAACCGCGAGCGCATCCTGAATGGCATCACGGCGGTGATCGCGCTGGAAACGCTGCGCCGGCACCGCGAGGACCCGGTGGCCCGCCAGGTGCTGGAAGCGACCAAGGGCGATCTGGGCTTCGGCCTGCTGCTCAAGAAGTACACGAGCGATGTGCGCCAGGCCACGCCCGAGATGATCGAGCGGGCGGTGAACGACACCGTGCCCCGCGTGAGCCCCATGTTCTGGAGCTTCCGCCTCATGGTGGGCCTGGGATTCGCCATGCTGCTGCTCTTCGGCCTGGCTTTCTGGAGCACGCTCAAGCGTGACGGCATCGGCGCCCGGCCCTGGCTGCTGCGCTGGGCCATCGTGATGCTGCCCGCGCCCTGGATCGCCTGCGAGCTGGGCTGGTTCGTGGCGGAGTATGGCCGCCAGCCCTGGACCATCTACGGCGTGCTGCCCACGCATCTGAGCGTCTCCACCCTGAGCGTGGGCAGCCTCTACGGCTCGCTGGCCGGTTTCGTCGGTTTCTACACCGTGCTACTGATCGTGGAGGTCTACCTGATGCTCAAGTTCGCCCGCCAGGGCCCGGGCAGCCTGGGCACCGGCCGTTACATGAACGAGCCGGCTCACGCCTGAGCGACCTCTCCCCCTACAAGGAGCTTTCAAGATGCTGGACTATGCAACGCTCAAAGTGATCTGGTGGGGCCTGGTGGGCGTGCTGCTCATCGGCTTTGCCATCATGGACGGGCACGATATGGGCGTGGGCACGCTGCTGCCCTTTGTGGGGCGGGGCGACGAGGAACGCCGCGTCGTCATCAATACCGTGGGCCCGCACTGGGACGGCAACCAGGTCTGGTTCATCACCGGCGGGGGCGCCATCTTTGCCGCCTGGCCCCTGGTCTATGCCACGGCCTTCAGCGGCTTCTACTGGGCCATGCTGGCGGTGCTGTGGGCCCTGTTCTTCCGCCCGGTGGGCTTTGACTACCGCAGCAAGATCCACAACGCCGCCTGGCGCAGCACCTGGGACTGGGGCCTGTTCATCGGCGGGGCGGTGCCGCCGCTGATCTTCGGCGTGGCCTTTGGCAATCTGCTGCAGGGCGTGCCCTTTGGGTTCAACGACTACCTGATGCCGCATTACGACGGCACGTTCTGGGCCTTGCTCAACCCCTTTGCCCTGCTCTGCGGCGTGGTCAGCAGCGCCATGATCACGATGCACGGCGGCGTCTACCTGGCCCACCGCACCGAGGGCGCCATCCAGCGCCGCGCCGTGCTCGCCGCCGCAGGCGCGGCCCTGCTGATGGTGCTGGGCTTTGTGGCGGCGGGGCTGTGGCTGCGCGTGGGCGGCATCGAGGGCTATGCCGTCGTCGCCATGCCCGATATGAACGCTCTGCCCGACCCGCTGGCCAAGACCGTGGTGCGCAGCGCCGATGCCTGGTGGCGCAACTACCAGCGCCAGCCCCTGCTGTGGCTGCTGCCCGCAGCGGGCGCGGGCCTGGCCCTGCTGGCCCCGGCCCTGGCCTGGGTGGGGCGCACCCTCGCCGCCTTTGTGGCCTCCTCGCTGGCCATGGCCGGCGTGATCCTGACCGCGGGTGCGGCCATGTTCCCCTTCATCATGCCCTCCAGCAGCCAGCCCGATGCCAGCCTCACCGTCTGGGACAGCGTCTCCAGCCGCCTGACCCTGGGCCTGATGCTGGGTGCCACCCTGATCTTCATGCCGCTCATCATCAGCTACACCGCCTGGGCCTACCGGGTGATGCGCGGCAAGGTGACGGTCGCCCACATCCGCCAGAACAGCCATACGGCGTACTGACGCCGCCAACCCTGAAAGGACTCAACCATGTGGTACTTCGCCTGGATCCTCGGCGTGGGCTTCGCCGTGCTGCTGGCCGTGATGAACGCGATGTGGGGCGAGATGGAGGATGCTCGCCTCTCGCCGGATTCGCAGTTCGGCGCAGACTGATGAGGCCGGCATGAGCACCGAGGCTGAAACCGCCGCAACCGGGGCGCCCCGCATGCACCTGCCCAGCCTGGGCGTGGGGCTCTTCATCATGCTGGCCGGCACCCTCTACCCGCCGCTCTTTGCCAATGCCCAGGGCCGCGCCGACCACGGTCTGGCCACCCTGCTGTTCTGGGCCATGGCCGCGGGCTTTGTGCGCGGCGTGGGCTTCGTGCCCCGGGCGGCCTGGGCGCGCTGGCTCTTGTCGGGCGGGGCCCAGCTGCTGGCGCTGTCGCTGGCCCTGGGGCTGGCGGCCTGGCGGCGCGGCTGGGTCTAGGGCAGGCTGATCGGCGACGCGCGACGCTTACACCAGAACGCATAGCCCTGTTGCCCCCAAAGCGCAGCCGCGGCGCTATCCTCTTTGCTGGCTGGCAGGCCGGGAACGGCGTGCCGGCCATTTCTTCTGCCTCCTGTTAGCGAAAGAGGACATCACCATGTCTCGCAAAACCCCCATCGAGCGCTACCGCAATATCGGTATCTCCGCACACATCGACGCCGGCAAGACCACGACCACCGAGCGCATCCTGTTCTACACCGGGGTGAATCACAAGATCGGTGAGGTGCATGATGGCGCGGCCACGATGGACTGGATGGAGCAGGAGCAGGAGCGTGGCATCACCATCACCTCCGCCGCAACGACCTGCTTCTGGAAGGGCATGGACCTGTCCTATCCGGAGCACCGCTTCAACATCATCGACACGCCCGGCCACGTGGACTTCACCATCGAGGTGGAGCGCTCCATGCGCGTGCTGGACGGCGCGGTGATGGTCTACGACTCGGTGGGCGGCGTGCAGCCGCAGAGCGAGACCGTCTGGCGCCAGGCCAACAAGTACAAGGTGCCGCGCCTGGCCTTCGTGAACAAGATGGACCGCGTGGGTGCGGACTTCTTCCGCGTGCGCCAGATGATGGTGGACCGGCTCAAGGCCAACCCGGTGCCGGTGGTGCTGCCCATTGGCGCCGAGGAGCACTTCAAGGGCGTGATCGACCTGCTCAAGATGAAGGCCATCCTCTGGGACGAAGCCTCCCAGGGCATGAAGTTCAGCTACGAGCCCATCCCGCCCGAGCTGCAGAGCCAGGCCCAGGAATGGCGCGAGAAGATGCTGGAGGCCGCCGCCGAGGCCAGCGAGGAGCTGATGAACGCCTATCTGGAGAACGGCGAGCTGCCCGAGGCCGACATCGTGCGCGGCCTGCGCCTGCGCACCATTGCGGGCGAGATCCAGCCCATGCTCTGCGGCACCGCCTTCAAGAATAAGGGCGTGCAGCGCATGCTGGACGCAGTGATCGACTTCCTGCCCAGCCCGGTGGACATCCCCCCGGTCGCCGGCACCGACGAAGACGACAAGGAAGTCACCCGCAAGGCCGACGACAACGAGAAGTTCGCCGCCCTGGCCTTCAAGCTGATGA
>Ga0233424_10000573_pt1 | contig 44201 bp, 42 predicted proteins | sample Watercolumn_Towu_FD_181011 | JGI IMG/M metagenome (GOLD analysis project Ga0233424, IMG submission 181011) | Freshwater microbial communities from Lake Towuti, South Sulawesi, Indonesia - Watercolumn_Towuti2014_125_MG | ecosystem: Environmental > Aquatic > Freshwater > Lake | place: Indonesia...
TGGGCTTGGTCGTCCGTCTTCTGCCGACGCACAGGTGTGCACTTCCTGGACCGCCTTCGCCGTTGAAGCAGAAGGTGGCCGTGTCACGAGTCTTGTCGTCGCCGGGCTTGGCCGTCAGCGGTACTGGTCCGATGCTGCGCGCTTGTCGACACCGCCGACAATCGCAAGACACGTCTCCCAGCTTCTTGTCCACCTTGTGACCGCAGTTGGAGCATGGGTTTTCGATCGTTTGGCACTGACAGGCCGGGCAGAGTCGCATGACTCCCTCCAAAAAAGATCTCGTCAAAAGCGACGAGCTAGATGGAATTTATCATTTTTTTAGCTAAAAGTCAAGGTTTTATCATTAATCTTGTCACTTTTGTGCTTATGAGTTATCATTTAGTTAATCATTTTTAAATGTTTTTTATGAAATTTTTTATTGATACCGCTAATATTGAAGAAATAAAAATTGCCCAAGCCTGGGGAGTGGTAGATGGTGTGACCACCAATCCTAGTCTAGTGGCTAAAGAAGGCAAAAATTTTAAGGACGTGGTGTTGGAAATTTGTTCCATAGTAGACGGTCCGATAAGTGCTGAGGTTATCAGTCTGGAAGCCGATAAAATGATCGCTGAAGCCAAAGAATTGGCCGCTTGGCACAAAAATATCGTGATAAAAATTCCTTGTACCCCAGACGGCCTTAGGGCAGTAAAAGAATTATCTAAATTAAATATCAAAACCAATGTGACATTGGTTTTTTCTACTAACCAAGTATTGCTGGCCGCCAAGGCCGGGGCCACTTATATTAGCCCCTTTGTTGGCCGTCTCGACGATGTCGGTGAAGATGGTTTGCAAATGATTGCCGATTCGGTGGCTATTATTAAAAATTATAATTTTTCCTCACAGATTTTGGTCGCTTCAATTCGTAGTCCCTTGACGGTACAAAAGGCCGCCGTCCTCGGCGCTCATGTAGCGACTATACCATTTAAAGTTTTGCAACAAATGTTTAAACATCCTCTTACTGATAATGGCATCAAAACTTTTTTGGCCGATTGGGAAAGATTAAAAGTTTAAACATGGACAAAAATAGCGCTAAATTTTTTGCAGCTGAAATCGGAGCCAAAATTCCCACTTTGGATCTGCATGGATTTTATCCCGATCAGGCTCTTGAGAAACTGGATGTATTTATTTATCAATGCGTTCAAGATAGAGAGGAAACCGCCAGGATAATATATGGTGGTGGTACCGGTAAGTTGAGAGATTCAGTGCTTGGGGCACTAAAAAAGTACCCGGCCATAGTCGATTATCAGGATGTTGGTGGAAGTTGTTTATTAATCATAAAATAAATATGATTGAGAGAAGAGTATATAGTCCGGATATGAGTAAAAGAAAACCATTTGTTGGCGCTGAGGAAATGAGAACAAACAAACTGAAAAGAAGAAGGTTTCGGGTTGCACGAGAAGAAGAAAGTTCAATGAAAGGAGACAAACAATTGTTTGATGACTTGAAATCCAAAGAAATTAAGGCAGGAAAATTTTTGAGAGGTTTAATTCGGTTTTTGGGAGATGAAGCCACAGAAGATTTCGTGGGTTATATAAAAAATAGAGATTTACAAAAGATAAAAATTCTCATTTATACCATTGGAAAACATTTTCCTATATATAATCAGGCTTTAGAAATGTTATCTGAGGAATTTTTTCGTGATCCAAATAAGATAGATTGGGAAGAAATTGATAATAACTTTCTAGATCTTTTAAATACGATAGAGGTCGATTCCTAACTCCTAAGATATGAAGTAAATAGGCCAGAAAGCCTTAAAATAGCCACAAAATGGCTATTTTATTTATCCACTATTTTTCCACACAAAAACCCCTTGACAACTTTAGTGTTCAAGAGTATAATCGCAATTACGTTTAAATATCCCGTTTTATCGGGACCACGTCCAAAAGATTTTGGAAGACAACGTACCCTTGGACCTCTGGGTTATATCGACATTAAGTCGGTAGCCAAAAATTTAAAGACAATGTTTACATTGCAATTAAATTCTTACTCAGAATATCCAAGTGGTTCATAGATGCAGAGCAAATCTGACATTTTAGAGGGCCGCTTGAAAAAGTGGCTCTTTTATTTTAAAAATTGTTTCCAGATCAAAATGTCAAAAGTTGACATCAAAAATTTGGAAGTAACGGATTGAACTTTGACAATTTATAAATTCAACGTATATAGGGTAGTAGACATTGAAAAAATGTTTACCAAAAAACAGCAAAAGCACAATTTAGTGTTTTTGCCGTATGCAATTAAATAAGTGCGCATGGTGGATGCCTTGACACTAAAAGTCGAAGAAGGACGTTGTAGGGTGCGATAAGCTCCGGAGAGGTCCCAAACAACCATTGACCCGGAGATGTCCGAATGGGGAAACCCTCTTGCCGAAGAGGCAAGAATCGTTTACTGAATACATAGGTAACCGAAGAAAACCTAGCGAAGTGAAACATCTCAGTAGCTAGAGGAAAATAAATCGAAGAGATTCCCTTAGTAGTGGCGAGCGAAACGGGAAAAGTCCAAACCATATAAATGTTGTTGTAGTGAATTGTTGGTCTCACGATTAACTTGGAGCTATGACTTAAAGGGATAGGCCGTTGTTTATATGGTGTAATAAGGTGTGAACGCTGATTTCCTACACAATTAGGCGTTTATATAATTTGATAGCAGAAGGTCTCTGGAATGAGCAACCAAAGCGGGTGAAAGTCCCTTACGCGAAATCATTTTATATGACGTGGTTTACAATCTTGAGTAGGGCGGGACTCGTGAAATTCCGTCTGAATTTGGGCCGACTATGGTCTAAGACTAAATACTTTTAGTGATCGATAGTGAATTAGTACCATGAGGGAAAGGTGAAAAGCAGCCCGGAGAGGGCGATGAAATAGTATCTGAAACCGTGCGCTTACAAAGAGCCGGAGCCCGCGAGGGTGACGGTATTCCTATTGAAGAATGAACCTGCGAGTGTGCTGTATGTCGTCGCTTAAGGACTTATGGTCCGAAGGCATAGCGAAAGCGAGTCTGAAAGGGCGAAATTAAGATGGCATGCACATAACCCGAAACCGGGTGGTCAACCCATGACCAGGTTGAACCTTGTAGAAATACAAGGGGAGGACCGAACTCACGAGCCGTGCAACACTCGGAGATGAGTTGTGGGTAGAAGAGAAATTCTAATCGAACTCGGTGATAGCTGGTTTTCCTCGAAATAGCTCTAGGGCTAGCCTTGTATGTTCCTGTTGGTGGTAGAGCACTGGATGAAAATTGGGTCCTTCGGGATACCGTTTTCAATCAAACTCCGAATGCCAACAGCTAAAATACAGGAGTCAGACGGTGACGGCGAAGCGCCATCGTCAAAAGGGGAACAGCCCAGATCGCTGGTTAAGGTCCCTAAATCCATGTTAAGTGTAAAAGGTGGTGTTAATTCTTATACAACCAGGATGTTGGCTTAGAAGCAGCCATCATTTAAAGATAGCGTAATAGCTCACTGGTCAAGAGTTTTCGCGCCGAAAATGTACCGGGGCTCAAACATGGTACCGAAACCGCGAACTATCCAGTGGAATAATTTGTCTGAACCAAAAGGAAAATTCAGAAATTTGCAAAGCAAATTTCTGCAAATGCCTTTTGTAAAAATATGAATCGGACGAAATATTCCACTGGATATTGGTAGAGGAACGTTCTTAGCGCGCTGAAGCTCCAGACGCGAGTCAGAGTGGAGTGCTAAGAAGCGAGAATGCAGGTATAAGTAGCAAAAATCAGGGTGAGAATCCCTGACGCTGAAAATCCAAGGTTTCCTGGGCAACGAGAATCGTCCCAGGGTTAGTCGATCCTAAGGCCAGGCCGAAAGGCGTAACCGATGGAAGAGCTGGTTAATATTCCAGCACTGCGTATAGTTTGGTTACTAGTGCGCATTCTTATAATCTAGAGCGTGGATTGAATTGCACGCTGCGCAAGCAAAAGACAAAGCCTTCGGGTGGAGTCAATTTTAGAGGAAGGAGTGCCCAGAAAAGCTAGCAATCGTTAAGCTATAAGCAACCGTACCGGAAACCGACACAGGTGGATAGGTCGAGAAGACCAAGGCGAACGAGAGAACCCTTGTTAAGGAACTCTGCAATACAACGGCCGTAACTTCGGGATAAGGCCTGCCCATAGCAATATGGGTTACAACAAAAGACGCACTGCGACTGTTTACCAAAAACACAGCTCCCTGCAAAAGCGCAAGCTAAAGTATAGGGGGTGATGCCTGGCCAGTGTCAGAACGTTAAGGGGAGAGATGAAAGTCTTGAACCGAAGCGCTGATGAACGCCGGCGGTAACTATAACCGTCCTAAGGTAGCGAAATTCCTTGTCGGGTGAGTTCCGACCTGCACGAATGGCATAACGATGGTGCGACTGTCTCAACAAGGGACTCGGTGAAATTGCAAGGGAGGTGAAGATGCCTCCTACCCGTAACTAGACGAAAAGACCCCGTGAAGCTTTACTACAACTTGCTATTGGTATAAGGTTATTTATGTTCAGCGTAGGTGGGAGCCGCAAGGCGCCAATGAGACACCACCCTTAAATAACTTTATGCCTAATTTTCTCCCATGAATCTGGGAGAGAAGACAGTGGCTGGTGGGTAGTTTAACTGGGGCGGTTGCCTCCTAAAATGTAACGGAGGCGTTTACAAAGGTCAGCTTAGCTCGGATGGAAATCGAGCTGGACGCGCAAACGCACAAGCTGGCTTTACTGCAAGGACTACAATCCGAGCAGTTACGAAAGTAGAAGTTAGTGAACCGACTGCTCTTCATAGGAAGGCAGAAGATCAACGGATAAAAGCTACTCCGGGGATAACAGGCTGATCGCGCCCAATAGTCCACATAGACGGCGCGGTTTGGCACCTCGATGTCGGCTCATCGCATCCTGGGGCTGTAGAAGGTCCCAAGGGTTTGGCTGTTCGCCAATTAAAGCGGTACGCGAGCTGGGTTCAGAACGTCGTGAGACAGTTCGGTCTCCTATCTGTTACGGGCGTTGAACATTGAGAAGGCCCACTCCTAGTACGAGAGGACCGGAGCGGACGAACCTCTAGTGCACCAGTTGTCGATCAACGGCATCGCTGGGTAGCTATGTTCGGAGCGGATAAACGCTGAAAGCATATAAGCGTGAAGCCGTCTTCAAGATTAATGTTCGTTATAGACCACTTATAGATTATGAGTTTGATAGGCTCTATGTGTAAGCACAGTAATGTGTTGAGCAAAGGAGTACTAATCGGTCGAGTATACGGCGAAAGCACTAAGCTGTGCTGTAAGCATCCTGTATAAGTTGAATTAAATTTTAAAAGAGTCAGTGTCTTGGTGACACAAGCGACGAGGCCACACCTGTTCCCATCCCGAACACAGTAGTTAAGCTCGTCTGCGCCGATGATAGCCGCAAGGCAAAAGTAGGCCGTCGCCAGGACAATGGCTCTTTTTTAATTTTAAAATTTATTATAGGGTTTAAAATTTATAGCTTGTCAGACTAAAAATATCATGTTAAAGTATATCTATTATTAATTTCAATTTTATTAATATGCCAGACATCAGAAATTTTGGAGAGAGCGGCCGCAAAGTGCCGATGTTTGATAAGGAAAAACTCAGTAAAATGCGAACGGGATTGCCGGAGTTTGCGCCGAGAATTATCGCAGAAATCGAAAGTAAATCAGCGGAGCTAGCCAAGATTCATCTACGCGGCTTAATTCAAGAAATCGAAATGCGCATTAGAAACAATTCGATGTTAGATTCTGAGGATGGAGATTTTGAACCTTATTATGAAAATGAGGCAGAATTAAACGTAGCCAAAGCAAAGTTAAAGGAAATGAAGGCCGAGTTAGCAGAACTTGAGGCAAATGGTCATTTAAGTGACAGGCAAAAAGAATTAGGGTACGCAAAATTGAGCTACAAGCAAGGACATAGAATTAAATAACTTTTATTTCTATTGAGACAAATCCCCAAAATGATGGGGATTTTGTTGTTAAAATCAATCAACTAGACTTGTTTTTGGTTTAAGAAAATGATAAAATAATCACGTTATGAATTTTCCGTCGACTTTATCCCAATTTCTCATCAAAGAGCTATCCAAGCATCCAGAAAAGGACGGTCTGGTGGCTATTCTGTCGGATTTGGCAACAATTGGTAAAATTATTTCGGCTCACACCAACAAAGCTGGTTTGGTAGACATGATTGGGCTGGCCGATAAGACCAATATCCAAGGGGAAGAAATCAAAAAATTGGATGTTTTTTGTAATGATTTGTGTAAAAATTATTTACGTCAGATCGGGAATTTTGCGGCGATGGCCAGCGAAGAAGAAGACGAAGTGGTAGATATGGGCGAGTTTGGCCAAGACGCCAAATATATTATTGCTTTTGATCCGCTCGACGGCTCGCATAATGTAGAAGTTAATCTACCGGTTGGTACGATTTTTTCTGTACAGCGTCGTTTGAGTGAATTTGATCGCAGCGACGAGCGCCAATTTTTGCAGCCCGGGAAAAATCAAGTTTTGGCCGGTTATATTTTGTATAGCTCCAGCACGATTTTGGTTTTTAGTTGGGGCGAAGGCGCATATGAATTTACTTTAGACCAAGCTTTGGGCGAATTTTTATTGACTCGTGAAAAAATGACGATTCCAGACAGGTGTGATACGTATAGTTTCAATGAAAGCAATTTAAAATATTTATCGGCTCGTGATCAGAAATTTGTCAATTATTTACGCGATGATCTGAAATGCAGTTTGCGTTACGCGGCCGCGATGGTGGCTGATGTGCACCGCAATCTCATCACGGGCGGTATTTTTACGTATCCGAGAGTAGACAAAAAAGGTACAGGTGAATTTAAACCAAAGCTACGTCTCAATTATGAAGCCAAACCAATGGCTTATATTGTAGAGCAGGCTGGTGGGTTTTCCACCAATGGCGAAGTAAGTTTGCTCGAAGTGGCGGGTGAAAAATTACATGAGCGCGTAGCGGTTTTTGTCGGCAATAAAGATATTATTGAAAATTTTTTAAAAACTAATTAATCTTTTTAAATATGTTAGATGATTTGCAAGCAATTGCCCAAGCAATGGTGGCCGACGGCAAAGGGATTTTGGCGGCCGATGAAAGCAGTGGTAACATTAAAAAGAAATTTGAAAAATTAGGAGTGGAAGATACTGCCGAAAATCATCGTCGTTATCGCGAACTTTTATTTACTACTCCAGGAATGGAGAATAGTATTAGTGGCGTGATTTTGTTTGATGAAACAATCCGTCAGTCCACCAGTGACGGCATGCCGTTTGCTCAATATTTATGGTCCAAAAATGTGATACCAGGTATTAAAGTGGATATTGGGCTCAAAGATATGGAAGGCCACGCCGGCGAACAAGTCACCAAATGGGACGATACTCTGGATGCTCGTTTGAAAGAATACTATGAGCTTGGTGCGCGTTTTGCCAAATGGCGCGTTGTTATTAACATTGGCGAAAATATTCCTAGTGATGAATGTATTTTGGAAAATGCCAAAACTTTATCTCAGTATGCTGTGCTTTGTCAGGCCAACGGCATTGTGCCGATTGTGGAGCCGGAAGTTTTAATGGATGGAAATCATACTATCGATCGCTGCTATGAAGTTACTCACAAAACCCTTACTCAATTATTTGCCGAATTAAAAAATGCCGCTGTAGATTTGACTGGTTTGATTCTCAAACCAAATATGGTGATTTATAGTTTACAAGGAGAAAAAATTTCCGCTCAAGAAGTTGCCGAGAAAACTTTACGGTGTTTCCTGGAAACCGTACCAGCTGAAGTGCCGGGTATAGTATTTTTATCTGGCGGTCAGAGCGAAATGGAATCCTGTATAAATTTAAATGCTATTGCCCAATTAGTCAAAGAAAAAGATGTTTCTTGGAAATTCACCTTTTCTTATGGCCGCGCCTTGCAAAATAGCGCGATGAAAAATTGGTCCGGTAAAGATGAAAACTTAGAAAAATCCCAAGAAATATTCGCGCATCGCGCCCAATTAGCCAGTGCTGCGAGCCGCGGAGAATATAATATTGAAATGGAGTAAATTATGACCATGAATCCAATCGCCCAAGAATATTACGAAAAAAGTGAGGGAATAATAAATTTATCGTGGCAGGATGTCGAGGGGGATGTGCTAAAGATAATTACGAAAATGAAGCAGGAAAATTTTGAGCCGGATATTATTGTTTCCATTGCGCGTTCTGGTCTGATTCCGGCTTCGATGATTGCCTATACTTTGGGCAATAAGCAATTGTATGTTATCAAGGTGGATTTTTCTATTATTCAAAAAGACGGTAAAGATCAGGAACTGCGCGACCGGCCGATTATTTCTCAAGAACTGACCAAAGATGTGAGCGGTTTGAAAGTTTTGGTGGTCGATGAGATGGCGGTGTCTGGTTCAACCCTCAGATTGGTAAAGGCTTATATGGATATTAAAAACCCGGCTGAGGTAAAATATTGTGTACTTTATAAACAGCCTTGGGCCGGATTTAACCCTGACTATTTTGGTCGAGAGATAGTGGAATGGCCAATTTATCCCTGGAAAGAGCTGAGAAATAACATCTTGGACCCTAGAGCCAAGTTGAAAAATAGCTAATCTAAGGTAAAAAGTCATTGATTGGTCTTTATCCACAACAAAACTGTCAGAAAAATTTTGACAGTTTTTTTATTTGTTGCTATAATTTAAATATAGCTAAAATTAGCCAAATATGGATATAAGTATTTTCAAAAAACTTGGTTTTTCAGATAAGACTGCAAGGATATATTTGACACTCATTACTTTGGGCCCAACTTCAGTGCGTAATTTAGCCAAAAAGACCGAATTTAATCGTGGCACAGTTTATGATGGACTTAAATGGTTAAAAGATATGGGGGTAGTGAATTATTATGAAAAAGAATCCAAGCAGTTTTTTGTGGCTGAGGATCCGGACAAACTTTATGATTTGGTGAATAGGCAAACCGAACAATTGCAAGAGGTTAGCAAAAGGATGAAAGACACGGTTTTGGAATTAAAATCTGTTTATGACAAAGGCGGTGAGCGACCTTTGGCCAGATATTATGAAAAAGGAGAAATTCGTAAAATTTTAGAACAGGTCTTGAGTCGTTGTGAAGAAAGTGGTGAGTTGGTTTATCGAGTTTATTCAGATGCTGACATTCGTGACTATCTTTATGATGGCTTTGAGTCTTTTAGCGACGCGCGCATTGCCAAAGGTATAAAAGTAAAAGCCATTGCCATTGGCGGCGGCGGTGAATTGCGTGGTTTGGATGAGAGAAAGTGGCTAAATATAAAAAAAGATTCACCAACTTATATTATTATTTATCCCGGTAGTACCGCTTATATTTCTTTGAATTCCCAAGGAGATTTGGTGGGAGTGGTGATTGAAAATGATGGTGTTTATCAAACCCAAAAAGGCATTTTTGATGCTCTGTGGGAGACTTTAAAATAATTTATGTTTGATTTTAGTTTTATTGATTTGGACGATACTTTGTTTAAAACTTATCTTTTTAAAGAAGATATTTACAATTGTTTTGCTCGTTGCGGAGTCAGTAGAGAGGATTATAAAAAAACTTATTCACAAGCAGTATTTGGTCCGGTGGTGGGATATTTTGATTATACTTTTAAAAAACACGCTGATATTTTGCGTGATCTTGGCTATCAGATCCCCGATAGCACTATTGTCGAATTAAATAAATTATTAGAAAAAAATTATAATTTTGAAGATGCGGAAAATTTTTTAATAGAGATAAAAAAAATTAGTCGCCAAATGATTTTGCTGACTGCCGGTGAACAGAAATTGCAGGAGAAAAAAATTGCGGGTAGCGGATTGGCTAAATATTTCGATGGTATTGAAATAATCGAAGGGGGTAAAAGTCAAAAAATTTTTGAGTTGGCCGATAGTGCCAGTAAAATTCTTTTTGTTAATGATAACATGCAGGAAAATATTCAGACCAAAAAAGATTTACCCGATATTATCTTGGTAGGAACCAAACACAAAGTGCGTTGGACAGAAGATAATTATGAAGCCAGCAATCTGCCTTATTTTGATACTTTAAGCGAAGTAAAAGATTATGTTGCTAGATTTATCTAAAATTGCTGTGGTAATATTGGCCGCCGGCAAAGGGACACGCCTGAATTGTGTCGATAAACCCAAGGTGATGCTAGAGATTGGCGGTAAACCGATTGTGGCCTATCTGGTAGAGACTTTGAAGCAGATTGGTTTTTCAAAAGAACAAATTTGTTTGGTAGTTGGTTTTAAAAAAGAAAAGATACAGGAATATTTTAAAGATGAAGTTCAGTATGCTGTGCAAGAGCAACAACTCGGTACTGGTCACGCCGCTTATGTTGGTATAAAAAGTTTGTCGCCAGAAATTGAACAAGTGCTAGTAGTGGGCGGAGATGATGGGGCCTTTTTTACACCCGCGACCATATTAAATTTTATCCGACAACATCTGGACAATGCGTGTACTGTAAGTTTGATGAGTTTGGAAATAGATAATCCGGCCGGATTTGGTAGAATTGTGCGCGAGAACGGTGAAATAAAAATGATAGAAAAAGAATATCAAACCGAAGAACAGAAAAAAATTAAGGAGGTTGGTATTGGTACTTATTTATTTGATCGCAAGTGGTTTGAGGCGATGTTTCTACACATGCCCAAGATGGCTAAGCTGGGTGAATATGGCATCAATCCAGCGATCGCTATCGCTCAGACAGAAAATAAAAAAGTTCAGGTGGTGAAATTAGCCAATATCAATGAGTGGCACGGGATAAATACGCCGGAACAATTGGAGTTGGCTAATCAATTAAAAAAAGAAAATAATTATATATAAATATATGTGTGGAATTGTTGGATATATTGGAAAAAAAGAAGCCTTACCAATTTTGATAAATGGTCTGCATCGTTTGGAATATCGTGGTTATGATAGTGCCGGTGTGGCGATTTTTAAAGACAAAAAAATTAAACGAATAAGGGCAGTAGGAAAAATTGATTTTCTCTCCGAAAAAGTCAAAAATCTAGATTTACAGGGTAGTGTCGGAATAGCCCATACCCGTTGGGCTACTCATGGCGGTGTTAATGAAGAGAATGCTCATCCCCATATTGGTTGTCATGATGATTTGGTCATTTGTCATAATGGTATTATTGAAAATTATCGCGAATTAAAAGAAAAATTTTTGAAAGGTCACAATTTTAAATCCCAGACTGATACTGAAATTTTAGCTCATCTGATCGAAATTTTTTATGAGGGTGATTTATTGAAAGCTGTGCAAAAAGCCCTGACAGAAGTACGTGGTACTTATGGATTGGTCGCCATGCATGCCGCCGAACCGAACAAAATTATTGCCGCCCGTTTGGGCAGTCCTCTGGTAGTGGGGGTGGGTGAAGATGAATATTATATTGCTTCTGATACTTCGCCGATGTTGGCTCACACCAAAAATGTGGTCTTTTTGGACGATGGTGAAGTAGCAGAAATTACTGCCAATTCTTTAAAAATTTTTAATGTTGAGCATAAACCGATTGATAAAAATGTAGAAAAAATAGAATGGAATGAGGCCCAAGCTCAAAAACAAGGTTTTGATCATTTCATGTTGAAAGAAATTTTTGATCAACCGACAGTATTCAAAGATGCTATTCGCGGACGATATAGATTAGAAGATGGTACGGCTCATTTGGGTGGTCTGAATATGACCGATGAACAGATGCACCAGGTAAAACGAGTAGTGATGCTTTCTTGTGGCACGGCTTATTATGCCGGGTTGGTTGGTAAATATGCGTTTGAGCGTTTAGCGGGATTGCCGACTGAGGCCGATGTTGCCAGTGAATTTCGTTATCGTGATCCTATTATTGATAAACACACTTTGGTATTTGCTATTTCTCAATCCGGTGAAACTGCTGATACGATTGCTGCCTTGCGTGAGGCCAAACGCAAAGGCGCGTTTGTACGCGGTATTGTCAATGTGGTTGGCTCAACGATTGCGCGTGAAACTGATGGTGGTACTTACATTCACGCCGGTCCAGAATTGGCTGTGGCCTCGACCAAAGCTTATACTAATATGGTGGCCGTTTTAATTTTATATGCTTTGCAATTTGGGCGTCTTAATAGAGTGAGTGTGGCGACTGGAGAGAGATTATTAAATGCGCTTTTGGAAATTCCGGAGAAGATGAAAATGGTTTTGTCTCAAAATGACAAAATTAAAGCTGTTGCTGAAAAATTAAAAAATTATACCAATTGTATTTTTCTTGGTCGTGGTATAAATTATCCGGTGGCTTTGGAAGGCGCCCTGAAACTTAAAGAAATTTCTTACATTCATAGTGAGGCTTATCCGGGTGGAGAAATGAAACATGGTCCGATTGCTTTATTATCATCCAATTTTCCAATTATTGCGATTGTAACCAAAAATCAATTATACGATAAAATGATTAGCAATATCCAAGAGGCCAAAGCGCGTAAAGCGCCCGTAATTTTGATTGCTACCGAAGGTGATAGTCAGGCGAAAGAGCTGGCTGAAGATGTTATTTTTGTACCGCAGACGATGGAATTGCTTGAACCGCTGGTAAATACTTTGGTGTTACAGCTTTTGTCTTATCATACCGCGGTTTTGCTCGGTAAAGATGTCGATCGACCGCGCAATTTGGCCAAAAGTGTGACTGTAGAATAAGCTAAAGCTTGCGATTACATCGAGCCTCGCAAATAAATAAATTTATTTAGCTCGACTCTAGTAATCTTAATTTTGTATGAAGAAAAAAATCGTAGTCTTTGGTGGGGGAAACGGTAGTGCGGCCGCTTTGGTCGCTCTGAAACAAAATATAGAAAAATTTGATGTCACGGCCGTAGTATCTATGAGTGATTCTGGAGGTTCATCTGGTAAATTACGTCAAGAATTTGGCGTTTTACCGCCTGGGGATATTATGCGTGCGATTTTGGCTTTATCCAAATATGATTATCCGATTCTGAAAAGAATTTTTTATAGTAATCGTTTTTCGATATCCGGAAAACTCAACAAACATAACCTTGGTAATATATTTTTGGCTTTGAGTACAGAATATTGTGGAGATTTTTTAAAAGCTATTGAAGCTTTATCTCAAAGTGTGGAGGCAATGGGAAAAGTTTTACCAAATACTTTGCAAACTAATGATTTGGTTGCGGAGCTTACCAATGGGCAAGAAATCGAAACCGAAGCCGCTATAGACGAACCCAATTATGATCGTAAATTAAAAATTTCTAAAGTGTATTTGAAACCAAAAGTAAAAGCCTACTCGCCGGTCTTATCAGCCATTAAGCAAGCGGATTATATTATTTTTAGCCCTGGCAGTCTCTACACGAGCCTGATAGCCGCCCTTTTACCAAGCGGGATATTAAAGACAATAGAGAAAAGTCCAGCCAAATTAATTTTTGTTGTTGGCAATGCGTTTCATCCTCACGGTGAAACTGGTCCGGAAGATGTCAAAGAGGCAATAGAGGTGCTACAAAGTTATTTGCCAAGAAAATTGAATTTGGTTTTACACAATGATCATCAATTTACGGCGGCGGAAAAAAAGAAATATCAAGAAAAAAAATGGGGAGTTTTGAAAAATAATACAAATGAAATAGAAAATATCAAAGTAATAAGTTTTGATTACGAGCGTGTTGGTGGTGGCTTGTGCTCAATTAAACTCGGTAAAAAATTTAAAGAAGTTTTAAAATAATTTTTTATGGAGATCAAGAATATAGAAAAAAATACAATTGGAATAAAATTTTCTGTAGAAGAAAATGGTGAGGAATTGGGAAGAGCTTGGCTATATTTGATATATAATGATTTGCATCAAGAACCATATGGTTTGTTGGAGGATGTCTATGTAAAAGAAAGTAACCGCGGGCAAGGAATAGGCAATAAATTGTTGGAACAGGTTGTATCTGAAGCCAAAAAAAGAAATTGTTATAAAATAATCGGTACCAGTCGTATGAGTCGTGATATGGTGCATGAATGGTATAAACGGTTGGGTTTTAGAGAATATGGTTTGGAGTTTAGATTGGATCTTTAAAAGTGGGATGGTCCGGCCGGCGCAAAATGCGCCGGCCGGGATCCCGACCTTGTTCTGCAGGGAGTTCACGCGGTCGCACGGAAGGACTTGCGGAGCCCGGCGTGCAGACCGGCAGTCACGAACTTGAAGGAGGTGGACGTGCGAGCCACCTCAGAGTCGGCCCAGAAAGCCGCCCAGACGTAGCGATCGCCATCGGCCACGGCCCGAATTTCCACGGTGTGGGCTTTGAACGGGCCATTGGCGACCAGACGCTCGATCTCGTTGAGGCAGATCTCGTCGAGACACAGACCAGTGTGCAGCGGCTGGCAACCGTTGAGATGCCAATTCCGACCAGTACGCGAGTCGCAGAAGAACGGGAGGATGGCGGTTTGCATGGTTGCCCTCAGAAAAGGTCGGGAAAGTTGAGGTCCGACCCATGTCTCTGATTCCTTTGTCAAAGACATGGATCGTACCTACAAACAAAAAATCTGTTACCTATAATAAAGAAAGATAACAGACTACAAGCAAACTGTTTCCCGTTTAAAACGGGCAAATCTTTCCCTAAATAGGGTCGGAATTAGCACCCCGGTTTAGGGGGTTGCTGGGTGGTCATCGGGCCGAATCCCTCGCACCGCTCTAGATAAATTCTCCAACTAATATTATACTAACATAAATCATTTTAAATAGTCAAGATCATATGAAAGAATCGTTATCGATATTGAGCACATTGCCAAGTGTGGATTATGAACTCCTCGACAGCGGTGATGGTGAAAAATTGGAACGCTATGGCCAAGTAGTTTTTCGTCGCCCTGACCCACAAGCGCTTTGGAAGAAAATTTTACCAATAAAAGATTGGCAAAATGCTGATGCGGTATTTGTGCGTGATGGCCGCAATGCTGATTGGAAGATAAAACCAGGCACCCCGGAAAAATGGACAATAAATTTTGGCGAATTGAAATTTCATATTCGTCCGACGGCTTTTAAACACACCGGACTTTTCCCGGAGCAAGAGGGAAATTGGAATTGGATGCGTGAAGTCATAAAGGCCAGATTGCCAAAACAGCCGGAAATTAATGTTTTGAATCTGTTTGGCTATACCGGTGGTGCTAGTTTGGCCTGCGCCCAAGCCGGCGCGCAAGTATGTCATGTAGATGGATCTAAAGTGGCAATAGGCTGGGCACGCGACAATGCCGAATTGTCAGGATTGAAAGAAAAACCGATTCGCTGGATATTAGATGATGCAGTGGAATTTGTGCGTCGCGAAGTGAAGCGTGGAAAAAAATATGACGGTATCGTGATGGACCCGCCGGCTTTTGGTCATGGTCCAAATGGTGAAATGTGGAAAATAGAAAAAGATTTTGTCGGACTGATAGAGATGTGCAATCAGATTTTGTCTGATCAACCACTTTTCTTTTTACTCAATGGCTATGCCAGCGGCTACAGCGCCATTGCCTATGAGAACAATTTACAAAATTTAGTAAAAAAATACGGGGGAGAAATAGAGAAAGGAGAATTGACTTTACAAGAAAGTAAAAGTGGCCGATTATTACCATGTGGTATTTTTGCGAGATGGTTTAATATTTAATATTAATTTTATTAATCTGTTTCGCTTTTTTCGACCACGAGGTCGAAAGGATGAGGCTGTGACCTCATAACCCGCTCAATCAGATTAATAAAATTTCTACAATACTATGAACTTATACGAATTTGAAGGCAAAAACATTTTTAAAAATTTTGGAATCAATACTCAAAAATCTGTTTTATTGCGTCGTGAAGATAATATAGAAGAAAAATATAATGAACTTGGCATAAAAGATGTTGTGCTCAAAGCTCAGGTATTATCCGGAAAACGTGGTAAAAATAATGGCATCTTATTTGCTAGCAGTATGCAAGAAGTGAAAGAAGCAGCAGAGAAAATATTATCAAGTAATATCCGCGGTCAGTATGTGGCCGCAGTTTTAATAGAAGAAAGATTAAAGATCGCACAAGAACACTATTTGTCAATTACTTATGATACGGCGAAACGTCAACCGATTTTAATATATTCTCAAGCGGGCGGTATGGATATCGAGGATGTGCCCGAAGAAAAAATTAAAAAACAATATTTTGATATTCGTCAAAATGATATAGAATCAGATATTCCATTTGCTAAAGAATTGTGGCAATGCTTTTTGCAAAGCGATGCCCGCGTAGTAGAAATAAATCCGCTGATAATTACCAGTGACGGAGAAAAAATTGCTGCCGATGCCAAAGTGGCCTTGGATGATGACGCTTTTTTTCGTCATAAAGAGTGGAATTTTGAACCGCGTACTATGCTAGGCAGACTGCCAACCGAAAGAGAAAATTTGGTTGGTAAGATTGACGAAGGTGAGAATTATTATCGTGGTACAGCTGGTAAGTATATTGAAATGGACGGAGATATCGCGGTTTTATTTTCTGGCGGCGGCGCGAGTATTGCCAATATGGATGCCCTGTTGCAAGTCGGTCTTCGTCCGGCCAACTACACCGAATATTCTGGTAATCCACCACGCGAAAAAGTGGCTCAACTCGCCAAAATTGTTTTGAGTAAACCCGGTTTGCGTGGTCTATGGATTGCAGGCGGGGTGGCCAATTTTACGGATATTGCAGCGACTTTTCAGGGAATTACTGATGCTTTAGATGAAGTCAAACCGGCCTATCCTATCGTCATTCGTCGCGCTGGTCCAAACGAGGAAGAAGGGAAACACTTGATGGAAGAGTGTGCTAAAAGAAATAATTTAAATTTGAAAATTTTTGGCAAAGAAGTAGCTATGGGTGCCACCGCCACTGCTTTGGTAGATATGATCAATAATTAAAAATTCTATGTCCATTTTAATAAATAAAAATACCAAAGTTTTAGTACAGGGAATTACTGGCAAGGAAGGGCAAAAAGCCGCCACCGCCATGCGTGAATATGGTACACAGGTGGTAGCGGGTGTGCGTCCGGGCAAGGGTGGCGAAACCGTATATGGTGTGCCAGTATTTAATTCTGTAGCCGAGGCCGTAGAAGCGTTCCCTGATATTTCCACCACCACAATTTATGTACCACCTTTTGCAGCCAAACCAGCAATTTTGGAAGCAATTGAAAATAATATTCCCATCATTAATACCATTGTTGAAAGAATCCCCATTCAAGATACCGCCTATTGTTTGGCGGCGGCCCGTGAAAAAAATATTCGTTTGATCGGTCCTAGTTCGTTAGGTTATATCAGTCCCGGTGAAGGACGAATAGGGGTAGTGGGCGGTCCCAAAGCTTTGGCCAATCAAGTATTTCAACCCGGTAGTATTGGTGTAATCTCACGCAGTGGTGGTATGACTAATGAGCTATCTTGGCAAATTCGTCGTGCCGGGTTAGGTCAAAGTAGCGCGGTGCATGTTGGCGGAGATCTGCTAATGGGTACCACCTACGCCGATCTTTTAAAATTATTTGAGAAAGATGAACAAACCAAAGCCGTAGTAATTTTTGGTGAACATGGTGGTAATTATGAATTTGAAATAGTTGATCTGATAAATAAAAAAGAATTTACCAAACCGCTAGCGGTATATGTTGGTGGTAAATTTGCCAGTGTTTTTCCTGAAGGGATGAATATCGGCCATGCCGGAGCGATAGTTGGGAAAGGCCAAAGCGCAGATGAAAAAGAGCGGGCTTTGAAGTCTGTGGGCGTGCTCATTGCTGATACTTATGAAGATTTGGTTTCAAAAATTTTGCCATATGCTTAATCTTAATAATGTATTTTTATTTAGTCTCGCTTTCTTCTCCCGACTCAGTCGGGATTAGGGATCTCGCCGTGGGCTCGATAACCCGCTCGACTGAAATAAAAATATCTAAAATTACACATTATGAAATGGGAAACTGCTATCACTAATGTAAAAAATGGCCAAGAAACAATTCGCGGCAAAAAATTATCCGGTCTAATTCAAAATAACACTTTTACTGAAACTATTTTTTTGATTTGGCAGGGGAGAATGCCAAAATCCAACGAAACAAAAATGATGGACGCTCTGCTCACTGCCGCCATCGACCATGGTACTGGTACTGCCTCAGCCATGACAGCGCGCATTGTGGCTAGCGCCAAAAATAGTTTACACACCGCCCTGACCGCCGGCATCTTGGCGATGGGGGAACGTCATGGTAGTGCTATAGAAAATGCAGCTAAATTTTTTGTTGCCAATAAAAATAATAAAAATTTGGCGCAGACAGTGAAGGAATTGAAAGAAAAAAAAGTGCGTTTGGCTGGATTTGGTCATGCAGTTTTGGATTATGATGAACGTAGTGAAACACTGCTTAAAATTGCTAAAAAATTAGGTTTTTTTAAAGTTACTTGCCAAGTGGCAGTAAATATTGAAAAAGAGCTAAATAAAATTTCTTCCAAACATTTACCTCTTAATATTGATGGAGCCATGGGGGCAATTTTGTCTGATATGGGTTTTGATCCAATGATGATGAAAGGGATTTTTATCACTGCCCGCGTACCTGGACTAGTGGCGCATATTTATGAAGAGATGACAAACGACGCCGGTTTGCGTCGTTTGAATGAAGATGAAATTACTTATATTGGGAAGTAATTCATTATGGAAAAGTTTATTTTAATTCTTCCCAATATTCGTAGTGCCCACAATGTCGGCGCAATGTTTCGTACGGCCGATGGGGCCGGAGTGGAAAAAATTTATCTCACTGGTTATACACCCTGCCCGCCTCATCCCCGGCTCGACAAGGTCTCTTTGGGAGCAGAAAAATGGATGCCGTGGAAATATATCAAACAAACCGGTCGACTGCTCAAGCAGTTGAAAGAACAAGGTTACAAAATCATCGCCTTGGAACAAACCTCAAAAAGTGTTAATATATATAAGTGGGAACCACAATTTCCCCTGGCTCTAATTGTGGGCAATGAAAAGACCGGTGTAACCAAAAGTCTGCTTAAATACTGTGATAAGGAAATAGAGTTGGACATGAAAGGAAAGAAAAAAAGTCTCAATGTCAGTGTCGCCGCTGGGATCACCATGTATTATGTTGCTTCAAAAATCAAATGATTTATGCAATCCACCATCGCTTTATTTGGCCAGCTTATAGCCAATATTCCGCCTTTATTTCCGGATGACTTGCGTTATCAAATGAAAAAAGATTTCAAAGAAGCGCAGTCGGGCGGCATTGGTTTAGATGAATTGGAAAAAATGATGGTAAAATATGGCTATGCGCTGTGGCCGTGGCGGCAAGCATTCAAAGAATTTTTATCTTGGAATGAAAATCAAATAGGAGAACAGTTTTTTGTCTCCAGTCTGCCGGAGAATTTACAAGAAAGGTATTTGGAATATCGGGAATTGGGCCTTACATTTAAAGATTTTCATTCTGGTCGGTCGGCAAATTATTTTAATGACGACGAATGGTCGTCATTGGCGGTAGCACTTTTGGATATGCATAAAAATTTGCGTGATTTTGCCGCTCGAGAAGTAGTGGGATTAAAAAAAGAAAAATATCTTAAAAAAGTACAAGAGTTTGATGAAATTTTGGAGAAAATAAAAAATAATTTGAATGGACTAAAAAAATTGTCTCAGCAAGAATCAGATCATGTCATGTTGGCCAACGAGATATCGGCAAGAGTGGAGGCTTTTGAACACGGATTGTGTCTTCTGGCACCAGAATTGTCCCACGAAGATGTTGGCCGTGCCCATGAATTTTTTATTGGTCGCAAACAAGAATTGAATCGTCTGCGCGGGATTCATGAAACTATTGAGATCGATTTTTATAGTGAGTAATATGACGGAAGAAAAAAGACCCAAAGTAGGTGTGGGGGTATTTATAAAAAAAGATGGAAAAATTTTAATGCAGAAAAGACAAGGTGCACACGGTGAAGGAAGTTGGGGACTGCCAGGTGGACATTTGGAATTTGGTGAAAGTGAGATAGGATGCGCAGAAAGAGAAACAAAAGAGGAGTTGGGTATCAATATCACCAATGTTGTAAAAGGACCGTATACCAACGATATTTTTGAAAGTGAAGATCGGCATTATATTACAATTTTTGTAATTTCTGATTACGACGGCGGAGAAATAAAAATAATGGAGCCGGATAAAATAATTGAATTTGGTTGGTTTGACTGGAATGAATTGCCGCGGCCATTATTTTTACCGATTATTAATTTATTGAAAACAGATTTCAGTCCATTTAATTAATTGAATGAATAAAAAACGCATGAAAAATTATTCATGCGTTTTTTAGTTTATCTCTTTAAATTTCAATCGGCTTAATTTTAGAGAATTGTCCAATCATTTTTTTCATTCCGTTTTTATCCAGTAAGCCGTTTTGTACCCCGAAGTGTCCCAGTACTGAGCAACTGTTGGCAATACCCCAGCTGAGACAAGCGGCTAGATTATGACCATATATTTTGGCCGATAGAAAGCCGGCAGAAAAAGCATCACCGGCACCGGTTTTGGATACAATTTTAACCGGATAACTGTTCATATGCCAGACACTATCTATATTGCCCGCCCAAGCACCATTGGCCGCATCCGTTATAGCCACCTCATGAGCGCCTAGTTCTAGAAGTTTATGAATTAAAGTAGAAATGGATTTAGTTTTTTTGAGATTTGTTCCAGCTATTTTTTCGGCTTCTTCTAAATTCACTATCAATAGATCACAATGCGGTAATATTTCTTTAGTTAATTCCAAATTATTTTTTAATTGGAAAGATCCAGGATTAAACGCCAGACGCACAGTCGGATGAGCAGCTAAAAATTTTAAAAGTTTTTCTTGGATACTATCGAAGCCTTCGCTAAGACTGGTATAGTAAATCCAATCGGTGGATGGAAAATTTTTTGGCCATGAGTAATTTATTTTTTGGTGATAAGACAAAATAGTTCTTTCACCTTTAAAATTCAAAATAATAGAATAACGAGTTTTAACTTTTTTATCCAAAGTTATATATTGAGTGTCAATTTTAGAATCATTTAGAACTTCGCGAATTATTTGACCATTGGAATCGTCGCCGATGGTGCTCAAAATAGCTGTGGCTAATCCCAGTTTGGTAGTGCTAAAAGCCAGATTGGCACAATTGCCACCAATAGTTTGGAAACTATCGGTGACGGGTATCTTGGCGGCATAGTCCAGACACAGTTTGCATTTGTGACCGTCTAGATCACACTCGACTGAGGCGTCATCTATTTTGACATGAGTATCGAGGATTGCATCACCAATCGCAATAATTTTATACATATTATTGGTCGGGGTGTTTATAGGTATTGATCATTTTTTGGCTGTGTTTGTGGCGCCCAGTCAAAATTTCAATCAGTTCTACTAGACTGGCAATCGTGAAACCACCCATAGCCAGGGCGAAAATATTATTTCGAATCCAAAGGGCATAGATAAACAAACAGACGCCTCCTACAATAAATACTACATCACGTCGTCTTTCGGTTTCTAAAAATACACCATAAATATGTAAAGTAGCACCGGCCATAGCCACCATATTCATAGCGACCACTACATTGTCCCAGGGCAAGCCAGGGAAGAGATTGAATAGAAAATCCATATTTTTAATATTTTATCTAAGATAATTTATTATTCGCTCCAGCGATTGATATATTCAATCGTGGCTAGAGCAGCAGTAATGCCTTGTCCGGCAGAAATGCCGATTTGTTTGTAGGGTACATCAGTGACATCACCGGCCGCAAAAATCCCTTCGATATTGGTCCGGCATTTGGCATCTATTTTTATTTCATTCATTTTGTTTTTTTCTACCTCCACAAATTGTGAATTGGGTATCTGTCCGATATGAATCATTACTCCCTGAGTTTCTAAAGTTTTTTCTGTACCGCTGTCATCAGTATATTTTACTCCGGTTACATTTTTTTCACCAATTATTTCAGTAGTAGAGGCGCCATAAATAATTTCAATATTCGGTAAAGTTTTTAATTTGTCTATCAAAATATTTTCTCCTTTAGGGAAGCCAAAATTATTTTCAGCCGTGTTGGCATATTTGCTGATTAAATATACTTTTTTGGCAATACCAGCCATCATTAGAGCTGATTCTAGAGCGGAGTTTCCCGAACCAATCGTAGTAGTGATTTTATTTTTAAATAACGGACCATCGCAAACTGTACAATAGGTGATACCCTTGCGGTCGAGTTCCTTTTCACCTTTTACTCCCAAGCGGCGCGGGTGAATGCCGGTAGCGATAATTACAGTCTTGGTGTCATATTTTTTTTCTTCGCCGACCGAATTTTTGGCAATGATAGTATGATGATTATTTTTGGAAATAATTTTTTCTACGCGATAGCCTTGATCAATTTCTACGCCATAAGATTTGACATGATCATGAAATTTTTGAGCTAGTTCAAAACCTTGAATTTCAATAATGCCTGGCCAATTATTTACTACTCCCGACAGGGCGACTTCGCCGCCGATATCGTCAGTGACAATTTTAAAATTTAATTTGCGTCTGGCGCTGTAAATGGCGGCGCTGCTGCCGGCTGCTGAGGCCCCGATGATGATGAGATCAAACATAACTAGATTAGTTTTAATAATTCTTCATAAGCTTCCTTGGGATCGGAGGCTAAGGTGATCGCACTGCCGACGCAAAAATTATTTACGCCCCAGTTTTTTATTTTTTGAATATTATCTTTTTTTATTGCTCCATCAGCCGCGATAATAAGATCGGTGTGTTTTATGTCCAATATTTTTTTTAATTCAATCACGTTGTCTTGTACTTCCGGTACAAATGGTGCTCCTTGTTGTCCCGGATGGACTGTCATGAACAACACTTCATCAATTTGGCTAATATAAGGTAAAATGTCGTATTTATCAGTTTCTGGGTTTATAGCCATTCCCACTTCATAGCCGTTTTTTTTGATGGCAGTAATTACTTTTTGTGGATGATCGTCACATTCAATATGAAATATTATTCGTTTTATGTTTTTCACCATTTTCCATTTTTCAAGTTCTTTTAGAGGATGATTGACCATCAAATGCAGTTCCCATTGGTTTTTCAAATTGAGATCATTTATTTTTTCAATTTCCTCAAAAGATTTATTGGGAACAAATTCACCATCCATGACATCAATTTGAATAAGCGGAGCAAAAGAGAGAATTTTGGCCTGTCGTTCAAAGTTTGTGAAAGTTTTTTCCAAGATAGCAGGAATGATCATAAAATTATTTTTCCAGATCAGCGATGATTTGGTTGCGACGTAGACGTCTTTCTAAACCGTCAAACTTGGTAGAAAGAAATTTTTTTACTATTGCCTTGGCGTGTTCGTTGGAAAGATAGTCGCCGGCCAAGCAAAGCATGTTGGCATCTTCGTGTTGGCGGCCTTTTTCGGCCGCCTCAATACTATATCCCACAATCGCGCGGCCACCTTTTATTTTGTTGGCTACCATGCAGACGCCATGAGCGGTGCCGCAAATGAGAATACCCAGATTTTCTTTTTTGGCGACTACTTTTTTACTCAACAAGATGGAAAATTTGGTGAAGTCATCTTCTTTGTCGTATTTTTTTGGACCTAAATCAACAATTTTTTTTTGCAATTGAGTTTTGATATAAGTGTGCAATTGTTTCTTGAGTTGAAAACCGCGGTGATCAGAGGCGATATAGAGCATAAAAAGTAAACTAATTATATTGATAATTATAACATTGTTGGTATGCTTTGACAAATGATAAATTGACAGTTTTTGGTGGGGTAGATAAGATAACCAGTGGCGCTTTTGTCGCCATTTCAGGAGTAAGTCATGCGCAAGATCGGCATCATCGGGGGCACTGCTCTCGATCATATCAAGGGGTTCGAATCTGGGCCTCTTGGGTGGCACTGGCACAACACCACGCACTTCGGTGACGTCTGGCTCTGTGAGGGGCGCCTCGGCGACCAATCGGTTGTCCTGCTCCCGCGGCATGGGAAAGGGCATTCCATCCCCCCGCATCAGGTCAACTACGTTGGCAACATGGTCGCTCTGAGGCAGCTCGGCGTGACCGAGGTGATCGCGGTGTCGGCCATGGGTGGGCTCGCATACGGCTACGAGCCGGGCGAGTTGGTGTTCGTCAACGACACCATCGACCGCACCTGGGGCCGTGTCTCCACGGTTTTTGAAGGTGGACTCGCGGCTCATGTCGTTCAGGGAATCTGTCCGAGGTTGCGTCAGCACGCTCATCTGGCCGCGGCGGCGCTGGGCATCTCGCACCAGAGCAGTGGGACGCTCGTGGTCATCCAGGGTCCTCAGTTTTCCACGCCAGCCGAATCGGTTGTGCACCGCGCCTGGGGCGCTCACGTCGTGGGGATGACCAGCCAGCCCGAGGCCAAGTTGGCGCGCGAGCTCGGGATGTGCTACGTGCTCATCGGTCAGGTGACCGACTTGGACAACCCGCCAGACGGTCATCATGGCGTCACCCAACAGGAGGTCAGCAGTCGCATCGCGGATCTCTCCGACAAGGCGGCAGGCGTCATCATGGCACTCGTCGATTATCATGTGGACGAGGCCAAGTGCAACTGCGCCCAGTCCCTGGTCGGCGCCATCCTCACCGCGCCCGATCACATGGCCGTACCCAGTAGCAGGCTGTGCGCCGCTTTCGGCATCAAGGAGATCCCGCCAGAGTGGTTCGCCAGCCACTGATCGTCCCCACCCCGCCTCAATCCGATGCAATGTCGGTAGCAAGGCGGCATCCCGTTCCTTTCTGGATCGCTCGCCTTCGCTATCTGAAAGTATATTTTTGTTTTTAGATAGCGCGAGCGATCTATACTTTTATTAAAAGACACTCTTCAAGCGGGTGTTTTTTGATTATACATAGCATTGACGCATTGACTTTTGGTGATTTTTATGCTATAATATTATTAGTTATTTAGATTTTTTAATTATATGGCCGATTCTGGTTTTAGAGAAAATGGTGGGTTATCACCAGCAGAAATGGAAAAATATTTTGGTACCCCCGCTGGAAAAAAAGATGCGGAGGGAGTTTTGATAATGGAAGATCAGCCAGAGGCACAGCCAAAAAGAGAACAAGTACGACCACCAGAGAAAAGACCGCCTGCTGACGCCCAATTGGCCTCGGAAGATCAAACATCTAGGGAATTTCGTGGTGCCAATGATTTGAAAGTTTTAGATATGGAATTAGATTCTGTCCTAGACAAAATTCATAATGTGCAAGTTGGCAAAATTGGCGGCCGCAAAGATAATTTTTCTGATTTGATTGTTAGAAATATGGTGCGAGATTTTGCCACCAAGCTTGGCAAAGAGCAAAGAAAACAAGATACTAGTAGTCTTTTGGGGAAAGTAGGCCGACTAGGAGAAGAATTAAGCAGAATGGGGCCGGAGATGGTCAAATTTTGGCAAGATCAAGTTTCAATCAATCGATTAGAATTACCAAATTAGTGAATTTCAAAGGCGTTTTACCCGTTATCAGCGGGGAGCTGAAAGAAGAATTCTCGACCTAGTCGGGAGGTAGACCTTTCCGGGAAAGCCCGTAACAGCTGTAATTAAGTAAAAGCGCAAGATGGTACCGTCCCGACTTAGTCAGGACTCTTGGCACGAAGATTTTTCGTGTTTTTTTTTATTTAAATTATTCTAGGTTATTTATTTGTCTTTTCGCTTTTTTTGGCCGCGAGGCCAAAAGGATGAGCTCCGGCTCATAACCCGCTCAAAGAAAAATAAATAACCATAAAATTTATATATGTACAATTCAGAACAAAATGAAAATGACATTCTAAAATATTGGGAGGATAAAAAAATTTTTGAAAAATCCGTTTCGGAACGTCCGGAAAATAAACCCTATGTGTTTTATGATGGTCCGCCCTTTGCGACTGGGTTGCCGCATTATGGCCATATTGTGGCTTCGCTCATGAAAGATACCGTGCCGCGTTATTGGACGATGCGTGGGTTTAGGGTAGAACGCAAATGGGGATGGGATTGTCATGGTTTGCCAATTGAGAATATCATTGAAAAAGATCTCAATCTCAATAGCAAAAAAGATATTGAAGAATTTGGTATTGATAAATTCAACGAAGCCTGCCGAGCGACCGTGCTTAAATATGCCACTGAATGGAAAAAGACGGTGCGTCGTATGGGTCGCTGGGTAGATATGGAAAACGATTACAAAACCATGGATTTGTCATACATGGAGAGTGTCTGGTGGGTGTTTAAAGAATTATATAAGAAAAATTTGCTCTATAAAGGCCACAAGGCCATGCATATTTGTCCGCGTTGTGTGACTCCACTTTCCAATTTTGAAGTGACGCAAGGATATAAAGATGTGAAAGATATTACAGTGACGGCGAAATTCAAATTGAAAAATGCCAAAGAAAAATTAGGGATAGCTGGCGATGTATTTGTCTTGGCTTGGACCACTACGCCCTGGACTTTGCCCGGAAATGTTTTGTTGGCGGTGAATAAAGAGACTGAGTATGTATTAATAGGAGGCTTTTTAAAGGATGTATATAACGGTAAACATGAACGACAATTAGGTTCAAATGAATATTGGATTGTAGCTAAAGAAAAAAAGGATGAAGTTTTAAAAATGTTACACAAAAATTTATTTGCTCAGAACGAAACTAAAGTTCAATTAGCTGAAGATTTTTTGGAAAAATTTAAAGAATATAAAAATTTTAAAGGCGCAGATTTGGAAGGCCTAACTTATGAGCCTTTATTTTCATATTTTAAAGATACTCCTAATGCTTTTCGCGTGGTGAGTGCGGATTTTGTTAATACCGAAAGTGGTACGGGTGTAGTACATATCGCCCCGGCGTTTGGTGATGATGATTATCAGCTCGGCAAACGTGAAGGTATACCGTTGGTACAACATGTCGGTATGGACGGCCGTTTTGTCGAAGAAGTAGAGGATTTTTCTGGTCACGAAGTGAAGCCAGCCGATGAACCAACGATCACTGATGTAGAAATTATTAAATGGTTGGCCGCTAATGGTAAATTATTTTCCAAAGAAAAAATAGAGCATTCATACCCGCATTGTTGGCGCTGTGACAGTCCGCTTTTGAATTATGCCACCAACAGCTGGTATGTAAAAGTGACTGACATAAAAGATCAATTATTAAAAAATAATCAGCAAATAAATTGGGTGCCACAGCATATCAAAGATGGTCGGTTTGGTTTATGGCTCGAAGGCGCGCGTGATTGGGCGGTGTCTCGTAATCGTTTTTGGGGAGATCCTTTGCCGATTTGGGAAAGTGAAGATGGTGAAGTGATTTGTGTCGGTTCAGTTGCTGAGTTGGAAGAATTATCTGGCCAAAAAGTGACGGATTTACACAAACATATTATTGATAAAATTGAAATTAAAAAAGATGGCAAGGTATATCATCGCATTCCAGAAGTGCTAGATTGTTGGTTTGAATCCGGATCTATGCCTTATGGACAGATGCATTATCCGTTTGAAAATAAAACCAAATTTGAAGCTGGTTTTCCGGCGGAATTTATTGCTGAGGGGCAAGATCAAACGCGTGGGTGGTTTTATACCTTGCATGTACTGGCGACCGCTTTGACCATAGGGGATAGCCCATCTATACCAAAAATTACTAGCGTACCGGCTTTTCGTAATGTGATTGTAAATGGTATTGTGCTCGCGGAAGATGGCAAAAAGATGAGCAAACGTCTCAAAAATTATCCAGAGCCAGATATAATACTGCAAAAATACGGTGCCGATGCGATGCGTTATTATCTCATTACTTCACCGGTGATGGAATCCGAAGCTTTAAATTTTTCAGAAGCGGGGGTGCGTGAAATGTATAGCAAAGTGGTAAACACTTTGTGGAATGTGGTGGAATTTTGTAAGATGTATCCGGTAGAAGCACCAAAGAATTTAGTGTCTGATCATATTTTGGATCAATGGATTCTAGCCAAGCTAAATGAATTAATAAAAGCCGTGACTGCTGGAATGGAAACATATCATCTGGCCTCAGCTAGTCGCCCAATCGTGGAATTTATCACCGAATTATCCCAATGGTATGTGCGTCGTAGTCGTGATCGTTTCAAAGGTAATGATCAAGAAGATAAAATAAAAGCTTCGGCTACACTCCAAGAAGTATTATTGACTTTAAGCAAAGTAATGGCGCCATTCACTCCCTTTATAGCGGAGAAAGTATATTTGGAGCTTGGTGGTTCGTTGGAAAGTGTTCATTTGGAAAGTTGGCCAGAAAGTCACGAAGAAAAACATCATACCGCAGTGATAGAACATATGGCCCAAGCGCGCCAAGTAGTAGAAATGGGCTTGGCTTTGCGCAATGAAAATAAATTGAAAGTCCGCCAGCCGCTTCATGAACTCAAAATGAATTTTGAACATTTTTCTCGTCAGCTTTTGGAAATAATAGAGGATGAACTAAATGTGAAAATAGTATCATATGCTGAAGCGATGATCGAAGATGGTTGGACAGCCAAAGAGGACGGCGCTACCAAAGTATGGCTTAATACCACAATTGACGAACAACTCAAAAAAGAGGGATCGGCGCGTGAAATCATTCGCACTATCAATCAGATGCGCAAAGAGCAAGGATTGACTATTGAGAATAAAGTGGTGGTAAAATATGAAACTGATGATGAAAATATCCTTTCGGTATTTGAATTTTTTAGTGAAGATATAAAAAATTCTGTTCTGGCCACCAAATTATTTTTGGCCAAAGATTTGAAATCAGATCCAATTAATCTAGATGGTGTTAAAATGCGATTGTCTATTGAAAACATTGTTTAAAAATGAGAGCCATTGACAAAATGACCAAATTGGGTGTATTCTAGTGGCTTAATATGGATTATTTTATGGTTACAGTATCTAGCGAAGAACCAGATCCAGAACATACAATTTCAACCGTTTTAAAATTTATTTCGTTTGACACTCTCGCCCCTTAAGGAGACCTCCTTTTGGGGTTTTTATATATGAGCAAAATTATTAATCGATTACAAAAAATTAAGAAAGCTATCTGGCAACGCCGTCCTATTTTGGGTGATATTATGAAAGGTCATGGTCAAATGTCTTTGTATGATTATGCTGAAGATTTTTTGGATGTTAATAAAAGTCCGCGTCTAGATGAGCGTAAAGGTGAACTTATAAATTCTGTTAAGGATTTGATAAAGAAACGTTTGGGAGATAATGTGGCTGAAGAAGTAGCCAAACAGCTAGCTCATCTTCCTCTGGTGTCAACCGCTGATCATCATAGCCCGATTCAGCATCCTTTTTGGGTAAACGCCAATATTATTTCGAGTTTGCCATATATTGGGAAAAACGACCCGCTTTTAAAATATTTAGTAGTTTTTTCTTTTGCCAGTGTTTCTTTGAATAACGCTTCCGGATATGCGCGCGGTTTGTTGTTTCATGTCCAAGAAAATTCTGGTGATTTGATAAGCCTGCCTATTTTACCAGATAAGGCAAAAATGAGTGTGGTTTATAGCACCCGGGCTTTTAATCGAGAAGATCTGGATAAAACCGAAGCCCAACTTTTTAAAAAAACTAAAGATAACATTTTATCTTTAGATCGTGCTGAAAAAATAAAAGAGATAATTGAAAAATATTTTGGCGATAAAGAAGTATTAAATTCTGAATCAATAAAAGAACAGATTACCAAAATAAATTTTAAGATGTGGCCGGATTTATTTCATCGAGCTGCCACTGAAAGTAACGATGTTCAAAGTCGGCACAAACTACCTGACTTGATATATTTAGAAATCGAAACCTTAGTATCGGATTTATTGATACATTACCATTTATTCAATAATAATTCTCTAATTCATAAATTTTTATTTGATCCCCAATACCAAGCATTAATTCCGTCTATATTCAACAATATCCCGGGCGCTTTTTCCCTAGAAAACGAATGGGGAACCTATCTTTTTTGGGCAATTGACGACAAACAGCATCGAGTGAGAATGTTTTTGTCTGAAGGCGAATTGCATTCTACTTATCGTCGTCACACTTGTAAATTTTCTCCCGAGGGTGTGAGACAATCTTTGGAAAATAAAGAAATTTTTCCAAGTATGCTTCTATGTTATTTGATAATATCTTTATATTACGGATTTAAATGTTTGGGTGGTTTCTGTCAGGTGAATGATTTGACAATTACCAAATTAGCCTGGCAAAAATTGTTAAAAATGGTTGGAGAAAATGCTGAGTCAGAAGCGGTACAGCCAATTCAAACCAAAGAATTGGGCGGTGATGGAATGGTGCTGGCTTATCTTAGATCAGAAAGCGGGGATATACAGCCGGCTTCCGGGATTGATATGATTTTGAGATCGCAGAATACTTTTTTTGATAAATATTATGATCGTTCCAAGCAAGTGACTCTGGAAGATATGATGAATCCGATGTTGCCGGAAATGTATACGGTATTGTATTCTCAAGAACAACGCGATCCTTTGTTAACTGAACTGACCGTTTATGATATAGTAAAGGAACTAAACATAAAAGACAAAATTTAATTTTTATTTATGAAAAAGAAAATGAGTGTCGCGGTGATTTTTGGCGGGCGATCTCAAGAACATGAAGTTTCTATCGGTGTGGCTTTGCAAATCATAGAAATTTTAAGTAAGGAAAAAAAATATAATATCATCCCGGTTTTTATTTCACCGCGTGGCAATTGGTATGCTGGTAAAGAGGTGATAAAAGCGGTAAAAAATCCGAAGATTTCTAATTTTAAAAATTTGTCTCCAGCGGTTTTTTCTCCTGACACTGATAAAACTCTTTATATTTTTAATTCTGATAAAACAATTAAGAAAGTAAAAATTGACATCGCCTTTCCTTGGGTGCTAGGAACATCCGGAGAAGATGGCGCCTTGCAAGGTTTGCTCGAATTAGCCAATATTCCTTATGTTGGTAGTTCTGTGTTTTCTTCCGCCTGTGGTTTCAATAAATTAACTACCAAAAATTATCTCAAGGCTTTCAGTGTGCCGCAAGTGGAATATTTGGCTATTGATAAAGCACAGTGGTCGGATAAAAAAATTTATGATAGTATAGTGAAAAAAATAGTCAGAGAAATATCTTTTCCTTGTTTTATAAAACCGGCAAGCTGTGGTTCTAGTATTGGTATTAGTAAAGTAAAAAATAAATCTGGAATTAATTTGGCTGTGGATTTGGCTTTTAAATATGATCAGTCAGTAATAATAGAGGCGGCGGTAAAAAATGCCATCGAAGTGGAATGTTCGGTGCTCGGCAACCAAGATCCAGTGGTGTCCACCCCCGGTCAGGTGGAATATGAAGGTGAATTTTATGATTTTAATGCCAAGTATTTATCTGAGAAATGGAATGTCTTAGTTCCGCCCAAACTACCTGCTAATAAGGTGGAAGAAATAAAACATCTGGCCAAAAAGGTATTTTTGACTTTAGGTGCTACCGGCGGTGCCAGGGTAGATTTTTTGATTGATGGTGACAGCCAAAAAATTTATTTTAATGAGATTAATACGGTTCCGGGTTTTCGTTCAGGCAGTATGTTTACCAGACTATTAGCGACCGTGGGTTATTCTTATTCCAAAATTATCAATACTTTGATAACACTGGCCTTGGAAAGGCATAGAGATATGAACAAGCGCCAGACTGATTTTAGTTCCGGTACGGATTGGTTTTTGAAAAAATAGTCTTTATGGAAAATTTTACAATAAAGATTGTCACCGATCTGTCAGAAGCAAAATTTTATTGGGATACATTGGTTGTCCAAAAAACTATTTTTGATAATTGGGATTTTAGATTTTGTTTTTATAAGTATTTTAATTATCCTTTGCAATTTTACGTGGGTTTTGTTGGAGACGAACCGATTGGATTGTTGCCATTACAATATAATCAGGATGAAAATCGTTTGGAGTTTTTTGGTGAACGTTTTATGGAAGATAATAAGGTTTCAATAAAAGCCGGTTTTGAAAAGTTTATTCCGGAATTTTATGCTAATTTGCCAGATAAAGCTAAGTTAGAATATATTATTGGTAATGACGAATTTACCGAGAATTTTAAAGTGTTGGACTATAAATATTTTTTAAATTTGAACACTTTAAAAAGCGGTGAAGACTATCTTCAAACATATTTTGATTCAGAATCTCGTGGTAAATTGAAGAGGAAGCTAAAAAAAATTACTCAAGAGAAGATACAAGTGCTGGAAAATAATTTTTCCGATGTCGAGTTTTTGATACAGTTTAAAATTGACCGTTTTAAAGAATCTTCCACTTTTAATTGGCCGCACCGCAAGGAGATTTTTAGAGATATATTAAAATTGCCAATGAAAATTTTTCTTAATTCTTTTTTGTTAAATGGTGAACTGCAAGGAGTGTCTTTGTCAATTTTATACAACCACGATTATGCTTTTGTAAATTTTGCGACCAAGCAGGATGCTTTCCCAAATTTCAGCACTTTTATCAATATGTACAACATTGAACAGGCTATAAAAAACGGTGCCAAAAATTTTAATGCTTTCGCTGGTGATTATGGTTGGAAAGAATTATGGCATTTGGAAAAATCTCCGCAATACGCTTATTATAAATAACATTTATAAATATTATGCCAGGTTGACAATCTGGCATTTTTTAGTTAAAATAAGCCAATAGTAATTATTAATCCATGTCATTTTTATGAATGTAAAGCAGATATTTGAACTCGGAATAAAAGTTGGTATTGCCTCCGATCCTCGTGGTCCAAAAGGAATAAAAAAATATTTGGATCGAGTAAAAAAACAGTACGATAGTCTCAAGCCAGAAGACAAAGAATTTTTTGATACCGAAAAATTGGATAACCCTTTCCCGGATAGTTTTATTCATGTTGATGATGGTAAGACTGAGGTGAAAAGAGTTTTGGCCGGTATTGATATCAATGGCCCGGAGATTTTGTTGGCCAGTCAGCTCAATGGGCGTGGTAAAAAAATTGATTTGGTGATTGCTCATCACCCCGAAGGCAAAGGTTTGTCCAACTTGCATGAGGTGATGGAAATGTATACTGATATTTACCCGCAACACGGTGTTCCAGTTCATATTGCCGAAAAATTAACCGAAGAGAGAATTAGAGAAATTGGTCGCGGTGTTCATACGGTAAATCATTTTCAAGCGGTAGATATTGCGCGTCATTTGAATATTAATTTTATTAATACACACACTATTACCGATAATTTGGTAGATAAATTTGTGCGTGATTATCTCAATAAAAAAGGCCCAGAAACCGTGGGTGAAATAATTAAAACTTTGTTGGAATTACCAGAGTATCAAATCGCCCAAAAACAGGGAGCTGGTCCAAAAATTGTGGCGGGCGCTCCTAGTCACCGGGTTGGAAAAATGATGCTAGAGATGACCGGCGGTACCAATCCTTCACCAAAAGTGTATGAACATTTTTCCAATTATGGGGTGAGCACCATAGTCGGAATGCATATGCGCGACGATGCGATTAAAAATTCTACCGAAGGTCACATGAATATTGTAATCGCCGGCCATATGTCTTCGGATTCTCTTGGTATGAATTTGTGGTTGGATGAATTAGAAAAGCGCGGTATAGAAATTGTGCCTTGTGGCGGGCTGATCCGTGTCAGTCGGGTGAAAAAAGGCAAAAAATAAAATTAAATCGCCCTTTGCGGGGCGGTTTTTTTGTGTTAAAATACAGGTGTAATAAATAAATTATGATTGCTCAAATTAGTGGGAAAGTAGCCAGCAATAATGGATTAGAGGCTGTAATAATGACTGCCGGCGGAGTCGGCTATCGGGTGATGGTTAGTCCTAGTGCTGCCAAATTATGTGTAGTTGGAAATGAAATAGTTTTGGATACTTATTTGGTAGTGCGTGAGGAGGTATTGGATTTATTTGGTTTTGCCAATATTTCAGAAAAGAAACTGTTTAAAAATTTTGTTTCGGTATCAGGAGTTGGCCCTAAAACCGCCCTGCATTTATTGTCACTTGGCAGTGTCGAAGAAATTGTTTTAGCAGTGGGCAGAGGCGACGTGGATTTTTTGACTAAAGTTAGTGGTATTGGCAAAAAAACAGCCGAAAGAATTGTGGTAGAATTGCGGGAGAAAATGAATAAAGAACAAACAATAGTAGACAAAGGTGGAACTTTAAAAGAAAGTGGAAGTATCAATGATGCGCTTGAAGGATTGATAACTTTGGGATACTCAGCTCTGCAAGCGCGAGAAGTGCTCAAGAAAATTGACGTTAATGGCAAGAGTAGTGAACAACTTTTGCGTGAGGCGCTTAGGATAATTAAATAAAAAAACAACTGGCAAATAATAACCTTTTCGCTTTTTTCGGCCGCGAGGCCGAAAGGATGCGCCTCGGCGCATAACCCGCTCAAAGGTAATTATTTCCCAGTTTTTTTATAAATTTGTGTGTGCGTCCACCCAGGCCGCGAATGCCTGGGTGGAGCGCGTGTTGTTGATCTCCTTGGTAATTGCTGGCTATTCCAGCGAGTTGTTCATGGTCTCGCCCACGCCGCCGGCGCCCGGGACGATGTAGCTCTTCTCGTTGAGGCCGCGTTCGCGATCCCACTTGGCCCCCGGCACCTCGTCCAGGACATCCGGATCCGACAGACCGCGATCCAGCCGACCGGCGTAGATCAGGACATCGGGATGGGCCTCGGTGAACTTCTTGATGCACTCGGGAGTGACGATCATGAAGATCATGATGATTTTCCGGGGCTTTCCGAGATTCTTGTAGAGATCGATCACGTCCGTTCCCGAACCGCCAGTCGCCCCCATGGGGTCCGTGATGACGAGGATCTTGTCATCCACCGGGCCAGAGGGCTTGAAGGCCAGCCGCTCCGCTCCGGTGACCTGGTGCTGGTCGTCGGTCGTGCGCGACATGACGATGTGGTCGCGGTGGAGATTCTTGGGATCGATGACCGTACCCAGGTAGCGGTAGGTGGCCAGCGAAGGTTCATCACCGGCCCGAATCACGTTGACGCAGGTCGCCTTGATGGAGGGGTCGATCACCTGGGTGGTCAACACGGCGTTCATCCGAGTCTTGAACTGCGTCGACATGGTGGGGAAGTGTTCCGCGACGAAGTCGCCGGCCATCTTGCGAAAGATTTCCTCCACCAGAAGACCGGTCTGGATGCCGTCGGTCTCAGGCACAGACGCCTTCGCCATCAGAGCGTTCAGGATCGGATCGTCGAAGATGACCACGTTTTTGGGGTATTTGTGGTAGAGATTTTTCATGCCTGTACCTTGTATCGTCCGCGCCGACGACGAAGTGGGTTGGTGGCAAAATTGCCTGCGCGATTCAAGATCCAAAAAAGATTCTCAATCGCACAGACAATTTTTATGAACAACAGTTGTAAAAGAGCAAGAAAAAACCACCGTCACGGTGGTTTTATGAAATATTGATAAAAATGAAAAATGCTCCCTCAGTATTTTTTTGGTATTGTTTTTTATGAACAGTGTTTGGGAGTTTCATATTTATTTGACCTATTCTCCCATTTTTTATAGATATTGTCAATGGTCATTTTTTAGCTAATTTTAGCCAATAAAATGTTTATAAATAAATATTTTTTGCTATCTAAACCTGTTTGCCAAGCAACCACATAATCATCGCTTTTTGCATGTGCAGGCGATTTTCGGCCTGATCAAAAATTATCGAATTTTTGTGATCAATGGCGTCGCGAGAAATTTCATAACCCACATGACAGGGCATACAATGCATAATTTTAGCCTTGGGAGCATAAGTGTCTATTAATTTCGCACTGAGTTGGAATGGCATAAAAGTATTTTTGCGACGATCATATTCGGCTTGAAATTCTGGTTTGACCTGGCCGTTTTCAAAAAATTCCATATCCATCCAAGTGTCGGTATGAACATAATCGCTATCTCGGAGGGCTTCTTCCAGGTTGGTGGTACGAATTATATTGCCGGTGGACATAGCCATAGCGTTTAATTCTAGATCCACACTTTGAGTATTAGCTTCGGGAGCGGCAATAGCGACTTTGATACCGAGTTTGACACAGGCGAGCATGAGAGTATTGGAAACATTATTTTCTACTCCCAGCCAAGTAATTTTTTTGACGTTTTCAATACCGCCACTTTTTTCACTCATGGTGAGCAGATCGCTTAGCGCTTGGGCTGGGTGGTATTTTTCACTGCAAGCATCAATAACAGGAACGCGATTGTAGGAGGCGGCCTTGATAACGTCGGCGGCTTTCAAAGCTCTAAACATCAGTACTTGGCCAAAACGCATAATTGCCTGAATTTCGTCTCCAAAATCTGATAGACCCAATTGCGAAGTGCGGGCGTCTAAAAATATTCCGTGTCCGCCCAATTCAGTCATGCCGGCTTCAAAAGATAGGCGAGTGCGCGTGGATGTTTTTTGAAACAACATCACAAGAGTGTGATTTGGGAGATAATTGGTCAGCTCGCCAGCACCACGCTTGGCTTTTATGTTTTTGGCGATTTCTAAAATATTTAAAATATCTTCACGAGTCTGCTCTTTGAGCGAAATAAGATGGCGCATAGGAAAATTATAGTTTAATAACTAGAAAATTCTATCATTTTTGTGGTTAATCGACAAGAGTATAAAAATTAAATATTGTATTCATTAATATCGGCCTGAGCAAAGATTTTTTCACAATATTTACATTGTAGTTTGATTTGTTTTTCGATATGTTCAACATAAAAACAACTGTCGGATTGTTCTTGTTTGGTGATGCATTTGGGGTTGGGGCAAATAATAATTTTCTCTACTTTATTGGGTATCTCCACTTTGAATTTTTTTGTTAAAACAAAATCATTAATAATATTGATAGTGGCTGTGGGAGCGAGAATGGCCACCCGGTTTGCTTGATCCTGATTGAGCTCATAATTTTCTACTTTAATAATATCTTTTTTCCGCAAAGTTTTACTGGGAAAATTCAAACCGGTAGTAACAATTTTTTTATTGCTTTGTAATTTAAGAACCTCAATTATTTTTAGAGCTTGACCAGCGGGTATATGATCGATGACCGTGCCCTCTTTGATAGCAAATACTTTGAAGGCGCGTAATTGTTTTTGATTTTTCATATAAATATATTAGTTTAGTTTACCTAATACCATCGCAAGTAGGGCTTGGCGTACATAGAGGCCATTTTCCGCTTGTTCAAAGTAATAGGCATATTTGGTAGTATCGACATCAGCAGTAATTTCACCTACTCTTGGCAGGGGGTGAAGCACTTTCAGATTCGTGCGCGCATGGCTTAACATATCGGCGGTCAGAACAAAGATATTTTTTATTTTTTCATATTCCATTTGGTCGGGGAATCTTTCGCCTTGGATTCTAGTCATATATAAAATATCCACTTTATTGACAATTTCTTCAATTTTTTTATGAATAGTGTAATTTATTTTTTTTCTTTTTAATTCTTCGCAAATATGATTTGGCATCTGTAAAGAATCGGGAGCAACAAAGTATAAACGCGCTTTGAAATGAGTGAGTGCCTGAGCGAGTGAATGGGTAGTACGGCCATATTTGAGATCTCCCACCAGTGCGATGTCTAAGCCTTCTAATTTTTTTTGACATTCCTCTATAGTAAATAAATCCAGTAGAGTTTGGGTAGGGTGCTGATTGGCGCCATCACCACCATTAATTATCGGTTTGTCAGTGGCTTCACTAGCACGTCGCGCCGATCCTTCTAGCTGGTGACGCATAGCGATTACATCCACGTATTGTCCGATAATACGGGTAGAATCATAAAGGGTTTCGCCTTTTTTAGTGGAAGTGACCGCTGGATCAGCAAAGCCAACCACGCGGCCGCCGAGACGTTGCATGGCGGTCTCAAAGGATAATCGGGTGCGAGTCGACGGTTCAAAGAAACAGCTTCCCATAACTTGATTAGTTAGTAAAATTGGCTGGGGTGTTTTCTTTAAGAAGTGGGAATTTTTTAGAATTCTCAAAATTTCTTCTTTATTTAATTCTTGAATAGATATAATATCCCTCCCCTTTAAATTTACTGTCATAAATATATTTATAAAAAAGCCACCTGATGTCGGGTGGCGATTAATTATTTTAATTTATCACGTAATAATTTTTCGGCAATTATCGGATCGGCACTGCCTTCGGTGGCTTTCATCACCATACCTTTTAAGAATTGCAAAATTGGTTCTTTGCCAGCTTTGAATTGATTGACTTGAGCGGGATAATTTTTTATCACTTCATCTATTACTAAACCAAGTTTATTTTCATCATTGACTTGGCCGTAACCTTTTTCTTCCATAATGTGAGTGGGGTCCATGTCCGTACCTGATTCCAACATTTCTATCAATACTTTTTGTGCGTTGGTGGAATTGAGACGATTGTCAAAAATTAGAGCGACAAGTTCGGCAAAATTTTCCGGTTTAATTTTTAATAATTGAATATCAATTTTTCTTTCCGCCATCGCGCCGGTTAATTTACTGGTAAGCCACCCGCCGGCGAGCTTGGCAAGCTGTTGCAACGATTGTCCATCAATTTTCTTTTTGAAATCTTTTAACCAATTTTGTAATTCACTATATACTTGTTCGGTAAAGTCGGCCCAGTGTTTGTCGCTAGTGAGTATTTGGGCATCGGCATAAGAAAAGCCATATTCTTGGTGAAAACGCAAACGGCGCGCCGCTGGTAATTCTATTAGGTGCAAATCACCAGCAATCTTGAGCGGGTGAAAGGGTGGAATATCTGGATCAGGAAAATAACGATAATCGGCAGCGGATTCTTTGGTGCGTTGTAAGACCGTTTCACCCTTGTTATCGTCCCAACCGCGAGTCTGCGGACCCCAAACCTCGCCTTTTTGAGCTAGTTCTGATTGGCGTTTGATTTCGTATTCAATGGCTTTTTCTACGGCTCTAAAAGAATTGATATTCTTTACTTCGACTTTATTGTTCAGATGATATTGGCCGATTGGCTTTACGACACCATTGACGATTTCAAATTTTCCCTCTTCCTGTACCGAAATATTGGCTTCACAACGCATATGGCCTTTTTCCATATCAGCGTCACTAACATCAAGGTAGCGTAAAATGTTTTGTAATTCTTGGCAATAAGTTTTGGCTTCCAAAGCACTCTGAGCATCTGGATCGGAAACGATCTCTACCAACGGTACACCGGCACGATTAAAATCCACTAAAGTGTTACCGTCGGTGCCATGAGTGAGTTTGGCTGTATCTTCTTCTAAATGTACTCGAGTAATACCAATTTTAGCGCTACCACGATGATTTTTGCCATTTAAAAATTCTAATTCTACGCCACCGTGTTCGCCGATCGGTTGATCATATTGCGATATCTGGTAAGCTTTGGGCAGGTCTGGGTAAAAATAATGTTTGCGATCGAATTTGGAGTATTCATTTATAGTACAGCCCAATGCTTTAGCAATTTTTACGGTCCATTCAATCGCAGTTTTATTTGGGACCGGGATAGTACCAGGATGAGCAAGACATATTTCGCAAATATTTTGATTTGGCATCGCACGTTCAGGATTGTTGGCGCAGGCGCAAAACATTTTGCTTTTGGTTTTTAGTTCGACATGTATTTCTAAGCCAATAATAGGGATATATTTAGGCATATTTTCAGATATTTTTTATGGCTATATAATATCATCTTGCTTTTTTTTTCGCAAGGATAAAAGAAAAACCTCCGTTTAGCGGAGGTTTGTTTATTTATTTTATCGTTGGTGCCGGTACTACCAAGGGGTGGTCTTTGGCGCTAAAATAGAGTAAAACGTCAGACCAAATAAATAATGGCAGGGTTAAGGCGGTTAAAATACCATTGAGTATTTCTACTATCAAATCATATTTAACAACCGAAGGATGGAAAATTTTATTAATTATTGCGGGGAGAATGAACATCAGAACAACAAACAGCAAGAAGAAAACAATTTTTGGTATAATAATTCGAAAAGCCATCGAAAACCAACGCCCAAGTGTAAGATTTTTGCTAGTTTTTAGAGAATCCAAATTAGTTTGTCCCTCAAAAATTATGGCATAAGTGGCGTAATAGTACCAGACGAAAAAGATTATCCCCGGGATTAAAAAGAGAATACTGCCCAATATCAAGATCAGGCCGATTAACAGGGAAATTAATATGGTCGGGAGAATATAGCGACTGGAGCTGGTATAACTGTCTTTGAAATTTGGTACTGGTAAATTTTTGTGTAAGTCTTGAGAAATTTTAATCATGGATAAAGTGGTCCATAAGCCCAAAAGATACAATGCCAGGAAAATTAGTGTCAAAGTCAGGTCTACGGTTAGACTAGATAATTTGGTATAAGCGTTGAGATATAGGCCAGCAAAGCCTAGAAAATAACGAACTACCAAAATGCCAAGAAGCACAGCTAAAAATGGTGCAAATTTGCGCCAGGTTTTGAGATAATTATTCCAACTTTGGGCGATTAGCTCGGTAATTGAAATGAGCATATTATTTTAAAATTTTTTTTAATAAATCAATAGCTTGCTCATTCATTATATCAATTTTTTCCTCCCCCGACAAATAATGAATTTTAGTCCCTCGGTTTTCAAAAATATTTGTGAACTCCTTGGTTTCGTATTGGCGAGAGATTTTTTTTAAAAAATCTAATTTTTCAAAAATAACATTATCTTGTTTTTCTAGGCGGCCGGACAATCTTTGAATAGCGATTTCCGGTTTCACTTTTAGTAGGACCAAATGATCGGGTCGGTTGGTTAAAGCCAGTTTATTTCCAGCTAATTCAGAAACGGTTTCTAGGGTTAAATTAGAATTTTGAATGGTTTGGTAAGCCAAAGAAGTGCTGACACCGCGATCTTGGACCACGCATTTGCCATCTTGTAGTAGGGGAATAATAATTTTGGTGTAGAGGATTAATCTGTCTAGCGCGTAGGCTTGGGCAATCGCCTCGGCAGAGTAGTGTTTTTTTTGGCTGATCAATTCTTCGCGAATTACTTTGCCAATGCCAGTAAAAGTCGGTTCAGCGGAAAAAATAAAATCATAGGACTTAAGTTCATGAAGTTCCGGGTAGCGATTATTGGTTTGGAAATAATCTTTTAAATCAAAGGTAGCATTGCCCTGATCGGACAAAAATTTTTTCCAAGCTGAGATGACGGTGCTTTTGCCACTACCGTCAATACCATCAATCATTATGAACATATAGCTATTTTTTATAAATTACAAATGAGAAGCCATTATGATCTTCGCGACTTACTTCTTTCCAAATATTTTTATCAATTTCTGGAAAAAAAGTATCGCCCGATGGTGATTGGTGAATTTCGGTGATATATAGAGTATCAGATAGATTAATAGTTTGGCGATAAATACTGGCGCCACCACAAATAAAAACATCCTCATTTTTTAATTTGTCAAAAGCTTCGTCCAGGGAATGAAAAATTCGCACACCTTCAGGGGCAATAAAATCTTTTTTCAGAGTGAGGACGACAGTTTGTCTACCTGGTAATGGTTTACATAGATATCCAAGGATAGATTCAAAAGTGGCTTGACCCATGAGGCAAGTTTTTCCTAAGGTCATTTTTTTAAAATATTGAAAATCTTCCGGGACATTCCAAGGAATTTTGTTGTTTTTGCCAATACAATTATTGTCCGCCACGGCGGCGATAAGAGAAAAAGACATATTAGACGGCAATGGCCAATTCAATTTTTGGGTGGCTTTGGTAACCTTCGATTTTAGTATCGGTATATTGCCAATCAAAAATGGAAGTAAAATTTTCAGTAACTATTTTTGGTAGGGGATAAAGATTGGGATCACGAGTAATTTGTTCTTTGGCCCCTTCAAGGTGATTTACATAGATATGGACATCGGCTAGAAATCCTACCAATTTACCTTCTTGATAACCAGTTTCCTTGGCTAGTAAATGCAATAAAGTAGCATAGCTAGCAATATTAAAGGGCAGGCCAAGCATTGTGTCGACCGAGCGCTGATTCCAAAGTAAATTTATTTTATTATCAATTACGGTAACTTGAAAACCATAATGACAAGGCGGTAGAGCCATGTCTTGCAAAGCCAGCGGATTCCAGGCCATCACGATCATTCGGCGATCGTTGGGATCGGTTTTTAATTTATCAATTATACGTTTGAGTTGGTCAACGCCCTGAGCAGAATAATCGGTAGCAAAATCAAAATAGGGCGCATTAAAGTGTCGCCATTGAAAACCATAAATCGGTCCCAAATCTCTTTCTTCTTTCATTTTTTTTTGGGCCGCTTCATCGTGACCATAGGGGGCTTTTTTGGGATAAGCCCATTCATCCCAGATATGATTATTGCGTTCTTGCAACCACTGTTTGTCGGTAATGCCTTTGATAAAAAATTCTAATTCAGAAGCGATAACTTTGTAGGGCATTTTTTTGGTGGTAAGTAATGGAAAACCTTGGCTCATATCATGCTCAAACATCGCTCCGGCAATTGCAATGGTATCAGTACCGGTGCGATTGGTTTTTTTCACTCCTTCAGCCAAGACTTTTTTGACAATGTTTAAATAGTTTTGCATATTTTTATCTGTTTGATCTTAATTCTTCCCAACGTTTTCTAAAAGTTGATCCTTTAGAATCGGGGTCAGTATCCAAATGTTCTTTTTCTAAAGCGGCACTAAATAAATCTTGCATGGTGTGACGAAATTGATTGTCGTGGCCATTGGCATCGGGGTCGCAGTGAGCCGCTTCGTGGACTAGAGTGCTAAGTGCTTCAAAAAAGTCAGTCTCAAACATGGCTTCATGTAAACCAATAAATTGTTTGGAGTGATTTATCCCCAGAGCGCCTTTTCCTCTGAACACAAAAAATTTTACTCCCGATAAGTTTGCATCAGTAGTCAATTCTAAATAGGCAGTTAAAACTTTTAGTTGTTCAGCTTGGCGTGGATTGATTTCTGGTAGCGGTTCAAAATCTTCTACCGGATCGGCGATTTCCTGTCTCTGGTCCGCCTGATCAACTGCCGCTATAGATTTTGAACTTGGTTCGACATTGGCAGTGCGTTTTCCGATAGTGTTGACCTCGGTTTTTCCTAGATTAGATCCACTTACTAAGGCCTCGGGGTGTTGAGCTATAAAATGCGCAAATTTTTTATTGGCTTCATGTCTTTTTTTGATTTGATCAGCCGTTAGTGTTGATGAGGTTTCACTTTCTATTTTGGATTGATCTTTTCCTTTATCTTTATTTCCAGTGTCAGATGTGCTACTAGCAGTAGTAATGTCTGGCGTTTGAGAGGCTTCATAAGTACCGATGGCGCCTACTGCTCCAATGCCCAGAACTACCAAGGCTCGTTTTAGCCAGTTGGATCTTTCTGGCTTTTCGATTGGTTTACTGAAATAAGCTAAATCTGCCGCTGGTTTTTTTATAGTTTTTGGACCGAGAGTGACAGCAGGGGGTATTGTTTGTAGGCTGTCTTTTTTAGTAGTGCGGTCTCTTTTTCCGACAGTGGCTGTTTCTGGAAGTGTATCTAAAGCTTCTAAAAGTAATTGGGCCTGTTCGGCTGTTAAATCTTTACCAAAGGCTAGATTAACTTCTAATGGTAATTTGTCTTGGCTGTATTGTTTGGGTCGAACTCGAGTATTTCTAATTATTAAGATTTGTTCAGCATCTCCGCAAGCAAAAGACAGTTCAGATTTATAGGTAGTCATTACGTCGCTGTTACTGGTATGAGTGTGACCAGACAATAACTCATGTTGTAGACCATGTTTTATTAAGCTGCGCAATTCAAAAACTAACTGTTGCCCGATATTTTTTTTAGGATAAGGAATTTGGGCATATAAGGTATCAGTACCGACAGCATCTGGTATGGTGAGTTTTATCTCCTCACCAACAATTTCCATTTTAGCACCATATTTTTTAGCAAAATCTTTAATTTTGGCCATAAAATCAGAGGTGGTGATACGGCCATATTCTTCAAAATATACCTGCAAACCGGTTTCTTCGGCCAACTGTTCCACTTTACTGGAAGGATTGCCGGGTAATTTTTCGCGTACTAATGCCTCATCTGGTTTTAACAAACTACTAGCTGTCTCCATGCCAATTTTTGCAAATATTTTATCGCAGATGATATAACCTTGCTGTTCTAATTTTTGTATATCTTTTGTTTCCAAACCGGTATCATTGGCCAATAATTTTTCAGGGAATAACTCTTTAAATTGATCGGGTGTATAATCTTTTCTTTTTTGTAAAGCTTCCACTAAGCCATCTACTGCCACCATAAATCCCGGTCGTTCATATTTAGGCATCACGGCTTCTCGCCAAAGGTGGTATGATTTTTGAAGTTGTTCAATCAATTGTTCGGTAGATAATTTTTTCGTAAAATTTTCTAGATATCTCCCAAAATCATATTTATTCACCGG
>Ga0233424_10000574_pt1 | contig 44179 bp, 34 predicted proteins | sample Watercolumn_Towu_FD_181011 | JGI IMG/M metagenome (GOLD analysis project Ga0233424, IMG submission 181011) | Freshwater microbial communities from Lake Towuti, South Sulawesi, Indonesia - Watercolumn_Towuti2014_125_MG | ecosystem: Environmental > Aquatic > Freshwater > Lake | place: Indonesia...
TGGCGGGTGCGGCGTCGCCGGAGGCGCTGGCAGGCATCTTTGGTGCGATGGCAGATTCAGGCTCCGGCGATGCATTGGGAGCGCTGGCTGCGGCAGCCCCGCCCGAAGCTTTGGCCGCGATGTTGAAGGTGCTGGACGATCTGGCTGGCGGCGCCGACATTCTGGGTGCCATCAAAGAAGTGGGTGGTGCGTTACTGGAGAACCTGTTGGATGCGGCGGTGGAACCGGCGCCCGTGCAACTGGCGCCGGTGGAAGTGGCGCCGGTGGTAGTTGCGCCGGTGGTAGTGGCACCCGTGCTGGTGGTGCAGGAAGTACAGCAAGTGCTAACCATCTCCACCGACGTTCAGGACCGGGACGAAGACGAGGACTTTAGTGAGCCTGAAGACGAGCCACCCCCACCCCCACGACCACTTGTGCCGTATTGCGCGCCGCGCCTGCCGGCATGCGCAGTGCCATGAGTGCAGGCGCTGCGCAGCTGGCGCGCTGAGCGCCAGTCAAAATGCGGTACCATAGCCCCGCTGCGTTGAGCACGCGGGGCTTTTGCTTGCGCAGCATAGAGCGCCATGCTGGACCTGAACCACATTCGTGAACATACCGCTGCCGTGGCGCACATGCTGCAGCAGCGCGGCAGCCCCAACAACCTGGCTGCCCTTTTGGAGCTGGACCGTCAGCGCCGCACGCTGCTCACCATCGCCGAAGACCTGAAGGCCGAGCGCAATCGCGTGTCGCAGGAGATTGGGCGCCTGCCGGCGGCGGACGCAGCGCGCGCCGAAAAAGTGGCTGCCATGCGCAGTGTGGGCGACCGCATCAGCATGCTGGACGAGCAGCTGCGCAGCGTGGAAGCTGCATTGCGCAGCGCGCTGCTGGAGCTGCCCAACCTGCTGGAGGCGGACACGCCGCCCGGCACCGGCGACGATGACAACGTGCTCGTAAAACAGTCCGGGCCCGTGCCGCAGCTTGGCTTTGCAGCGCTGCCGCACTGGGAGCTGGGCGAGCGCCTGGGCCTGATTGATTTTGTGCGCGGCGCCAAGCTGAGTGGGCCGCGCTTCTACGTGCTCAACGGCGCAGCAGCGCGCCTGCAGCGCGCGCTGATTGCCTTCATGCTGGACCTGCATCAGCGCCAGGGCTACGCCGAGCGCTACGTGCCGTTCATGGTGCGCCAGCAAAACTTTGAGGGCGCCGGCCAGCTGCCCAAGTTTGCAGACAACATTTACCATGATGCCGAGGACGACGCCTGGTTTGTGACCACGGCAGAGGTGCCGCTCACCAATCTGCACCGCGACGAAATTTTGGACGGCGCGCTTTTGCCGCTCAACTACTGCGCCTACTCGCCGTGCTTCCGGCGCGAGAAGGTGGCGGCCGGCCGGGATGTGCGCGGCATCAAGCGCGGCCACCAGTTTGACAAAGTGGAGATGTACATGCACACGCTGCCCGAGCAGTCCGCTGGCGCGCTGCAGCAGATGGTGGCCGATGCGGAGCAAACGCTGGCAGAACTGGGCCTCACCTACCGCGTGCGGCGCCTGTGCAGCGGGGACGTGGGCTTTGCCGCGCGCAGCACGCTGGACCTGGAGGTGTGGGCGCCGGGCTGTGCCGAGTGGCTGGAGGTTTCGTCCTGCTCCAACTGCGGCGACTTTCAGGCGCGGCGCGCCAACCTGCGCTTCCGGCGCACCCCCGGCGCCAAGCCGGAGTGGCTGCACACGCTCAATGGCTCCGGGCTGGGGCTGCCGCGCACGTTGATTGCTGTAATGGAAAACTACCAGCAGCCCGATGGCAGCATTGCGGTGCCGCCCGTGCTGCAGCCGTGGATGGGCGGGCTGCAGGTCATTCGTTGACGCCGCGCCCGCGGCCCGCCAGCTTGCTTAATTTTCCGCCGGCGCTGCGCCACCGCGATTTTCGTTTGCTATGGGCCGGGCAGGCAATTTCCATTGCCGGCAGCCGCATGCAAGCCGCAGCCATTCTGTGGCAGGTGTATGCCATTACGGGCAGCCCGCTGGCGCTGGGCGCCGTTGGCCTGGCGCATGTGCTGCCGCTGCTGGCAGTGTCGCTCTTTGCCGGCGTGGCCGCGGATGTGTTTGACCGCCGCAAGCTGATGCTTGGCACGCAAACCTCCATGCTGCTGCTGGTGCTTTTGCTGGGCGTACTTACGCTGCACGGCCTGCAAAGCGCTGTGCCCATCTATGCCATCTCGGCGCTGGTGGCTGTGGCGTGGGCGTTTGATGCGCCCGCGCGCCAAGCGCTGATACCGCGGCTGGTGCCGGCGCATGCGCTGGCCGGCGCGTTCTCGCTTAACAGTACCGTCTTCCAGCTGGGCTCCATCGTTGGCCCGGCGCTGTTTGGCTTGGTGATTGCGCGCACGGGCGTGGCGGCAGCGTATTTCATAAACGCTGCCAGCTTCCTGGCAGTGATTGGCGCATTGCTGGCGATGCGCCCTGTGCCGCCCGCGCCCGCTGCAACAGAGCGAGCGCCGCAGGTTAGCGTGCGCGCCGCGCTGGAGGGGCTGCGCTTTGTGCGCCTCCAGCCCATTATTTTCTCCAGCATGCTGCTGGACTTCTTTGCCACATTTTTTGGCGCGGCAACTGCGCTGCTGCCCATGTTTGCGCAGGATATTTTGAAGGTGGGCGCAGCCGGCTACGGCTGGCTGTATGCCGCGCAGGCGGTGGGTGCGGCCATCATCGGCGTGCTGCTGTCACTGCTGCCGCCGCTGCCGCACGCCGGGCGCGTGATGCTGCTGGCGGTGGGTGTGTACGGCCTGGCCACCATTGCGTTCGGGCTGGCGCCCAACTTTGCGCTGGCGTTTGGCGCGCTGGCCGTTGCCGGCGCGGCAGACATGGTGAGCATGGTGATCCGCAACACCGCGCGCAACCTGCTGACGCCGGACGCGCTGCGCGGGCGCATGACCAGCGTGAACATGGTGTTCTTTATGGGCGGCCCGCAGCTGGGCGAACTGGAGGCTGGCGCTGCGGCCGCCCTGCTGGGCGCGCCCGCAGCCGTGGTAACGGGCGGCGTGGGCTGCCTGCTGGCCCTGGGCTGGATTGCGGCGCGCTATCCGCAGCTACGCACCTATGCCGGCGCGCCGGCGCAGCCCGCTGCTGCGGGCGCCGCCCAGCCAGTGGTGGCCAGCGCAGATTGAGCTGCGCGCCCGCGCTTATAATGGCGGGCGCCCAATCGCGCGCCAACCCGCATGCAATTCATTAATCCCAGCCAGCCGCCAGCCGCGGACCCGGACGCGCTGTTGCCGCCCATAGAGCTGCGCGAGTACCTGTTTGTCGTCTTCCGGCACTGGCGCGTGGTTGCCGTGATGGTGTTTGTGGCCGCGCTGGTGTCTGCCGGTGCCGGCGTGTTTGGCGCCAAAACGTATTCCGCTGTGGCAACCATTGCGGTGACCGATACACGCATACAACCGCAGCAAGTGCTGGCAGCCGCTGTCTCCGACAAGACGCTGACCGAGCTGGCGCTCACCGACAAGTTCAACCACATGAGGCACCCGATGCAAGGGCTGACTGCAGCCGACCTGCGGTCGCATGTGCAGGTTACCTCGAAAGATAATGTGGTGTTCTCGATTGCTGCGCGTGACAGCAGTGCCGCGGGCGCAGCGCTGCTGGCCAATACGCTGGCCGAGCTGCTGGTGCGCCAGTTTGCAGTAGCGGCCTTTACCGCGCCACAGCTGGCCGAGCTAAAAGCTGCGGGCATAGACCTGCAGGCAATGGGTTCCTCAACTCCCAAGTTTAGTCAAACGCAATTGGAAGCCCTGCGCGTGCAGCTGACCGAAGAGCTGCCTGCGCACTGGGACGCGCAGCTGGTAAAGCTGGAGCGTGAGCTCGGGGTTAAAGGCGGCACTTATGCAGACATCACCGCCAGCCGTGCGCTTGCCAACCGGCTGGCGCTGCTGCCAGAGCTGCTGGAGCTGCGCAAGCGCCTAGCGCGGCGCGGCACAGAGTCAGTCACGCCGTTTGGCGAAGCTTTGCAGGTGTTGGGCCTGGCGGGGCAAATCCTTGTGAGCCGCGCCCCCGACAACTCATACCCGCCAGTGGTGAGCATTAATGCCGGCGGGTTTGAGGGCGTGCGCACCGGCACGCTGCTGGATGCGATTGACTCGGTGGTGGCTGCCATGGCGGCAAAGTACGACCAGAACGCGCCCTCCGGCCAGCAGGCGAACGCACTGATGGCAATCAAGGGCTCGCTTGATACGCAAATTGCAATCTACGACATGTCCGCGGACATGTCCGCGCGTTTAAGAGCGGTGCTGCCCCATGGCGTGGCGCCGGTGCCGGACACGTGGATGGAGCCCAACCTGCGGACAAACGTGCTGGCGGCCACCGGGGCTGCGCTGGCACTCAGCCTCATGCTCATTTTTGGTTACGAGTACGTGTGGGGTGGCGGCCTGCCGGGCAGCCGGTTTGGCCCGCCGCCGCCTGTTGCCGATTAGTAGTGGTGCCCTGCGCGCCCCGCTCGCGGCGCGCGCTCCCGGCGCTAGCCCGTTGGCAGTGCGCCGGCAATTATGCGGGCCGCCGCTACCTTAACACGCACCGTATTCACGCCCGCCCGCACTCGCGATTACCTAAACACAGACGCCCGCCAGCACTGCGGCCAACAGCCGGGCTACTGCATTGTCACCAATGCATTGGTATCGCGCACGCTAGCTAAGGTTGGCGAGAGTCTCCGCGCTGGGTTTATTCAGCGCTGCCGCCAGCGGCAAGCGCGCCCGCTAGCCCTTCAACGCGCCGGCCATCATGCCGCGCAAAAAGTAGCGCCCCAGAAACATGTACACCAGCAGCGTCGGCAGCGCCACAATCAGCGCCCCGGCCATCTGCACATTCCACTGCGTGTACTGGCTGCCGGAAAGGTTCTGCAGCGTCACCGTCACCGGGCGCAGCGCCGGTGCGTTGGTGATGATCAGCCCGAACAAAAACTCATTCCAGATGGACGTGAACTGCCAAATCGCCACCACCACAAAGCCCGGAATGGAAAGCGGCAGCATCACATGCCGGTAAATGCCAAAGAAGTCCGCGCCGTCAATGGCGCTCGCCTCCACCATCTCCGTGGGCACGCCTGCATAAAAGTTGCGGAAGATGAGCGTGGTGATGGGGATGCCGTACACCACATGCGTCAGGATCAGGCCATTGATGGTGCCGTACAGGCCCATCTCGCGCAGCACATCCACCAGCGGCACCAGCACGCTTTGGTACGGAATGAACATGCCAAACAGAATGGCCGCAAACAACAGGTTGGCGCCGGGAAAGCGCCACTTGGAAAGCACGTAGCCGTTCAGCGAGCCCGTAAAGCAGCTGATGACCGTGGCCGGCACCGCCATGCGCACGCTGTTCCAAAAACTGCCGCGCATGCCAATCACGCCCTCGCCGCCGTTCCACGCCCGGTCAAAGCTGGCCAGCGAAAAGCCGCGCGGCAGATCCCACATGCGGCTCAGGCTCACCTGGTCAAAGCTCTTCAGGCTGGTGATAAGCAGCAGGTACACCGGCGTCACAAACACCACGGCCAGCATGGACATCAGCACGTATAACAGCAGCCGGCCCACGCGCAGGCGCCGGCTGCGCGGGCGGGCCGTCACTGCTCCAGCTCCGTGCGCATCGTATTCCACAAGTACGGGATGATCAGCAGCGCAACCAGCAGCAGCATCACCACCGCCACCGCCGAGCCCTGCGCAATCTTGTTGGATTTGAAGGTCAGCTCATACATTAGAATGCCCGGCACTTCGGTGGCGTTGCCCGGCCCGCCGCCGGTCATCGTTAGCACCAGGTCAAAAATTTTCAGCGACGCATGCGCCAACACAATCACCGCGCTTAGCGTTACCGGCCGCAGCAGCGGCAGCTTGATCCAGCGGAACACATTCCACTCGGTGGCGCCATCCACAATTGCCGCCTCGCGCAGCTCATCGCCAATGCTGCGCAGCCCGGCCAGGTACATTGCCATCGTAAAGCCGGCCATCTGCCACGTGGCTGCCAGCACCACCGGCACAATTGCCAGCGGGATGCCCAGTTTAGTTTTCAGCAGCGCCGTCTTGGTGCCGGGCCAGACGGCTGCGTTGGTGATCCAGGCGCTTTGCAAAAAATCCAGGCCGGCACGGTGCAGCAGCAGGTTGATGCCGGTGGGGTCCAGCGGCATGTTGCCGGGCGTAAACAGCCAGCGCCATGACACGCCCGTCACAATGAAGGAGAGCGCCATCGGAAAGAGGTATACAGAACGGAAGAACGCCTCGCCACGCACGCGCGCATCTACCAGCAGCGCCAGCAGCAGGCCCAGCGCCAGGCAGCCCGAAAGAAAGAAAGCGGTGAAGACAACCAGGTTGCGAAAGTCGGTTTGGAAGCGCGCCTGCGCAAAAACTATCTCGTAGTTCTCCCAGCCCACCAGCTTCAGGTTCAGGTTTTGCGGGTCGCGAATCTGGTTCCAGTCCGTGAAAGACACGTACACAGTGCGCCCGATGAAGTAATACACAAACACCGCAATCGCCACCACCGAAGGCAGCAGCATCAGCAGCGCGGTGACCCGGTCTGCGGTGAACCAGGAGCTGCGCCGGCGCGCCCGGTGCAGCGGGGCGCTAGCGGCGGTCATTGAGCGCCCGGGCTATGAGTGGCAGGGGATTGATTTTCATGCAACGCCGCTCAGTGAGGGCAATTATAAGCTGTGCATTGCTGCGCCAAATGGGGCGGCTTTTGCCGGGCTGGCAGGTGGTTGATTGCCGCCAGCTGGCTTTGCTGCCGGCGGCACCGGCCAAATACCTGCCACTCCGGTGCGGATGCCATGCATTTCCGGCTGCAGATGGCGGCGGTCCACCCACGCCGCGCCGGCCGCAGGTCTGCCCCAAAAAATCCGGCGGCGCTGGCACTTTATCTTTACCTCTGGTTAACGCTGTTTTTTGCCGGATGAGCCGATAATATCTGTGGGGAACAGCATATGCAATCCACCTACGATACTCCTGTGACCGCGCGCGCCGCAACGGTTTCAAACGGCTTGGAAGCCGTGAGCCAAAGACTCTTTACCGCAGCGGCGGCTGGCGTTGCGCCGCCATTGCCGGCGCTTGCGCCCCGGCCGGCTGCTGTGGCGGACCCGGACGCGCTGCTGCCCCCAATTGAACTGCGCGAATATGTATTTGTAATTTTCCGCCACTGGCGCGTGCCGGCGGTGATGGTGTTTGTGGCGGCCATCGTGTCCGCCACGCTGGGAATGGTTGGCCAAAAGACTTACTCGGCAGTTGCAACAATTGCACTGCCAAGCGCGGGCATTACGCCGCAGCAAGTGCTGGCGGCTGGCGCCTCCGATAGTGTGCTGGGCCAGCTTGTGGAGAGCGGACAGTTCAACCACATGCAGCGCCCCATGCAGCCGCTTGCCGCGGCTGACTTGCGCGCGCGGGTGCAGGTGACCTCGGCGGACAATGTGGTCTTCTCTGTGGCAGCCCGCGACAGCAGTGCGGCCGGCGCTGCGCTGCTGGCCAACACGCTGGCAGAAAACATGGTGCGTTACTTTTCCGGTGCCGGCCTTACAGACGCGCAGCGCACAGGATTAGCCGCTGCCGGCATTGACTTGAAGCAGCTGCCGGGCACTGCTGATGCAGCGCCGCAGGAAAAATTTGCAGCGCTGCAGGCGGAGCTGATTACGCAGCGCTCGGTGCTGCTGGCGCAGCGCACGGCAATGGAGGCGCCGCGCACAGCGCTTGCAGGCGGGCTCACCGAACTTCAGGTGCAGCTTGCGGCACTTAACGTGGAGCGCATAGCGCTTGCCGCGCCGCGCATGGCGCTTGAGGCGCAGCTCATGGCGCTTGAGGCGCAGCGCCAGTTGCCAGAAGCACAGCGCGCGCAGCTGCAAACCCGGCACGGCGCGGAGCTGGAGAATGCCGTACTGCTGGTTCCCCTGCAACCAACCACTGCAGGCACAGCGATTGAACTTAAGCTTGAGATAGCTGCAAATTTGGCAGCCCTGCCAGAGCTGGTTGCGCTTCGTAACCGCCTGGCTGGCAAAAATCAGGCTGCGCTCAGCGGCTTTGGGGATTTTTCCCGCGCAATGCTTTTGCAATCACAACTTCAAAGTGCACCACAAGGTGCACCACAAAGTGCGCTGCAGATAGAACTACTGAGTGCGCTTCAGAATGCGTCGCAAAGTGCGTCGCAAAGTGCGCCGCAAAGTGCGCCGCAAAGTGCGCTGCAAAATGCACTGCAGAGAGAACTACTGAGTGCGCTTCAGAATGCGCCGCAAAGTGTGCCACAAAGTGCGCCGCAGGTGAGCTTTGGTGCTGCAGAGATGAATGGTGTGCGCATCGGCGGGCTGGTGGCTTCGATTGACTCTGTGCTGGCAGCACTCGTGGAGCAGTATGTGCCGGGTGGCAGTGTGCAGGCGCTATTAGATTTGAAGGCGGCGTACGATGCGAAATTGGCAGCGCATGAACTGGAACTTGCGCCGTTTGTACAGCAAATTGATGCTCTGAATGAGCAGATTGTAGCGAAGGCTGCAGAGATTGCAGTTTATAACCCGCAAATTTCTGCGAAGGACGTGGAAATTGCCGCCAAGGACGGGGCAATTAGCGCTAAACACGCTGAGATTGCAACGCATGCTCCGCGCATAGCAGCGGTGAACGTTGAAATTGCGATGCGAGACAAACAAATTGATGCCCTGACTGCGGTGAGCGCACCCCTGCCTGTGATGCATAGCGTGGCAGTGGAGCCAGACAGCTGGGTGGAGCCCAATTTGCGCAAGAATGTGCTGGCCGCCACGGGTGCTGCGCTGGCGCTTAGCCTGATGCTTATCTTCGGTTATGAGTACGCGTGGGGCGGCGGGCTGCCGGGCAGCACTGCGGTTCCAGCTCGCATAAATTAATTTTCGCGCTGTGTGCGTTGCGCTATGCGCAGCGCACCGTGGCTACGCCCGCGGGCGGGCTTGCACAACCACCCGCCAACCCGCGGGGCAGGCAGCGCCCGCCCTCACCATGAGATGCGGTTCTGGTCAGACACGCACTGGCAGGCGCGCACCTCGCGCGCTGGCAGTGCAAAGCTCAAGCGCCCCTTGTATGCGGTTCCATCAGACACCGCCAGCCAGCCGCCCAAGTCAAACGGCACTGCACCATCGGCTGCTAGCCACTCGCCATTGAATTTGCGCGCCATGTGCACATGCGTGCCCGTGCTGCGCCCGCCCTCGCAAGACGCCAGGCCCAGTGCATCGCCGGCTGCGAGGCGCGTGCCCACCGCCGGAATGCTGTCCGAGCGCAGGTGGAAGTAAAAGATCACCCAGCCGGTATGCTCGTTGTTGTCGCCGTCGGTGTCCAGCAATGCAGTGGCGTAGCCGTTGCGCACAATTACGCCCGGCGCGATGGCGGTAACCGGCTCGTTGGATTGCCCGCAGGTGCCGGCCAGCGCCGGTGGCGCAAAATCCATGGCGGCCCATGGCAGTGAGCTGCCCCACACCGGGTGCGGCCCGCCGGTGAAAGACCAGGTGACGCCAGCCTGAAAGGGCAGCGTGAACGCGGGCTGGCGCAAGTTTGCGGGCTGCAGCAGCAGCGCGCTGGCAAACGCATCGCCAAACAGCTGCTGGTAAGTGGCCGCAAAGCCCTGCGGGCCAATGCTCTGCTCAAACTCCGCCGGCTGCTCCAACTGGCTGAAGAGCTGCAGCAGTGCCACGGTGCCGGCGTTCTGCCACGGGTCTATGCGCTGCACAGTGCCGTCCAGCAGGCGCAGCTCTACTTGTGTGCCGGCGCGCCACGCGTAGTAGCCTTCATTCAGCTGCGCGGCAGCCCACTCCAGCTGGTTGGCAATGCCGGTGCGCGTGTCTGGCGGCAGGCGCAGCGGATTGCGCGCCGCATCTGCGGGCACGTCGGCGTTGCGCAGCAGGCCGCTGCGGTATTCCAGCAGCGCCAGTAGTACGCGCGGGTCCACCGAATATTGCAGCGCTACATCGTTGATCAGGTCCCAGGACGGGCGGGCTTCATCCCAGCTGCCGGCGCGCGCGCTGTAGGCTGGCTCGTGGCGGTGCGCCAGCCAGCCGTCAAAGTTTTGCAGTTGCGCAGCCGTTTCGCCCGGGTCTGCGGCGTACACCACGGCGCTGTCCGGCAGCATGTGAAAGGCGCTGCCCAGCAGCGGCGCGTAGCTGGCCGGAATGATGATGGCGCGCCCGGGCGGCAGGGTGCTTTGGAACACCGCCAGCGCCGGGTTGACTTTCAGGATGGCATCTGTGGTTTGGTTGAAGCGCGCTGCCAGCGCCGGTAGCGTGTCTCCAGATTGCACCACGTATGGCAGCAGCGCGCCAAACTCCCAGCGCGCGCGCACTGGTACGGCGGTGGGCTGCGCTGGCGCTGCAGGCGGCAGCAGCTCCGGCGTGGCAGCTTCCGGCAATTCGGGCAGCAAGCCGGCAGCGGGCAGCGGCACCAGGCGCGAGATCAGCGTAATCGTCAGCGACTTTGCCGACTCAATTGTGGGCAGCGCGGCGCGCGGCGCTGCCAGCACAATGGCAACGGCTGCCAACAAGAAGACCGCCGTCATCCAGCCCAGCAAACGGCGCTGGCGCTGGCGCTGGCGTGCGATACGCGGTGAGAGCGGCACGCCGGGCGCCGCTAGGCTTCTGCGAAGCGCTGCAGCAAATGCGCGCTGTGGCGGATGCCCTGCTGCAACATGTCCAGGCGCACATGCTCGTTGGGTGCGTGCGCCTGCGAGCCGGGGTAGCCCGCGCCGCAGGTGACGATGGGAACTTTGAGGTGCTCGACGAATGCGTGGTTGGGGCCGGAGCCGCCAGACATGGGCACCAGCAGCGGCTCACGCCCGTACACCACGCGCGCGGTGTCGGCTGCCATTTGCACAAACGGATGGTCGGGGTCTGTGCGCGCCGGCGGCTCGCTGCCCAGGTCTTCCACGTGCACATCGCTGAAGCCCTGCGCGTCCAGATGGCTGCGCAGCTTTTTCAAAATGTCGGCCGGGGTTTGGTTGGGCACAAGCCGGAAGTCCACTTTGGCGCCAGCCTCGGCGGGCAGCACGGTTTTGGAACCGGCGCCCTGATAGCCGCTGTTCAGCCCGCAGATGGTGCAGGTGGGCTCAAAGCTGGCCTGGCGTTCCAGCGCCACGCCGCCCTGCACGCCGCGCAAAAATTCCGTCACGCCGTAGCGCTCGCGGTAGCTTTGTGCCGGGTCCGGGATACGCGCCAGCAATTCCAAGTCGCGCGCGCTCGGCGGCTGCACCGCATCATAGAAACCGGGGATCAGGATGCGCTCCTTGGCATCTTTGAGGGAGTTGAGCGCCCAGGTGAGGCGCCACGCTGCGTTGGGAAAGATGGAGCCTCCCAGCCCGGAGTGGACATCCTGCGTGAGGCTGCGGACAGAGAGCCCCACATAACAAATGCCGCGCAGGCCAAGGTACAAGGTTGGATTGCCCAGATGGTCCACGCCGCCAAACTCCCAGACGCACGCATCCGCAGCGAGGCGCTGCTTGTGCGCTAGCACAAACGGCTCAAGCCCGGTGCTGCCGGTTTCCTCCTCGCCTTCAATTACAAACTTGATGTTGCACGGGTACGCGCCGCCGTGCAGTGCACGCACTGCATCCAGCGCAGCCAGGCGGCAGAGCAGGTTGCCCTTGTCATCTATAGCGCCGCGCGCGTACAAAGCGCCGGCGCGCACGGTGGGCTCAAAGGGCGGTGAGTCCCACAGCTCCAGCGGCTCGGGCGGCTGCACGTCGTAATGGTTGTAAAAAAGCAGCGTGCGTGCGCTGTGCCCGCGCGCTGCAGCCACAACCACCGGGTAGCCGCTGGTGGGCAGCAGTTCCACATCAAAGCCGCGCGCCGCCAGCAGCGCAGCCACCAGTTCGGCGCAGGCTTGCATGCCCTCGCCAGTGGCGGAGATGCTGGGTTGCGCGCACAGGCGGGCCAGCTCAGCGGTGGACTGCGCCATGTGGTTGGCAATGAAACTGTCGAGTGCAGCGCTGGCGCTCATGCGGTCACCTGCGGCAGAAAGTGGCGGATGATGGAGCGCGCTGCGCGCAGCGGGTCTGCATTGCCGGGCAGCTGATGGTCGGTGGTGATGCGCAGCGTAAGGTGCGCGGCTGCGCTGCGAATGTGCGCCGGCTGCGCCGTGTCTTCTGCGAGGCGCTGCAGCTGCACAAAAGCGCTGGGCAGCGAAGTTGCGCCCGCGCCAGCCGCCACGGCCCAGCCCGCAGCGCGCCGCGCACAGACGCGCGCGCGCCCTTCATTGCCGGCTTGGTGCGCCTGCTCGGCGAGTGCCAGCTCGCGGGCAATCGTTACTTCAGCGGCCGGGTTAAGCATGGGATGCAGGGGCTGTGAGCGCGCCGCTGCAATCCGCACCGAGCTGCGCCGGTTGCTGCATGCGCTGCGCACATCTGTGCGGCATTATATCTGAGCAGTGGCTGAAGAGCGCTTTTTTGCGGTTGCATGGTGTGCGCCGAACCTGGTTGACGCACCCGCGCGCGGTCGGTTAAACTCGCACCATGCTGCCGGACCGGGGCGATGTGGATGAACTGATTGCGCGCGCAGAGGCGGGCGACGTTGTGGGCGCACGCAACGGCCTGCGCGAGTACACGCGCCGCCACCCCAACATGCTGCTGGCATGGAAGTGGCTGGCCGATATTGCCGACTCGCCCAAGGAGCGCGCGGACTGCGTGCGGCGCGCCCAACTGCTGGCGCCCGGCGACCCGTGGCTGGTGGAAGCCAAGAAGCAGCGCCTGCCGCCCGGCGTGCCGCGGCGCGCGCCCGGAGCCGAACTACTGCCCACGCGCTCCTACCCAAGCCCGCTGGCTCCTGCGCCAGCAGCGCCGCAACTTAGTTTTATGCGGCGCGACGCAGGCCCGACAGCGCAGCGCCCGGATGACCTTATGCCCACCACCACACTCGGAGCGTGGCCGCATGTAACTGCACCGCCGCCGGTAATTGCAGCCCCGCTGCCGGTAGCTGCAGCGCCGGCACCAGCACCAGCTCCCGCAGCGCCGGTCCTGGTTCCGCTGATCGACGACTTGAAAGAGCAAGTTGATGAGCTGCCGACCGTGCCGGTGGCCGCACCGCCATTGCTGGCACCGCCTTTGCTGGCGCCCGGCGGAGCGCTGGAGAACGGCTTTGCCGACTACCCCGGCAGTGGACCGGGAGGCTGGCTGCTGGGGGTTGCCATTGGCCTGGCAGCGTTGGGCGGGCTGCTGATTGGGCTGGCGTGGTTCATCAACGCTGGCTGATGCTGCGCCGTTGCGCAGCCTGAGCGCCGTGCGCGTGGATAACGGGGCGCGCCGCGAGCGCTGGTGGGTTGCCGGGCTGGCAGCCGCAGCCATTGTGAGTTATGCCTTGCTCACCTGGCTGGGCAACGAGGACATTCACAGCCTGGCGCGTATGTTCGGCATCAGCTCGCTGAATGTGCGCATGCGCAATGCCAACTTCTCCAACCAGAACATGAGCGCCTTTACGCTGGCGGGCGCGGACTTGGAGTCCTCCAACTTCAACGGCGCCGATCTGAGCCGCGCCGATCTGACCGGCGCGTACCTGCGCTACGCCAACTTCACCAACGCCAAGCTGCAGGGGGCACAACTGCGCAACGCCGTGCTTGCCAATGTGAGCCTGATGGGGGCGGACCTGACGGGCGCCAGCCTGCAGGGCGCGTACATTGTTGATGCCAATTTGCAGGGCGCCATTGTTACAGACGCGCAGCTGGCAACGGCGCGCACCCTGCGCGGCACCGTGCTGCCGGATGGCTCCACGCATCCCTAGCCCGCCCCGAAAACTTAATATTTACGGCTGCCTGCCGATACCCTCGATGGATACCGGCAGATGCAACAGACTCATTATGCAGCCTTGTACCTCGGGATGGCTTATACGGTGCTCTTCGGCGTGCTGTACTTTGTCTTCCTGGCGCAAGAACTGCTGCGCTAACCCGCGCCCGCCGCACTAGGCGCCGGGCAGGCGCGCAGCCGCAAACCCCCCCGCAATATCCACGCGCGTCCCCGGCTGCGCAACGGCAGCCAGCAGCAGCGGGTGCGCTGCTGATTGCCCCAAGTCCGTTCCATAAACAAACTGCAGCTTATGCACATGCAGGCCGGCCGCGGCCAGCGCCTCGGCAAATTCAGCCGTGCTTGCTGCGGTGCCATGCGCCAGCACAGAAATAAAAATTCCATTGCGCTCCAATGCGCTGCGCACCAGTGCCAGGGCTGGCGCTGCGTTTGGCAGCGTGGAGAGTGTGTGCGTGTCGGTGATGGCGTCGAACGTGCCGGCGGGCAATGCCTGCGTGATGTCCCCGTCCACAAACTTGGCTGTACCGCCCGCGGCCTGCGCCAGCGCGCGCGCAGTGGCGATGCACTGCGGCACAAAATCAATGCCAGTGGCGGATTGCACCGTGCCGCTGGCCGCATACCAGCTGGTGAGGTGGCCAATATTGCATCCCAGATCCAGCAGCTTTTGCCGGCCGGCAAGCAGCGCTGCAACCGCGCTGCCAATGGCATGCAGCGTGTTAGCCTGGCGCGAGTACATCACGCCTGCAACCTGCTGCACGGCCATGGCGCCATAAAAACGCAGCTGTTCGGCGGTGGTGGGGGCGCGGCTTGCGCCGGGCTGGCGCGTGGCGTCCAGCGCTGCGCGCAGCGCGGGGTCCACGGCGCTCCAGCGCGCCTGCCAGTGCGCTGCGCTGGCGCAGGGCACAATGCCGTAGTGCGCCAGATGCTGCGCTAAAGCAGCCGCATCATTGGGCATGCTGCGCGCAAAACTCCACCATGAAGTCGCGCAGCGCCTGCGTGCCCGCCAGCGTCATGGCATTGTAGAGCGAGGCGCGCACACCGCCCACCGAGCGATGCCCCTCCAAACTGTGCAGCCCGTGCGCAGCCGCCTGCGCCAGAAAGTCGCGCTCCAGCTGCGCGCTTGGCAAGCGAAAGGTCACGTTCATCTGCGAGCGGCTGTCCGCGCGCGCATGGCCGCGGTAGAAGCCCGCGCTGCCATCAATCGCTGCATACAGCAGCCCCGCTTTGCGCGTGTTCAGCTCCGCCATTTTTTGCAGCCCGCCAATTTCCCCGCGCAGCCAGTCCGTCACCAGCATGAGCAGATAAATGGCAAACACCGGCGGGGTGTTGTACATGGAATTGTTCTGCGCATGAATGCGGTAGTCCAGCATCGTATGCAGGTCTTGCGGAGCGCGCTCCAGCAGCGCTTCGCGCACAATCACAATCGTCACACCGGCCGGGCCGGCGTTCTTTTGTGCGCCGGCGTACAGCAAGCCATGGTCTGCCACGGGCAGCGGCCGTGAAAGAAAATCAGAGGAGCAGTCGCACACCAGCGTGGCGCCGCGCGGCTGCAGTGCCTGCGGAAACTGCACGCCCTGAATGGTCTCGTTGGATGTGTAGTGCAGGTAGGCAGCCTGCGCGTCCGGCGCCAGCTCCGCAGGCTGCGGCACGCTACTGTAGTTGCCCGCTTTGCCGTTCCATAGCACGCGCACCTCGCCCTCGCGCTGCGCCTCCTTCACGGCTTTCTCGCCCCACACGCCGGTCACCACATAGTCAGCCGGCTTGTCCGCAGCGCGCAGCAGGTTCAGTGCCACCATCGAAAACTGCAGCGTCGCGCCGCCCTGCAAAAACAAAATCTTGTACCCGGCCGGCACATCCAGCAGGCTGCGCAGGTTGTCCTGCGCCTTTTCAATGATGGCGTCAAAAGCCGGCGAGCGGTGGCTGATCTCCAGCACGGACATCCCGCTGCCGGGCAAACACAGCAGGTCGCGCTGTGCCTGCTGCAGTGCGGACAGCGGCAGCGCGCACGGCCCGGCGCCAAAATTAAAGATGCGGTCTGAAGTCATGATTGGTTTTCCGTGATGTCTTTTTTGGACTGGCAGCTGGCGGATTGCCAAGCTTTGCTGCGGTGCCATGATTGTACATTGGCGGCTGCAGCTTGCGCTGCCAGCGGGCAGCCTGCCCGGCGGCAGCTGCTCGCCCTGAAAAACAGCCCTAAAACAGCTGCATGCTATACTGCCGCCAGCCCCCAATCGCAAATTAGACGATGAATTCCAGCAACTTTTACATCCCCGAGTCGGCGCTGGCCATCATGGCCCACCCTGACGATATTGAATTTTCCTGCGCCGGCACGCTGGCGCGCTGGGCGCGGGCGGGCACGCGCGTATGCTACTGCCTGTGCACTAGCGGCGATGTGGGCATCAGCAAGCCCGGGGTTAGCAGCGCACAGGCGGCAGAAATTCGCGAACGCGAGCAGCGCGCGGCTGCGCATGTTATCCGAGTGGCGGATGTGGTGTTTCTGCGCGAGCCGGACGGCATGCTGCAGCCCACCCTGGAACTGCGCAAAAAATTGGTGCGCGAGATCCGGCGCTTCCGGCCGGAGGTGGTGATTTGCGGCGACCCGACCATCGTGTGGGCGGGCGAGGGTTACATCAATCACCCCGACCACCGCGCTGCGGCCACGGCTGCGGTGGATGCAATATTTCCGGCTGCAGGGCAGTCCAACTTGTTTGCAGAGCTGGAAGCCGAGCAGCTGTTTGCGTTCAAGCCACGCAAGGTTTTTGTGGCGCACTGGCAGCGCGGAGACCACTTTATCTCAATTGATTCCACCATTGACGCAAAGCTGGAGGCACTGCACCTGCATGCCAGCCAGTTTGAAACCAGCAGCCCGGAAAAGTTTGTGCGTGAGCGCGCCGCCCAGCTGGCCAAAGGCAAAGAGATGGAATACGCGGAGGCGTTTTCGATTGTGACGCTGGAAGACGATGAAACATGGGATAAATACCACGGTGATGTACGCTCGCGCTATAATAATGGAGTGGTGCACACTTAGCGCCGCTAGCAGCTGCAGCGGGTAGTGATCCGCCGCCGCTACTGCGCAGCCTCTGAGGAATTATGTTTAAGAAAAAGAAAACCCCACCGCCCGCAGCTGCATCAGAATCGGAAGACAATCTGCCGAAGCAGAAGCCCGGCCGCTTCAGCAAGCTGCGCGCAATTCTGCTCAATCGCAGTTTTCTGATAGTCACAGTCACGCTGCTGGTGCCGCTGCTGGCGGCGCTGGGTGTGTTCCAAACGCTTGAGTATTCCGTTACCAACCAATTCTTTCAACTGCGCGGCCCGATTGCGCATTCGGAAGACATCATCATTGTCGCGATTGATGACGAGTCTTTTCAGCAGACCGGCCTGCAGTGGCCATGGCCGCGTGATTACATTGCCAAAATTGTGGCTGGCATCAGCGCCGGCAAACCCAAGGTCATCTCCATCGATGCTTTCTTCTTTGAGCCAAGCAACAACCGGGCCACGATCGCTGTCAGCGGCGAGGATGTGCAAAAGATTTCGGGCGGTGCCATTAGCACCGAACAACTGATAGCGGCGCTGGGCACCATTGGCATGTCTGTTGAAGGCGAAGGCGGGGAATATAAACTGACGGTGGATGCCGGCCAGCAGCAGGACAAGGTGTTTGCCGAGGCTCTGGCAGCGGCTGGCAATGTGGTTCTCAACAGTGAAATCAACGTTGACAACTCGGGTGGTGCCAGCATCGAGCGCTATATCCAGCCGATTGATATCTTGAAAGACGCTGCTTACATGACGGCGGCCGCGAACTTCACCGCTGATGCAGACGGCTTTGTGCGGCGCTTTCCGATGTTTGTGGTGAGCAAGCGGGACAAGCAGGCGCACTACACCTGGCCGGCAATGTCTGCCTTCACCTACATGCGCGAGGCGCTGCCCACGCAAATGCGCGCCACCGGCAATGTCACCATCGGCACCGGCCCGGGTAAGACAGTGGCACCGCTGCGCTCCGGCTTCTTCAATATTAATTTCCGCGGCCCGGCAAAAACTTATCGCTATATTCCGGCGTATCAGATTCCCATCGGTGACCATCCGCCGGAAACTTTCACCGACAAGATTGTGCTGATCGGCGCCACTAGCTCGTCGCTGCAGGATATCTGGCCCACGCCATTCCTTTCGCGTGCCAACTCCAGCCAGACGCCCGGGGTGGAGGTCGGGGCGCACGCCATCGACACCATCATCCATGGCGATTACATGATTACGTATCCTGTGAACATGGGCGCGCTGATTGCGCTAATAGTGGGCCTGCTGGCGGTGGCGCTGACGCGCATCGAGAAGCTGGCGATTGGGCTGGTGCTGCTGGCTGTGTTGATTGGGGGCTATTTAGCGGGAAGTTATTTGCTGTTCAGCCGCCTCAACACTGTGGTGGCGGTGGCCGGCCCGTTGGTTGCCATGGTGCTCTCTTACGCTGTGCCAACCGTGGAGCGCGCCGCTGCCGAGGCAAAGAAGCGCCAGGAGATCAAGGGCGCATTCTCGTCCTACCTCTCCCCGGCGATGGTGGAAATTGTGGCCAAGGATCCATCCAAACTGCAGCTGGGCGGCGAAGAGCGCGAAATGACGATTCTATTTTCGGACATCCGCGGCTTCAGTGGCATCTCGGAATTGTTCGACGCGCATGGGCTGGTGGGCTACATCAATAAATTCTTGACACCCATGACCAATGTAATTCAAGACCATAATGGCACCATCGACAAGTATGTGGGCGACTGCATCATGGCATTCTGGAATGCGCCGCTGGATGACCCGGAGCATGCCAGCAATGCCTGCGCCTGCGCGGTGGCGCTCAATCGGCTGCTGGCCCCGCTCAACGAAACCTTCAAGGCTGCTGCGGATGCGGCCGGCCGCAAGCATCTGCCGTTGCGCGCCGGCATTGGCATGAACACCGGCACCACGGTTGTGGGCAATATGGGCTCGGACACGCGCTTCAATTACACGGTGATGGGCGACTCGGTGAACGTGGCCTCGCGGCTGGAGTCCAGCTCCAAGCAATATGGCATTGTGCTTGTGGTGGGCGAGACCACGCGCGCGTTGGCGCCGCAGTTTGCGGCGCTGGAGATAGACAAGGTGGTGGTGAAGGGCAAGACCGAGGCTCTGCACTCCTTTACGCTGCTGGGCGAGCCGGAAGTAGCGCTGACGCCCGGGTTTCTAAAACTTGAAGAGGCGCATAAAGAGATGCTGCGCCTGTTTCGCTCCCAGGACTGGGCTGGCGCGCACGCAAAGATAACAGAGTGCCGCGGGCTGGAGCCGGAGGGCTTGTGCGTGGAGCCGGGCGTGGGCCTTCGCAAACTTTATGACATGTATGCGGACCGCATCGAGCATTACAAAGAAGAGCCGCCGGGCGCGGACTGGGACGGCAGCTATCACGCCAAGGAAAAATAACCGCGGCGCAAACGGCGCGGGTATAATTCGCACAGTCGAATAATTTAAAAGCTGCGAAGGAGAAGAGTAAGCTGGCGCGCCTCGACAGGAAAGCGGGCCCGGACTGAGAGTCCGCACGGTGGCAACCGGCTGAAGTTCACTCCCGAGCTGTGCGGGTGAACCCGCCCACTGGCGCGCACTAGTCCGCGCCGTGAGCTCCGCGTTACGGAGCGGCTGGGCAGCCGGCACAGAGCGGGCCCTGCGGGGCTCAGTAGGGTGGTACCACGGGGCAGCAGCTCCCGTCCCTTCACCGGGACGGGAGTTTTTATTTACGCCGGGCGCAGGCGCGGCGGTGGAGTGTGATGAAGATGGAGCAGGATTTTTCCGGTGTGGAAAAAGCAGCGCTGGCCGCGCTGCACGCAATTGATGCTGAAGCCGGACTGCGCGCATGGCAGGCTGCCTGGCTTGGCAAGCGCAGTGCGGTGGCGCTGGCGCTGGCCGGCCTCAGGCAGCTGCCGGCCGCCGAGCGTCCACTGGCCGGGCAGCGTGCCAATGCGCTGCGCGTGCAGCTGGAGCAGGCGCACGCGGCGCATGCCGCAGCGCTGCGCGAAAGCGGGCTGGCTGCCAGCCTGCAAGCCGGTGCGCTGGATGTAACCCTGCCCGGCCGTTCTGCAGCGCGCGGCCGCCTGCACATAGCCACGCAAACGCTGCGCCAGATCTGCGCCATCTGGGCGCAGATGGGCTTCCAGGTTTATCGCTCGCGCGACGTGGAAACAGAGGCCTGCAATTTTGAGCTGCTCAACATTCCGCCGCACCATCCGGCGCGCGACATGTGGGATACATTTCACACCACCACCAGCGGCAGCTTGCTGCGCACGCATACTTCGCCCGGCCAGATCCACGCCATGCGCGAGTACGCGCCGGAACCCATCCGCGTGGTGCTGCCCGGCATGTGCTACCGCTACGAGCAAATCACCCCGCGTTCAGAAATTCAATTCAACCAGGTGGAAGGGCTGGCGGTGGGCCGGGGCATCCGCTTCACAGATTTGAAGGGCACGCTCACGGATTTTGCGCGGCGCATGTTTGGCGCGCAGACGCGCACGCGCTTTCGCGCTTCGTACTTTCCATTTACCGAGCCCAGTGCCGAGATGGATGTGGAGTGCTTCTTGTGCGGCGGCAGCGGCTGCGTGGTCTGCAAGCAGGCGGGCTGGCTGGAGATTCTGGGCTGCGGCATGGTGCACCCCAAGGTGCTGCAGAACGGCGGCTATGACCCGGCTGAATACACCGGCTTTGCATTTGGCATGGGGCCGGAGCGCATTGCCATGCTAAAGTACGGCATCAAAGACATCCGCTATTTTTGGGGCAACGACCTGCGCTTCCTGCAGCAGTTCTAGGCTGCATGCCAAAGCACCCGCCCTCCGGTTAAGCAAAGATTATGCGCACACCATTATCCTGGCTGCGGGATTACGTGGACATCAGCCTGCCGCCGCACGAGCTGGCGCACCGCCTTACGTTTGCGGGGCTGGAGGTGGAGGCGCTGCACTACATCGGGCTGGCGCAGCCCGCAGGCGCGGGGTCTGCAAAGCACAGCGGGCTGGCGTGGGAGCGCGACAAAATTGTGGTGGCGCACATCACGCAGGTGGACGCGCACCCTGATGCCGAGCGGCTGGTGCTGGTGCGGCTGCATGACGGCGAGCGCGAGCATACGGTGCTTACCGGCGCGCCAAATTTGTTTGCGTATAAAGGCAGCGGTGCGCTGCCGGTGCCGCTGCGCGTGGCGTATGCGCGCGAAGGCGCGCAGCTGTACGACGGCCACAAGCCGGGCTGGGAGTTAACGCGCCTGAAGCGCGCCAAAATCCGCGGCTTTGAGTCTTACTCTATGGTGTGCTCGGAAAAAGAGCTGGGCATTTCCGAGGAACATGAAGGCGTGATTTTGTTTGATGCGGATGCGCCGCCGGCTGGCACGCCGCTGGCCGACTACATTGGCGATGTGGTGTTTGAGATTGCGATCACGCCCAACATGGCGCGCAATGCCAGCCTGCTGGGCGTGGCGCGCGAGATTAGCGCGCTCACCGGCGCCAGCGTGCGCCTGCCTTGGCGCAGCGTGCCCACGCGCGCGGCCGCGCAGCCCATGCCGCTGGTGCAGATTGCAGCGCCGGCACTTAACCCGCGCTTCACCGCGCTGCTGCTGGAGGATGTGCGCGTGGCGCCCGCGCCCTACTGGCTTCAGCTGCGCCTGCGCCTGGCCGGCATGCGCTCCATTAGCAACATTGTGGACATTACAAATTATGTGATGCTGGAAACTGGCCAGCCGCTGCATGCATTTGATTATGCAGTGCTGCGCCGGCGCGCCGGCAGCCTGCCGGCGCCGGTGATTACCACGCGCCTGCCCGCGCCGGGCGAGACGATTGCCACGCTTGACGGCGCGCAGCGCAAGCTGGATGACTTCACCGTGCTTGTTGCAGACAGCGCCGGGGCGCTCTCGATCGGCGGTGTGATGGGTGGCGGCGAGTCAGAAGTTTCTGCCGCCACTGAGCATGTGCTGCTGGAGGCTGCCAGCTGGAACTTTACAAACATCCGGCGCACAGTGCAGGCGCAACAGCTGCATAGCTCGCAGGCCGGCTATCGCTTCAGCCGCGGTGTGCACCCGGCCATGGCGCCGCTGGCCAACTTGCGCGCAGCGGCGCTCATGCAGCAGCTGGCGGGCGGCAGCATCAGCACCGAACTGTGCGATGTGTACCCGCAGCCACTGGTTGCGCCGGTGAACCGGCTGCCGCTGGCAGAGGTGCAGCGCCACTTGGGCCTGCAGATTCCCAAGCCGGAGATCATGCGCATTCTGCGCGCACTGGAGTTTGCGGTTGAGGATGCAGGCAGTGAGCTGGTGGTGACCGCACCCGACCACCGCCTGGACATTGGCACGGGGGCGGAGGGCATTGCCGATTTGGTGGAAGAGGTGGCGCGCATTTATGGCTACGAGCGCATGCCCGAAACGCAAATCAGCGACACCACTCCGCCGCAGCGCGCCAACCCGGCGCTGGAGCATGAGGAGCGGGTGCGCGACCTGCTGGCCGGGCTTGGCGTGCAAGAGGTGATCACATACCGCCTTACCGCGCCGGAGCGCGAGCAGCGCCTGCTGCCGCCCGGCGTGCCACAGTCCGCACCGGATTATGTGACGCTGCTAAACCCGGTGGCTGCGGAGCGCACAGTGCTGCGCCGCGCGCTGCTGGCGAGTGTGCTTGAGGTTGCTGAAGCCAATGCGCGCTTTCAGCAGCGCCTCGCGCTGTTTGAGATCGGGCCGGTGTTCCTGCCGGTGGCGGGCGCAGCGCTGCCGCTTGAGCAGCGCCGGCTGGCGCTTGTGCTGTGGGGGCCGCGCGCCCAGGCCGGCTGGCAGGCTGCTGATTCCGGCGCGCAAGACTTTTTTGACATGAAGGGTTTGGTGGAGCTGCTGCTTGAAAGCCTGCGCGTTGAAGGCGTGCGCTTTGAGAGCGCGCAACATGCGGCGATGCACCCCGGCCGCTGCGCGCAAGTGTTTGGCGCGGATGCGCTGCTCGGCACGCTGGGCGAGCTGCACCCGCAGGTAAGCGCGGCCTACAGTCTGGCGGAGCACGCGGTGCTGTGCGCGGATTTTGACTTGGAGGCGCTGCTGGCTGCCACGCCGGCGCGCCACGCCACGGCGCCGCTGCCGCGCTTCCCGGCCGTGGTGGAAGACATTGCGCTGCTGGTGGATGAGGAGGTTGCGGCGGCGCGCGTGCAGGCGCTGATTGTGCAAACCGGCGGCGCACAGCTGGCGCAGGTGCAGCTGTTTGATGTGTTTCGCAGCGCGCAGCTTGGCGCGGGCCGCAAGAGCCTGGCCTACCGCCTCAGCTATCAGTCCGGCGAGAAGACGCTAACGGATGCCGAGGCTGCGAAGCTGCGCAACAAGATTGTGCGCCGCCTGCAGCAAGAGCTGGGCGCAACGCTGCGCGACAAGTAGCTGCCGCGCGCTTTAGCTTTCGGCCAGCTCCGTGCGCAGCGCCTGCAGCAGGCGCTCGATATCGCCGGCGGTGTTGTAGGCCTGCACCGAAACGCGGATGAACGCGTGGCCGTTCCACGCCACCAGCGGCACCTCCACTTTGTGGCGCCCGTACAGGCGGGCCTGCAGGCGCTTGATGTCCACGGCGGGCAGGCGCGCCGCCACCATCTGCCCGAGCCATTGCTCGCTATCCGCGCACAGCGGCGCAAGCCCCGTGAGCGCATTGATTTGCGCCAGAGTCTTGTGAGCCAATTTTCTGCACTGCGCGCTGACGGCAGCCCAGTTGTGCGCTTGCTGAAAGCGGATGGCATCCGGCACAGTCAGGAACGCAGCCAGGTCGCGCGTGCCCTGCCACTCATGGTAGTCAATGTATTGCGACACGCCCGGCTGCTCGGCCGCATAGCCCCAGCTCACAACCAGCGGTTCCAGCTGCGCCTGCATTGCCGGCCGCGCATACAGGAACGCCGCGCCCTTCGGGGCGCACATCCACTTGTGGCACGCGCCAGTGTAAATATCTGCGCCCAGCTGCTCCAGATTTAGCGCCACATGCCCGGGTGCATGCGCACCATCCACAATCGAGATGATGCCGCGTTCGCGCGCGCGCCGGCAAATCTCTGCCACCGGAAACACCAGCGCTGTGGGGCTGCTGATGTGGCTGATGAAAATTACGCGCGTGCGCGCTGTTACACCCGCAAAGAAATCATCAACGCAGGCAGCATGGCTGCCCACCGGCAGCGCCACCGGGCGGTTGATGTAGTGCGCGCCGTTTTGCGCGCAAACAAAGCGCCACGTGCGGTCCAGCGCACCGTACTCATGGTCGGTGGTCAATATTTCGTCTCCGGTTTGCAGTTCCAGGCTGCGCACCACCATGTTCATGGCGGTAGTCGGGTTTGGAAAGAAGACAACGTCGTTGGCAGCCGCCCCCAAGTAGGCAGCCAGCTGGCTGCGCGCTTCGGCCAGCAGCGGCGCAGCGCGCCGCCCTAAAAACTCCACCGGCTGGCGTTCCAGCTCGCGCTGCCAGTTTTGGTACGCCGCAAACACCGGGGCCGGGCACGCGCCAAAGGATCCATGGTTGAGGAAGGCAACTTCCGGGTCCAGCAAAAAGAGCGCGCGCAAGTCGGCGGGCGTCATGCCGCGGCATCCAACTCGCGGCGCACCGTGGCGTACAAGCTCTCGGCTTTCAGCTCCTGCAGGGATAGGCACGGCGCGCCCAGGTTCAGCGCCAGCTCGCGCGCCAGGCCCTGGTCAAACGCGATGTGCTCCATGTTGATTACAACACTGCGCAGGTGCGCATCCTTGAAGCGCTGCGCTGCGCGGCGCGCCTCCTCGCGCGGGGCCAGCGATGTCATCGACACATTGCCGGCGCCGTCGGTGAGCACAATCAGCAGCGGCGTGACATCCGGGTGCAGGTTTTTTTCGCGCAGGATTACGTTGTGGGCGAGTTGCAGGCCGGCGGAGAGCGGCGTTTTGCCGCCCACGGGAATGTCGGCGAGTGCGCGCTGCGCCAGCTGCACAGAGTTGGTGGGCGGCAGCACCAGCGTGGCGCTGTTCTTTTGAAACACCACCAGCCCCACGCGGTCGCGGCGCTGGTAGGCATCCGTCAGCAGTGACATGATGGCGCCCTTGGTGGCCGTCATGCGCTCGGCCACGGCCATGGACCACGAGGCGTCCACCAGAAACAAAACCAGGTTGGCAGCTTTGCGCACGCGCACCTTGCGCTGCAAATCTTGGCGCATGATGGCAAAGGCCACGTGCTGGCGCTGCGCAGCGCGCGCCGGCTGGCGCGGCGCTGCCGCGCGCAAGGTTGCGTCGAATGCAATGTCGTTGGTTTTGCCGTTTGCGGGGCGCGCCTGCACGTAGCGCCCGCGCTTGCGGTCTGTGCGCGTGCGGCTGCGCCGGCCGCTGTGCTTGCGCGTGAGCTTGTCGAGCGGGGTGTTGAGGACGCGCGTTTCGAATTCTTTGCCGACGGCAGCGTGCTGGCCGCCGTCCCACCATTTGTTGTCGCCGGAGCTGGCGGTGTTTTGCAGGGCGGGCTGCGCGTCGCCCGGGTCTATTTCCTGCTCAGCGCCGGCCTGCGCTACTTCCTGTTTTTTTTTACACTCTCAGTCTGGTCAGCGGCGGCTTGCGGCTCGCCCTTCTCAGACTTGCCGGCTTCGCTGCGCGCCTGCTCCAGCCGGTCTTCGAGGCCGTTCAGGTCCACCATGCCGCTTTCAAGCGGCCCTTTGCGGGCGCGATGCGGCAGCGCCAGCTCGGCGGCCAGCAAAATGTCACGGTCTGTAATTGCGCTGCGCCCTTCAAAAGCTGCTTGCGCGCGCGCGCCTCGCAGGATCACAAGGTCCGCGCGATGCCCATCCACGCGCAAGCCGGTGGTCAGCGCCGCAATTGTGCCGAGGTCTGCGCGCGAGTGTGTCACCGCCGGCAGGCGCGCCCGCGCTGCTTCAATCTCGTGGGAGATGCGCTCCACTGCGCTGCGCCACTCTTCGGCAAAACCCTGCGCGTCAGCTTCGAAGCCCAGGTTGCGTTCCATAATCAGCACGCGGTCGCGCGCATTGTTGAGCCCCTGAATATCCACAGAGAATGCAAAGCGGTCCAGCAGCTGCGGGCGCAGGTCGCCTTCTTCCGGGTTCATGGTGCCCACCAGAATGAAGCGCGCGGGATGCGAAAAAGAAATGCCCTCGCGCTCGACCACATTGACGCCCATTGCAGCTGAGTCCAGCAGCAGGTCCACCACGTGGTCATCCAGCAGGTTTACTTCATCAATGTAAAGCAAGCCGAGGTTGGCGGAAGCCAGTATGCCCGGGTCAAAGTGGCGCTCGCCTTTTTGAATCGCCTTCTCAATGTCGAGCGTGCCCACTACGCGGTCTTCGGTGGCACTCACCGGCAAATCAATAAATGGCGTGGTGCGCAGCGTGGACTGCAGTGTGCCAGCGGCGCCCGCGCGCTCCACGCACTCGGTGCACCATTGGCCGGGCTGGGCGGGATCGCAGCCAAAGCGGCAGTGTGCAACCACCGCCACTTGCGGCAAAAGCGCCGCCAGGGCGCGCGCCGCGGTGGACTTGGCCGTGCCGCGCTCGCCACGGATCAAAACGCCGCCAATGCGCGGGTTCACCGCATTCAGCAGTAGGGCGCGTTTCATGCGCTCTTGGCCCACAATGGCCGGAAACGGAAATATTTTAGAAGCCATTTCGCGCCGGAAAGAGGATTATACCCTTGGGCTGAATTTGCGCCGCTGTTGGAAGTAATCTATAATGTCAACGGGAAGAAACACAGGAGCACTGCAACCGTAATGATAGATATTAGTCCGGCTCAAAATGAGCCGGAAGACATGGACGTGACCGCTTGGCTGCCGGACGAAAAACCTGAGGATTCGCTGCCCAAACCAGGCGAAATGCGCCAGGGCCGGATTGCGCGCATCTCACCAACCGAAATTTTGATTGAGATTGGCACGAAAAGTGAAGGCGTGCTTAGCGAACTAGAGCTGGCTTCCCTGCCGCAGGCGCAGCGCGAGGCACTGCAGGTAGGCGCCATCGTCACCGTGGAGGTGCTGGGCGAAGCAGACGACGACGACGGCCGCATCCTCGTATCGATGGCGCGCGTGCGCGAAGTGCGCCACTGGGGCCACTTGGATGAGCTGTTTGACAAGCAGGTGGCCATCACCGGCGAGATTGTGCACTTCAACAAAGGCGGCCTGATTGTGTCTGCTCCGGAGTTTGCCGGGCAGCGGGCGTTCCTGCCCTCCTCGCAGGTGGGGCTGGACCGGCATCAGCGCGCCGCGGGCAGCACCCCGGCCGAGCGCTGGGGCAGCATGACCGGCGAAACTGTCGTGGTTAAAATTTTGGAGAAGCCCGATGCCGAGCGTAACCGACTGATTGTTTCTGAGCGCGCAGCCAACAAGGAAGCGCGCGCTGCGCGCCGCAAGCAGGCCATGGATGCAATTGCGCCCGGGCAGATTTACACCGGCCGGGTGGTGTCCATTTCCAACTTTGGCGCATTTGTGGATATTGGCGGCGCGGACGGGCTGGTGCATCTCTCCGAGCTTTCGTGGCGCCACATTGACCACCCGAAGGAAGTGGTGCGCGTCGGGCAGCAGTTGCAGGTCAAGGTGCTTTCGGTGGACTTCGAGCGCCAGCGCATCGCACTTTCCAGCCGCGTGATTATGCAAAATCCGTGGGAGGCATTTGCCGCCAAGTTTCAGGATGGGCAGCTGGTGCGCGCAAAAATCACGCGCCTCACAAAGTTTGGCGCCTTCGCAACCATCTCTGCGGCGCCGGAGATTGAGGGCTTGGTGCACGTCTCCGAGCTGGCCACCACGGCGGTGGAGCATGCCCGTGACGCTGTATCGCAAGGTGAAGAACTGACGCTGCGCATTCTTAAGATTGAGCTCGGGCAGCAGCGGGTGCGCCTCAGCCTGCGGGCAGTGGCCTCGGCCGATTATGCCGAGCAGGATTACGCGTTCTACATGGCTGCGCCCGATGCGCAAGGCGCCGCAATGGAATCTGCCGCGCCCGAGAATGCTACTGGCGAACCTGGTGCGCCGGAAGCCGCCGAGCCGGATGCCGGACCAGGCGGGCAGGCTGCGGGCGAAGCGTCCGAAGCTGGAAACTAGGGTCAGAATTGCAGTAAAGTGCGGCCAAAGCCGCACTTTTCATTTTTTGTATGCGGTTGATGGAGATTTTGGAGCACAGATTAATGTTTTGTTAGCGTAACGGCGCTGCAGTTGATGTTTGGTACAATTTTTGCAAGGTATTCGGGAGGGTAATCAGTGGCAGAAAACAACATGGCTCGCTTCACGCAACGCGCCCGCCGCGTGCTCACCATTGCCCAAGAGCAGGCGGAGCGCATGCGCCAGAATGTAATTGGCACCGAACACCTGCTGCTGGGCCTGATGCTGGAGGACGGCGGAGTTGCCAGCCGGGTACTGCAGGATGTAGGCATCGAGATTGAGCGCCTGCAGGAAGCCGTACAAAAGATGGGCGGAACCGGGAAGGCTGCTGCCAAAGGCAAGCTGGAGCTTGCTCCCTCCACCAAGGAAATCCTAAAACTGGCGATTGAAGAAGCGCGCCGCATGGACCACCACTACATCGGCACCGAGCATCTGATCCTCGGGCTGGTGCGGCTGGATGACAGCGTGGCGATGGAAGTGCTGAAGCAGCTGGGGTCCTCTGCTGAGCAAATCCGGCGCAGTACACGCCGCATTCTGCAGGAGACGCCCACCACCACACGCGAACTGCAGCCCGCGGCGCAGCCCGCCACCAAGCGCAAATCGAAGGATAAAACCAAGACGCCGCTCTCCGACCAGCTGGCGACGGACCTTACGGCACTGGCCGAGCAGGGCAAGCTGGACCCCGTCATCGGGCGCGTCACTGAAGTGGAGCGCGTGATTCAAATTTTGGCGCGGCGCACCAAAAACAACCCGGCGCTGATTGGCGAGCCGGGCGTTGGCAAGACTGCAATCGTGGAAGGCTTGGCGCAGCGCATTGTAAACAGCGAAGTACCCGAACTGCTGCTGGGCAAACGCGTGCTGCAGCTGGATGTGGGCTCGCTGGTGGCTGGCACCATGTATCGCGGGCAGTTTGAGGAGCGCCTCAAGCGCGTGATCGACGAGGTCAAGCAGTCCGGTGCCATCTTGTTCATTGACGAAGTGCATATGCTGGTTGGCGCTGGCGCCGCGGGTTCTTCCGTGGATGCCGCCAACATCCTCAAGCCGGCGCTGGCGCGCGGCGAGATGCAGGTGATTGGCGCCACCACGCTTGAGGAATACCGCAAGCACATTGAAAGCGATGCCGCGCTGGAGCGGCGCTTCCAGCCCATCACTGTGGATGAGCCCTCGCCGGAGGAAACCGTCGCAATTTTGTACGGTATCCGGGAGCGCTATGAGCAGCACCACAAACTGACCATCTCTGACGAAGCGATTGGCGCCGCGGTGGAAATGGCTGTGCGTTATGTGCCTGACCGCTTTTTGCCGGACAAGGCCATCGACCTGATTGACGAATCCTCCTCGCGGGTGCGCATGTACAAGAGTCCGCGCGAGAAGCAATTGCGCCAGATGCTCTCAGATTTGCGCGAGGCGCGCAGTGATCTGGAGCGCGCAACGCAAGAAGCGCGCAGCAGCGATGCCTTGGAGGCGCGCCAGCGTGAAGAGGCACTTGAGCAGCGGCTGGAGAAGCTGCGCGGCGGATGGGATCAGGCGGCTGCGCCCAGAGTGGTTGCCCAAGACATTGCCGAAGTGGTTTCGATGTGGACCGGCGTGCCGGCCACGCAAATTACCGAGGCGGAGTCTGAGCGCCTGCTCAAGATGGAAGATGCCATTCGCGAACGCATCGTGGGACAGGATGTGGCCATCAGCGCCATCTCGCGCGCCGTGCGCCGCGCCCGCGCCGGGCTCAATGATCCGCGCCGCCCGATTGGCGCATTCATGTTCCTGGGACCAACCGGAGTGGGCAAGACCGAGCTCACCAAGGCACTGGCCAGCTTTATGTTCGGCTCGGAATCGGCGCTGATCCAACTGGATATGTCTGAGTTTATGGAGCGCCACTCCGTGAGCCGGCTGGTGGGCGCACCGCCCGGCTACGTGGGCTATGACGATGCCGGCCAGCTGACCGAGGGCGTGCGCCGCAAGCCGTACTCGATTGTTGTGTTTGACGAGATTGAAAAGGCGCACCCGGAAGCGCACAACATGCTGCTGCAGATTATGGAAGAGGGGCAGCTTTCTGATGCGCGCGGGCGCAAGGTGAGCTTCCGCAACGCCATCATTGTGATGACCTCCAATATTGGCGCGGAGCTGATCAAGCGCCAGAACCTTGGGTTTCAGGGCAAGCTGGACGAGGCCCGTGAGGCACAGGACTCCTATGACTCGATGAAGAAGAAACTCACCGAATCATTGCGCCGTGTGTTCCGCCCGGAGTTCATCAACCGCCTCGATGATACCGTGGTGTTTCGTTCGCTGGGGCAGGACGACATCAGCAAGATTGTGGATTTGGAGCTGGCCAAGGTTGCTGGGCGCATCAAGTCCAAAGGCTTTGACCTCAAAATTTCCGAGGCGGCGCGCAAGTTCATCTCCAAAGAGGGCTACGATGCGGAGTTTGGTGCGCGGCCGCTGCGCCGGGTGATCCACCAGCATGTGGAAGACGCCATGACGGACGCGCTGCTGTCTGCCAAAGCCCGCACTGGCCGGGCGCTGGTGGATTATGACGAGACGACCAAGAAGATCACCGTGAAGGTGCGCAAGAGCAAGGCGCCTTCGGCGGGCAAGGCCGCCAAGGCGGAACCCGAAGCTGCCGCGCTGCCGGCCGCTTAGACCAGCCACCTGTGAGGCGGCTTGCACCAACTGCAAGCCGCCTCTTTTTTTTCTCAGGCAGTGGCCGCGTTGATTGCGCCGGCGCGCCTATAATGCAATTGCCAAACATATGCCAGCCGACAGAACCGATTATGTGTGCCGCAATTGCGCGCGCGTGGTGCCGCGCCCAATGGGCAAGTGCCCGCAATGCGGCGAGTTCAACTCTTTTGAAGCGGTAACGGTGCAGGCGCCGGCGCGCACGCGGCGCACTGCCGCCGCCGCTGCCGGCGCAGCCAGCGTGCCGCAGCGCCTGAGCGAGATTGCGGGCGATCTGGAAGCGCGCCTGCCGCTGGCCATGAACGAGTTTGCCCGCGTGCTCGGCGGGGGCATTGTGCCCGGCTCGGTGGTGTTGATTGGCGGCGATCCGGGCATTGGCAAGAGCACGCTCATGCTGCAGGTGGCGGGCGATCTGGCGCACAGCCTGCCGGTGCTGTATGTGTCCGGCGAGGAGTCCGCGCGCCAGATAAAGATGCGCGCGCTGCGCCTCGAGAATGGCACGGCAGTGCACGCGGAGAATCTGCTGCTGATGACCGAAACTGCGTTGGAAAACATTCTGGCGCAGATTGAATCCAGTGGCGCCCGCGTGGTGGTTATTGACTCAATTCAGACGACGCACTGCAGTGACGTCGAGTCGGCTGCCGGCTCGATCACACAGGTGCGCGAGTGCGCAGCGCGCCTGACTGCGCTCGCCAAGCGCAGCGCTGCTGCCATCTTTTTAGTGGGGCATGTAAACAAGGAAGGCACGCTGGCTGGGCCGCGCGTGCTTGAGCACATGGTGGACACCGTGCTCTACTTGGAAGGCGACCGCCATCACGTGTACCGGCTGTTGCGCAGTGTCAAGAACCGCTTCGGCCCCACGTCAGAGCTGGGCGTGTTTGAGATGCGCGGTGCCGGCATGGTGGAGGTGGCCAATCCATCGGAGGCTTTTCTGGCGGAGCGGCTGCAAAGTGCGCCGGGCTCTGCCATTGCTGTGCCATTGGAGGGCACGCGCCCGCTGCTGGTGGAGGTGCAGGCTCTGGCCAGCCCCACCGCGTTTGGCAACCCGCGCCGCACCGCAAACGGGGTGGACTTCAACCGCCTGCTGCTGGTGACCGCCGTGCTTACGCGCCGGCTGGGCCTGCGGTTGGCCGACCAAGATGTATTTGTAAATGTGGTTGGTGGCATGACGATTGAAGAACCGGCAGCCGACCTTGCGATGGCTGTGGCGATTGCGTCATCTGTGCGCGACCTGCCGGTGGCTGCCGACGTGGCGCTGGTGGGCGAGGTGGGCCTGTCTGGCGAGCTGCGCGCTGTGAGCCAGCTGGATACCCGCCTGCGCGAGGCGGCCAAGCTGGGCTTCAAGCGCGCCGTGGTGCCGCGCGTGCTGGTGCAAACAGAGCCGTTCCCCGCAGGCATCACGGTAATTCAGGCGCCGTCCGTTGGTGATGCGCTGCGGATTGTGCTGCCGGCCGGGTAAAACACCCTAAAAACCGCACAAGCCCGCAGCCTGCCGCGCACGGCTATACTGAATTTCATGCTGCAAAAGTTGGGCGAGCAGTTGCAAGAGGCGCGGCAGGCGCGCGGCCTTTCGTTGGAGGAAGTCGAGCGCACCATCCGCATTCGGCGCAAATATCTGGCGGCGCTTGAGCGTGGCGACCATCTGGCGCTGCCCACCGCGCTTCAGGTGCGCGGTTTTCTGCAGAGCTATGGCACATACCTGGGGCTTGATGCGGCTGTGCTTGTGGCGCAGCTGGATCGTGCGCTGCTAGCCGCGCGGCGACCCAGCCGTTGGCAGGTGCCCGGCTTTGCGGCGGGCAGCGGGCCGTCCCCATTGGTTGTGCGCGCGAGCGGGCGCCGCATGCCGTTTCATTCCATCGCTGCAAAGCCCAGCAACTTGCGCCGGGTGCAGCGCATTATCAACTTCGAGCTGCTGGTAATGCTTTCGGTGGTTGCAGCGCTGGGTTGGGCATTTGTGTGGGGCGGCCGGCGCATTGCGCCAACATTACTTGCCACGGCGCAGCCAGCCGTCACGCAGGCAGCCGTTGACCCAAGCGCAACGCCCACCCTCATTCAGGAAGTGGTGCAAACTCCCACTGCTCCGCCGCCGCTTACAACTTTCAATGATGTGCAGCTGAGCTTGCTGTTTGAACAGCGCAGCTATGTGCGCGTGCTGGTGGACGACAAGCTGGATTTTGCCGGACAGGCGGTTAGCGGTGAACGGCTGGAGTACTCCGGTGTGCAGCGGGTGGAGGTCAGCACGGCCAACGGCGCTGGTGTGCGTGTGCAATTCAATCAGCGGGACGAGGGATTGATGGGCGCATTTGGCGAGATTGTGACGTGGGTGTTTTTGCCAAACCAAAAAAGCACGCCCACGCCGGGTGCTCCGCCGGTGCTGATAGACGGAACACCCGCGCCGACCGGCACCGCTGTGCCCTGATGAGCCAGCCTGTAAATTGTTGTGCGCAGTTATAGTTTGACCTATGCCCGCCGATAGCAGTTCACCGTTTCGGTTTGCAAGCGCCAGCCTGGCGGGATTGCAGCCTTCCGCAACGCTGCATATTAATGAGCGCGTGCAGGCGCTGCGCGCAGCCGGGCGTGATGTGCTGCATCTGGGTTTTGGCGAGTCGCGGTTTCCGGTGCCGGCTGCGGTGGTGGCAGCGCTGCGCGAACACGCTGCAGAGCGCAGCTACCTGCCGGTGCTTGGCCTGCCGGAGCTGCGCGCCGCAATCGCTGCGTTTTACGGGCGGCATTTCGGGCTGGCAGTTGCTGCCGAGCAGGTGGTGATCGGGCCCGGCAGCAAAGCGCTGCTAATGGCGTTGGCGCTGGCCACTGAAGGCACCATGCTGCTGCCCACGCCTGCGTGGGTTTCGTATGCACCGCAGGCGCAGCTGGCGCGGCGCAGTGTGGTTGCAGTGCCAATGGATCCGGCCGCCGGCTACGTGCTGGATCCGGAGCGCCTGCAGCATGCACTGCAAACAGCTGCCGCCAATTGGCAGCAGCCGGACATGCTGCTGCTCAACACGCCCGGCAATCCGCTGGGCAGCGCACAAAGTGCGGAAGCGCTGCAGGCATGCGCGGAATTTGCGCGCCGCAACCGCTTGATGGTGGTGAGCGACGAGATCTACAGCCTGACCGCGCACAACGCGCGTGGTTCCGCGTCCATGGCGGCGCATTATCCGGAAGGCACTGTTGTCACTGGCGGGCTGAGCAAGCACCTGTCGCTGGGCGGCTGGCGCTTTGGCGTGGCCATCCTGCCGCCGGGCGTAGCGGGCCGCGAGCTTGCTGCTGCCCTGCAAATTGTTGCCGGCGAAATCTGGTCGTGCGTGGCGGCGCCGGTGCAGTATGCAGCGCTGGCTGCTTACGCCGCGGACCCGGCCATCGCGCAGCACATTGCCCAAAGCGCGCGACTGCATGGCGCGCGCACGCGCGTATTGCACAGCGTACTGCAGGAATTTGGCGTGCCGTGCCCGCTGCCGGACGCCGGCTTTTATTTGTACCCGAACTTTGAGCGCTGGCGTGCTGTTCTGGCGCAGCGCAACGTGCACACCAGCGCGCAGCTGGCTGCACACCTGCTGGAGAAACATTCCATTGCCACGCTGCCGGGCAGTGCTTTTCAAGATAATGCGCTGACGCTGCGCCTTTCTTCAAGCTATCTCGACACAGAGCAGCCGGCCGGCGGCGCAGAGGTTTTTGCGGCGTTTGCGCGCGACGCGGATGATTGCATCATCCACGCGCATCCGCGTTTGCAGCGCGCTGCTGCCGCCTTGGCAGAGTTCATCTCCGGGCTGGGCAGCTAACCGGATGCGAACCGCAAAAGCTGCAGTGCGCCTGTTGTTTGTTTTACAGTACTGGAACCGCTATGCAAACAAATGAAGTTGTAATTGTGGCGGGTGTGCGCACCCCGATCGGGCGCGTGGGTGGCGCGCTGGCGGCTGTGCGCCCGGACGACCTTTTGGCCGGTGTACTGCGCGGCGTGGCGGAACGCGCCGCCATCGACCCACAGGGCATTGATGAAGTATATGCCGGCTGCGCGAACCAGGCGGGTGAGGACAACCGCAATGTGGCGCGCATGGCCAGCCTGCTGGCTGGCTTTCCGGACAGCGTGCCGGCTGTAACGCTGAACCGTTTGTGCGCTTCAGGTTTGGAGGCGGTGAACCAGGCTGCGCGCTGCATCGCCGTGGGCGAAGCGCAGCTGTGTGTGGCGGGCGGCGTGGAAAGCATGAGCCGCGCGCCATGGGTGCTGCCCAAGCCGGAGGGTGCCTATCCAGTGGGCAGTCCGCCCGTCTATGACACAACGCTGGGCTGGCGCTTTCCAAACCCGCTGCTGGCTGCGCGCTTCCCGCTGCTCAGCATGGGCCAGACCGCCGAGAATATTGCGCAGGAGCTGGGCATCACGCGCGCCGAGCAGGATGCGTTTGCGCTGGAGAGTCACCGGCGAGCAGTGGCGGCCATGAATGCCGGGCGCTTTGCAGCAGAGGTGCTGCCGGTAAGCGTGCCGCAGCGGCGCGGCGATGCGCGCGCTGTGGATGTGGATGAGGCGGTGCGTTGCAAGCGCAGCGCGCAAGGCTTCGAGCTGGACACGGATATGGAGCGCCTCGCGCAGCTTGCGCCGGCTTTTCACGCGCAAGGCACCGTAACCGCGGGCAACTCCAGCGGCCTGAATGATGGCGCGGCGGCATTGGTATTGATGAGCGCGGCCCGCGCCCGGGCGTTCGGCCTGCGGCCACTGGCGCGCTGGCTGGGCGCAGCTGCGGCGGGCGTGGACCCCAGTGTGATGGGCTACGGCCCGGTGCCGGCCACGCAGCAACTGCTTGCCCGGCTGCAGCTCACCGTGCAAGACATTGGGTTGGTGGAATTGAACGAGGCGTTTGCGGCGCAGGCGCTGGGCGTGATGCGCAAGCTGTGCCTGCGGCATGAGATCACAAACGTAAACGGCGGTGCAATCGCGCTGGGGCATCCGCTGGGCTGCAGCGGCGCCCGCATTCTGGTGACGCTGCTGCATGAGATGCAGCGCCGCGCGCCGCAGCAGGCGCGCCCGTATTATGGCCTGGCAACTTTATGCGTGGGTGTCGGGCAGGGCGTCAGCACCCTGGTGGAGTGGCTCGACTAAGCGCGGGCATTCCCCGCGTTAGCTTGGCTAAAACAGAACGCTGGCCAGTTCGCTGCGATACTCGCGAGTGAGCGGGTCGTCATCGCCCAGCAGCGCGAACACGCCCAGCATTACTTTGCGCGGCTCACCGCCGCGGAATTTTTTATCCCGGCGCAGCCCTTCCATCAGCCCGTCCATGCCGGCAGCGTACCGGCCGCCGGCCAGCAGCCGCGCGGACTGCCAGTACTGCGCTAGATGCACATCGTGCTCGGTGCGGTGATCGGTGTCTTCCGTAACCTCCGCCAGCATTTCCGCCAGCGCCCGCAGCTGCTCCGCAGCCACAATCTCCGGCCCGCTCGGAAAGACCTCAATGATCTCAAGCGCCTCGCGCCCCTTGCCTTGCGCCACCAGGGCGCGCACCATGCCCAACGCAGCAGCAGCGTTGCGCGGCTGTGCCTCCATGATGACGCGCAGCTTCTCTTCTGCATCCGCCCAATGGCGCGTGGCCAGCAGGCTGTTCGCTTCCACAAGCGTGTTGTCGGTTTCGTTCGGAGCCACCTTCTGCAAAAACTCGCGCACGCGCGGCTCAGGAATCGCGCCCACAAAGCCGTTGATCACCTGCCCGTTGCGGAACGCCTTCACTGCCGGAATACCTTGCACCCCGAACCGCACTGAGAGGTTGGGGTTCTCGTCCACGTTTACCTTTGCAAGAAAGAACCCACCGGCACTCTCCGTTGCCAACTTCTCCAGCACCGGTCCCAGCGAGCGGCATGGGCCACACCACGGCGCCCAAAAGTCCACCAGCACCGGCGTCTCATAAGAGCGGTTGACTACCTCAACCTCGAAGGTACTCTCGCTTACGTCAAATACAAAACTGGAAGGTCCCATTGGTTTTGCCTTTATATTGTAGCATTACGCCCGACCGCACTTTGAAGATTACGCAAACCTTGTTAACTTAATATAAGCGCCTAAGAAATGAAAATCCGCTCAATTACTTACTTTTGCGACGGCTGTTTCCCGCTGGATGGCAAGGCCATGGCGCAAGCGGGCGATTGCCTGCAACGGGCGCGGGCTGCCCTGCTGCAAGCGGGCTACGAGGTGCAAACAACCCGCGTGGCCCTGCAGCCTCTGGGCGCTGTGCCCGGCCTGGTACCCGGCCAGCTGCCGGAGTATGCGCTTGAAGTGCAGGCACAGCTGGCACTCAACAATATTGATTACGCAGGGCTGGGCCCGGTGCAGTTGGGTGATGCGCAATCGTACTGGGCAGCGCTGCCGGATGTGCTGGCTGCAACGCAGCGCATCTTCGCCGCGGGAGAGATAGCCACGCGCGCTGGCGGTGTGAGCCTTGGGTCAATTCAGCACGCTGCGCAGGTGGCGCTCCGCAATTCGCGCCTCACTGCCGATGGGCTTGGCAACTTGCGCTTTGCAGCGCTGGCGGGCGTGGCGTCCGGCACTCCGTTTTTACCGGCTGCATTTCATGCCGGCGGCGCACCCGTGTTTGCAGTTGCTACCGAGGCCGCAGATCTGGCAGTGACTGCCTTCACTGGTGCAGACAGCGTGGCGCACGCGTGTGCCCGCCTGGTAGCTGCACTTGAGCTGCATGGCGCGCAAGTGCAGCAGGCGCTGGCCGCCCTGCCGCATACATTTACAGGTATCGATTTTTCGCTTGCGCCTTTTCCCGAGCAGTCTGCGTCGATTGGGGTGGCGCTGGAGGCGCTGGGTGTGGCAGCGGTGGGCAGCCATGGCACGCTCGCAGCGGCCGCGCTGGTGGCCGATAGCGTGCAGCACGCGCGCTTTGCGCATGCCGGATTTAGCGGATTGTTTCTGCCGCTGCTGGAAGACCAGCGCCTCGCGCAGCGCGGCGCGGAAGGCATGCTTACTGTGAACGATTTGCTGCTGTACTCCGCAGTGTGCGGCACGGGCTTGGATACCATTCCGCTGGCGGGTGATATTGCAGCGGGGGAGCTCGCGGCAATCATACTGGATGTGGCGGCACTGGCCCTGCGCCTCGGCAAGCAGCTGACTGCGCGCTTGATGCCCATCCCCGGCAAGCGCGCCGGAGACCCGATAGAGTTTGACTTTCCCTTCTTTGCAAACGGCAAGGTGCTGGCGCACAAGCGTGGCGCGCTGAGCGGCGCACTGGGGAGCGCCGAAGACTTTGCGCTGCGCGCGCGCTGAGGTGCGGGCTTAGCCGGCAGCTGCGGGCAGCATGCGCAGCATGTAACTGCCGCATAACTCAAAGCCGGCGCGTCGATAGTATTCGCGCGTGCCGACGGCGGCGATGACAGCCAGCCGCTTATAGCCGTGCGTGCGGGCGATGCGCTCGGCTTCGGCCAGCAGGCGCTTGCCAAGGCCGCTATGCTGCGCCGTGTTGTCGGCGCTGCGCGCGCCCAGCGGCAGCGCCGCGCCGTACACATGCACCTCGCGCACAATCGCCGCGCCCTCAAGCTCTTCCAGCCCAAGCTCTGCCGCTGCAGCCGGCAGTGACAGGCGCAAGTAACCGGCCAGCGTGTCATCGGAAGTATTGACAGAGAGAAAGTGCTCTGTGCTTTGGGCGGCTGGATACACGAGGTTGTCCAGCGTCAGCTCCCCTGCGGCGGCGCTGCCGCGCACCTCGCGGCAGCGCAGGCACAGGCAGCGCTGCCCGTCTGCGCGCATCTTGCGCTGCACCACCTCGCGCAGGTTGGAGCACGTGCTGCCCGCCACAATGTTTGGCGCAGGGATGTCGCGGTAGACGCGGTTGATGCGGCAGTAGCGCGGCACCAGCTGTTTGCAGGCCGCCACCAGCTCTACCAGTGTTGCATCCGAATACGGGTGGTACTCGCCGCGCTGCCAGTAAGCGTACAGGTCGGCATTCGCCAGTAGCGAGCAGGGGTAAATTTTAATTTCGTCCGGCTGCAGTGCCGGGTCGTCCCACAGTTTTTTGAAGTCTGCCAGGTCACTCTGCGGAGTTGCGCCCAGCAGGTTGGGCATCCAATGCAGTACCACTTTGAAGCCGGCTGCGCGCAGCATTGTTACTGCGGCGCGCGTTTGCGCCACAGTGTGGCCGCGCTGGTTTTGTGCCAGTATGTTGTCATCGAGTGACTGCGCACCCATTTGCACTTTGGTGACGCCGAGCGCGCGCATCCAGCGGATCTCCTCTGCATGCACGTGGTCCGGGCGCGTTTCCACAACCAGGCCCACATTGCGATACTGTGCGGTCTGGTTCCATGCGTGCGCCTCTGCCAGGGAACCGGAGTCGCGCTCGTTCAGCGCATCAAAGCAGCGCTGCACAAACCACTTCTGATAATCGCGCGTGTAGCTGGACCAGGTGCCGCCCAAAATCAGCAGTTCAATTTTGTCGGTGGCGTGACCGTTGCCGGCAAACGCTGCAATGCGCGATGCAGTTTGCGCGTATGGGTCAAAAGCGTGCTGCTCAGCGCGCATTGCGCCGGGCTCGTCCGGCAGATAACTCTTGGGCATGCGCGCATCGGTGGGGCAGAAGATGCACTTGCCGGGGCACGGATAGGGTTTGGTGAGTACCGTTACCGGCGCCACACCGGAGATAGTGCGCATTGGTTTGCGCTGCAGGCATTTGAGCACGCGCGCATCCGGCTCCAGCTCGCCGTTCTTTACCAAATACTGGTAGGTGCGCGTGAGCTCCGCCTTGGCATAGGTGCCGGAGTCGGCGCGCGGGAAGCGCTGCAAGATTGCGCGCAGTACCTCTGGCGTGTACTGGCCGTCCGCATGCAGCGCCTGCACAATGCGGCGCACATCAGGCGCAAAGCGCTCCAGTTCCGGCGCGTCCATTTCATTCAGCAGCATGCCGTCAGTATAATCCGGGCGCATGCGCACTTTTGTGGCGCGCCGCTTGCTGCGCATCAACGCCCGCTTTTACCAGCAGTTTGGCGCGGAGTTTGCTGCCTCGCGCAGCGCATTGCAGCCCGGCATGCTGCGCGCTCTGCAGGCCGTGGCTGGCTGTGCTGCAGTGCTGGATGTAGGCTGCGGCAACGGCCGTTTTGCCGGCGGACTGCCAGCGCCGGTGCGTTATGTGGGCGTGGATAGCAGCCCAACCCTGCTGGGCGGCGCAGTGCAGCGCGCACACGCCAGCTTTTTGCAATTGGATCTGATGGATCGGGCGTGGGTGCTGCGTGTGCGGCGGCGCTTTCCCGCCATTGTGTGCTTTGCCGTGCTGCATCATGTGCCCGGTGCGCGGCGGCGCCTGCGCCTGCTGCGCCAGCTGCACGGACTGCTGCAGCCGGGTGGCGTTTGTGTTTTGTCAGTCTGGCAGTTTGTGCATGTGCCGCGTTTGCGCCGCAAGATCTGTGACTGGCAGCAAGCTGGCATTGCGGCGGAGCAAGTGGACGCACAGGACTATTTGCTTGACTGGCAGCGCGGCGGCAGCGGCTTGCGCTACGCTCATCAATTCAGCCTGCCGGAGCTGGCGCAGCTGTGCGCACGCGCTGGCTTTGAAATCCGGCAAACCTACCGCAGCGACGGTGCCACGGGCGACATGGGTTTGTATGTGGTTTTGCGGGCGGTGGTTTAAACACCGAACGCGGGCCCGTAAATGCCCGCGTCCGATGTAGGAGGAGAAGAAACTGCAACTGTGTTTTGCAGTACGTTAAGGATACGGGCTGTGCGGCAGGCGTGCTTGACGCCAATCTGCCGGCAGCCTGACGGAATCCCTACGCTGCCTTCCGTTGGCATCAAAACAGTTAATTTGCTCGCGACCGGCAGCTTCCGGTAAAACCCCAGTACTGGGTGCGGGGTTGGCGGCCAGCCACATCTGCCGGTTCCGCCCGCGCCCCCACGCATTCAATGATGGTCAACGCGCGGTTTAACTGCGATAGCTTGAAATTCCCGCACCAGCTCCACAAAGCGCTGCACGGTCACCTCAAACATGCGCCGGCCAAACTCCGGTGTGGCCGCGGCTGCATCGCCGCACACTCCGTTGCGCGAGAACCGGCTCCACCAATCCTGCCAGGCGTACGCGCTCGGCTCCGGGTGATCCCAGTTGAAGTACTTTAGTTTCAGCTGGCCAATATCGCGTTCGGCCTTGTCCATTTGCACCAGACTGGGCTGTGCATGCAGCATCATTGCCGTCTCATATTCGCAGGCGTGGCCCACGCTGCCCGCGCCGCCTTTACGCTCTGCTGCCAGCACATCGGCTACCAGCGCCGGGTCCACCGCAGCGTTCACAGTTGTGGCAGCGCAGATAGCGCCCGTTGCCAGCACGCATTTGCGCGCAGCCAAATCACAAACAGACTGGTTGGAGCCGTGCCCGTTCACAATCAAGATGTGCGTGAACCCGTGGCGCGCAACCGAGATTGCCGCTTGCGAAAGATAAGCAAGCGTTGTCTCGATGTCGATTGCGATTACCCCCGGAAAATCCATGTGATGCTCGTCCAGCCCAAACGGAATGGTGGGCAGCACCAGCAGGTCGCCGCCCGCCTGCCGCCCGCATGCAGCCAGCACACTTTCCAAAATGTCGTTGTCGGTGGAGAGCGGCAGATGTAGGCCGTGATCCTCCACCGCCCCGATCACCAGCGCCACCACGGGCTGCGGCTTGCGCGCAATCGCTTTGTTCATCTCCGGCCATGTCAGCCGGTCATAGCGCCATTGAGTCATGTTGCCTCCTGTGAGCCGCTGCCAAATCTGTCGGCAATAATGAAAATATTCTGCAGCCGGATTGGCGCAAGCGGGCTGTTGTTGTGGCGGGGGAATTATGCATCAGCGCGCATAACGGGCTGCCATAATGGTGACTACGGGCGGCCATATGCCCCCGCCAGGGAGTTATGCTATGCCGCCAACACAACAGCTGAAGCCGCTGCCCTTTACCCGGGTGCAACTGCACGATGCGTTTTGGGCGCCGCGCATGGCAGCCAACCGCAGTGCCACGTTGCCCGCCGAGTATGCCCAGTTGGAGCGCACCGGGCGGCTCGCTGCGCTCGAGCTTGCATGGCAGCCCGGCGCCGGAAGTCCCCCGCACATATTTTGGGACTCAGATATTGCCAAGTGGATCGAAGCCGCTGCGTATGCGCTTGCAGCGCAGTTTGACGCGCAGCTGGACGCGCAGCTCGATGCGGTGATTGCGCGTTTGGCGCTGGCGCAGCAACCGGACGGATACCTCAACTCGCACTTCATTGTTACGGAGCGCGCCGGCTTGCAGCGGCGCTGGACAAACCTGCGCGATTCGCATGAGCTGTACTGTGCCGGCCATCTGATTGAGGCGGCGGTTGCGCACTTTGAAGCCACCGGCAAACGCGCGCTGCTGGATGTGATGTGCCGCTATGCAGACTGCATCGAGCGCACCTTTGGGCGCGGTGCGCAGCAGCTGCGCGGCTATTGCGGCCATGAGGAGATTGAACTTGCGCTTGTAAAGCTGTACCGGGCCACGGGCGCGGCGCGCTATCTGGCGCTGGCGCGCTACTTCATTAATGAGCGCGGGCAGCAGCCGCACTACTTTGATGGCGAAGCCCGCGCGCGCGGCGAGGATCCGGCTAAGTTTCGCTTTACAAACTACGAGTACAACCAGTCCCACCTGCCGGTGCGCGAGCAAAGCGTGGTGACCGGGCACGCCGTGCGCGCCATGTATTTATATTCCGCCATGACAGACATGGCCAATGCGGATGGTGATGCGGGCCTGCTGGGCGCCAGCGAGCGCTTGTGGCGCAGTGTGGTGCAGGAGCGCATGTACATCACGGGTGGCATCGGGCCGGCAGCCAGCAACGAGGGCTTCACGCAGGCGTATGACCTGCCGGACGAGAGCGCTTACGCAGAGACCTGCGCTGCAATCGGCATGGTGTTTTGGAACCAGCGCCTGCTGCAATTTGCCGGTGACGGGCGCTACGCAGATGTGCTTGAGCGCGCACTGTACAACGGCGTGCTGAGCGGCGTGTCGCTGGATGGCATGCGCTTCTTTTACGAGAACCCGCTGGCAGCGCGCGGCGGACACCACCGCGCTGAATGGTTTGATTGCGCCTGCTGCCCGCCCAATATTGCGCGCTTGATCGCCGGCGTGGGCGGGTACTTTTACTCTACCGCGGCGCGCAGCCTGTGGGTGCACCTGTATGCTGCCGGCACGGCTGAGGCGCAAGTGGATGGCGCGCCCGTGCACATCACGCAGCAAACGCAGTACCCCTGGGACGGGCGCGTGGAGCTGCATATCAAACCGGAACGGCCGTTGCGCTTTGCGCTGCACCTGCGTGTGCCCGGCTGGTGCCGGCGCTTCACGCTGGCAGTCAACGGCAAGCGCGTTGCGGTGCGCCCGCGCAAAGGCTATGTTGCGGTGCGCCGCTTGTGGCGGGCCGGGGATAAGCTGCTGCTCCAGTTGGCCATGCCCGTGCGCCTCACGCGCGCTAATCCGCAGGTGCGCCAAATGGCCGGCCGCGTGGCAGTGGAGCGTGGTCCGCTGGTGTATTGCCTGGAAGGCACGGACCACAAATACGCCGCGCTCGACGAGATTGCCCTGCCGTTGCGGGCGCGCTGGTCGGTAGTGCAGCGCCCGCAATTATTGGGCGGGGTTGCTGTGCTGCGCACGCGCGGCTGGATCGCCAAGCCGTGGCGCAGTGGTCTGTATGCGGACGCGCACACAATTACGGACCAGCCGGTAGCTATTACGGCTGTGCCCTACTGTGTGTGGGACAACCGCGCTCCCGGTGAGATGCGCGTTTGGCTGCGAATGGCTGCAAGGTAACCGGCTGTGCCATTTGTGCTGTGCGCTGTGGGAACGGGTTGGTGCGAGCTGCGCATCAGTTTGGCTGCTCCGGGCCGGGAGCGCTGCGAGCGATTGACTTGTGACAAGACGTCATTGAATCAGTGTATACCGCGGGAGTTCGGAACATAGGCCAAAAATAGTCATGCAATCAGTTCATTCAGCCAGCGCTCTTAAAGGCTGCACTGCACCGCAGGTGGGAGCAGTCGGCTTCTCACGTGCCGCTGCGGGCAGCCAGCTACGCGCGTTGTGTTCGTTGTCCATTGTTAAGTGCTCGAAGCAGTTGAAGCAACCCGTAAGGGCCTTCAGTTGTTTAACTCAGGGGCGCGGCAAGCCATAGCCCCTCGCAATTACGCAACCTGAAGGCCTCTCCAAGTGAGAGGCTTTTTAATTTATTGCCGCAATAAATCACTTCACCGCTTCTCGCGCGAGGACAAAGAGGAAATTCTGCGGGCGCTCATTCTCTACGGCGTGAAATTTGTGGAGTTGTTCTCGCCGGCGGTGAGTGTCCGCGAGCGCGCTGATTGGGCCGCGCTGCGGGCTGTGCGGGACGCGCTCATCACGCAAAAGGGATCCACCGTTCTTCTTGCGGTTTGTTTCGGGAAATTTGCCTGCAGGTGGCGGCTGAATTTCCAGATGTGGCGGTGAATGAAGTGCTGGTCGACACCATGGCATTGCGCCTGATGCGCGACCCGCAGGCATTTGATGTGATTGTCACCACAAATTTGTTTGGCGACATTTTGTCTGATGAGGCCAGCGGGCTGATGGGCGGGTTGGGCGTGGCGCCATCGGCTAATGTGGGCGGGCAGGTGGCAGTATTCGAGCCGGTGCATGGCTTGGCTCCGGACATTGCCGGCCACGGCCGGGCTAATCCGGTTGGAGCGCTGCTATCGGCAGCCATGCTGCTGGAGCACCTTGGGCACCACGCGGCTGCCGCGCGCGTGCGCCATGACGTCAT
>Ga0233424_10000575_pt1 | contig 44128 bp, 32 predicted proteins | sample Watercolumn_Towu_FD_181011 | JGI IMG/M metagenome (GOLD analysis project Ga0233424, IMG submission 181011) | Freshwater microbial communities from Lake Towuti, South Sulawesi, Indonesia - Watercolumn_Towuti2014_125_MG | ecosystem: Environmental > Aquatic > Freshwater > Lake | place: Indonesia...
CCGGACGGCTGGATTTATTTCGGCACGCATCGCGGCGGCACGCGCGCGACGTTTGGCGACAAGGATTACAAGGGCGACTGGATCATCCGCGTGAACCCGCAGACGGCGAAGGCCGAGGTCGTCGCGGAAGGCCCCGTGCCCGGCCACTGCATCCCGACAGGCTTCACCGACACGCAGCGCATGATTTTCTACGGCGGCACCGAACCCGAGGCGCGCGATGGCGAGACGAGCATCACGTTTTTCGCCTACGACCTGCGCGAGCGGAAGCTCATCTACCGCGGCTTCGACGGCCCGGCGCGCGCGATGATCTTCGCGAGGTCCACGGGCAAGGTTTACTGGCTCGAGGACAAGCTCGACGACGCGCCGCTGGTGCGCTTCGACCCCGCCAAGCCCGGCAAGCCCGAGCGCCTTCCCGGCGTGATCGGCCTGCGCGCCGCGAGCGAGGAAACGCCGCAGGGCATCGTTTATACCGTGTCGCACGCGCGCGGGAAGGAGAGCGGCTCGGAGCTCTACGCCTTCAACACGAAGACCGAGAAGATCGAGCCCCTCGGCGACGCCGCGGTCGGCGGACAGCAATACATCACGTCACTCGACTGCGACGCGACGGGGCGGTTCTTCTATTACATCCCCGGCGCGCACGGCGGCGCGGAGGCGGACGGATCGCCCGTGGTGCAGTTCGACACGAAGACGCGGACAAAGAAGGTCATCGCGTTCCTGCATCCGTTCTACGAGAAGAATTATGGCGTGTCGCCGAGCGGCACTTACAGCGTGGCGCTCGATCCGAAGGGCGAAACGCTTTACGTCACGTGGAACTGCAAGCGAATCCCCGCCGCGCGCGTGTGGGATTCCTGCGCGCTCACGGTGGTGCATATTCCTGAGTCGGAGCGAAAGCTCTAAGCCGGGCGATGGAGTTGAAGCTGGCCGAAGCTTAACGCAGAGACGCAAAGGCGCGCTGAGGCGCGCAGAGTCTGGATGCCTGGTTGGTTTTCAACCGCTGCTGTTCCCAACTGTCTGGCCTCCGCGCAACTTTGCGTCCTTTGCGCCTCCGCGCTGAAGCTCAGCTTCGAACGAAGCTGCATGGTTCCGATCCAGCCTAGCGCAGCTTGTCCATCACGGGCCGCAGCGCGGCTTCGATCTTGTCGGCGATGCGCTCGTAGCCCGCGTCGTTTGGGTGGATGGTGTCGGACATCAGCCGCGGGTCGGTGATGAGGCCGTCGAGGATGTTCGGCACGAGCAACACCTTCTTCGCGCGCGCGAGTTCCTCGAAGGGCTTCTCATTCTTGTCGCGCACCGTCGCGCTGCGCACGCCAAGCAGCACCACGAACGCACCCGCGGCGTGGAATCGGTCAATCATCACGCCGAGGTTTGCGAACATCTGCTCGCGGCCCATCTGCTGGAGGCCGTCGTTGCCGCCCAGGCAGAGCAACACGACGCGCGGTTGGGCTTTCGCGGCGCCGTCGAGCCGCGCAAGTCCGCCCTGCGTCGTGTCGCCCGGCACGCCGAGGTTGCGGATGTTCACACCGAGCCGTTGCGAGAGCTGGCGCGGGAAGTCGCGTCCCTCGTTTGCGCCGATGCCCGAAGTGAGACTGTCGCCGAAGGCAATCCACTCGCCTCGCGCGGTGGGAGGGAGGTTGGTGAAGGAACTTGTTCGCGATGGGAGGAGCCACCAGGCGCCGAGGGCGAGCGCGGCGAGAAGAAGCCAGAATGCGGGGCGGCGGTCCATGGTGGACGATGGAGTTTTGGACCTCGAACTCACGGGCGGGACGCCCGTGCCACTACGGCTTCGACCACCTGCCGCACTTCGATGCCAGTCATGCAGCGGAAATCCACCGGGCATTCGCGCAGGAAGCACGGCGAGCAAGCGACGTGAGCGCGGAGCAACTCGTGGCGCGAGTCGCCGGGCAGACCGGGTGCGGTGAGTTCGGGCGACGTGCTGCCGAAGAGCGCCACCACCGGCGTGCCGACCGCGGCGGCGACGTGCATCGGCCCGGTGTCGTTGGTAAGGACGACGTGGCACCCGCGCAACAACGCGCACAACTCCCGCAGCGTTGTGCGGCCGGCGAGGTCCACGAACATTCCCGCCGGATGCTGGATGCTCGCCGATGTTCCCGCCACGCGGGCGGCTTCGTCGGCAATCTGTCCGCACAATTCGGTGTCGGCCTTCCCTCCGAGGAGGAGCCAGCGGCAATTGATGCGGCGGTGAATCTCGACGGCGGCTGAGAGGCATCTCTCGGCCGGCCAGCGTTTTGCCGGTCCATACTCCGCGCCAGGCACGAGGCCGAACAATGGCGCGCGCTCGCCGGATTTCGGGTCCGGTGCGAAGCGCCGCACAGCGTCGGCGACTTCAAACTCGGTTACTTCAATGCGCGGCGCGAGCGGCTCCGGGTTTGCCCCGAGCGCGGTCGCGAGATGGAGGTAGTGGTGGATGTGGTGCGAGTGCGAGGGGTGGGGCGCTGTGCCCTCACCGCGCTGGCGCTGGTCAGCGGCGCGCAGAGGACTGCGCCCCCCACCGTTCCCGCCAATCAGTTGGCGGATTTCAACTTCGCTGCGCTTCTTCATCACCACGATGTCTGCCCGGCGCTGGATGGCGTGTGTAAGCAGCAAGCTGCGCCCGCCTCCCGCGTAACCGATGCGGCGCGGAATGCGGGCCAGCGATGCTTCAAGCGCTGCACGGGCTGAGTTGGGAAGAATCAGCGCGGCATCGAACTTCTCCGCGCGAAGCCGGCGCGCGATGGACAGCGGGTTTTCACCCGAGTGAAACGTGAGCACGGAATCCACGGCAGGATGGTGTGTCCAGAGGTCTGCCAGCTTCTCGTGGGTAAGCAGCGTGATGCGCGTCTCCGGCAGCGCCTCGCGCAGGCGCAGCAGCGCGGGCGTGGTCATCACGGCGTCGCCGAGCCAGTTCACTCCGCGCACGAGAAGCCGGCGCAGGCGCGGATGTGCGGTTGGCGAAGTGCCGGCCATCGTGTCACTGGTCTTCTGCCAACGTGGCCGGTTCATCGGGGACAGTTTCGCGTCGCCATTTGCCCGGCTTCCAGCGGTTGTGGACCCAGAACCAGTTCGCGGGGTCGCGACGGATGGCGGTTTCGAACGCGCGGTTCACATCGGCTGTGATGGCCTCGGTGTCGCGCGGGCGGCCGTGCTCGTGAGTCGGGATTTCGTCGCCATACTCGATGTGCCACCGTCCCGGCGCCGTGCGGAAGCAGATGCCGGTGAACAGCGGGCATCCGTATCGAAGCGCGAGCACCGCGGGCGCGACACTCGTGCTGCAATCGTGCCCGAGGAACGGCATGCGCGCGCCGCGGTCGCCGGCGTGTTGGTCGGCGAGGAGTCCGATCATCAGTCCGGGCTTCTCGATGGCGGCCTTCAGCGCCGCGGCATCGCGTCGGCGCTCGAAAAACGCGCAACCCGATCTCGAACGAAGTTTCTGGAGCAGCCGGTCAAGCCCCGGCTGTCGCAACCCGCGGTAGGTCGTGGACGGGCGGAAGCCGGGCGCGAACAACGGCGTGCGAGCATAAAGCTCGAAGTTGCCGAAGTGCCCGATGGCCACCACGACGGAGCGCGGTGTCGGGCCGTCCTCGCGGAACGGGACGAAGCGTTCGCAACCGCTCACGGTGAGCAGCGCGCGAATCTGCCCTTCGCTCATTGCCGCCGTCTTCACGGCGCTGCCGAAGTTCTCGCCGATGCGGCGAAAGTTCTCCCTTGCGAGCGACGCGATTTCCTCCGGCGCTTTCTCCGGGAAGCACATCGCCAGGTTGCGGAGTGCCACCTCGCGGTGCCGGGCATCCAGCGTGATGGCGAGGGCGCCCCCAGCGCGGCCGAGGCGGATGACCCACGCGAGCGGCAGGGCTTGCACAAAGGCGACGAGCATGCGGCCAAGCCAATAGAGGGCGAAGTTCACTTGAAACAAATCTGCCGCACGCAGTCCTGGAAGTCCTTCGCGCCGGTGAGGATTTTGATCTCGACGCGCATGAAGCAGATGGGCAGGTCGCGCCGGTCGAGCTTCGGGAATCGCACGGCGTCCTTTTGCGTCGTCACGATGATCTCCGCCTGCCGCTTCTTGGCGCGGTTGATGACGTTGAGCAACTCCTGCTGCGTGAAGCGGTGGTGGTCGGCGAAGCGCTTCTGATAGACGAGCTCCGCGCCCAGCGCCTGCAGGCTGCGCTCGAAGCTCTCGGGCTGCGCGATGCCGCTGAGCGCCGCGACCTTCTTGCCTCGGACGAACTCCAGCCCCTCGCGGTCGCCGGTGAACACGTCCTCGATGTAGAGCGGGTGGTGCACGCACTCGATGATGCCGGCCGCCGGATTGTGCTTCGCGATGCGGGCGCGGAGCGACGCCGTGTTGCCATCGCTCTTGGTGAGGAAGATGGTGTTCGCGCGCGCGAGGTGCCCATGCGGCTCGCGCAAGGTGCCGCGGGGCAGGAGGAACTCGTTGCCGAACGGCTGCTGGCAATCCACGAGCACAATGTCGCGCCGGCGTCCGCGCAACTTCCAATACTGAAAACCGTCGTCGAGCAGCAGCGTGTCGCAGCCGAACTTCTCGATGGCGTAGCGGCCGGCCTTCACGCGGTCCTTGTCCACGAGCACCACGACGTCCTTCAAGTTGCTCGCGAGCATGAACGGTTCGTCACCGGCGGTCTCGGAGTCGAGCAGCAACGAATGTCCATCGGAGACGACGCGCGGCGGGGTGACGTCCTCGCGGAGGAGGAGTTTGTTGACAAGTCGCTCGGCGAGCGGTGGCGGCTTGGAGCGGTAGCCGCGGGAGAGGATGGCGACCTTGCGGCCGGCGTCCCGAAGTTCGCGGGCGAACTTCTCGACCACGGGTGTTTTGCCGGTGCCGCCGACGGTGAGGTTGCCGACGGCGATCACCTGCACGCCGAGCGTGGAGTCGCGGATGATGCGCAGGTCGTAGAGCCAAAGCCGCGCCTTGACCAAAGAGCGGAAAAGCTGTGAGAGGGCGAAGAGGAGATGGCGGATGAGGACCGTGCCCTTGCCGGGGCTGGTCTCGAACATGACCTGAAGAACCTTGGTCTCGAGTTCCTCATTCCACTGGCGCAGCGTCTCGCGCATGTGCGCGCAAGGATGCCAGCCCGCCAATCGGGCGGCAAGGTGTCAGCAAGCCCACCGCAGGACCGAAGTGCACTGTGTCAACGACGGCGTTCTGCCCTGCGCTCCTTGACATCCGAGACGCGCTGCCTAGCCTCCACCCGACTCAAGATTCAGCGACGCCTCGCGCATGGCCCACTCGAACCGCATCCCAACTCCCACCGCACTGGCGATTGCTGTTCTCGCTGGCGTGTTCGTCGCCGACGGCGCACCTCCGCCACCTGCGCCCCAGTGGATCCGGTCCGCGACCATCCCGCACGCGGGCGAACCCGTGTTCATGCGCACGTCATTCCGCCTGGACTCGCTGCCGACGCGCGCCGACCTCGCGGTTGCTTGCGACGGCACAGCCCACGTGTTCATCAATGACATGCAAGCCGCGACTGCCAGTGGTTACCTGCAAGCCACGCGCGCAGACGTTTCGTCGCTTATGCGCCGCGGTCAAAATACGTTCGAGGTGCGTGCGGTCAACCCGACCAATACGCCAGCTCTGCTCGCACGATTGTTCGCTGATGGTCCCGGCCAGTCGCGCGCGTTCGTGGTCACCGACCGTTCGTGGCTCAGCTCCACCGCCGCCGTGACCAACTCGGTGACCGGCGAATTCGTATCCGTGGATTGGACCCGCGTGCAGGTGCTCGGTCCCGCTGGCACAAAGCCGTGGGGCGATCCCTTCGATCCGACGCGTTCGTTCGACGCCTACAACGCGTGGAAGGGCAGCCTCGGCACCAGGCAAGCCACTCCCGTCGCAAACATCTCCGCACCGCCGGGGTTCACCGTCGAGCTGGTCCGCTCCGCACAAGAGGGTGAAGGCCCTTGGATCAGCATGGCGTTCGACCCGCAGGGCCGGCTCGCCATCGCGCGCGAGAAGTCCGGCCTGCTGCGCTTCACGCTCACGCCGCGCGGCGAGGTCACGAAGGTCGAGGTCATCAATGACAACCTCCTCGAATGCCGCGGACTCCTCTACGCGCACGGCGCGCTTTGCGTGAACGCCAACAACTCGAAGGCGCTCTATCGCCTCCGCTCGACGCGCGGCGACGACTCGTTCGACGAGGTCAAGCTGCTCAAGTCCACCGAGGGCGGCGTCGGCCACGGACGCAACGGCCTCGCGCTCGGGCCTGACGGGGTGATCTACTTCGTCCACGGCAACAACGTGCGCCTGCCCGCCGACCTCGCGCCCACTTCGCCTTACCAGAATTTCGCCGAGGACCGCCTGCTCCCGTGCGCGTGGGACAACCGCCTCTTCGACAGCGATGCGAAGGCTCCGTGCGGCCACGTGATGCGCACCGACGCCGAGGGCACGCGCTGGGAGATTGTCGCCGGCGGCTTTCGCAATCCCTACGACCTCGCCTTCAACCGCAACGGCGAATTGTTCACGTTCGATGCCGACATGGAATGGGACGTCGGCGCGCCGTGGTATCGGCCCAACCGCGTCCAGCACGTCATCCCCGGCGGCGAGTATGGCTGGCGTCGCGGCACGAGCATGTGGCCGACCGACTGGCCCGACTCGCTGCCACCCGTGGCGAACATCGGCGTCGCCTCGCCGACCGGCGTGAAGTTCTGCGACTCCGCGAACTTCCCCGCGATGTATCGCGACGCGCTGTTCATCTGCGATTGGGCTTACGGCCGCATCCTCGCCGTGCATTTGCAACCGCAAGGCGCAAGCTACTCGGGCGCAACCGAGACCTTCCTCACCGGCCGCCCGCTGAACGTGACCGACGTGGAGTTCGGTCCTGATGGCGCGATGTGGTTCACCACCGGCGGACGCGGGACGCAAGCGGGGTTGTATCGCGTGAGCAGCCGCGTGCGCGAAGAGACTTCGGGGCAGACTGAAGACAACGTAAAAGTGAAAACCCCAGCCGCTGTGGCATGCTGGCTTCGTCGGAAACTCGAAACATTCTACATCAGCGGCGATCCCGAGGCCGTCGCGTTTGCCTGCCCGCAACTCGCCGGCAAGGATCCGTGGCTTCGCCACGCCGCGCGACTCGCGGTCGAACGGCAGGACACTTCGCAGTGGCGAGACCGAGCGTTGAACGAGACCCAGCCGCAAGCAGCGCTCACCGCGCACATCGCCCTGGCCCGCAGTGGCTCGAAGGACGACCAACCCGCGTTGCTCGGCGCGCTCGACCGGCTCGCGTGGTCAAAGCTCTCGGATGAGCAACGCATCGCCCTGTGCCGTGCGTATCACCTCGCGTTCATCCGGATGGGCCGGCCCGATCCTGCGACCTCGGCGCACATCGCGGCGAAGCTCGACGCGGCATATCCCGGCTCCAGCACGCGAGTGAACGCCGAGCTGTGCGAGTTGCTCGTGTATCTCGACTCGCCGCACGTCATTCGCAAAACGCTCACGCTCGTCGCCCGGGCGAAGTCGCAGGAGGAGGAGTTGCAGCTCATGTTCACACTGCGCAACGTTGCGAGCGGCTGGACGCTCGACGAGCGACGCGCCTTCTTCAAATGGTTCGACAAGGCCGCAAATTTCACGGGCGGACGCACCTTGCCCGCCTACATCGCCGACACGAAGAAGGACGCGATGGCCACGCTCACCAATGCCGAACGCATTGCGCTCGCGCCGTTGCTCAACCCGCCGCCGCCGAAACCAGTCCTGACGCAGCCCGCGAAGCCGCGCCCCTTCGTGAAGCAGTGGCAGATGGGCGACCTCGTCGCCGACATCTCCGCGCCGCTCACCGGTCGCTCCGTAAAGCGCGGGCGCGACGCCTTCGCCGCCGCGCAGTGCTGGAGTCTGTGCTCGAACCGTCGCGCGTCATTGACGAGAAGTTCCGCAGCACGGAATACACGCTGAAGGACGGCAACACCGTGACTGGCCAACTCATGCGCGACGAAGCCGGCGTGCTGCACGTGCGCACTGCGTTGCTGGCAGAGCAAGTCGCGCGCATCACGAAGGCCGACGTGAAATCCAGCCGTGCCTCGGCCGTCTCGCCGATGCCAGCCGGGCTGCTGGACACGCTCACTCGCGACGAGATTCTGGACTTGATCGCGTATCTTGAAGCAGGTCCGCGCCCACGGTAAGCCCGGCGTCGCCGGACTTTTCCCACTGGCTGTCGGTTCCGATTTTGGGAATCTTCGCGCGATGTCCGCCCCGGCGCCCGAACCCGCACGACCGCTGCGCGAGTTCGAGGCGCATTTCACGCTCGCCCGATTCGTTGTGGTGACGGCGGTGCTCCTGTTCCTCCTGTTTCCCGGACTCTGTCTCGGCACGCGCACATTCGTGTTTCGCGATTACGGGCTTTACAGCTTCCCCATCGCGCATCACCTCCGCGAAAGCCTGCATGCCGGTGAAATCCCGCTCTGGAACCCGGCGAGCAACTGCGGCATCCCGTTCCTTGCCGAGTGGAGCACGATGGCGCTGTATCCGCCCGCTATGTTCTTTGTGGTGCTGCCGCTTACATGGGCGCTCGGCATGTTCATGATGCTGCATCTCGTGTGGGCGGGCGCGGGGATGTTCGTGCTCGGGCGACGCTGGACGGGCAGTGGCATTGCGGCAGCCTTCGCAGGGCTGGTGTTCACGTTCAACGGACTCACGACCAACTGCCTCATGTGGCCCTACTACGTCGCAGCGCTGTCGTGGACGCCGTGGGTGCTGCTGACGGTCGAGCGTGCGTGGCGAGAAGGCGGCCGCCACATCGCCTTCGCCTCGCTCGCGGGCGCGATGCAGATGGTGGTGGGCATTCCCGAAGTCATCGCGCCAACGTGGCTCATCGCAGGCTCGCTCGCGCTTGCCGACTTGCAACGTTCGAAGTTCCAGTTTCAGAGTTCGAAGCTGCTTCTTCTCCGCTTCGCTTCCGTCGTCCTCCTCGTCACCGCGCTCGCCGCGCCGCAGTTGTTTCCGTTCCTCGATTTCATCAGCCACTCACAGCGCACCACGGACTACGCGACGAGTGATTGGTCCCTCCCGGCGACAGGCTGGGCGAACCTGCTCGTGCCGCTGTTCCGCTGCTACGAATCGCCAAGCGGCGTGTTCTTCCAGGTCAATCAAGGCATCACATCGAGCTACTACGTCGGCATCCTGACACTTGTGCTGGCCGTTGCGGGAATCCGTGCGGGCTTCGGAGCCGGTTCTGCGGTTTCGAGCGGGCTGGCGCACGAAACGGAGAGTCAAGCAAGTCGCTCGCACATCCTCGTCCTCGCGGCACTCGCAATCGCCGGACTCGTGCTCGCGCTGGGCGACCACACGCCGGTCTATCCGATGTTGCGCAAGCTGTTCCCCGCGCTGGGCGTGATGCGTTATCCGGTGAAGTTCATGTTCCTCACCATGATGGTGCTGCCGTGGCTTGCTGCGGTGGGGCTGGGCGCGGTGCTCGCGGCTCCGCGCGAAACGCTCGCGCGTGCGGGCCGGGTCGTCATTTTCCTCGGTGCGACCGGATTGCTCGGCATCATCGCCATTGTTTGCCTCTCGCACTTCTCGCCCATCGAGGGAGAGGTTCCCGAGGCCGTCCTGCGCAATGGCCTCGCGCGCGGGACCCTGCTCGTGCTCGCAGCCGCGCTGCTCGTGGGTTTCCTGCGCGCCATCACGCGCGACCGTCAGCGCGTGTGCTTGCTCGGGTTCCTGCTGTTCACGTGGACCGACCTCGCCACGCACCTGCCATTGCAAAACCCGACCGCCGAACCCGCCGTGTTGCAGCCGCGCATACCGCTCGTGCAGGCACTCACGCCTGCGCCCAAGCCCGGTCATGGCCGCGCAATGCTCACGCCGGCGGCGTTCATGGAGTTTCATCAGAAGGGCCTTGCCGACCCGGCCAAGACGCTATTGCTCCAGCGCGTCGGCATGTATGACAACTGCAACCTGCTTGAAGGCCTCGCCAAGGTGGATGGTTTCTTCTCGCTGCACATCGGCTGGGAGCGCGCGGTGCAGCCGGCGATTTTTCTTTCGACCAACCGCATCAACCAGGCGATGGCGGACTTCCTCGGCGTCACGCACGTCACCTCGCCGACGAACATTTTCCAGTGGGACACGCGCCCCACCGCGCTGCCGCTCATGACCGCCGGACAGCGGCCCCTCTTCGCCAACTGGGCAGTGACAGTGAACGGCATGGCCGCGACAAACTTCGACTCGCGTGAAATTGTCTTCCTCCCGCCCGAAGCGCATCGCGCAGTGACGGCGACGAACCGCGCCCGCGCGACCGTGGCGAACTACCAGTTCCGAGCGCACCGCATCGAGGCCGACGTGACGGCGGACCTGCCCGCGCTCGTGGTGATTGCCCAGACTTGGTATCATCCGTGGCGAGCCTACGTGAACGACAAGCCCACTCCGCTTTGGCGCGCGAACCACGCGTATCAGGCCTTCGAGGTGCCCGCGGGCACGAGCCGAGTGCGCGTGGTGTATGAGGACCGCGCTTTCCGCCTCGGCGTGGTGCTGGCGGCAGCGGCGCTCGTGGGATGCGTCGCGGTGCTCGTCGCGTCACGACTGCGGCGAAATGACGAATGACGAAGCTCGAATGACGAAGGAATGACGAAATCCGAAGCACGAATGAACACTTCGTCGACCCAGCGAGCGCAGCGGACTCGTCATTCGTGCTTCGGGCTTCTTTCGTCATCCGGGCTTCGTCCTTCGTCATTCCTTCGAACCGGCTCATTTTGATTCATGTCAGCAACCACACCCAGTCCCCCGTCCGCCAGCCAAGCGCTCGACTCGTGGTTCACGCTGCAGCGCTTCGCGTTGTTCCTGCTCGCGGTGCTGTTCGCCGCGTTCCCGTCGGTGTGGCTCGGCATGGAGTCCTTCTTCCGGCAGGACTACGGCGTGCTTGCGTATCCGTTCGTGCATTACCACCGCGAGTCCATCTGGCGCGGCGAGATCCCGCTCTGGAACCCGCTGAGCAACTGCGGCGCGCCCTTCCTCGCGCAATGGGGCACGATGGTCCTGTATCCCGGCACGCTCCTTTGCGTGCTGTTCCCGCTGCCGTGGTCGCTCGGCGTGTTCTGCCTGCTGCACCTGTGGCTCGGCGGGCTCGGCATGTTCAAGCTGGCGGAGCGCTGGACGCAGTCGAACTTCGCCGCCGCCGTCGCGGGCACGGTGTTCGTCTTCAACGGGATCACGCTCGCGTGCATCCTCTGGCCGAATTACACCGTCGCGCTCGGCTGGATGCCGTGGGTCGTGCTGCTCGTCGAGCGCGCGTGGAAGGAAGGCGGCCGTGCGGTGGTGCTCGCTACGCTCGCCGCATCGATGCAAATGCTCGCGGGGACGCCGGAGATTGTCGTGTTCACTTGGGGCGCGCTCGCGGCGCTCGCGTTGTTCGAAGTTCAAAGTTCCCCGGCCTCGTCCGGTTGGCGGCCCGTTGTCAGCCGCTCGCTTCTCATCGTCGCCCTCGTCACCGCGCTCTGCGCCGCACAACTGCTTCCTTTCTTCGACCTGCTCGCGCACTCGCAACGCGACCCGTCGCAGGCTGTCGGCAAGTGGGCGCTGCCCGCGTGGGGCTGGGCGAACCTGCTCGTGCCGATGTTCCGCTTTGCGATGTCGCCGCAGCAGTTCTACTTCATGCAGGGACAGGAATTCCTCACGTCGTGCTACGCCGGCGCGGCGGCGCTTGCCCTTGCGGCGCTGGCAGTGTGGCAAGTCCGCGAGCGCCGCGTGGGGTTGCTCGCCGCGCTCGCCGTGTTCGCGGTGCTGATGGCGATGGGCCCGAACGGCCCGCTCTTCCCGCTCGTGCAGAAGGTCATCCCGGTCGTCGGCATCGGGCGCTATCCGGTGAAGTTCATGATCCTCGTTGGCTTCGTCGTGTCGCTGCTTGCGGCGTTCGGAGTGAAGTGGTGCTTGCAACGCCGGAGTGCGGAGTGCGGAGTGCGGAGTGCGGAGTTAACAGAAAACCAAGGCGATGCAGCTGGCGATGGCAGCGACGTGGGGCGTCAGTGGCACCCGCTTGTCGTGATCACCGTCGTGCTTCCTGTTCTTGCGCTGCTCGTGCTCTGGTGGATGCGCGGCCATCCGCTGGCTTACGACCGCCTCGACGAGACGGTGCAGAACACGGTCGGCCGGATGTGCTTCTTCGGCCTCACGCTGGCGATGCTGTTCAACGCGTGCTGCGCCGCAAGATTGCGCACAGGTATCTTTGCCGGCCTTGCGACGCTTGCGCTCATCGCTGCTGACGGGCTGGTGCACTTGAAGAACCAAAATCCGACACTCGATTCAAAGCTGTTCGCGCCGAATCTCGGTCGTGAAGCAACGGGCATCGGCCTCAAGACTGGCGCAGGACGGCTGATGATCTCCCCGCAAGCGGAACAAGTGCTCGTGCAGATCGGCTCGACCAATTGGGCGCAGGAGTTTGCGATCAAGCGTCGCGCCTTTTGGTCGAACCTCAACGCCCTCGACGCGATGCCGAAAGTAAATGGATCCTCCACGCTCCGCATCAAGGAGCAGGACGAAGTGCAGCGCTTCCTGTATGAGTCGGGTGCGAGTGATTCGCCACGGCTGCTCGACTTCCTTTCCGTTGCCACTACCGTTTTGGTGGACGGTGGGTTTTCGCCATTGAATCGCACAAGCGCTTGGCCGGTCGCAACGTCTGGACAGAAGCCAAAATACTATTCTGAACGGGACGTGTTGGAAGTCCTCGCACAACACGGTAAGAAGCCGCCCGTGGGTGCAATTGGTGACGTGCTGCCAAGCGCGGGTTCAGTTTCGTGGAGCTTGCGAGACGGGGTGATGTTGCCCAAAGACGCGCAGCCTTGGACATCCCGGGAAGATCACTCCACGGCACGACTTGCCAACAACCAAGTCTGGTCCGCGCACGAGATTGCGTTCGAGTCGTCAGCTACAGCACCTGCTTTCGTGGTCATCGCCCAGACCTACTACCATCCTTGGAAAGCTTACGTGGACGACAAGCCGGTGCCGTTGCTGCGCGCGAACCATGCGTTTCAGGCGCTCGAAGTGCCCGCGGGCACGCACCACGTCCGCCTCGCGTATGAGGACCGGAACTTCCGCCTCGGCTGCGTCATCTCGCTTGGCGCGCTTGCTGTGTGTGGAGTGTTGTGGTGGCGTGGGCGGTGGCCAATGACGAATGACGAAGCTCGAATGACGAAGGAATGACGAAGCTCGAAGCACGAGTTAGCGGTTTGAATCCAGCCACTGCGTCTGGATTCGTCATTCGTCATTCGAGCTTCGTTATTCGTCATTCCCGCCGTCATTCTCAGCGAGCGAGATGAGTTCAGACCCGCTTCCAATGGCCGTCGGTTCCAGTGGCGAGACCAGCGACTGGTTCACGCCCCGTCGCTTCGCGCTCATCCTCGGCGCGCTGTTGTTCGCCACGTTCCCCGGCGTCGTATTGGGCACGAATTCGTTCTTCTACCGTGACTACGGGTTCCTCGGGTATCCGTTCGTGTTCTTCGCGCGCGATTGCCTTTGGAACGGCGAGCTGCCGCTGTGGAATCCCTACGTGAACTGTGGCGCGCCGTTCCTCGCGCAGTGGAACACGCTCGCGCTGTATCCGGGCTCGCCCATCTACCTGCTGCTGCCGCTGCCGTGGGGATTGGGCGTGTTCTGCCTCGCGCACTGGATGCTCGGCGGTCTGGGCATGCGCGCGCTGGCGGAGCGGTGGACGGGCGACCGCTTCGCCGCGGCGGTGGCGGGTGTGGCGTTCGTGTTCGGCGGCACGTCGCTCACTAGCCACATCTATCCGAACTACCTCGTCACCTTCGGTTGGATGCCGTGGGTGGTGTTGCTGGTGGAGAGCGCCTGCCGCGAAGGCGGGCGAAGCCTCGCCCCCGCCGCGCTCGCAGGCGCGATGCAGATGATGTCCGGCGCGCCGGAACTCATCCTCATGACGTGGGCGCTTGCGCTCGCGCTGCTCGCGGTTTCGGGTTTCGGGTTTCGGGTTTCGGGTTCGGAAGTCGAAGTTCAAGGTTCAAAGTTCAAAGTTCAAAGTTGGTTGCTGCCGTTCGGTCGCTTCTCGCTTGTAGTCGCGCTTGTAGCCGCGTTGAGCGCGGTGGTGTTGCTGCCGTTCTTCGATCTGCTCTCGCAATCGCAGCGGGCGAAGGACTTTGGTGGCGGCGAACTCGGCGCGGGCTTCTGGTCGCTGCCGGCGTGGGGCTGGGCGAACTTCATCGTGCCGCTGTTCCACTGCTTCAAGACACCACAGGGCATCTACGTGCAGGCGGGACAGTCGTTCCTGCCGAGCTATTACGCAGGGCTGGGCGTGCTCACGCTGGCGGTGCTTGCGGTGTGGCGCGTGCGCGAGCGGCGCGTGTGGGTGCTCGCTGCGGCGACACTGCTCGCGGCACTGCTTGCGATGGGAACGAATTCGTTCCTGTATCCGATGGTCGCGAAACTTGTGCCCGTGGAGTTCATGCGCTTCCCGGTGAAGTTCATTTTGCTCGTGGCCTTCACGCTGCCGCTGCTCGCGGCATTCGCGGTGTTCGAACTTCAAGGTTCCAAGTTCAAGGTTCAAAGTTCCTGGCTGGTGGTGGGCGCGACGGTTCTTTGTTTTGCGGTGGTGCGCGGCTGGGCCGGACTCAGTGCGATGCCGACGGATGATCTGGCTGCGACGACTGCGAGCGCCGCGACTCGGATGCTGCTGGCCGCGCTGGTGACGGGGGCGGTCGTGCTTCTCGCCAGACCGCACCGTGCACAGATGCGGCTCGTGCTTCAGGTTGGCGCCATCGCGCTCATCTGGCTCGACCTCATCACGCACAGCCCGCGGCAGAATCCGGTCATCAGCTCGGACGCCTTCGCGCAGGGGCTGGCGCAGGCGTATCACAAGCTCGACCCCGCGCCGCGCGTGGGCGAGGGGCGCGTGATGCTCTCGCCACAAGCCGAGATGGCCATGCACACGCGGATGCTGCCGGACTTCAAGGACGACTTCCTCGGGCAGCGCGTGGCGTTGTGGGGCAACCTGAACATCCTCGACCATCTGCCGAAGGTGAACGGCGCGACGACGCTCATCTCGCGCGAGTCCGCCGAGGTGAACCGGCTTCTCTACGGCTCGACCAACTCGTTTCCGGCGCTGATGGATTTCCTCGCGGTGACGCACGCGACGGCTCCGGGGGAGTTGATGAAGTTCGCACCGCGCACCGCCAGGCGATCGTGGGTGAGCATCGGTCAACGGCCCGTGTTCGCGGATGCGGCGGAATCGCTGCGGGTCATCGGGACGCCGCAGTTCAAGCCCAGCGAAGAAGTTTTGCTGCCAGCGGAGGCGCGAGGCGTGGTCACGGCGGGTGCGTCTGCAAAAGCGGTGGTTTCCAAGTCGCAGTTTTGGCCGTGCCGCGTGGTCGTCGCAGTCGAATCGCCCGAGCCTTCGATGCTGGTCATCGCGCAATCGTGGTATCCGGGTTGGACAGCGACAGTGGATGGCAAGCCCGCGCGAGTGTGGCGCGCGAACCACGCACTTCAAGCAGTGGAAATTCCGGCGGGAGCGACGCTCGTCATGCTGAAGTATCGCGAGCCGAGGCTGGCGGCTGGCGCGGTGGTGTCGCTGCTGGCGTGCGGTGCATGTGGAGCCTTGTGGCGGCGAGCACGGCCATCTGCCGACGCTTCAACCCCGCCACCGGGCGGGAGGACTTGATGTTCACTTTGCCCTTTGCACGTCCGCGCGCCGTCCACATCCTCGCCGCATGAACGTCCACTTCCTCGGCGCGACGCGCACGACCACGGGCTCGATGTATTTATTCGAGGTGAACGGCCGGCGGTGGCTCGTGGAGTGCGGTCTGTTCCAAGGCCGTCGCGAGGAGTCCATCCTGCGCAACTCGAGTTTTCCGTTCGACCCAAAGTCGCTGGATTGCGTCATCCTCAGCCACGCGCACATTGACCACTGCGGCAATTTGCCGAACCTCTGCAAGCAGGGTTTCACCGGCAATGTTTACTGCACGTTCGCCACGCGCGACCTCGCGAGCATCATGCTCGAGGACTCGGCGAACATCCAAAAGGACGACGCGGAGTTCGTCTCCAAGCAGCGCGCGAAAAAGGGCGAACCGCCCGTCGAGGCGCTGTATTCCGCGACGGATGCCGAGAAGGCCATCCGGCAGTTTGTCGCGATCAACTACGACCGGCCGATGCCCGTCTGCGACGGGGTGACGCTGACGTTCCGCGACGCCGGACACATCCTCGGCAGCGCACAAGTGGTGCTGGACGTGCGCGAGGGCTCGCGGAAGTTCCGCTGGCTGTTCACCGGCGACATCGGGCGCGGTGATGACGACATCCTGCGCGATCCGCAACCGGTCGAGGACGTGGACTTCCTGCACATCGAGAGCACATACGGCGACCGCGAGCACCACGTGAAGGCGACGGCGCGCGAGGAGGCGGGCAGGGTCGTGTTCGAGACGCTTGAGCGCGGGGGAAAGGTCATCATCCCGGCGTTCAGCGTCGGGCGCACACAGCAGGCGGTCTATGCGCTGCACCAAGCCGTGCTCGCGGAGCGGTTGCCGAAGGTCCCGGTGTTCGTGGACAGCCCGTTGAGCGTGAATGCCACCGAGGTTTACCGGCTCCACCCGGAGTGCTTCAACGAGGAGATTTACAAGTTTCTTCGCGAAGTCGCGAACCCGTTCGCGATGTCGAACCTCAGCTACATCCGCGACACCGAGCAGTCGAAGAAACTAAACGAACTGCCCGGCCCGGCCATCCTCATCAGCGCGTCGGGCATGGCGGAAGCGGGCCGAATCCGGCATCACTTGAAGAATCACATCGGCAACCCGCGGAACCTCGTCCTGTTCATCGGCTACTGCGCGGAGCACACGCTCGGCGCGCAGATTCTCGCCGGCCGCAACCCCGTGAACATCTTTGGCGAGCCTGTCGCAGTGCGGGCGCGCGTCGAGAAGCTCGACGCCTTTTCAGGTCATGCGGACAAGCACGAGTTGCACGCGTTTGTGCAGCGGCTCACCGGGCCGATGAAGAAGATGTTTGTCGTGCACGGCGAGGAGCCGCAGGCGCTGGCGTTTGGCTCGACGCTGCGCACGATGAAACCGAAGTCCGAGGTGTTCGTGCCGGAATACCGCCAGAAGTTCGCGATCTGAAGGCGCCGCCTGGCACTCCTGGATGGAATTCTTGACGAGCGGAGTCCATATTCGGCGCGACATGAACGTTCGCCCCGCCCTTGCCTCGCTGCGAATCCGCTGTGTGCGGCTGCTTGCCCTCGCGGTGGTTTGCGCCGCCGGGAGTGCGATTGCGCAGCACGACGAACACGCAACGAAGGCGGCGGACAAGCCCGTCGTGTTCCTCGACAAGTCGCCGGTCATCGTCAAGTTCCAGCTTGGCCGCCTGTCCAACGAGCAGTTGCTGCTCGTGGACCGCGCGGACTCGCATCCCAAGTTCGCGCCCGTGCACGAGGCCATCGTCGCGCGCGCGGGCATCGCGGCGAAGTTCAAGGCCGACGCGCTCGCCGCGCTCGCGAAGATTCGCGGCACGGATGTGCCGGTGGAAATCCTCGGCGCCATCCAGCGGCTCAAGCCCGAGGAATCGAAAGTGCTCCCGGAATTCGGCGGCCTGCTCGTGACGCAACAGCCTGCCGCGCTCGAAAGGCAGCGGGCGAATCTCGAAGCGCTCGCGACGGGAGAAGCCGCGGCACCGGCTCGTCAGGCCGCCTTCGCGGCGCTTGCCACGATCCAGCCTGCCGAAAGCGTATGGCACCTCGCGCAGTTGAACGCCGGTTCGCTTCCGCACCTGCTCGGCGCCATTCCACTCGTGCCCGAGGCTGCGCGGCGCTCGGCCTACTTCCCGGCAGTTGCGCCATTGCTTCTCCCCGGTGGCGAAGCAGCCTCGCGAAGCCCAGCCATCACCGCGGCATCGCGAATGCCAGGACGTGAGGTGGCCGTCTTCGCGTCGCTCGTCCCGATTGTCGCCGCCGGTGTGGACGTCCCGATTTGCGCGCGCGCCGCGCTTGCGCTGCCGAGGGACACGTGGCCGGCGGAACACATCCGGCCGCTGGCCGACGCGCTCCTTGCCGAGGCGAAGAAGGTCCCCGAGGCGCGCCGCACCGCGAACGACTTCCTCGATATGCAGGAACTCGGCGCCGCACTTGCGGCGAAACTTTCGCGCGAAACGGGCGCGCCGCTCGCGAAGGCGTTCCGCGCGCTGGGCGTGACCGTGCTGCGGCTGGGCACGCTGCACGAGCAGATGTTCTTCGACAAGGTGCTGCTCGTCGCCGAGGCGGGCAAGCCGGTGGAACTGGTCTTCCGCAACTCCGACGCGATGCCGCACAACTTCGTGCTCACGCTTCCCGGCGCGCTCGACGAGATTGGCGCGGCTGCCGAGAAAATGCCGCCGACCGCCGACGCGCAGGGCCGGACCTATGTGCCCGCGTCGCCGAAGATTCTCCAGGCGACGAAGATGGTGAACCCCGAGGAGGCGGTGCGACTTCGGTTCACCGCGCCTTCCGAGCCGGGGGAGTATCCGTATGTCTGCACGTTCCCCGGCCACTGGCAGCGGATGCGCGGCGTGCTGAAGGTGGTGAAGGACATGGACGACTACCTCGCGCAAGCGCCCGCGGAGCCTGCGGCGCCGGTCATCACCGAATGGAAATCCGCCGACCTCGAAGGCGACCTCCCGAAGCTCGCGCGCGGCCGCGACTTCGAGAAAGGGCGCGCACTCTTCACGACCGCGGGCTGTGTGGCGTGCCACAAGGTCGGCCGGGACGGCGTGGCCTACGGGCCGGACTTGACCGGCGTGTTCGCGAGATACAAGGGCGACGCGAAGACGGTGCTGGCGGAAATCCTCGAGCCGTCGAAAGTCATCGAGCCGCGTTACCGGCCGTATGAATTCAAGCCTGCGGGCAACGGCGAGCCGTTCACGGGATTCCTTGTGAAGGACGAGGGCGAGACGCTGCTCATACAGACCGGCCCGAGCGAGAGCCTGATCCAGAAAGTCGCGGCGAAGGAAATCGTGTCGCGGCAGCCGCAGGCGAGTTCGTTGATGCCGGCGGGACTGTTGAACCTGCTCGGCCGCGAACAGATTCTCGACTTGCTTGCCTTCCTGCAGAGCGGCGGTGACGCGAAGCACGCATCCTTCGGCAAGTAGCCCCGGCGCGGCGCGCAGCGGGTCAACCTCGCGGCGGGAGTTTCTTCTCGACCAGCGAGCGTTCGAGCACGGCGAACTTCGGCAGGCCGCATTCCATCGGAACCTTCACTTCGCCCTCGATGAGCGGGCGCGCGTAGTGGAGGAATTTGTCGTTCACCATCATGCCGTCGTCGGAAATCCAGTCGCGTGGGACGAAGTGCTCGACGTTGGCGATGTCCGCGAGCGGCTGGAGGCCGGTGGTCCATTGGTAGGGCGCATCGCTGGTGCGGACGAGCTTGACCATGCAGCCGCTCTGTCCCGCCACGGCGGCGCGAACGGCCGCCTCGCCGCACGCGGCGGCCTCGGTGGCGTCCGTGAGGCTCGCGAAGTGCGCCGCTGCCCGCTGCGCGTAGCCGAGCTTCACGGTGCGGGTCTTCAGCTTGAGCGCGCCCTGGACCTTCTCGGCAAGTCGGTCGGCAGCGCCGCCAAGCGCAGCGTGGCCGAAGGCGTCGAGGCGCGACTTGTCCACGCCGACTTCCTCGCCGTTCGCATACTTGATGCCTTCGCCGCAGACGACGATGCAGTATTTCAGCACGGCGACATTGTCCTTCACCTTCGCGAGGAACTTGTCTTCGTCGAACGGAATCTCGGGCAGCAAAATGATATGCGGCGCGTCGTTCGGCGAACGTTTCGCGACGACAGTGCCACCGGCGATCCAGCCTGCGGCGCGGCCCATCACCTCGATGATGCAGCAGAAGCCGTCATCCGTGGCCATGCTCTTCACGTCGGCGGCGACTTCCATGACGGTCGCTGCGTTGAATTTTATGACGGAGCCGTAGCCGGGGCAGTGGTCGGTGTGCGGCAGGTCGTTGTCAATTGTCTTGGGGACGCCGATGACGCGCATGTCCCACCCGCGCTGCCGGGCTTGAAGGTGAATCTTGTGCGCGGTGTCCTGCGAATCGTTGCCACCGGCGTAAAGGAAGTAGCGGATGTCGTGCGCGTGGAAGACGGCGAAGAGCCGGTCCATGTCGCGCGCGGCCGTCGCGGGGTCGCGGTCGAAGTTGATCTTGTAGCGGCAGGTGCCGAGCGCGGCGGCGGGTGTGTGCTTGAGGCCCTCGATCGTGCGCGCCTTTTCGTCGTTCAGGTCAATGAGTTCCTCGTGGAGGATGCCGAGGATGCCGTTGAGCCCGCCGTAGATTTCACCGATGCACTCGTGGCGTCCGGCTTCCTGAATCACGCCCGCCATGCTGGCGTTGATGACGCACGTGGGCCCGCCGGATTGCGCGACGAGCAGATTGCCGGACAGTTCGCTCATTTCTGTGGCGGTGCGGCGCGGAAGGCGGCATCGGTAGGGAATCCATCGCGCTCCGGCGCAAAGCGGGCGCGACGATGCCAACCGCGCGCGGGAGTGTCAAAGTCAGAATCGCGGGCAATAATGCAGTTGCGTCGAGGTCTGGTTTTGCTACAACCCTTGCCCCCGCCCGCCCGGCGGCAACCCGGATTTGATTTATGTCACAGCATCGCAGCCTCCGCGCCGTCAGCGCCTCCGGCGCCAAGCGAAATGTCCTCAAGCGCTTCGAGCGCGTCGCCCTGCTGCGCAAGCGCGGCGAGTGGAAGGACGGCAACCGCGTGTTCGCCCTCAAGAAGACCAAGCCCGAGGCGTAGCCGCCGCGGCAGGTCGCGGGTCCTTCTCCATGCCGGGCACACCCGCGATCGCAAGCGCGTAATGCGCGCCGCACCGTTCCCGACTGATGGCTTCCATGGTCCGTCTCCAGAAATTCCTAGCGGACGCGGGCGTGGCTTCCCGTCGTTCGGGGGAACGGCTCATCACCGAGGGACGCGTCGAGGTCAACGGCCAGGTCATTCGCACGCTTGGCGCGCGCGTGGACCCGGAGCGCGACACCGTCGCCCTGGATGGCGAGATGCTCGCGGTGCGGCGCAAGCTTTACATCGCCTTGCACAAGCCGCGCGGGGTGGTCTCGACCCGGTCCGACGAACTGGGTCGGCGCACGCTCTTGGATCTGCTGCCGCCGGATTGGAAAAACCTGTTCCCGGTCGGCCGGCTCGACCGTGACAGCGAGGGGCTCATCTTTCTCACGAACGACGGCGACTTCGCACTCCGCCTCACGCACCCGCGTTACGGCGTGCACAAGCAATATCGCGCCATCGTCGAGGGGCGCGTCGAGCGCGCCATGATCCGCAAGTTCACGGACGGACTCCCGCACGCCGGGGAAATCATCAAGGCCGAGCGCGCGCGGTTGGTGGACGCGAACAACACGCACAGCATCGTCGAGCTCGAGCTGGCCGAGGGGAAGAACCGTGAAGTGCGGAGGCTGTTCGAAGCGGTGGGGCTGGCCGTCTGCCGACTTCAGCGCACGCAAATTGGCCCGATCCGGCTTGCCGAGCTGCCTCTCGGGCGTTGGCGGACATTGACACCCACGGAAATAAAATCTCTACTACGCCCAACATGAAAACGAACCGCTTCGCCATCGTCGCCACGGCACTTTGTGTCGTCACCGGCGCACGCGCCGCCGAGCAGGCCGCCGTCGTGAAAGACAATCGCGTCAACATCCGAGGCCAAGCCACGCTTCACAGTGAGGTCATCACCCAGCTCAAGAAGGGGGAAACCGTCATCGTGCTCGAGGAAATCAAAGTGAAGGCGCCCAAGCCCGGCGAGCCCAAGGCCTGGCTCCGCATCGCGCTGCCTTCCAACACGCCCGTGTGGGTCTTCAACGGTTTCGTCACCAACAACACCGTCGGTGTTCCCAAGCTGAACGTGCGCGCGGGCCCGGGCGAGAATTACAGCGTGGTCGCGCGCCTCGAGAAGGGCGCAGCGCTCAAGCCGCTGCGGACTTCGGGCGCGTGGATGGAAATCGAAACGCCGTCCGGCGCGACCGCGTTCGTCGCGGCGGAGACGGTCACCCGCAAGTCCTCGGCCACCGAAGCCATCGCCTCGACCAAGCGCGACACGGCGGCGACGCCGTCACTCCTCGAACCAACCACGCCAATGCGCCCGGGCAGCGACCCGACCACATCCGGTGTTCGGCTCGACCCGATCACCACGGCGAGGACTTCGACGCCCGCGCCGCAGCCCATCACAGTCGCGCCACCCACGCTCGTGCGCATCGAACCGGTTCCCATCACTGCGCTGCCTGCGCCAACGACGCCGATTCCAGTGCCGACTCCTGCGCCCGCCACGACGGCGCCACAACCGCTCGCCGCACTGCCCGCGCTTGCGCCTGCGGCCGTGACCCCCGCGCCAGCTGCGCCCGGGACGGCGGCCCCTGCTGTCGAAGCCGCGGCGAAGGGCGAACCCACGACGATCGCTGGCTTCGACGGTTATTCTCAGATTGATGTCCCGCCGGTGAAGCGGACGCTCTGGAGCCGCATTTTCGGTTGGGGTGGTGGTCCTCCGAGCGCGGAGCAGTTGAAAGCCGAGCAGAAGGCCAAGCCCGCACCCAAGCGCGCGCCGGCCTTCGCCGCGACGAACTCGCCGCCGCCCGTCATCGAGAGCGAACCCGGACCGCCGCGCATGGTCACACGCGAGGGCGTCGTGAAGAAGGCGTGGAACGTGCAGGCGCCATCCAACTGGGAACTCACCGACATCTACTCAGGCCGCGTGATTAACTACCTCTACACCACCAACGAGAGCATCCCGTGGGCGGCCATCAAGGGCCGCGTGGTGCTCGTCACGGGCGAGGAGGGCATTGACCGCCGGTGGCCAAAGACGCCGGTGCTGCGCATCGAAACGCTCAAGACCGTCGAGTGATGGCCGCCGCAAACCTCATTGACGGCCGCGCCATCGCCGAACAACTCCTCGCGGAAACAGCGCAGCGCGCCGCGGCGCTCGTGGCGCGGGGAATCCGTCCCGGACTCGCGTTCGTTCGTGTCGGCGAAGACCCCGCCTCGAAGGTTTACGTCGGAATGAAGGCGAGGACGTGCGAGCGGCTCGGGCTCCATTCGAGAACGGAAGTCCTGCCCGAATCCACGCCGCAATCCGACTTGCTGAAGCTCATCGCCGCGCTGAACGCCGACGCCGCCTTCCACGGCATCCTCGTGCAAGCCCCGCTGCCGCGGCACATTGACAGCGCGACCGTGTTCGCTTCCGTGTCGGCGGCGAAGGACGTGGACGGCTTCCACCCGCTCAACATGGGCAAGCTCATGCTCGGTGACTCGTCGGGCTTCGTGCCGTGCACACCCGCGGGCATCCACGAGTTGCTCATCCGCTCGCGCGTGAACGTGGACGGCGCGGAGGTCGTCATCCTCGGACGCGGCAACATCGTCGGCAAACCGATGGCCGCGATTCTCTGCCAGAAGTCCAAGCAAGCGAACGCCACGGTCACGCTCTGCCACTCCGGCACGCGCGACCTCAAATCGCACTGCCGCCGCGCGGACATCCTCGTTGCGGCAATGGGCGTGCCCAACTTTGTCACCGCCGACATGGTGCGCGCCGGCGCGGTGGTGATTGATGTCGGTGTGAACCGCGTGGCCGATGCCGCTGCGAAGGGCGGCTCACGACTGGTGGGCGACGTGCACTTCGCGGCGGTCCAGCCCATCGCCGGGCTCATTACTCCCAACCCCGGCGGCGTCGGCCCGATGACCGTGGCGATGTTGATGGCGAACACCGTGCGCGCCGCAGAACTCACGGCCGACTGACTCTTTCCACCGCCGCCTTGGAAATTGAAATCTGTGATTCCTGCATGACACCCAACCGCATCCTCCCCGACCTGCAATGCTCGCTCCTGTGCGAGGACGTCCGCCAGGAAGCCAGCGGCAACTTCATCGTGATCGGAATCCTCGGCCTCATCCGGATCCCGCAGGTGCCGGTGACCGCCGGGCGCCTTTGCGTTTTCAATCGCTGGTGCGCCGGTCTTGGCCAGTTCACGGAGAGCGTGCGGCTGATTGCGCCCGACCAGGCGACAGTCCTGCGACAGGCGCAACTGAAGTTCGCCCTGCACGACCCAGCAGCGAACACGACCAACGCCACGGTCTTCGGCGGTGTGGAACTCAAGTCCGACGGGGTTTATTGGGTCGAGGTGCTGGTGGACGACGTGATGAAGCTGCGGTTCCCCGTGCCGGTCATCGTGGTGCCGCCGCCCGAGCAAGGCCAGCAACCGGCGCAGTCTGGCGCGAAGCCAGCGTGACGGGCTCAGAATTTCCGCTTCGGGACTTCGAGCACGGTCGGCCGAGGCTCCATGCGCTTGGGCGGTTCCGTGGAAGGCGCAGCCGCGGACGCGCCCGGTCCCGCCTTCGCCTCGAATGCGCCCACGTCCGCCGCGCGCGGCACGTCAAGCCCGATGCCCTTCGACACTCCCGGCACGACGGCACCGGGGGTCTGCAAATAGATGCGCGTCGCCGCGCCGGGAGTGCTGATTTCAATCCGCGTCCCGGGAGCAGGCGCGCCGGCCAATCCGTCCGTCCCAAGCCCGGAGGAAAGCGATCCGCCCAAGGGCCGCGCCGCGCCAACATCGAATTCGCCGATTGGATTTCGAGCCCCGCCCCGTGTCGGGTCCAGCGCCACGCGACCCGTGAGCTCAAAGCCGCGCAAGTCCGGCCCCGTGCGCGTCGGTTGGCGGGAGCCCTGTTCGGGTGTGTCGCCGAGGAAGTCACGGGCGGGCATCACGGTCCGCGGGGTCGTGTCGCGCTTCGCGCGCGGGTCCGCGGACTTCTCGCGCGACGCGCCATCGGCATCGTCCTTCGAACCGCCCTCGACAAATCGTTCGACCGCGGTCTTGCGGCGTTCGTTGCCCTCGGGTTCGTTGTCGCGGCTGGAATCCCGGCCTGCTTCCTTCGCGCCCGCCTTCGCAGGGTCGCGGAACGCCCAGTCGCGGCGCTCCTCGAGTTCCTCGCGCTCACGCTTGGTAAGCTTGCGCGCGGGCGCGGGCGCCGCGGGCGCGATATTCAATCCGTCCGCCGCGGAGTCGCCGGGAAGCTTGGGCGTGTTCACGCCGCGCTCCAACGAAGGGTCGCGCCGCGACAAATCCACCGCGCGGCGGCCGTCCGCGCGACCGGAGAAGATGATCTTCTCGCCGCTGAACGACCCTGCCGTGCACGAGGCGAACAACAGGACGGCAAGACAACGCGAAATCGGCGTTGCGCGGGCGGCGAAGGTCGAGGGTGAAATCACGATTGCTCTATAGCCGCTGCCCGTGATTTCGTCAAAGCGCAAAACCGAACCGTGGCCTCAACACAATCCCCGACCTTCAACCGCCGGAGCTTCCTCCAATCGGCCGCAACGACTGCTGTGGGCGCGATGCTCTCGCCTCACCTTTCCACGGCTCAACCTGCGGCTGCGGCATTCCGGCTCGCGTCGTTCTCGGCGGATGTCACCGTGCCGATGGGCCACGGCATGATGGGTGGCTCGTGGTTGTCCAAGAGCGTCGCCGACCCGCTCTTCGCGAAGGGCATTGTTCTCGCGGGAGGCGAGAAGCCCGTCGTGCTGGTCTCCGTGGATTGGTGCGAAATCCGCAACGAGGCGTTCGACCAGTGGCGCGCGGCGCTCGCGGATGCCGCAGGCACGGAACCGGCGCGAGTGCTGGTTTCCTCAACCCACGTTCACGACGCGCCCGTTGCGGACCTCGATGCCGAGCGCATTCTTGTGGAGCACAAGTGCACCGGGACAGTCTGCGACCGGGAATTTCACGAGCGCGCGGTGCAGCGTGTGGCAGCGGCGCTGCGCGAGGCTTGGAAATCGCCTCGCACCGTGACGCACATCGGGCTGGGCTCCGCGCGCGTCGAGAAGGTCGCCTCGAACCGCCGCTACACCTTGCCGGACGGCTCGGTGGCCTACAACCGCATGAGCCGGAACACGAACGTGCTCGCGAAGCAGGCTCCCGAGGGCGACGTGGACCCGCTGTTGCGCACGCTCAGCTTTTGGGACGGGCAAACCCCGCTCGCCGCGTTGAGCAACTACGCCGTGCATCCAATGAGCTATTACGGCGGCGGCGAGGTGTCCGCGGACTTCCCCGGACTCGCGCGGAGGCGGCGTCAGGAAGACCTTCCACATGTCGCGCAGGTTTACTTCTCGGGCGCGAGCGGGAATGTCGTCGCGGGCAAATACAACGACGGCTCGCGCGAGAACCGCGCCGTGCTCGCAGGGCGGCTCTATCAGGCGATGGCCGAGGCGTGGAAGGACACCAAGCGACATCCCCTCACGCGCGTGGGATTCCGGTCCGTGCCGATGCGGCTCGAACCGCGCGACGCGCCGGAGGGATTCACGGTCGAGGGTTCGCGCAGGCTGGTCGCGCCCGGGCAGAAACCGTTCACGCAATGCCTCGCGGCGATGAATCTTTCCTGGCGGCGTCGCGCGGACGCAGGCCACAAGATTGACGTGCCCGCGGTGGACTTCGGCCCCGCGCAGTTTCTCCTGCTGCCGGGCGAGAGCTACGTGGAGTATCAGCTTCACGCGCACAAGATCCGGCCTGAATCGTTCGTGATGGTTGCGGGTTACGGCGAGTGCGCGCCCGGCTACATCCCCATCGAGCGCGCGTGGGCCGAGAAGGACGGGAACCTCGGCGACTGGTGCTGGGTCGCGGAGGGCAGCGAGCCGCGTATGAAAGCCGCCATCGAGGCGGCGCTGCGTCCGGGCTGAGCGCCGCAGTCCCACGGAACTTTTCGGCCGCTCGTTGGTTTTGGACTTGTCCCGCGAGGTCAGACCGAGACGAACATTTGACGAGCCATGGCGATTCCCGCACCCTCACGCCCCATGCGAACCACGAAACTGCTCGGCGCGGCAGCGCTTTGCCTGCCGGTCGCCGTCCAGGCCCAGACGACGAATGTGCCGGAGCGCTCGCTCTCGCTGCGCGAGTGCATGGAACTGGCCATCCGTCACAACCTGAGCGTGCAGATTGACCGGATCGGTCCCGAGATCGCCACGTTCAACCTGGAGAGTTCCCTCGGTTCGGCCTACGACCCCGTGGCGAGCCTGACCCTCAGCGAGCGTTTCAACTCAAGTCCCGGCCGCATTGACGCGACCACGGCGCTGCGCAGCCCGCCGAGCGAGAACTACAACGACACGTGGACGCCCAGCTTGCGCGGCACGCTGCCGAGCGGCACCACGCTCACGCTTTCCGGCAACCTGAACCGCAGCAGCGGCACCAGCTTTCCCACGGGGTTTCAGTATGTGGACGGGGTCTCCCTCTCGCTCGCGCAGCCGCTGTTGAAAAACTCGTGGATTGACGCCAACCGGCTGAACATCCGGCTCAACCGGAAAAACATTCAAAGCTCCGAACTCACCGTGCGCGCCACGCTCATCAACACCGTCAACAGCGTGCAGCAGGCGTATTACGACCTCATCTTCTCGGTCGAAAACATCAAGGTGCAGGAAGCCTCGCTCGCGCTCGCCGAGAAGCTGCTCGCCGAAAACAGGAAGCGCGTCGAGGTCGGTGCGTTGGCGCCGCTCGATGAGAAACAAGCCGAGTCGCAAGTCGCCGCGCGCAAGGCTGACTTGCTCACCGCGCATCGCGACCTGGACTCCACGCAGAACCGCCTTCGCACCCTGCTGACCGATGATTTCGCCTCGTGGCACGGAGTCCGCATCCGGCCGACCGACCCATTAGTAGCCGTGGCGCAAACGCTCGCGCTGCAGGAAAGCTGGCAGGCGGGCATGGCGAACCGGCCGGAGATTCTTCAGGCCCGGATTGACTTGGAGAAACAAAACATCCAGGTGAGCTACAACTACAACCAGCTCTTCCCGTCACTCGACCTCACTGCGAGCTACGGGCAGAACGGAGTTGGGGCCACCTTCGGCAACGCCCTCAACGACATTCAGACCGGAAAGTTCCAATCGTATTCTTATGGCGTCGTGTTCAGCGTTCCGTTGAGCAACCGTGACGCGAAAAACAGATACTCCGCCGCCAAGGCCGGCGCGGCCCAATCCCTCCTCCGCCTCAAGAAGCAGGAGCAGGATGTGGTCGTGCAAATTGACGACGCCGTGAAGTCCGCGCAGACCAGCTTTGACAAGATTGATGCCACTCGACTCGCGCGCGTGTATGCCGAAATCGCGCTCGATGCGGAGCAGAAGAAACTCGAGAGCGGCAAGAGCACGAGCTTCGTCGTCCTCCAGCTCCAACGCGACCTGACGGCCGCGCGCCTGGCGGAAATCCGCGCGCAAGCCGACTACAACAAGGCGCTGTCCACCTTGTCGCAGACCGAGGGCACGACGCTTGAGAAGTCAGGCATCAAGGTCGAGCCCAAGTAGCGGGCAATGCCCCTCGCGCGTAATCAGCCCCGGGCGAACCCGTCGAAGCTGCCGATCAACTCCGTCCGCATCGCGGCTTCCGTTTCGGCATCCATCGGCAGGTATTTGCCCGTCGAAGCTGCGATCAGGAGATCGTCGGCGTCGCGAACCTCCGCCCGCGCCTCGAACAGTCGTCCGCGGCGGTCCGCCAACATCTCCGCAGTCGCCGTCAGTTCTCGACCCGGCCGGGCGGGAGACGAAAAGCGAACCGTCATCTCCGCGCAGTAGGCGAAGCGCTTCGTCCGCACGCCGCACGCCCACACCATGATCTCATCGAGCAGCGTCGCGAGGATGCCGCCGTGGATCGTGTCCTTGAACCCGATGTGCTCGGGCCGCGGCGTGAACCGCGCGCGGACCACGTGTCCGTCCGTTTCGAACTTCAACCCAAGCCCAAGCGGATTGGCTTCGCCGCAGACAAAGCAGGACTGAGTGTGAGGAAGGGTGAGCATCGCGGGCGGTCTCCGTCCAAACGGTGGTCGCGCTACTTCGCACGCGAACTGGAATCACCGCTTCCGGTCATCGGGTTGGGAATCCCCTCGCGTTGCGCCGTCTCGGGCGCAATCCGCCAAAGGGCGCCGGCACTGGCGAGACGGAGCGCTTCCTCGCTGGCGCGCGCCGCAATGAGAAGGGCTGGGACGGCCGAAGAGGCGGGAGGGCCGAGATCCCGCAGACCCGACGACGCCCCGATGCGCACATCGAGTGACTCGTGTGTGAGGAGTTTTGCGAGTTCGGGAGCCGTGAGCGCGGCTTCCACCCCGATCTTGCCAAGGGCAGCGGCCGACGTGGCGACCGTAAAGGCATTGGTGGACGGAAGCGCCGCCAGCAACAAGGGCTGTGCTGCCGCATCGGCGGGTCGGAGCGAGAGCAGGGCAGACGCCGCCGCCGTGCGGACTCGAGGTTGCGACGACGTTGTGGCTTGAAGCACGGCCACGACACCTTCTGGGCCCATGCGGACGAGCACCATCGCCGCGACGGTCGCGCTCTCGGGCGCGTTTAGCAATGGTGCCACCAACGGCATGGCAGCGGCGGCATTCGTCCCGAGCGCGTGGAAAGCTCCGACGGCATAGGAGCGCCGCGTCGCAGGAAGAGTCTCCCGCAGGCTCGGCAGGACACGGGCGGACGGCGAGCCTCCCGACTTCTGTTTGTCCGCGGCGGACTCGGGCTTCGATTCAAGAAGCTGGACCACCACGGGGAAAAGGTTCGTGCCCGAACGCCTTAGCAATTCGACCGCCTGGCTCTTCCGCGCGGCATCGCCCGAGTTCACTTCGCGAAGCACTTCCCCCACAGGCCTGCCGTCGAGTTTGAGCTCTGAATCGTGGGGTTGGCAGCCGACGAAGCTGGCACACAGCGCGGACAGCAGCAACCTGCGCATGGCAATGCTCGGGTAGGTCGTGCGCAAGTGGCAGCGCGCACGTTGCAACGAACGGCTAGTCGCCGGGCAGGACGGTCCACATCCCGCTCTGGTTCGTGATGTTCATGTTCACCCGACCCAGCGTCTCCTCCCGCTTTAGAATCTGCACGTGGTTGTCCAGAAAGAGGTAGTTGAACCGGCCATTGTGGTAGCGATAGAACTCGGCATCACGCGCCGTGGGGAAAACATTCTGGAAGCTGGAATTGGAGGTCTCACATGGGCTGTTGGCGTAACCGTCGCCGACGATGTTGGAGTTCTGGATCCGTTCGGTCAGCGCGATGGTGCCGTCTTGGTCCAAGAGAGTGGACAGGCGGAAATTGTCCACCCCTTGAGGGCTCGCGCCGGCATTGGCCGGTGTGGTTGTTGGCCAGTTGATACCCGGACGAAGAATGGTCGCGCCGAAAGTATTGTCCCAGTTCAACCCTATCCCGCATGGATTGCCCGGTCCCGGCGGCCAATCTCCAAGCTGGGGGCCGACACCATTGAAAATCCACGCCTGCATCCTGTGCTTGGGCATCGTGTAGCTCCGCCGCGCAGGAACGGCCGGATCAGTCGCGAAAACTGAGATGACCTCGACTTTGTCCGTGGGACACTTCAAGACTTTCGAGACCTTCCGTCCGGGTGTGAACTCGTCGTTGTATTCCAGCGTGGTCATTTCTGTCGCAAGATAGCGCGCGATCAAGTCATCCCAAGTCCATTCCGAGTAGCCTTTCGGATGACCTCCCACCAGCGCGAGTGACGAGTAGGGAAATTTGTCATCTGCGTCGGCGACGTAAAGGTGGATGCCCGTTCCCATCTGACGGAGGTTGCCTTGACACACGGCCGTCTGGCCTTTCGCCTTCGCCTTGGCGAGTGCGGGCAACAACATTCCCGCCAGGATGGCGATGATCGCGATGACAACCAGAAGTTCGATGAGGGTGAAGCCGGAACTTTCTTGAGCTCGCGTAGCTTCTTGGTTCGTGGGGGTGGCGTTCATGATTGGTGAAATCGGGTGGCTTACAGTTCTTCCTATTGCTTCGAGAGTTTAACTTCCCGTGTGTTCTCATCAATAACGTATTGGTAGCCCGCGGGCGGCGGCGGGACGCTGCGCACCAATCCTGCGGCGGCAAGTGCATTGATGGAATCCGGGAGGAGGCCGAACTTTTGCTGGAAGGCCTCGACGGCTCGCGTGAGCGCTTGCAAGTCAATCGGCTGCTGCGGAGTTGCTACCTTGCGCGCCGGTGCTGGTGCCGAACCGCCCGACGAACCGCTGCTCTCTGCTCCACCTCGCCCCCGCGGCGCGGCCTTCGGACTGTCATTGACCGGCTTCGGCTGGGAAGCGAGCAACGATGGCGAAGGTGGAACGTAAGTCAGCGTTCGATTCCCTTTGGGCGTGTTGGCGGTGGATGGGGCCGATGCCGCTTCCGGCGCGGGCGTGACAGGTGCGGGTGCCACTTGTGGCGGCGGAGTCACCGAAGGGCTGGGAGCCAGTTCGGGGGCTGGCGCCGGCGGTGGCGGCTTGCGGCAGGCAACGACGCCAGCCCCAACGATGCAAACCAAGAGGAAGCGAGCCTTCACGATCAGGGAATTTGGATGGCCAATTAGTAATCGCTTGAGGGCGGGACGGTCAATCCTATTCCCTGTCGTTTTGCTCATGTTCCTCATCGGTTCCGTTCACACGTCTCCACCGCGGCATCTTCTCTTTGCATCCCCGTGCGGCCCTGCTCTATAACCCTCCGGCCATGATGAGCCCGGGCAACGCTTCCGATGCCGCTTCGATCGCCGCGACTGCGTTCACGCCGCCGCGGCCGAGGAAACTGCTCGTCGCCAATCGCAGCGAGATCGCCATCCGCATCTTCCGCGCGGCCACGGAGCTGGGCTTGCAGACGGTCGCCATCTACGCGCAGGAGGACCGCCTCGGCATTCATCGCTTCAAGGCCGACGAAGCCTACCTGACCGGCGCCGACAAGGGGCCCGTCGGAGCGTATCTCGACATCGAAGGCATCGTCGCGCTCGCCAAAGAGCGAGGCGTGGACCTCATCCATCCGGGTTACGGCTTCCTCTCGGAGAACGCCGACTTTGCCGAGGCCTGCGCGAAGGCTGGGATCACGTTCGTCGGACCGCGGCCCGAGTTGCTGCGGTTGATGGGGGACAAGACCGCCGCGCGAGGTCTGGCGAAAAAGATCGGAGTGCCCACCCTGCCCGGCACGGAGGAACCCGTGGAGAGTCGCGAAGAAGCGCTGCGCATCGCGAAGGAGATTGGCTTCCCGCTCATCATCAAGGCCGCGTTCGGCGGAGGCGGACGCGGGATGCGCGTGGTGACGAAGGCCGCCGACCTCGCGGATTTGCTCGACGAAGCGCGCGGCGAAGCGGGTCGCGCCTTCGGCAATCCCGCCGTCTTCCTCGAGAAATACATCCCGCGCGCCAAGCACATTGAGGTGCAGATTCTCGGTGACCGCCACGGCAACGTGCTGCATCTGCACGAGCGCGATTGCTCCGTGCAGCGCCGCCACCAAAAGGTCGTCGAGATCGCGCCGTCCGTCGGACTCGACGACCACGTCCGGCGCGAGTTGTGCCTCGCCGCGGTGCGGATGGCGAAGGAGATCCGCTACGACAATGCGGGAACCATCGAGTTCCTCTACGACCTCGATTCGAAGGAGTGGTTCTTCATCGAGATGAACCCGCGCATCCAGGTCGAGCACACGGTGACGGAGGTCATCACGGGCATTGACCTCGTGCGCTCGCAAATTCTCGTCGCCCAAAACCACGCGCTTCACGGCGCGGAACTGGATCTGCCGCCGCAGGAGGATGTGCCGCGCATGGGCTTCGCCGTGCAATGCCGCGTGACCACGGAAGACCCGGAGAACAAGTTCACGCCCGACTACGGGAAGATTCTCACGTATCGCTCCGCGGCCGGTTTCGGAATCCGGCTCGACGGCGGCATGGGCGACTCGGGCAGCCTCATCACGCCGTTTTACGATTCGCTGCTCGTCAAGATCACCGCGTCGGGCCGCTCGTTCCCGCTCGCGTTGCAGCGCATGGACCGCGCTCTGCGCGAGTTCCGCATCCGCGGGGTGAAGACCAACATCCCGTTCCTCGAAAACGTCATCGCCAACGACACCTTCCGCACCGGCGCGGCGACCACGGCGCTGCTCGACACCACCCCTGCGCTGTTCAATTTCAAGACCCGCCGCGACCGCGCGACCAAGCTGCTCAACTTCCTCGGGAACGTCATCGTCAACGGCAACCCGCACGCGAAGGGCTACCGCCCCGACAAACCGTTGCCCACGGCGCGTCCGCCGCAGTGGGACCACAAGCAGACGCCGCCGGACGGCACGCGAGACCTGCTCCGCAAGCTCGGCGCGCGCAAGTTCGCCGAGTGGACTCGCAAGCAAAAGCGCCTGCTCGTCACCGACACGACGTTTCGCGACGCGCACCAGTCGCTCATGGCCACGCGCGTGCGCGGCTACGACATGCTTGCCGTCGCGGACGCCATCGCGCGCCGCACGCCGGGGCTGTTCTCACTCGAGATGTGGGGCGGCGCGACTTTCGACACGGCGATGCGCTTCCTGCACGAGGACCCGTGGGAACGCCTGCGGCTCCTGCGCGCCCGCGTGCCCAACATCTGCTTTCAAATGCTCTTCCGCGGCAGCAATGCCGTGGGCTACTCGAATTATCCCGACAATGTCGTCGAGGGATTCGTGAAGCACGCGGCCGCGGCGGGCATTGACATCTTCCGCATCTTCGACTCGCTCAACTATCTGCCGAACCTCCGTGTCGCGATGGACGCGGTGCATGAGACGCACGCGGTTTGCGAGGCGGCCGTCTGCTACACCGGCGACATCCTCGACGCGAAGCGCGACAAGTATCCGCTCAAGTATTACGTCGGCCTCGCCCGCGAGTTGGAGAAGATGGGCGCGCACTTCATCGCCATCAAGGACATGGCGGGGCTTTGCCGGCCGTATGCGGCCTACAAGCTCGTGAAAGCGCTGCGCGACGAGGTCGGGCTGCCCGTGCACTTCCACACGCACGACACGAGCGGCATCAATTCCGCGTCCGTCCTCCGCGCGAGCGACGCGGGCGTGGACGTCGCAGACCTCGCCATCGCCTCGATGAGCGGCAGCACGAGCCAGCCGAACTTGAACTCCATCGTCGCCGCGCTCCAACACACGCCGCGCGACACCAGGCTGGACCTCACTGCGTTGAACGAGTTCTCCGACTACTGGGAGGAAGTGCGCGAGTTCTACAGGCCCTTCGACACCGCGCCTCGCACCGGCAGCGCGGAGGTTTACCTGCACGAGATGCCCGGCGGGCAATACACGAACTTGAAGGAGCAGGCCGCAAGCATGGGTCTCGCGCATCGTTGGCACGAAATCGCGCGCACCTACGCCGAGGTCAACCAGCTCTTCGGCGACATCGTCAAGGTCACGCCCAGCAGCAAGGTCGTCGGCGACATGACGATGTTCCTCATCACCCGCGGCATCAAGCCCGCCGACGTGGTGAACCTCGAGCCCGGCTCGGTGCCGTTCCCCGCGAGCGTGATTGACATGATGCACGGCGGACTCGGCCAGCCGATGGGCGGCTGGCCCGAACGAGTTCAGCAAATCGTGCTTGGCAACAAGCGCCCGCACTCCGGGCGACCCGGCGAGGACCTCGCGCCGTTGAACTTGAAGAAAACCCGCGACGAACTCGCGGCGAAGCTGAAGCGCGACGCGACGGACGACGACCTTTACTCGCACCTGATGTATCCCGAGGTGTTCGCCGACTTCGCGAAAGTGCAGCGCGAGTTCGGTGATGTGGGACTGCTGCCCACGCCCGCGTTCTTCTACGGCCTCAAGCCCGGCGAGGAAGTCTCGGTGAACATCGAGGAGGGCAAGACGCTCTTCATCAAGCTCATCACCATCGGCGCGCCGGACAAGGACGGCACGCGCACGCTCACGTTCGAACTCAATGGCATCACCCGCGACGCGACCATCACCGACAGATCAGTGCAGCCGAAAGCCAAGGCTCGCGTGAAAGCCGACCCGGCGAACCCGTTGCACATTGGCGCGCCCATGCCCGGCGTCATCACATCACTCGCAGTCGGCGTCGGCGCGAAAGTGGCGAAGGGCGACAAAGTGCTCACGCTCGAGGCGATGAAGATGCAAACGACGCTCTACGCAAGCGCGGACGGGGTCGTGGAGGAACTCGCCGCGCAGGTCGGCGACACGGTTGAGAGCAAGGACCTGCTGGTGAGGTTGCGGTAGCTTCCGTTCCTAATCGTAATCCTCCTCTTAATCCTAATCGTCCGATTTCCTGACGATTAAGAATAAGAAAATGACCTGGATTAAGAGGAGCGACGCTGCGCGCCGCTCGTCACTCCTCCTCGAACTTCCTCACGAACAACGCCTCGATCTCTCGCAGCGCAGGTTCGGCGTCTGCTCCCTTTGCCTCGACCTGAAGTTTGCTGCCCGGCCCGGCGGCGAGCATCAGCAGTCCCATGATGCTCTTGCCGTTGACCTTTTCGCCGTCCTTCTCCACGAAAATCTCGCACTGAAACCGGTTGGCGATCTTGACGAACATCGCCGCCGGTCGGGCATGAATGCCGACCTTGTTCGCCACGACGACTTCACGGATGGCGATCACTTCGGTGTCTCCCGTTCGCTTCGGGGCGCTCATTAGTCGGCGCGGATGATGGGTCAAGCCCGAAACCTTGCCAACGGATTTTTGAGCGAGCGCGATTGGAAACGAGGCGCGACAAGTCGCGCTTGCGAACACGCCCCCAGCCAACCCTCCTCCCGAATGGTGCGGAAGGGTGCCCGAAGTGCGCACGAGCGTCGTTCTGCGCCTACTTCGCGCCGATGGCGACGACCTTGCCGCCCGTTCGCAACAACAGCGTTCCGCCCGCGATGGCAGGCGTGGCCATGCACGTTTCGCCCATTGCGTTGGTTGCCACGATGGAGAACGCGCCGGAGGAGGGCACGACGAACACGTTCCCGATCTCGCTCGCGAAGAACAGGTGGCGTCCGTCGGACACCGGCGAAGCCGTGTGGCCTTGTCCGCCCGCGACGAGCCGCTCGGTGCACTTCACCTCGCCGGACTTCGCGTCGAAGCACGTCAGCACGCCCTTGTCCGCGCAGCCGAACACGTGCCCGCCGACAACGGTGGGCGTCTGCATGTAACTGCCGCGCCGCGGATGCGACCACGCGATGCCTGCGTTAGTCGCGCCCAATTCCGGCGGAGTGATGTCGCCCTGCGCGCCGAGCCAGATGGCCTGCATCGGGCGCAGCCGCCCGTGCGCGCTCGTGAAGTAGGCGCCGCCGCCGCCGAAGCGACCGCCGCCGAAGCAGCCGGGACCGAACCCGCCCAATCCGCCGCCCGTCGTCGTCTTCGGGCTGCGGAACGTGAGGTGCACGCGGAGCAGCACGGCTTGCGCGTCCTTCTCGACCTTCGCCAATCGCGCGGCCATGTCGGCGGCGGGGATGAACGTCCACTTCTGCGGCGAACCTTTCCACGACGCGTCGGGCGGAAGCTCGGACTTGGTGCAAAGGCCGACCGCGTTGCCCGACTTGTCGGTGACCACCGCGAAGCTTGGCGCAGCGACGAACGGCTTGGCGTTCTCCGGCAGCGTGAGCGCGGAGCCGAGCGTGGTCAGGTGCGTCTGCCAGTCGCCGTTCATGAACTTGTAGCTCGCGGCGAGATACGGACCTTTTTTCGCGGCGTCGAACGCGAGCGGCTTGGAGTCCGCGAGCGGCTCGGCGAGTTCGAGCAGCACGGCGTCGTGGTCGCGCGCGAAGGACTTGATGGTGGCGGGCACGGACTTGTCGCCGCGGCGGACCTTGATGGACTTGATGAAGCGCGGATGCAGCTCGACATCCTGCGCCACGACCTCGCGCGCGCCGAGCACGACGCCCGACGCCTCGACCGCGCGCTCCTGCCGGACGTATTCATCGAGGCCATTGCCGTGAATCTGGCCGCAATTGGGGCAGCGCTCGCCCCACGACTGCGACCGCGGCGTGTCGCCCTTGTCGGATTGAAGCTCGTATTCGACCTTCACCAGCGACGGCGCGAGCTTCTTCGCCACGCCGGCGAGGTCGGGCGCGGAGTCTTGGGCAAAGGCTCGGAGGGCGACGAGGGAGGCCAAGGCGAGCAAGCGGACAAGTGTATTCATGGTGCTAGGCCGAGTTGTAGTGGTGTGGATAAAACATGGAATAATCGAATCCGTCGAGCGGAACGAAAAGGAAACCGGCCTTTATCACGAGCTGACCGCAATGAAATGGGAGGCCAAGTTTGGTGCGCTCGTCGCCGTCCCACACTTCCACTGCAACATTGAAAGCCCATTTCTCCTTGTGCTGGGTGTTCGCGAGAGCCCTCGAAACGACCGTCACAAAGTCAGGGCAGCAGATGCGTGCTGAGTAAATTCCCCCGCACTGCGTCCAGGAATCTCCCCACTCGTCTCCGACGGCGAAATCGGCCCTACCACAGCAATCCTCATCCCACTTTGCGCTAAGCGATTCGACAAGGAGTCGTCGTGTTTCCTCCCACAACGATTCAAAACCCCTCTTGGTGAAGCGGCGAGAGAAGTGCACTGGTGTCGCCCAGACCTTGCCAATCTCGTTGTGATTGACGAACGCCACTTCGAACGGAACGTCGCTAGTAGGCGGATGCCCTTTCATGCCAACCCGCCTCTGCTTGGCAGTCTGTCCTCGCGTCGAAATCCTTCTCCCTCACCCCTTCCCTCTCCCGCTGTTTCGATTGGTTGGCAACTTGGGCTGACCGGACGGAAACCTGCGCCGACCGGACGGGAACTTGGGCCGACCGGACGGGAACTTGTGCCGACCGGACGGAAACTTGCGCTGACCGGACGGCAACTTGTGCCGACCGGATGGAAACTGGGGCTGCCTGGACGCCCGGTTCGAGCCGCGGTGCCTCCGGTTCGGTCCGGCTTTCGCTCCAGCCTCGTGATCAAGTCCTCCAATCTCATGCGCACGCTTCCCTTCCGGTGTCAGTCCTTTTCGTAGTTCCGTGAGAAGTCCAACACGATCTGCCGCAGGAGGCCGCCGCGCAGGACGCTGAAGACCAGCCGCGGCTTGGTGGCGACGTTGTCGAGCGCCTTCCTGTGCTGCGCCCGCACGTCGTCGAGCGTCACCACGTCCTGCCCGTCAATCTTGAGCAGGATGTCGCGCGATTGCAGGCCGCTGGTCGCGGCGTTGCCGGGCGACTTCACGCCGAACACGAACACGCCCTTGTTGCGGTGGAAGTAGAGGTCCGCGTTGTCGAACTGGTTGATGACCTTCGCCGTGAAGTCCCACCGCGGGCAGTCGAGTTCCTCGCCCTCGACGCGGCCCTTCTCGCGCGGCGTGAACTCGAGGTTCAGCGTCGAGCCTTGCCGCACCAGCTCGACCTTCGCGGGCTTGCCCATCGGCAGCAATGCGAGCCGGCGGCGCAGGTCGGGCAAATCCTCCTCGGTGGTGCCGGTCACGCTCTCGCCGTTGAGCCGCACGATGCGGTCGCCGGTCTGGATGCCCGCGCGCTTGGCGGGGCTCGCCGGGTCGGTCTCGGCGACAACGACGCCCTCGGTGGCGTCGAAGTAGATGTTGCGGTTGAAGTCGCGCAGCGGCTGGAGCTGCAGCCCGTCCAGCTCCACGGAATCTTGCCGTGCTGCCGGAAGTGCGCGAGCAGCTCGCGAATGACGGTGGCGGGGATCGCGAAGCCCGTGTCGCCGCCGCTGCGCATGCCGCGGGTGTTGATGCCGATGACCTCGCCGTCGGTGTTGACGAGCGGCCCGCCGGAGTTGCCGGGGCTGATGGCGGCGTCGGTCTGGAGCCACAGGCTGTATTCGCTCACGCCCGGCAGGAATCGCCGCGTGCAGGACACGATGCCGATGCTCACGCTGCGCGACATGCCCCACGGCGCGCCCATCGCCATCACGAAGTCGCCTTCCTTGAGCCGCGCGGAATCGCCGAGCTTCGCGAAGGGCGGCGGCGACTCGCCGGGCTTGAGCTTGAGCTGGAGCAGCGAGAGGTCCACGTCCTTGTCCGTGCCGACGATCTTCGCCTCGTAAGCCTGGCCGTTGTAGAGGAGGCAGCGGACCTCGGTGGCCTTCTCGACGACGTGCCAGTTGGAGATGACCTCGCCCGTCGCGGAGATGAGCACGCCGGAGCCGGAGACTTCCTCGGTCTGCTTGCGCCCGCCCTCCATGCTCTCGCGCAGGCAGCGGATGAAGACGACGGTGGGGAAGACCTTGTCCTTGGAGCCCGCGACAATCTGGCGGAAGTCCATCCGCGACAACTCGTCGAGCTTGTCGGCGGCGGGCGCCGGGAGGGACGAGGCAAACGCACTGGCGACGAGGAGGGCGAAGAGGAAACGCGACGAACGCATGCGGAGAGTCAACGGACGAAAAGCGTCCGCGCTTGGCGCCCCTGAACCTGGGCGGCCACCCCTCACCCCATCCCTCTCCCCTCCTCCGAGGAGGGGAGAGGGTGCCCAAAGGGCGGGTGAGGGGTGGTCGGCCGAGGGCAGGTTCATGGAAAGCAGGATTGAGAGTGGCGCGACAGTAGTGACGGAGCCGCAGAGCGTCCAGCCGCAAGTTCAGCGCGACGCGTTCGACGCGAGGCGCGAGGCGACCTCAGCCGGCGGCAGCGATTGCTCCTCGCGCGTGCGGAGGTTCTTCAACTTCGCCGTGACTTCGCCGTCCGCGGTCTTCTCCAACCGCACCGTGTGCGCCACGCCGAGTTCGAGCGCGCGCTTGAACTGCTTGTCGGGCTTGAGCGGCGTGAGCGGGTATTCGGTCGCGAGCCCGGCGTCGCGCAGTTGCTGCACGAGCCGCAGCGAGTCGCCGCGCAGCGATTCGTCCTCGATGAGCACCACCACGTCGCAGTGCGCATCGAACTTCGGCAGCTTGCCGCGGGCCTTGAGCAGTTCGAGCAGCACCACGTCACCCATGCCGAAACCCAGCGCGGGCAGGTCCACCTTGCCGCCGCTGACCTGCTTCACGAGGTGGTCGTAGCGGCCGCCGCCGCAGATGGCGCGGAATTCGCCCTTGCGGTCGAACGCCTCGAACACCGGGCCCGTGTAATAGGCCAGTCCGCGGATGACGCCGTAGTCCACCTTCACGAAGTCCGCCAGCCCGCGCGCGGCGAGGTTGTCGAGGATGGTGCGCAGTTCCACCGTTGGCTCGCCCGCGGCGATGAATGCCTTCACCTCGTCGAGCGCGAAACCGAGCCGCGACAACTTCGCGGCGCTCGCGTCGGGGTCGCGCTCGAGCTTGTCCACGGCCTGATAGAATTCATACGCGTCCACCTGCCCTGCTTCGCGTCCTGCGGTTCGCGCACCTCGCTCGAAGAATTGCTGCCAGGCGTTGCGGCTCGACAGCCGCACGACGAAGTCCTCGCTCGTCAGCCCGACCGCGCGCAGGCAATCCACGAGCAACGCGACCAGCTCCGCGTCGGCCGACGGGTCCTTCTCGCCAAGGATGTCGCAGTTGAGCTGGAAGTGCTCGCGCAGGCGGCCCTTCTGCTGGCGCTCGTAGCGGAAGAGCTGCGGGATGCTGAACCACTTGATGGGCTTCTTGTAGTTCCGCTCGTGCGCGGCGGCCATGCGGGCAAGCGTGGGCGTCATCTCGGGCCGCAACGCCACGTCGCGCGCGCCTTTGTCCGCGAAGTTGTAAAGCTGGCCGACGATTTCCCCGCCGCTCTTGTTGGTGTAGAGCTCGAGCGGTTCGAGCGGCGGGCCGTCGTATTCGCGGAAGCCGTAGCGGCGCGCGACGGCGCTCCACGCGTCGAAAATGTGGCGGCGCGCGTCCGCGCTCCACGCGTCGGCGCTCGGGAGCGGCTCGGGGTAAAAATCGCGGAAGCCCGGCAGACGTTCCATCGGCGCCGGAGTATGGGCGCGCATCCCGGCGCATAAAGGAGAAAACGGAAGGAGAGGAGAAGGAACTTCCCCTTCACGCTTCCCTTTTCCCCTCGCGCCGTTATCGTCGCCATCATTCTCATGAATCCGCGCACGCTTCTCCTCTCGTTTGGCTGCATCGCCGCCGCGCTCAACTCGACCGCGCAGGACAAGGTCTTCTCCGGCCCGCAGCCCGGCGAGAGAACCACGCCGTTCAAGGTCGTCACGCTCGCAGGCGCGGACGCCGGCAAGGAACGCGACCTCGTGGCCGACTACAAGGGTGCGCCGACCGTGCTGGTCTTCGTGCACGGCATCGAGCGCTCGATGACGCCGCTGCTCTCGGTCGTGGACCAATACGCCTTCGAGAAGAAGGACTCGCTTCGCGCCGCGTTCGTCTTTCTCAACGGCGACCGCGTGAACGCCGAGCAGCGCATCCCGGCGGTCGCGCAGTCGCTCCGGCTCAAGGCCCCCGCCACGCTCTCGCTCGATGGCGCGGAAGGCCCCGGCAATTACGGCCTCAACAAGCAGTGCCTCCTCACGCTCGTCATCGCGAAGGACAACAAGGTCACGGCGAACTTCGCCCTCGTGCAGCCCGGCATCGCGGACGCGCCCGCCGTGCTCAAGGCGCTCGGCGCGGTCATCGGGGACTCGAATCCGCCCGAGGCCGAGGCGCTGCGCGAGCGCCGCATGGCCGAGCTCGGCGCGGGCAAAGGGCGACCCGCCGCGGACCCACGTGCGAAACAGCCAGAAATGAGGCCAACTTCTCCCAATCTGCTTACCTCCCAGCCTGTGGTGCCTCCTCGACCACAAGAAGCGTCGCCCATCACGAACGCCACCGTGACTCCGAAGCAAGGCGGTGTAGATGTGGATAGCATGCACAAGCGTGGCGCGGCCAACAGTTGGAAGACGTTGTCACCGGGTGAAGTTTACCTGAAGGCGAAGGAGTCGGTCGTGGTCATGACTTGCTACGATTCAACCGGAAACCCCTCGACTCATGGAACCGGCTTCTATTTTCACACGAATCGAATCGCATCAAATTACCACGTTGTGGATGGGGCTTCACGAATCACCTTCCGAGTAGTTGGAGCTACTAATGAACACCCGGTAAAACGAATCGTAGCGTCCTCAAAATCTCTCGATTTGGCTGTGCTTGAGGTAGAGGAATTGGGCAGGCCTCTAAGAGTGTCCCGAGTTGAGTCCGTGAACATCGGGGACAGAGTCTACACCATTGGCAACCCTCGCGGACTCGAAGGAACATTCTCTGGGGGCATGGTGAGCGGGCTTCGAGACTCTGGCGACTTCACGGTGATCCAAGTCACAACGCCAATCTCGCATGGCAGCAGTGGAGGGCCTCTACTGACCACCAACGCCGAAGTGGTTGGAGTAATGACTAGGAGTTTGTCTGGTTCCCAGAACCTAAACTTTGCCGTTCTTGCTTCTCCGGTCCTTACGTTGCGTGATGGGGAGAAGGACTGGACGCCGTCAGTCAAACGAATGATTCCACCACAACCCAAGCGCGACGCGTCGAAAGGCGAACTTCCCGGCGCTGCGCCCACGGACCCGCGGTTGCTCGGGCTGTTGCGCTCGTTCATTCAGCCCACGAACGACGACGCGCGCGTGGACTCGGTGTTGAAGGAGGTCGAGGAATACATCAAGGGCAACGCCGACCTCACCAAACAAACCGTGGACGGCTGGGTGCGCGTGCTCCACCTCAAATACGGCACCGACTACGCCCGCGCGCAGGGGCAGAAGATGGTGGACCGCTTGAAGAAGTGAGGAGCACGTGGCCAGCCTGAAGTTCCCGGCAAAACGTGTGCGGTCGCACTTCCTCGCCGTGGCGTTCACGATTGGGATTGCACAGCAAACCGGGCCCGCACTCGGCGCATCGCGCGCTGTGCCGACTCCCGGGAGTTTCCCCACCGAAGTTCTTCCCATCCTCACCAAAGCCGGCTGCAATTCCGGCGCGTGCCACGGCGCGGCCACGGGACAGGGCGGCTTCAAGCTAAGCCTGCTCGGCTACGACCCCGAGGCGGACCACGAGGCCATCACGCGCGAACTCGGCGGCCGGCGCATCAACCTCGCCTCGCCGTCCGCGAGCTTGCTGCTGCGCAAGCCGACCCGCGCGGTCGCGCACAAGGGCGGCCGGCGGATCGAGCCCAAGTCCGCAGACCACGAACGCCTCAAGCAGTGGATTGCCTCGGGCGCGCCGTTCGGTGACCGCGAACTGCGCGTCGAGTCGTTGCGGGTCGAGCCCGAAGGGCCCGCGCTGCTTGCACGCGGAAAATCCGTGCCGCTTCGAGTCGAGGCGCGAACGACCGCGGGTGTTCGCGACGCGACCGAACACGCGCTCTTCTCCGTGCTCGACGACTCCATCGCCGAAGTGGACGCCTCGGGCCGGGTGACGGTTCGCGGTCGCGGGATGACCGCCGTGATGATTCGCTTCGGCGGGCAGGTCGCGTCCGTGCGCGTCGGCGCGCAGTTCAACGCGGTCGCGGTGAAGCCCGCCGACTTCCCCACGAACAACTTCATTGACGAGAAGGTCCTCGCGGAGTTGCAGCGCCTCGGCCTGCCTCCCTCGCCGCCGTGCGACGATGCGACCTTCCTCCGGCGTGTGACGCTCGACGTCGCTGGAAGGCTTCCAACCGCCGAGGAGGTGCGCGAACTGATTCCCGCTCCTTCGCCGAACAGTCCCGCACTCCGATCGGGAAGCATCTCGCGCCTCCTCGCGTCCGCCGACTTCACGGACTTTTGGACTTACAAGCTCGCCGACCTGCTGCTCATCAACTCCAGGCGCCTCGGCGACGCGCCGGCTCGCGCGTATCACGCTTGGCTCCGGCAACAGATCTCGAGCAACGCACCGCTGGATCGCATCGCGCGCGAGTTGCTCACTGCGACGGGTGAAAGTGCGCTCGTCGGCCCGGCAAACTTCCATCGCCTCACCCGCGACCCGCGCGACATGGGCGAGTTCGTGAGCCGCACATTCCTCGGCACACAACTCGCCTGCGCCCGCTGCCACGCGCATCCGTTTGCGGGCTGGTCGCAGGACGATTACCACCGCTTCGCCGCGTTCTTCGCCCGCACACAATGGGACGGCGAACGCATCCTCGTCGCCAATCGTGGCGAAGTGCCGCATCCGAAGACCGGGAAGAACCTCGAGCCGCGCTTTCTCGTGCCACTTCCGAGCGCACTCGTTCCCGCAGTGGCCGACCGTCGCGTCGCGCTTTCGGAGTGGATGTCCGCGCCCGAAAACCCCCTGTTCGCCCGCGCCTTCGTCAATCGCGTGTGGAAGGAACTCATGGGCCGCGGCCTCGTCGAACCGGCGGACGACCTGCGCGTGTCAAATCCGCCGACGAATCCCGCGCTGCTCGACGCGCTCGCGGCGGACTTCATCGCGCACAAGTTCGACCTGCGGCGCCTTGTGCGAACCATCGTGAGTTCGCGCGCGTATCAACTCGACTCGCGCGCGACGGAACTGAACCGCGCCGACGACCGATTCGGCTCGCACGCAATCACGAAGCCGCTTCCCGCCGTGGTGCTCGCGGATGCCGTCGCGCAGGTGACCGGCGTGCCGCTGCCGTTCTCCGGCTGGCCCGCGGGCACACGC